>JGI25382J43887_10000797_pt1 | contig 11588 bp, 15 predicted proteins | sample GraSoi013_1_40cm_3_FD_43887 | JGI IMG/M metagenome (IMG submission 43887) | reverse complement strand
ATCGCGCGATCGACGTCGCCGTCGGCGAGGCGCTCGCAGCGCAGCACGATCATTCAGCGCGACCCGACGAACGCGAGCACGAAAGTGCTCGTCGCGATGCGGTCCGCGAACCGGATCTCATCGGCCGGGTCGATGGCGATCACGACGCTGCCCATGCGCTCCGTCACGTACGCGGGCGGACTCTTCGCGATCGAGACGCCGTAAGGCGCGCCGGTATCCGCACGCACATCGAGGACCATCGCNGCTTGGGCCAGGAGCTCGGTGGTGCGACCCGCGGGCGCACGACCTCCGACCGGCACCGCGAGGACGTCGACCCGGGCGCCCGGTGCGAGAGCGCCACCCACGGCCTGCGCCGCGCCGACTGGGAGCGCGACGGCGCGCATCCCTCTCGGCAGCGCGAGGCCCGTGTGGAACGCGGCCGCGTNCTCGGCGAGCGCCGCGTGGAGAACGACCTGCCCACGCCAGAGCGGCGCGCGCGGGATCTTGCCGAGCGCGGCGACGACGTCGACGACGGCGCCGGCGGGCACGGCGTCCGGAGGGAGCGATACGGTCGCGAGGTCATCCGCGGCGAGCGGATGTGTCGCATCCAGATCGCGTGCCGCGACCAAGACCGAGGTGCGCTGGACGCCCACGTAGTAGAGGACTCCCGCGAGCAGGCCGGACGCGACCGCGACGGCGATGAGCGCGCGCTGGCCGATCAATCCTGTAGCGCCGGCGACCGGACACTCACCGCGAGTGCGGCGTCCACGAAGCGGTGACCCGTCGCGGGTGTATCGACCTCCAGGCGGAAAACGAGGTCGAATGTGGATCCTGGCGGAGCGAGGCGCNTGAAGGATGTTCGGAAGGGTGTCGCTCCGTCGCCTGTGATGCTGCGCGNATCGCCCGCGTTGCCCGAGACGAGCGACCAGGCTCGGACGGGAACCTCGCGATCGGCGGCGAAGGCGCGGAGCCAGANCGACACAGCCCGTCCGCGAAGGACCTCGACCCGCGTGAGCGGAGCGCTCGCGGGCACGAGCGACAGGCCGGGGCGCACCGTTTGCGGCGGCTCGATGTCGCGCATCTCGCGCTCGGTGCCCCCGATCGGCCCGACCCCCGAGCAGCACGGCGCGATCCCGATNGGTAAGCTCGCGCTCGGAGCAGGTACCGGCGCGGTTCCGGCGCCGGGTCCAGGCTGCGGGGGGGCCGCGCGCTGCCGCGCGAGCTCCGCATCATCCTGAAAGAACACGACGCTGACAGGGACGAATCCGTCCCCCGAGCGCACGTAGTTCTCGTAATACGTGCCCGCGACCGCCCGGCCGTCGCTGAGCGTGGCGCGGCCATTGAACGCCGTTCCATCGAAGCTGCTCTCCGTTCCGGTCCCGACGCTGTCAAGCACGCGCGCGTAGCTGCCGGTGGATTCGTGGACGGTGGTCGTGGTGTATGTCGTGAGCGGTCCGTTCACCGTGACGACGTCCGCGACGTAGGTGTCCGTCACGNAATAGAGACCGGGCGGGGGCGCGATGAAGGGCGCCGGGTCGGCCCGTGGCTCCGTGGTGGGCGGCTCNGGCGATCCATCGGTGTCGCCGTAGGGGTCCCATGCGGCCACGGGCGACGACCCCGATATGAGGAGCACGACCGCGAGCACCAACGCACGCCCGGTCATCGCGGCGAGCTCACCGCGAGGACGCCGACGGTCGTCACCGCGCGAAACGCAAGTGCTCCGAAGACAGGGGTACGCAGCGGGACNTCGGCCGCGAGCCGCACCGCAGGCCGGTCGTAGCGTGCACCGGTGCGCGCATCGACGGCGGGGGCGGACGGGAACGCAGCGATGTCCGCGGCGGCGGCGATCTCCGACGGAGTGGCCGCGAGCAGAGGCGCGGAGAATTCGAGCTCGCGGGCGAAATACTCTCGCGCGACGTCCGCGGCGTCCCCGGCGAGCCGGAGCGTCCCGGTGCGCGCGAGCTCGGGATCGTCCTGATCGTTGACGGCGACGAGCGTCGCGAGGTCAGCCGCCGCGCGGACGCGCGCTGCGGCCACGCGGAGCGCGCCGAGCTGCAGCACGCCAGCCAGGACCAGCAGCAGCAGCGGCAGCAGGATCACCGTCGTCACCGCGGCGCTCGCACGCTCGTCCCCGAGCGCACTCACCGGTTGACCTCCCCGCGCGACACAGCGGCCGAGCGAAGCGGAAGGGTCGTCGTAAACAGGAAGGGGATCGCGACGCGGTACTCCGATGCGACCGACACGCGGACAGGCTCACGCCAGCCGACGCGTGCCGGAACGATCTCGACGCTGACCGCGGCTGGGTCGATCCCCGACGAGCGAAGCTGATCGGCGAGGAGGCTGCGTACTTCGGCACCATCGCCTCCGATCTCGCCGGCGTAGCGCGCGGCCTGCACCGTCGCCGCGTCCTGCGCGAGCCAGCGCTCCAGAGCCGCGCCGAATTCGAGGACGGAGAAGAGCAGCGGCACTAGCATCGCGATGGCGAGCGTCATCTCGAGCGTCGCGAGGCCGCGATCGTCGCGTAAGGCTCGCGTCAGCGCACCGCCTGCATCTGGCTGACGAGCGCCTGGAGACGCGCGACCAGGCCGTTGTTCCAAGCGGAGACCCCGATGGCGAGCGTGCCGAGCACGATCGCGGCGCCGATCACGTACTCGATCGTCGCGAGCCCGGGGGTCGCGAGCGCGAAGCGACGTAGCCTCGTCATTCCGTGCCTCCCGCAGGTGATGCGGGAAGGCTCGCGTCCTGGCTATTCGCGGGCGATGGTTAAGCCGGTCGGTACCGCGGTACTACTCGGTCTTTGGGATCACCGCCGGCCGAGGGCTTTCTTAGCGGCGCGCGCGTCCTTGACGCCGAGCGCAAGGGTCGTGCTCTTCTTCGACTGGCCGAGCATGTACGCCGACTCGATGTTCACGCGGCCTTTGCCCAAGCGTTTCGCGGCGCGTGCGAGCGTGCCGGGTCGGTTCGCGAGGCGAACCTCGATCACTTTCCGGTCGCTCGAGATGCGGTACTTCTTCGATTTGATCGCGCGGCGCGCTTTGGCCGCGTCCTTGTCGTCCACGACGATGTGGACGATCCCGGACCCGCCACCGGTGGTCGCCGCGATGCTCCGCATACTCACGCCGGCATCACCGAGTGCACCTGCGAGGCCTGCCAACTGGCCCGCGCGGTTGGGCAGCTTGACCGTGAGCTCTACCGTCATGACGTCCCTCCCCGTAGCGTTTTCGCGGAGAGAAGTTTAGGCGCAGAGCGTCAGAGCGCGATGCGTCCCCGGCGCGCGATCCGCCGCCGCGGCTCGACGCGGTCGGCCCAGTGCATGGCACCGAAGACGGTGAGGAAGTAGCGCAGGCGCTTGCTCCGCTTGCGCCGCGCCTCGGCATCGCTGTACGGATAGCCGTGTGGACGGAGCAGATCACGGACGCGTTCCACGTTGGGGTCCTCCTCCCATGTCATGCCTGGAGCCTGCACCCGCGGGAGCCTACCGACGACCGCGTGTGAAACGAACGGACTGTTGCGCGCGCGACGTTCAGCGCGCTTTGCCGATGCCGGTCCTGATCTGCGCTTCGCTGAGCGGGCCGCCGAGCTCGAGATGACGGATCACGCCGCTCTTGTCCACGAAGAAGGTGCTCGGAAGGCTGAGCACACCGAAGCGCCGCGTGGTCTCCCCCTTGGTGTCGAGCACCGGCTGAAGCCGGTCGAGGCCGAGCTGCTCGAGGAACGACGTGACCTTGTCACCCGACTCCTGCAGGTCAACCTCGAGGAACACCACATCCGGCTCGGTTGCCGCGACGCGCTGGAGGGCGGGCATCTCCTGCCGGCAGGGCTGACACCAGGTCGCCCAGAAGTTGATCACGACGATCTTGCCGCGATAGTCGGAAAGACGCACGACCTGCCCAGCGTTCCCGTTCCATTCGAAGTTCGGAGCGTTCGCCGAGATCCTCCCGCCGGCCCCCTCGTTCTCGATCTGGGAGCGGACGACGCCGACCTCGGTCGGGGGCGCCGACGGCTTCGCGATGGGGAGCGACGGCCAAACCAGCGCGACGAGCGACGCCAGCGCGATCGCGCCGATGAGGATCGCAGCGAGCCAGCGAAGCGCGGTCGGCTCGGTGTGCTCGGAAACGGCGGGGGCCAGAGGGCGCAGCCCCGCAGGTTCTGGGCTCATCCGAACAACGGCAGGAAGTTGAAGAGCTGCGCCAGCTTCGCGAATTGACCGGACACGAGGACCAGACCCATCGCAATGACGAGGGTACCGCCCGCAAGATTGACGACTCGGATATGGGTCGCGAGCCAGCGCGCGATCCGCCGCGCCCAGCCGATGCCGCCCGCGAGCAACAGGAACGGCACGCCGAGGCCGAGGGCGTACGCCAGCAGGAGCACCGCACCGGACAGGAGATCCTCGCTCAGCAGCAGCGTCAGGATCGCGCCGAGGTACGGACCAACGCACGGGGTGAAGCCGATACCGAACGCGAGACCGATGAGAAAGCTCCGCGTGAGGCCGGTGGTCCCGCCCTCGAGCCGCAGGTCGAGCTCTCGCGCGAGGAACGGTATGCGGATGAGTCCGAGCATCTGCATCCCGAGGACAACGAGGAGCAGGCCGCCCGCGCGCTGAAGCCAGAACACCATTTCTCCGGACAGCGCACCGACGAGCGCTACGGCGACCCAGAGGGTCGTGAACAGCGCCGAGAAGCCGAGCACGAAGGCGAAGGCGTGCGCGAGCGTACGCGCGCGCTGCGTGCCGGCGAGGGCCGCCTCGCCCGCCATGTCCACCAGGAAGGCCGGCACAAGCGGCAGCACACATGGCGAGAGAAAGGACAGCATCCCCGCGCCGAACGCGATCGCGATATTCAGGCGATCAGCGTAGGCGCGAGGTCGCGTACACGACCAGATCGAGCCCGTAAAAGCGGCCGGGCCCCTCGAGGGTCAACGCGCACTTCTCCGCGACGCGGCGCGAGCGCACGTTATCCGGAACGATGAGCGCGAGGATCCGCGCGAGCCCGATTTCCTCGAACCCATAGTCGACGAGCGCGCGAGCGGCCTCGGTGGCGTATCCCCTGCCCCAGGCGCGGGGCGCGAGCTCGTACGCCACCTCGACCTCCGGACCCTTCCCCTCGACCGGGAACAGCCCGACCTGGCCGAGAAACTCGCCCGTCTCTCGCAGCTCGAGCGCCCAGAGCCCCAGGCCCGGGGGCTGGCGCGCCGTGAACGCGATGGTCCGCCCGAGACGCTCCGCGGTCTCGGCGAGATCCTTCGATGGTGCGCTGGGCGTCCACTTCATCACCTCAGGAGACCCGAAGACGTCGTGGAGCGGCACCGCGTCGGTCTCGCGGTACGGCCGGATAACCAGCCGTTCGGTCTGGAGCGGGATCGGCACGCTAACCGATCGCTTGCGCGAGGTCGGCGATCAGATCATCGACCGTCTCGATGCCCACCGAGAGGCGGACGAGGCCCGCCGGTGGGGCGAGCTTGGTCCCGCGGACCGAGCCGTGAGTCATCGCGAGCGGGACCTCGACCAGCGACTCGACCCCGCCGAGCGATTCCGCGAGGGCGAAGATCTTTGTGCGCGCGGCAGCGCGCTTGGCGGCCGCTTCGCCACCCCGGAGCTCGAAGGAAAGCATCCCGCCGAACGCGCGCATCTGCCGGCGCGCGAGGGCGTGCTGCGGATGGGACGCGAGCCCCGGATAGTTCACGCGCGTGACCCTAGGATGCTCCGCGAGCCACTCCGCGATGGCCTGCGCGTTCGCCGAGTGCCGCTCCATGCGGAGGGAAAGCGTCTTCGCGCCGCGCAGGACGAGCCAGGCATCGAAGGGGCCCGGCACTCCACCGGCCGCGTTCTGAAGGAAAGCCAGGCGATCCCGCAGCTCGGCGTCGTTGCCGACGAGCGCGCCGCCGACGACGTCCGAGTGCCCGCCGAGGTATTTGGTGGTCGAGTGGAGCACGACGTCGGCGCCGAGCTTCACCGGCTGCTGCAGATAGGGACTCGCGAACGTGTTGTCCACCAGCGCGAGCGCGCGCGCCTTGTGCGCCATTTCGGCGAGCGCGCCGATATCGAGCACCTTGAGGAGCGGGTTCGATGGCGTCTCGATCCACACCAGCTTCGTGCGCGCACGCATCGCGCGGCGGACCGCATCCGGCTTGCGCATGTCCACGGCAGTCAGTCCGATGCCCGCGCGGTCGAAGACCCGCGCGAAGAGGCGGTACGTTCCGCCGTAGACGTCGTCGGTCATGACCACGTGATCGCCCTTAGAAAGGAGGTGCGCGACCGCATCGCTCGCGGCCATGCCGGAAGCGAACGCGAGGCCCCAGCGCGCACCCTCGAGCGAGGCGAGGCAGGTCTCGAGCGCGGTGCGGGTCGGATTGCCGGTGCGCGCGTATTCGTAGCCCTTGTTCTTTCCGACGGCCTCCTGCGCGAAGGTCGAGGTCTGAAAGATCGGGACGACCACCGCTCCGGTCGCCTGCTCGGGGTCTTGACCGGCGTGTATGGCGAGGGTCTCGAATCCGTGCTTGCGCGCCGCGCTCTTCACGTCACGGCCAGTATGCAGAGAATGCCGTCATGAACTCGCCGCGCATCCGCGCGCCGACCAGGGAGGAGTGATGCTCCCGACAAGGGCTTTCGGCGCTGAGGTCGTCGAGCTGCGCCGCGGCGCGGTCGTCGCCCAGATCAGCCCAACGGAAGGCGGAAGGATTGTTTCGCTGATCGTCGGTGGCGTAGAGCGGATCCTCCCGAAGGCCAGCGGGCGTGAGAGCGCGCTTCCTACGTATTGGGGTTGCTACCCGATGGTCCCCTGGGCGGGCCGTCTCGCCGAGGGCCGGATCCCCACCGCCGAGGGCGAGGTGCGACTCGAACCGAACCGCCCACCCTCAGCGATCCACGGGCTCTGCTTCGACAAGCCCTGGCGAGTCCTGGGGCAGAGCGCCGGAGCGGTGACCATGGCTTGCGAGCTGCGCGGGTTGGGCTGGCCGTTCGGTGGCGAGGCCCGCCAGACGCTGCGCCTGGGCGCAGCGCGCCTCGAGCTCGAGCTCGAAGTCGGCAACTACACGCGCGCGGGTCCCGCGGGAGTTGGCTGGCATCCGTGGTTTACGCGCCCGACGACCGGCGATGTTGAGCTCCGCGTCGACGGGCGCGAGGTGCTCGTCCTCGACGCGGATCTCGTCCCGACCGGCGAGGTGCGCGCCGTGACNGCGAGCGAGGACCTCCGGACCGGACCTCCGCTGGGCGATCGCCGTCTCGATCACGTCTACGTCAACACTCAGGGTCCCGCCGTTCTGCGGTGGCCCGATCTGGAGCTGCGGATCGAATACGGCGCGAGGCTCGCCACGGTCGTCGTGCACACGCCGGCCCCGGGATTCTGCGTCGAGCCGCAGACGATGTGGCCGAACGCGCCGCTCCTCGCGGCGCGTGGCATTCACGGCACCGGTCTGCGCACGCTCGCGCCGGGCGAACACCTGCGCGCGAGCCACCGGTGGACCTGGCAGCCGCGCGACGTGCGATAACCTCACACGACCGCGCTGCGCGCGTCGGAGGATCGGTATGAGCGACGCCTTCTTCACCGAAGTTCCCGGTCGCATCGGATTCGGTGGGCCGGACTCCTCGGATCCGCTCTCGTACGCNGTCTATCAGCCGGATCGCGTCGTGCTCGGGAAGCGCATGGCAGACCAGCTCCGCATCGCGGTCTGCCTCTGGCACTCGTTCAACTGGCCGGGCTCGGACGTCTTCGGTGTCGGCACGTTCGATCGTCCCTGGCTTGCCGCCGGGGTGGATNCCGCGACCGCGTCGCAGGCGAAGGTCGATGCCGCCTTCGAGTTCATCGACAAGCTCGGCGTCCCGTTCTTCACGTTTCACGATCGAGATGTCGCGCCCGAGGGCCGAACGTACGCCGAGACCCGCGCGAACCTCGGTGCAAGCGTCGACCGGATCGAAGGACACATGGCCCGCACGGGAGCGCGGCTGCTCTGGGGTACCGCGAACCTGTTCGGACACCCGCGCTACGCCGCGGGCGCGGCGACGAATCCCGATCCCGAAGTGTTTGCGTACGCCGCCGCCCAGGTCAAGACGATGCTGGAGGTCACCCACCGCCTCGGCGGCGCGAACTACGTGCTCTGGGGCGGGCGCGAGGGCTATGAGACGCTGCTCAACACCGACCTCGCGAAGGAAGAGGCCCAGTTCGCGCGGTTTCTGGGACTGGTCGCGGAGCACAAGCACCGGATCGGCTTCAAGGGCACGCTGCTCATCGAGCCGAAGCCACAGGAACCGACGAAGCACCAGTACGACTACGACGCCGCGACCGTCGTCGGGTTCCTTCAGCGCCACGATCTCGCCGATGAGTACCGGCTGAACCTCGAGGCCAACCACGCGACGCTCGCGGGCCACAGCTTCCATCACGAGGTCGCGAGCGCGACCGCGCTCGGTGTCTTCGGCAGCATCGATGTCAACCGCGGGGATTACCAGAACGGCTGGGATACGGACCAGTTCCCGAACTCGGTCGACGAGCTCTCGCTGGCCCTCCTCGAGATCCTTGCCGCCGGAGGACTCACGACGGGCGGCTTCAACTTCGACGCCAAGCTTCGGCGGCAGAGCGTGAGCCGTACCGACCTGTTCCACGCCCACGTCGGCGGCATCGACACGCTCGCGCGAGCGCTGCTCGCGGCGGCCGACATGGTCGAGCATGGGACGCTCGCGGCTCCGCGCAAGGAGCGCTACGCGGGCTGGTCGAGCGAGCTCGGGGCCGCGATCCTGTCAGGTTCGGTGACGCTCGCCGACCTCGAGCGCAGGGTCGCCGCGGGCGAGATCGATCCGCGACCGAGATCCGGGCAGCAGGAGCTTCTCGAAGGCAAGGTCAACCGCCGAATCTGGGCCGTCGACCGGTCGCGGGAGCCGGGAACGAAGACCGCCCGCTGACCGCGACGGCCTTAGCCGTGTAGCCCGGCCAGCTCCTGCTGCGTGAGCTTCGTCGGCGGCTTGCCCAGGATGATCATGCCGAGGACTTCATCGGTCGTCACGTCGTTCTTGTTGACGGTTCCGACCAGCCTGCCGTGATACATGACGCTGATCCGCTCCGAGAGATCGAATACGTCGTGGATATCGTGGCTGACGAGGAAGATCCCGATGCCCTCGCTTTTGAGCTGCCGGATCAGGTTGTGCACCTGCGCGGTCTCGGCCGGTCCGAGCGCGGCCGTCGGCTCGTCCATGATCAGCGCGCGCGCGTTGAAGTGGATCGCCCGTGCGATCGCGACCGCCTGGCGCTGGCCTCCGGAGAGTCGGAGCACAGGCGTTTTGAAGTTCTTGAAGTTGGGGTTCAGCCGGCCGATGACCTTCCGTGTCGCCGACTCCATCGCGGCGTCGTCGAGCGTGGTCGCCGCCTCCAGCTCCCGGCCGAGGAAAACGTTCGCCGGCGCGTCGAGGTTGTCCGCGAGCGCGAGCGTCTGGTAGATCGTCTCGATGCCCAGGGCCTTGGCGTCGCGGGGATTGCCGATCGTGACCGGCTGCCCGTTGACCAGGATCTGTCCCGAGTCCGGCGGCCGTGCGCCGGACAGCGTCCGCATGAGCGTCGTCTTTCCGGCGCCGTTGCCGCCGACTACGCCGACGACCTCGCCCGCGTGGAGGTCGATCGTCACGCCGGCTACGGCACGGACACCGCCGAACGCGACCTGGATGTTCCGGAGCTCCACCAGCGGAACGCGCTGAGGCGCCGCGACTGGCGTCGCCGTCGCCTGGGTAATCATCGTCGGCTCAGCTCACCCTTCGGCGCACGACCGCGTCCAGGCCGACGGCCGCGACGAGCACGATGCCGACCACGATGTCCTGGGTCGGTGAGTCGACGAGCAGCAGCACCATCCCTGAGCGTAGCGACTGCATGACGACGGCGCCGAGGATCGCGCCGGGGACCGTCCCTATGCCGCCGGCGAAAGACGTCCCACCGATGACCGCCGCGGAGATCACGTCAAGCTCGTTCTGGACGCCGAGGCTCGTCACCGCGGCGTTGAGCCGGGCGGTCTGCACCGCGGCGCTGACCGCCGCGAGGCTTCCCATCAGCGCGAACGCGAGCATGATCGTGCGGCGCACGTTGATTCCCGCGAGCGCTGCCGCCTCGGGATTGCCTCCGATCGCGTAGACGTATCTCCCGAAACGGCGCCGGGTGGCGAGGAACGTCACGACGAGCGTCACGATCAGCATGATCACGACCGGGAACGCCACGCCGGTCGGGATGAAGAGGCCGCCCGGTGGCACCGGGATCCCGTGCTCCTTGGCGTACTGCTCGGCGACGTTGGGCGGCAACGGGTAGCTGTTGGCGACCCAGACGGTTCCCAGCACGATGCCGCAGGCGACCGCGCCGACGAGCAGCTCGGCCCACATCGGGCGGACCGGGAAGCCGTAGCGCCGCTTGCGNCGGCGCGATGTGATCAGCACATACACGATCGCGACACACATGACGATGCCGAGCGTCCAGCTCGGCCACTCGCCGAGCGCGCCAACGCGTGTTCCGACGGTGCCACCGCCCAGCATCTGGAAGGTCGTATCGAGTGGCGCGATCGTCTGGCCCTGGGCGTAGCGAAAGATGAGGCCACGCCAGATCAGGAGACCGCCGAGGGTCACGATGAAGGAAGGCACGCCGCCGTACGCGACGATGAAGCCCTGCAGTCCGCCGACACCGGCCCCGAGCGCGACCCCAATGAGCAATGTGAGGACCCACGTGTACGGCTGCTCGAGCCCAAGCCCGAGGGACTGCGGGATCCAGACTCCCTGAACCATCGCCATCGTGTACCCGAGGAAGCCGAGCATCGATCCGACCGAAAGGTCGATGTTTCGCGAGACGATGATGAGAACCATCCCCGTGGCCATGATCGCGATAGAGGCGCTCTGGACCGACAGGTTCCAGAGGTTCCGCGCTGTGAGGAACGTCCCGCCCGACACGATGTTGAAGCTGACCCAGATGATGGCCAGCGCGACGACCATGCCGAGCATCCGCGTGTCGATCTCGAGGGAGCGGAGCAGGCCTGTGACAGGCGCGAGCGCGGAACGGAGCGCGTTGACCAGCGCGCGCATCGGCGGGGCGGGTTGNCCCTCCGAGGTCGCCTCGCCGGGAACCGAAACTCCCATCAGCTCGCCGCCTCGACCTTCGTCATGTCCCTCGGTAAAGACGCGCCCTGCCCCGCGTCAGCGAGGCAGGGCGCTTCGTGACACGAGCTACGAATGCATCAACCGCAGGCGGTGACCTTCCCGGCCGCTACGCCTTGGCACAGATCGGCCTTCGTGATCCAGCCCGCGTCGAGGACATCCTTCAGGTTGTCCTTCGTGATCGGGTTCGGCGTCAGAAGGATCGAGCTCAGGCTGTTCCCGCCCGGGGTCTTGAAGAGGGCGGTGCCGCTGACCTTGCTCGGGTCGGAGTTCTTGCATAGCTGGACCGCGGCGTCGCCGGCGGTCTTGCCGAGCAGGCGCGCGTCCTTCCACACGTCGACCGTCTGCGTCCCGAGCGCCACGCGGTTCAGGGCGGCCTTGTCGCCGTCCTGGCCGGACACCGGCACCTTGCCCGCAAGGCCCTGTGCGGTGAGCGCGGCGATCACGCCGCCGGCCATGCCGTCGTTCTCGGAGAGAACCGCATCGATCTTGTTGCTGT
>JGI25382J43887_10000793_pt1 | contig 11639 bp, 9 predicted proteins | sample GraSoi013_1_40cm_3_FD_43887 | JGI IMG/M metagenome (IMG submission 43887) | reverse complement strand
TTCGCAGGCTACAATTCGATACCCTGTAGAAGACATAGAATTCCGGGATATGGATTGAAAAAGACGGCTAAGAAGAGCCCTCAGCTACTCAACGGTTTTCCCCACATGCCATTCGACGAGTTTCCATTGAAGAACTCAGAGGACTTGGTGGTGGTTCTAGAGAAGAACATGCCTGAAGGTGCGAAGGTCGAGGTCACACCGATGGAAGACTCACACCACTCTCCTTGCATGGAAGAGATGGTGGCAATAATGGTCCATAACATCGAGGAGGGAAAGGAAGCAGCCTCTGACATTTTCACCATCTACCAGTTCTGCCCATCCTGCCACGTCGCAGTCAGGGTCCTTTAGTACAGATTATTCTAGATAGATTGCTGGCCGGTAGGGTTCAGACATTCTAGCCCGTCCCTTTGGGTCGTTTATGCTTGGATCTCCTTCATTCCAAAGATCGACCGTGCATTTGAATTCTCGTTGATAGAAGTCGACTGAGTCAGCGAAGATAGTGCTCTCCGCTGTAACCCCGTCTCGCAAACGTGACTGTCTCATCTCGTCCGGCATCTGGTTTGCCTGTTGAATCGCCTTAGCAGCATAATCAACAGCAGCCTTGCCTAGAGATCGTAACTGGGGATCTCCCATGACGTCCTTGATGAAATCGCCCTGTCTCATCTTCTCCTTGGCCGCCTTCAATGCTTTGAGATAGACTTCCCATTTCCAATCTGATGCGGTGTAGTAGGCAATTCGCTTCGGGGTGATGCCTGTGGCTTTCAAGATCTCGCCGGTATCTTCTAACGCTTGTCGAATGAGTGCCTCTGCTCGTTCTGCTAGGGCGTCTTTCTCATTCTCGCTTTCTTGAGGCCAGTCGGCTTGAACTACGAATCCCTTGTTTCCAATGCGGCTCCAGATCTCTTCTGCCGTATGGGGTGTGAGCGGGGCCATCATTCTTGTCCTAGTCTCCAGAACTTTTCGTAGGATTCGGTCGCGATTGTCCGACCTTGGTTTCTTGGGTCCAAGTCTTCGCTTGTACCAGGCAATGTCGTTGTCGAGTTGATAGAGAATGATGTTGATGGCTTCCCTGACTCTCAGCCTGTCGAGTGCATTTGTGGCGCTCTGGACGGCGCTGCTCAGACGACTCACCATCCACCGGTCCAAAGTGGAGAATTTCGGTTTCCCAGCTGTTTTCTTCGCTCCCAGTTTTCTAGCCTGTCCTATCAGTGCAGAGAGTCTTTCCTGAATTGACAATGCGAGCCCTTCGCTGAAATCCGTGTCCTGACCCAGTTCAGCAGTCGCCATCACTCCTACCCGGACGGGATCAGATCCGAACTTGGCAATCCCCTGCCGTAGCGGTATGATGTTCTCTAGAGATTTCGACATCTTCGCGCCTTCCATCAGGACAAACCCGTTGGCCACGATTCCCTTTGGCCACTGTTTCTCAGGGAATAGACTTGAGTGGTGAAAGATGTAGAAGGATAGGTGGTTGGAGACGAGGTCTCGGGCAGAGTGGCGCATGTCTACAGGGTAGAAGTATTGAAACTCTGCTCGGATGGCGTTCAGGATCCTCTTTGGAATCCTGGTCTGCTCCGCAACAGTGTCAATGGTTCCCTCTCCTAGTAGCGTGAAGTTGAAGAAAGCGTCGGGCAATCTCGACGTGTCATTTTCGAATTTCTTGAAGATTACCCAGTCTTTGGTGAAGTACTTGGATAGGATGTAATAGGCCATGTACACGACTGAGTCGGATAGGGCCTCGATAATCCAGTTCTGGTCCCATGGAAGCTTCGTCCCTAGGCCCACAGCCCTTGCGCAGGCCCTTTCTCTCAACCAGTCTATCGTGTAATTGAATTCTCCTCGCAATTCTTCCGGAAGGATGGCCATCTGATCTAGGCATTTGTGTGCGAGCTTCTTCCATTCCGGGTCGCCGTAGTTGATGAACCACTGGTTCTCCAAGATGTGAACCAAGCACTTGGTCCCGCAGCGACAGACTACGGGAGCGTTTCTCAGTTCCAGTAAGGTCTCAATTTTTCCCTGACTCGCGAGTTCTCGGACTATGGCCTCCCTGGCTTTAGCGACGAGCATTCCTGAGTAACTGCCTGTGTTTTCTCTCATTATGCCATCGTGGAATTCTTTCGAATAGAGTTCCTGTGTTGCGTGTTCTAGATGTGGGTCGTTCTGGTCTTTGACTTTGAATTTCCCGATCAAATCTGCGGCCGGAAGATCGGAGAAGCCTTCTAGCCGGATGATCGAGATCGGCTTGGTGTCCTGCAGGACCTGTTGTGACTCCGCTGAATTGGCATACCTTTTCTTGAGATCAGTCAGNGCTTGGTAATCATAGGGAGCGTGTCCTGGGACNGACATGACAACGCCGGTACCGTTGTCGGGTTCCACGAAGCTTCCGGGTAGGATTGGAATTTCGTTGTTGGTGACTGGATTCTGGACGGTCTTCCACAGCAGCTCGCTTGCCGGTATTTCACGTTCTATGGTGACCTTGTGATTCTGGTGTTGAAGTTTCTCGACCGCTTCCTTGATGACGACCCAAAGCTCGCCGTCCACCTTCGCTCTAACGTAAGTGGCGCCGGGATTAATCCAGAGGTTTGTAACTCCAAAGACAGTCTCTGGCCTCAGAGTCGAGGTGGGGTAGATTACGTCGTCCTTCCGGAACTTGACAAGATAGGATTCCCCGATGTCAGGCTCCACGTCTCCCTGAGTGTCTACGACCCCTACAGGGCTCTTGTCGTTAGGGCACCAGGCGACAGGATGCGTGCCCTTAGTGATCAGCCCCTTCCGGTTCAAGATCTGGAAGTGCCATTCGATGTAGCGATTGTACAGAGGGTCGACGGTCGTGAACTCTCGTCGCCAGTCGATCGAGAACCCGATCTCCATCATTCCTTTCTTGATATCTTCGCGGAAGTAGGAGGCCATCGACTTCGGGTCCTTCAACTTCTCCAACATTGCCGGCGGAATGCCGTAGACCTTTGTGAAAGTCTCAACGATCTCGGGGTCGCCTTCACCCAGGCGTTTGCTCATGGCGAATAGTGGGGTGCCTGTGTAATGGAAGCCCATTGGGAAGAGGGTGTTGTAGCCTTTCATCCGGTGATATCGGGCGTTAACGTCGGCGATGGTGTAGGTTCTCGCGTGGCCTACGTGCTGGGGAGAGTTAGGGTAGGGGTATGCAGCCGTCACGTAGTACTTGGGCTTGCGGGGGTCTAGGTTCGTCTCGTAGATCTTGCGCCAGTTCCACTTTTTCTGCCAACTTCTTTCCAAGGCGCGCCAGTCAAGCTTGGCTGGCATTTCTGATTCCCTCCACTGGGACTACCATGCTGAGCTGTCTTGTGACGACTTGTTCTGCGATCTTCAGCGCCTCGTCTACTTTGTCTTTGGATGATCCGCCGCCTATGGCGAAGAATGGTCTACCCCCTCCTCCTCCACCTAGGACCTTGGAGGCTTCTGAGACGATCTGGCCGGCGTTGACACCTGCTTTGACGGCCTCGTCACCGGCTGCGGCAACCACCTGGACGCGCTCGGATACTTCGAATATTATCGCGATCATGTTGGGGTCGGATTCCTTGAGCCGATTTGCGACCTCCACAGTGTCGATGCCTTTTCTCTTGGCCGTCTTTGATAGTACGAGTCTTACTGTTCCGATAGTGATTGCTTTCTTCGCAAGCTGTTTGACGTGAGACTCGGTAGTCTTTGCGTGGACCTTTNCGACTTCTCTCAGTAGGGAGTCTCTTTCAGCGACTAATGCCTTGATGGACTCTGGAAGCTTTTCAGGCGTTGTCTTCAAGACCTCACTCGCCTTTGCAAGTGCTTCGCTCTGCTGATTGATCCGCTTCAGAGCGGGCTCTCCTGCCGAGAAAACAATCCTCTCTACGCCATCTTGCAGTTTGCTGGCTTTCTCGATCTTGAAGACGCCTAGCTCTCCGGTTCTCTTGCAGTGTGTTCCGCCGCAAGCCTCAGCGTCCCATCCCTGGATTCTCACTACTCGAATCTTGGATCCTGGGACTGCTCCACCCTGATAGAGTCTATATCCGTACTTCGCCTCTGCCTTCTCACGCGCCATCCATGCCACTTGTACGGGTATGTCTCGTAAGATGACTTGGTTGACTAGGCGTTCGATCCGTTCCCTTTCCTTCGGAGTAATCTCTCGGTAGTGTGTGATGTCTAGCCTGCTGCTCTCCACTTCCTTTTGCACCCCTGCTTGCCAGACGTGCTCGCCTAACACTCTACGTGCCGCACCGATCAGCGCGTGGGTGCCAGTATGATGGCGCATCAGGTTCACGCGTCGCTGCCAATCGATCTCTCCCTCAACCAGATCGATTTCCTGATCGACGGGATGGTCCAGAAAGTGAACGATAGTGTTTCCGACCTTTTGGACGTTTGTGACCTTCACCTTCCGGTCTCCAAATCGCAACTCGCCGCGGTCGCTAGGCTGGCCACCTCCCTCAGGATAGAAACAGGTCTGGTCCAACACGACCGTGTTTTCCGCGACTCTCGCGACTATCTTCGCCCGGAAACTCGTCCGATAGGCGTCGTCGTAGTATAACGCACTGGTTGCTGGAAGATCCTTTAGCCGCGCTTCCAATTCAGGCTCGGAGGAGGTTTCAAGACTCGTGGTCGGTTTTGAGTGTCGTTCCGCGACTAGCGTCAAGAAGTTCTCGGGGACTTCGACCTCTACTCCGACCTTCTCCGCGCTTTCTTGCACAATCTCGGGAGCCAGGCCTTGGGAATCGTAGAGCAGAACCAGCTGATCTGTGGGAATCTTTCGAATGCCTTGACTCGAGAGTTCCTTTGAGAGTCTGAGTACCGCTTCTGAACCCTTGCTGATTGTCTCTTCGTATTTCTCTACCTCGATTTGGAGACCTTCCAGTATCTCTCCTCTCATCTCTCGGAGGAGATGGAATTCTCCGCCCCACATTTTGATCTGTCCCTCGATTATGCGGGGAAGTTCCTGAAGGATTCCAGCTTGTCGAGCAAGCCTTGCTGCTCGACGGATGATGAGCCGGGTTAGGTAGCCTTCACCTACGTTGGAAGGGACGACGCCTTCGGCGAGTAGGAAGGAAATCGCCTTGGTGTGGTCGGTGATTGCGAATGCGGCTTCTAGTGTCTGGACGATGGAGCGGAACGCGTCTTTGTCGCGGCCGGTCTCCAGTGCCGTAGCTTCGATGTACGCTTCTCTTGCCGCTCGGCTGCCGGCTCCATAGATTCCGGCCGCCCTCGTTAGCGAGGATAATGTGTTCTCGTCGAGGTCGACCTTCGCTAGGTCAATAACCTGCGCGAGCAGGGGGCCGTATACTGCGTGGAATCCGCTTGGGGAGCCTTGGGACAGCCATGCCCATCTTTCCATCCCGTAGCCTGTGTCCACTGTCCGGATTGGTAATGCTATGAGTTCTTCACCTTGGACCTTGTACTGCATGAAGACAAGTGTCGATATTTCCAGTCCAGAGACGATTCCTTCCAAATCGGGGCCCGCATTTCCTCCACCTGACCAGAAGTGCTCTTTGTAAGTGACCGATTCGGACGGGACACCCATCACGTCTGTTAGCAATTTGTGGTGGTAGCTTACCGTCTGGTCTTTCCAGTAGATTTCCTTGTTCGGATAATTGAACGCGTGTGCTCCACCCATCTCAAAGATGGACATGTGTCGGCCTGCAGCGCCAACCGATTCGATGTCTGTGAAACGGATGCAGGGCTGGCTGATGACCAGCGGGTTCGCTGGAGGGGGCATGCTCCCTTCTGTTACGTAGGGTTGGAAGTCATAGATTGACGCGCCTACGAGGTATACATCGTTACGCCAGCGGGCCACGATCGGATATGGCTTGATCCGCGTGTGTCCGCGTTCGGCGAAATAGTCCATAAACTGGATGCGCATCTCCGCCAGGCTGTAACGCTGTTTTGTGGGGGGGTTTCCGATGAAAGAATATGATGCGCACGGGACCTCACCGCAAGTACTCTGATCAGGAGCCGCCCAGTAGTTACTTTTGCAGGATGGACATTTTCTTCGAAAGAAGCCGATTTCTTTGAAGTACGGGAGGGCAAATTCTTCCGGGTTGATCTCTGGCAACTATCGTATCCCTCCACGATTGTTCTGGAAGTATAGAAGCTTGGCTGAGTGAATTGCTTTAGAGGGTTGTGGATTCGAGGAGAAGACTGTGCGGAGCTATACCGCGAACCTCCTTGCTCTTCCTCTAACCGAATAGTGCCCCGAGTCCTGCTAGGGCCTCTTCTTCCTTCTTCTTCTCTTCCTCAGCCGGTTTCTTGTCTTCCTTCTTTGACTCGGTTGGTGCCGCTGGGGCTGCGACGGGTGCCGCCATTACGCTGGCCGACTTCAGAGCTTCGTCAATGTTGACTTCAGACAATGCCGCTACCAAGGCCTTTACTTGAGCTTCTTCGACTTTGCTACCTGCTGCGGTTACGACTTTCTTCACGTTCTCTTCTGTTACAGGCTGCGCTGATGAGTGCAGCAGTAGTGCGGCGTAAACATACTTCATTGGGCTTTTTCCTCTTTTCTCAGGATTTGTTTGGATTTTAGTCGAGCGTCAATTCTTGCACTTAAGGGTTTCCGGGTATTGCGATAGGAATCTTCTGTAGCAGCACTTTCGCGTTCATGACAGCGCGTCTGAGGACAGGCTCTATCGTGCCACTTTCAAGGAAACCTGCTTCAACGGCAATCGCTAGAGCTTCTCGCATTCCCTTCCCTAGGATTCTCGGGGCGTTCTCAGGAGTCACGTAGCCCGCATCGATTGAGAGGCCGAACGCGTTGCTAATGGCTTGGAAGACGTCTTTTCGATAGGTGCTGATGTCGAGGACTAGATCGTCGGCTCTGAGTATGGTTCCGTTATCGTACGCGGTAGCTAGCGTGAGCCCGGCCTCCATTGGCTTGAGCCCAAGTTTGGAAAGAACAGAGGCCATTTTGGGTGTGATTAGGTCTCCTCTTCTAGCGACTACCGAGTCTCTCGCGACCCAGATGCTTCCTCCCTCAATTCTCGTTTGGACCTTGATCTCTCCAAATTCGCTAATAACTGGGCCTGGGGGAAGCCCGGTGTTTCCGGCTGGGACCATGATCTCACCTGTTGCGATGTCTCCGGCTTTCGCAGGGACTCTGACTTTGCTCTTTTCGAGCAGTATGATCAAAGAGTAAGGATTGACATCGGTGAACAGTAAGATGTTCGAGCCTTGGAGGTCTTTGACGAACTCCCCGACCCTCCCATGGCTCGATTCTGATAGTTCGACTGATTTCCGCAGTAGGTTGTTCTTGGTCACCACCATGGCGACCTTGTCCCGTAGACGTTTACGGAGTTCGTGGATCTGGGATGATCGGACTTTGGTCAAGTCGGCGGCTGCTATGACTGGATACTTCTCCAGAAGAACCTGCAGCTGGGCTATTGCGTCCTTCTTCCATGCTGCTACCTTGCGGGTCGTTGACATTGTCTTATGCCGCCATAGCCAGTGGTATCTTTACTAGAGGTCCCATTGAAGCTTTGATCGAAACGCCTTTGATATTCTTAGGACCTTTCTCCAGCTTGGCCTCCAGTCTTGAGATGACTGTCTGGATGTTCTGTACTAGAACATCGTCTGACATGTCTTCTGTCCCTACCTTGACCTGAATCACCGGCTGATCCTTCATCTTGAGCCGGACATTGCGGCGCTGGCGCTTGATGATATCGTCAATCGGTGCGGTCGGAGGAATAGGTGTCGGCATCTTGCCTCTGGGTCCGAGAATCTGTCCAAGGGTCTTCCCGACCTGCGGCATCAGTGGAGCTTCTGCGACGAAAAAGTCGTAGTTCTGGGCGATCTTCCGAGCTTCTTTTTTCGCTCGACCTAGTTTGTCGAGATCCTCGCGCCCGATGATAATATCGGCTCCTGCGTTCTTGGCTCTAACAGCCAGGTCGCCGCCAGCTATCACTGCCACTTTCGAGTCCTTGTCTGCAGCTGTTGGGAGTTCGAGGTTCTCGTTGATTCTCGCCTCAGGCTTCTTCAGGTCTAACTCGCGAAGCTTGACTGATAGTTCGATTGCCTGAGTGAATTTCCTCTTCTCTGTCTTGCTCCTCACGTCAGCAAGTGCTTTTGTGATTGAATCTTTAGACAGGGGCATCTTAGCGTTCTCCTATTGTAATTCCTTTAGCGCTGCGTCATACTGGCCTGCGTCGAGGTTCTTGATGAACTCTTTCGGTTCTTTGGCGTCTACTGTCACGCCCATGCTTACACATGCCCCAGCAACCTCTTTTACAGCGGACTTCAGGGTTCGGGCGTAGCTATCCGTCCGTTTCATCTGGGCGATCTTCACAATCTGTTCGGGAGACAAATTGCCGACTTTCGTGGCTTTGGGTGTTGCTGATCCCTTTTCGATCCCCAACTCCTTGACTATCAAGGCAGAGGTGGTCGGCGTCCCGATCTCGACTTCGAAGCTCTTGTCTTCGACGTTGACGAGAATCTTTACGGGGACTTTCATTCCCGCGTATGCTTTTGTGAGCTCGTTGATCTTGTTGACAATCTGCAGGATGTTTACTCCTAAAGGTCCTAGCTGAGGACCGAGGGGCACACCTGCTGTGGCTTTGCCGCCGTCTATTATCGCGTCAACTGTTTTCTTGTCGGCCAGCTTCCTCTACCTCTCCTCTACTTACGAGCTTCACGTAGTCAGCGTGCACTGTTATCGGCAGCGTCGCAAAGCCTTCCTCCAGAAGCTCAATGACGACTTCCTGTTTCACTTTGTCGACGTGTGTGATTTTCGCTTTCAGACCTCTGAACGGTCCACCAACGACCTCCACGAGGTTGCCGACGCTTAGCTCTTCGATTACGGGTCTGGTTACTATGAATCGTTCGATCGCTGCGAGAGAGACGACTCCCTTCGTTCTGGTTCTAGCGTGCCTCGTCCCTGCAATTGCCTCATCAACAAAATGTGGCCCCATCGCCTCGACGAAGATGTAGCCTTTGATTACTTCTGGAGCGAGTATCGCTACGATCGGGAGTTTCTTAGGCTGGATCCTGCTAGCCATAAGGTCAACCACTGTTCTCTCTTGTCCACTCGTCGTTCGGACTGCATAAATCGATGTCTTCTGAGTCTGGGTTGCCAAGGTCTTTTGCTCACTACCGAGTGGGAGTGACCTGGCTAGAGGGCAACTGGTACAGTCCAACCACCCAGAAGAGGATTCTGAGAACGAATCCAATGCCACCAACTATGGCCACACCGATTAAGATGATCTTGATGTTCAGTTTGGTTTCTTGCCAGTCCGGCTTCTGGGCTACGTGAAATAGACGTCTCGCCGATTGAAGGAAATTTCCAATGCCCATGACAAGCCCTCGACTATGGATTGGAGTGCGATGGACCGGGCCCTCCCTATTTTAACTATCCTAGTCTCTAGGCGTCCTTAGCACCTTTCCACCTCGATGCTCCACTCTTCAAGAAGTAAGAGCTGATCATGACGTTGCTTCCCGCTCAATCCCCTCCAGTCAACAACAGCAGTCTCACATCCGCCGACCGTCTTATCGAACACTTGTCCTAGTGTAGTGCTTGATATTCCCCCTCACACGAATGCCTAGATATGACATGTCCGATAGCTCGTTTGCCCTCCAGACAGATTCGGGTGTGTTTGGCTGGATAGTGTGTACCTCCAAAACCCACCGCGTTGGAAGTTGATGACCTAAGTGGATTCGCTGCCGCCATTGCCGCCTTGGCCCCTTTTTCCCCTAGTGTTGAGTCCGACCATTCGAGAGGTCCGCTACCGATTTCAACGAACACAACCGGAATCTTGAAGCTTGTCGGACCGTGATGCGTTGCCTCCATTGTGACCTCAATTTGCCAACCCTTCTTCGCCGATTCATCTCTCAAAGTACCCAGAGCTCTCATAATTCCCAAGGGATCGACAAACGAGAGCTGCTCGGGATTTCCACCGTACAATGCTTCGTGGGTATGGATTGCCGGTGGCATGTACCGTTAGAGCAAGCTTTCCGGACGCGCTTACGTGCTTGGATGCAAATACTAGAGATGTCGCCTCTTGCGGAATGATTTTCTGGCTTACCGAAAATTCCGAGCTCGCCGATTATCGTGAGAGAGATATTATCGCGGGAATAGAGANCGACTTGATCGTTCGAAGAGCTTCGTTTTNGAAAACTGAAAGCCTTGGATCAGGTTCTCTGCGATATTGATTGAAGCGGCGTCTGCTCGAGATGCAATGATTTCGAGTCTCGACGAGGAGGATTCCATTCTAAGGTTGATTACATAATGAGTGAGAGGAGTCCTCTGGCGGTATGCAATCTGTTTTCCGCTTCGTCCCAGACCGCTGACTGAGCGTCATCGATGACGTCTGCAGTAACCTCTTCGCCTCTATGAGCAGGAAGGCAGTGAAGAAATATCGCCCCAGGCTTCGCGTGTGAGAGCAGCGTCCTGGTGACCTGGTATNTTGGAATGAAGGCGGATAGTCGCGTCTCCTTTTCTTTCTCCATACCCATTGAAACGAACGTGTCAGTGTAGACCGCGTCCGCTCCCCTTACCGCTTCTTCAGGATCCTCAACAATGCTGATTGATGCTCCAGACCTTGCAGCTGCTTCTTCAGCATATTTGACTGCCTCTGGGTCCGGACCATAGCCTGGAGGCCTCGCGACCGCAATGTTGACTCCAGTCTTGGCGCATCCTATCAAGAGGCTGTTGCAAACATTGTTTCCATCGCCCACGTACGCTAGCTTCAGGCCTTTCAGCCGCTTCTTGTATTGGATCAGCGTCAGGAGGTCTGCGAGTATTTGGCATGGATGGTGCTTGTCGGAGAGGCCGTTGATGACAGGAGCATCAGCGGTCTCGGCGAGAACGACAAGATCGTCATGGGAATAGACCCTGGCCATTATGGCTTTGACGTACCTGTCCAAGACTTTGGCAGTGTCCGAGATGGTTTCTCCTCTTCCTAGTTGCATTTCGTTCCAGCTGAGATAAACCGGGTGGCCACCTAGCTGGGCGACAGCTGTTTCGAAGGAAACCCGGGTCCTTGTCGAGGGTTTCTGAAATATCAAGGCGACGGCTTTTCCCTTCAGNTTTTGGGGAACCGTNCTTCGTCGTGCCAATAGAGAAGAGCGTTTTAGGATCAGATCGATTTCTCTGGGGGATAGTTCGACCAACGAGAGAATGTCTCTTCCTTTCAGACCCGCCAAGGTTTTGCGACAGTTCTCCGAGAGAGTTTGTCGGTCGTGGATTCTTCTCTTATAAGAACCCCTCTAGTCGTGTATCTGTTGGATCTCGTAGCGTGGAAACGGGTTTAAATCTCGCAGACTGCATTTAGTGATTGAGCAANATGGTTGACCTAGAAATAACGTACTGCCAGCCGTGTGGACATCAGCCGAGGGCGATGGAAATGGTCGGTCAACTTCTCGCGACCTACGGTATGCCGCTCAACCGGAAACTGACGGTGTCGCTGAAACCAGCAGACAAAGGAGTCTTTGACGTTGTGCTTGATGGCCAGCTCATCTTCTCGAAGCACCAACAAGGCCGGTTTCCGACAATGGATGACCTCAAGNAACAGCTGGACCAGAAGCTTACGATTCCCCTGGAAACCCCACAATAANCACGCGAAACGCCTGGATTTACGTCAACAACGTCCCTCCTAGGATAACTTCAGATTCCCTTCATCCAACTAGGTTGCTTACGATAGTCTGAGGCTGGAACG
>JGI25382J43887_10000792_pt1 | contig 11643 bp, 12 predicted proteins | sample GraSoi013_1_40cm_3_FD_43887 | JGI IMG/M metagenome (IMG submission 43887) | reverse complement strand
ATGAACAAGACGCGAGCCGCAGGACGCCGGCGGGCCGCTGGGCGAGCCGCAGGGCGGCCAGGGGCTGGGGCCCCTGCGTCCGAGGCGAGCGAAACTGGGAAGTCCCGCCCGTCCGAGGCGAGCCTATGATGAAGACGCGCAACGTCGGCGTCGTCGGCCTCGGCGCCATCGGCCGCGCGGTGTGCCGCGCGCTGGACGCGGGGATTCCAGGCCTCAGGCTGGCGGGCGCGCTGGCCCGCGATCGCGAGCGCGCCGAGCGCTTCCTGCACGGGCTCGCCGGGCGCCCGCCCTTCCTGCCCCTCGACGACCTCATCGCCGCCTCCGAGCTCGTCGTCGAGGCTTCGACGCAGGCCCATCTGGAGGAAATCGCGCCGAAGGCGCTGGGCGTCGGGCGCGACCTGGTCGTGCTCTCCTCGGGCGGGCTCCTCGGACGCGGGGACTGGGTCGCGCTGGCCGAAGCCAACCGCTGCCGGATCTACGTTCCGTCCGCCGCCATCGCCGGTCTCGACGGCGTCAAGGGCGCGCGTGTCGGGACGGTCACCGCGGTGACCATGGAGACGCGCAAGCCCCCACGGGGATTGGCCGGAGCGCCGTGGATCGTCCAGCAGAAGATCGACCTCGACGCGATCGCGGCCGAGACGCTCATCTTCGAGGGCCCGGCCACCGAGGCCTGTCGGGCCTTCCCGGCCAACGTCAACGTGCTGGCCGCGCTGTCCCTGGCGGGGATCGGCCCCGAGAAGACCCGGATCCGCATCTATGCGGTCCCGGGCCTCCAGATGAACGTGCACCGGGTGACGATGGAGGGCGAGTTCGGTCGGCTCGCGGTCGAGATCGAAAACGTCCCCTCGGAGAACCCGCGCACCGGCAAGCTCTCCTACCTCTCCACGATCGCACTGCTGAGAGACCTCGGGGCCTCGCTGCGCGTCGGGACCTGACGCCGGGGGCGTGCCCCCCGGGCGCCCGGTTTCAGTGCGGCTGGGTGGCCTCCAGGTAGCGCTCGGCCTCGAGCGCAGCCATGCACCCGGTCCCGGCGGCGGTGACGGCCTGGCGATAGACGTAGTCCTGGGCGTCGCCGGCGGCGAAGACGCCCAGCACGGAGGTCTGCATCGTGCCGGGGACGACCTTGATGTAGCCGTTGGGCAGCAGGTCCACCTGGCCCCGGAAGATCTGGGTGTTCGGCTCGTGTCCGATCGCGATGAAGAGCCCGTCCACCATCCGCTCGGTGAGGGCGCCGGTGGCCAGATTCTTGAGCCGCACACCCGTGACCTTGCCCTGGCGGATGTCGAAGATGTCGTCCAGGGCGCTGTTCCACACGAACGAGATCCGCGGGTTCTTGAAGGCGCGCTCCTGCATGATCTTGGAGGCCCGCAGCGCGTCCCGCCGGTGGACGACCGTGACCGCCCGGCCCAGACGGGAGAGGTAGAGCGCCTCCTCCATCGCAGAGTCGCCGCCGCCCACGACCATGATGTCCTGATCCTTGAAGAAGAACCCGTCGCAGGTGGCGCAGGTGCTGACCCCGCGCCCCATCAGCTTCATCTCGTTCTCGAGCCCCAGCAGCTTGGCCGAGGCGCCCGTGGCGATGATGACGGTGTGGCTCTGGTACTCCGTCTCCCCCACCCGCACCACGAAGGGCCGGCGCCTGAAGTCCACCGAGGTCACGTCCTCGGCGATCATCTCGGTGCCGAAGCGCTCGGCCTGCTTCCGGAACGTCTCCATCAGCTCCGGCCCCATGAGGCCGTCGACGAAGCCGGGATAGTTCTCGACCAGCGTGGTGAGCATCAGCTGACCGCCGGACTGCACGCCGATGAACATGAGCGGCGCCAGGTTGGCCCGGGCCGCATAGATGGCGGCCGTGTAGCCCGCCGGGCCGGAGCCGATGATGATCACCTTGCGCGCCGTCATAGTCCCCCGTGCCTCCTTACTCTAGGCTCGCCTCGGACGCGGGGGCCCCAGCCCCCGGCCGTCCTGCGGCTCGCACGTCCGCAATATTAGATGCGGTCCTCGGCCGCCAGGATACCGCGCAGCTCGGCCAGGTCACGGATCTCGAACCGGGGCGGCGCCACCCCCGGTGGCAGCGCCTGGCCCTCCCGGTTGAGCCATGCCGCGTGCATGCCGACACGGTGGGCGCCCAGCACGTCGATGTCGGCGCGGTCGCCGACGAAGAGCGCTTCCCCGGGTCCGACCCCGAGCTGTCGCAAGGCCTCATGGTAGATCGCCGGCGCCGGCTTGCGCCAGCCGACGGCATCCGAGACCAGAACCGCGGTGAACAGGTCGGCGACGCCCGCCGACTCGAGGATGCCGAGGGCCGTCGGCGTGTAGTCGAAGTTGGAGACGACGGCCAGGCGGTATCGACGGGCGAGATCGGCCAGGAGCGGACCGTGGTGGCTCGGGAACTCCGCGGCCTTGGAGAGCTCACGCCGGTGGGTCTCGAGCAGGCTCTGCATCACGGCGTGCGGGCAGGCGGCCGCATCGAGGCCCAGACAGCGGAAGAGTTCGGCGAAGCGCTCGGGGGCCGGGACCTCACGGTGATCGATCGCCCGCCGGCGCTCGGCCTCCTGCCAGCTCTGGCTGAGGGCGACGTGGAAGGCGTCGAGCGTCACCTCGGGTGCCAGGGCCTGCAGGAGCGGATGGAGGTGCCCGGCGGTGGACCGGACCACGCGCCCGTTGAGCTCCACCGCGGGCAGGCGCTCGCGGTCGAAGCGCACCAGCGTGTCGAACAGATCGAAGAGCACCGCGCGGTAGGCCATGGCGCTCAGAGGGGTTTCCGCCCGGCGTAGCCTTCGTCGAGGCCGTGCCAGTAGCGGATCTCACGCTCGCCACACTTCCAGCAGAGGTTCACTTCCTGGCCGTGGCGTAGATGGGGGAAGTCGACGAGGCCCAGCTCCAGATCCTTGGGTACGCCCCCCAGGGCCAGAATCTCGTTGAGGGCCTCCTGGATACGCTCGAGGACGCGGTCGAGGCGCTGGCGCTCCGCCTGCCATGCCTCCCGGTCGAGGATGCCGCCGCCCGCCAGCGTGATCCGCTGCTGCTCGGCCTGCATGCGCTCCCGCGCGGCGCTGGCCTCCCGGTGCCCCGCCATCACGCGCTCCACGAGCTCGGTGAGCGCGGGGATCAGAGCCTCCACCTCGGCGGGCGAGAAGTACCGGTCAGCCAACGAACGGCGCGTCCACGAAGATCGCGTGCACCTCCTTCGGTCCGTGCACGCCGCGGGTCAGAGTGAGCTCGATGTCAGCCGTGCGGCTGGGCCCCGTGATGAAGTGAATGGCGCCGCCCCGCCCCACCGGCGGCTGGCCTTCATGCCACGATTCCAGAACGACGCCGAGCTGCTGGAGCGACTCGACCAGCGCGGTGCGATCGAAGACCGCGACGTGGTAGGGCGGCAGGAGCGCGGTGGACCGGGGGCGCCCGGCGCCCGACACCAGCACCAGCGTCCCCGTCTCGGCCACGGCCAGGTCGACGCCGGTGAGGCCGAGGTCCGCCTCGGCGATGTGGGCCCGCAGCCCGTGCCGCTCGGCCTCCGGGAGCCCGCCGGGTGGCATGAGGTGGGTCTCGAGATCCTGCGCCATCAGCGGGCCACTGAGATCGGCGCGGAGCGCCGAAGGGTGCCAGGCGATCACGCGGCGCGCGCCCCGCTCCCGCGCCAGGGCGCCCACGACCTCCGGCACCTCTGCGAGGGACGGCACGCGGTAGAAGATGCCCCCGACGCGCTCGAACTCGCGCCGGAAGACCTCCAGGGTCTCCGGCCAGCGCTCGGAGAGCTCGCGGCGGAGGGTGTCGGCGATCCGCTGGGGGTGCGCGGGGCGCTCAGCCACGGACGCGGCGAAGAGTCCTGAGGTCTTCCTCATCTCCCCGCGGATCCGGGCCAAGAACTCCTGACGCGTCATGACTCGCGCTCCAGCTCGGCCCAGCGCTCGGAGAACGTGGGCGCCGCCACCGGCGGCAGATCGCGCGTCCGCGTCCAGTGGCCGAAGAAGAGCGGCAGCCGGCGGATGGCGCCATCGCGCACAAAGGGGCGCTGGAACAGCCGCGCCAGGCGCGCCGACAGACGATAGAGCGCCGGCCGGGTGAGCAGGCGGCCCAGGGTCTTGAACACGACGCGCTCGGCCCAGGGCGCGGTCTTGCTCTCGACGCCGCCCTGGCGCAGCTCGATCAGCATGCGGGGAATGTCGATCCTGACGGGACACGCATCGGCGCAGGCGCCGCACAGGGACGAGGCGTGGGCCAGCTCCTTGACCGACTCCTGACCGTGCAGCATGGCCGTCAACAGAATACCGATGGGCCCAGGATAGGTGTAGCCGTAGGCGTGGCCGCCGATCTGGCGGTAGACCGGGCAGACGTTCAGGCAGGCGCCGCAGCGGAGGCAGGAGAGCGCCTCCCGCAATGGTCCGGCCAGCTGCTTGATGCGCCCGTTGTCGAGGAGCACGAGATGGAACTCGTCCGGGCCCTCCAGCTCACCCGGCCTTCGCGGTCCCTGGACGAGGGTCGTGTAGACGGAGAGCTTCTGCCCGGTCGCGCTCTTGGCCAGGATGGCCAGGAAGATCATCAGATCGGTCATCGAGGGCACGACCTTCTCCACGCCCATCACCGCGATGTGCACGCGGGGTAGCGAGGTCACCATCCGCCCGTTGCCCTCGTTGGTCACCAGCACCACCGTTCCCGTGTCCGCCACCGCGAAGTTGGCGCCGGTGATCCCGACCTCGGCCCTGAGAAACTTGTCGCGCAGCTCCGCCCGCGCGATCCGCGTGAGGACCTCGGCATCGGCGGCGACCTCGCGCTTGAGCTCGCGCGCGAACAGCTGGGCCACCTGCCCTTTGGTCTTGTGGATTGCCGGCGCGATGATGTGCGAGGGCTTCTCGTGCGCGAGCTGGATGATGTACTCTCCCAGATCTGTCTCCACCGGCGTGATCCCGGCCCGGGTCAGCGCCTCGTTCAGTTCGATCTCCTCGGTCGCCATCGACTTGGTCTTGACCGCCATCCGGGCGCCCCCCCGCTTGGCGATCTCGAGGACGATGTCCCGCGCCTCCTCGGCCGTGACCGCGTAGTGAGCGTGGCCGCCCAGCCGCTCCACGTTGTCGACCAGGCGCTCGACGTAGTGATCCAGCTGTTGGAGGGTGGCTTCCTTGATCTGGCGGGCTCGGTCGCGGAGGCGCTCGCCCTGGGGGAAGCCGTCGAAGGCCTCCCGACGCAGCTCGATGAACTTGGTCGTCGCGATCGTCAGCGCTTCCTGCAAGGAGGCGTCGTTGAGCGCGCTGGCGGCTCGCTGACGGAAACTCACGGGGTCCGAGCGCCGGCTTCGCCGGCGCAATCCGTTTTGGGGGAGGTTTCGGAGGGGGCCGTCGAGGCCCCCTCCGATTGAAGCAGCTCGGCCAGATGAAGGGCCCGCACCTTCGACCCCCGCCGGCGCAGCCCGCCGCTCATCTGCATGAGACACCCGGCGTCGCAGGCGACCACGCAGCCGGCGCCCGTCGCCTCGATGTTGGCCAGCTTCTTGTCGAGGATGGCCGTCGACACCTCGGGCAGACGCACCGAGAAGGAGCCGCCGAAGCCGCAGCACTCGTCGCCGCCGGGCAACTCCACGAACTCGGCGCCCGCGAGCCTCTTGAGGATGGCCCGCGGGCTCCNGGCTTCCCCGAGGCCACGCAAGAGGTGGCAGGAGTCGTGGTAGGTGACGCGCCCGGGCACGGCGCTCCGGAACTCCGTCCGGCCGAGGACCGAGACCAGGAACTGGGAGAGCTCGAACGTCCGGTGCGCCTGGCGCTCNGCCTCGGCTCGGAGGCCGGGCTCGCGCATCAGTCCCGGGTACTCGTGCTTGACCATCCAGGCGCAGGAGCCCGACGGCACGACGACGTGTTGAGAATCGCGGAACAACGGGAGCGTCCGCCGCGCGACCTNGGCCGCCTCGGCGTGATAACCGGAGTTGAACAGCGGGAGGCCGCAACAGGTCTGGCCGCGGGGAAAGTCGACGTCGATGCCCAGGCGCCGCAGCAGGCGGACGATGCGGACGCCGACCTCGGGGTAGAACATGTCCCCCAGGCACGTGATCATCAGCGAGGCCCTGATCGGAGCCTTCCCGGGTTCGTTCATGCGCTGTGCGGCGGCGGGGGCGTGACGACGACGAGGGCCAGCAGCGGGGTGGTTCCCGCATTGACCAGGCCGTGAGTCGTGCCGGCCGGAGCCACCACCGCCTCCCCCGCGTCCACCGTCTCCTCCCGCCCGTCCAGGAAGACGCGACCGCGGCCCTCGAGGACGAAGTAGATCTTGTCCTGGTCCTGATGGGCGTGCGGCTTCTGCTCCTGCCCCGGCGCNAGGCAGTAGAGGTCGAGCTGGGTCCGCGCCGTCGTCGCCAGCGCGATCTTCGCCATCTTGTCCGGACGGAACTGCGCGAGCTCCCTCACTCGGATCTTCATGTCGGCCTCATGCCGGTAGCGCGCGGGCCACCAGCTCGACCGGGTGGACCACCTCGATGTCGAGCCNCCGCGCGCGACATCCCTTCGCGATCTGGAGCAGGCAGCCCGGGTTCGCGGCGGCGACGACTCGGGCGCCCGTCGCGAGGATGCGCGAGATCTTCATGTCCAGCAGCCGCTCGGCCATCTCGGGCTCGACGAGATTGTAAACGCCGGCGCTCCCGCAGCAGAGCTCGCTGTCGGCCAGCGGGACGAGTCGCAGGCCCGGAACGCGGGCCAGCAGCGCGCGGGGCTCGTTCCTCAGCTTCTGGCCGTGAGCCAGGTGACAGGCGTCGTGGTATGTCACCGACGTCTCGAGCCGGCCCAGCGGCAGGTCGGCGTCGACGAGGACCTGGCTGACGTCTCTCACTCGCCGGGCGAGCGCTCCGACCTCGGCGGCCTCGGGCAGCCAGTGGCCGTACTCCTTCATGGCCGAGCCGCAACCCGCGGCACTGGTGACGACGTAGTCGAGGTCCCCGGCGAACTGCGCCGCCAGGGCCCGGGCTCGCCGCCGGAATGCTCCGAGCCGCCCCCCGTGCAGATCGAGCGCGCCACAGCAGCCCTGCTCGCGCGGCACGATGACGTCCCAGCCGGCGAGGCTCAGCAGGCGGGCCGTGTCGCGGTTCACCTGCGGGTACAGGTGGCGCTGCACGCAGCCGGTCAGCAGCCCGAGGCGCCCGCGGCGCCCACCCCGGGCGGGAATCAGCTCCGGCAGCGGCTCGCGTGGCGGCACCAGGGGCAGCAGCGCCTCCATCGCCGCCAGGCGGGGCGCCAGGCGCAGCAGGCCACTGGCGCGGACCAAGCGCTGAAGCCCGGAGCGCTGATAGAGGCGTAAGGCGCCCAGGAGCAGGCCCATCCGGCCGGGATGGGGGAACACGGCGAAGATCAGCCGCGTCAGCAGACGCGGCTCGGAGGACAGCCCGCGGCGAGCCAGCTGAAAGCGCGTGGCCTCCAGCAGCGCGCCGAAAGGCACCCCCGCGGGGCAGGCGCTCTCGCACGCGCGACAGCCGAGGCAGAGATCCATGTGGCGCGCGAAGGCTTCCGTCGGCTCGAGTCGCTCCTCGGCGGCGGCCCGCATGAGGTAGATACGGCCGCGGGGCGAGTCCATCTCCTCGCCAAGCACGCGATAGGTCGGGCACTGCGGTAGGCAGATGCCACAATGCACGCAGGCGCGGATCCCCTCCAGGCTGGGCAGATCGGGCGCGGTGAAAGCTCCCAGCCGAGCGACGCTCATCACAGGCCCCCGACGAAGCGCCCCGGATTGAGCACGCGGTGGGGATCGAACTCGTCCTTCAGCGCGCGCATGAGCGCGAGGGCCGCGGGGTCGAGCGGGCCCCAGGGGTCCAGGCCGGCCCGGAGGGCGATCGGCCCGCTCTGGATCACCACGCTGCCCCCGAAATCGCCGACGAACGCCCGCAGCCGCTCGATGAACCTGGCAGCGCCCTCCAGCTCGGCGCCCGTCAGCGTGACCCGGAGCGTCGCCACCGCCGCACAGCCGGTGATCATCACGGCGGTGCCCGATCCCAACCCCTCCTGGCCGCGCTCGATCGCGTCCACCGTGTCGGCGAGGCGACTCGGCAGCGACGCGACCTGGAGCACCATCTCCCCGTCGCCCCTCGCGAAGGCACGATCGTAGCGCTCCCAGAAGGTCGCGGGCGCGACGGCGGCCCCGCCCCCCGCGCGGCGGGCGAAGTCCTCGACGAGCGCGCCCTGATCGCGCACGGCGGCCTCGACGCTTCCGATCGCGATGGCGACTGCGGCCCGGGCCGGGGTGGCCGCGCAGGCGCGCAGCGCCGCTCCACTCAGAAGCTCGACGCGGCTCGGCTGCAGCGTCGAGTCGAGGACGCACGCGACGAACGCCTGGGCCGCCGCCGCGGACGGGAAGGCAGCGAGCCACGTCAGCTCGGACTCGGGCATCGGATGCAGTCGAAGCGTGAGCTCCGTGAGCACACCGAGGGTGCCGAGCGATCCNACCATTAGCTTGGGCACGTCATAGCCGGTCACCGACTTCACGACCCGCGCGCCACCCCACGTGGACACGCCGTGGGCCTGGACGAAACGCACGCCCAGCAGGAGATCGCGGAGAGTGCCGTAGNGCGCCCGGAGCGGACCATGGGCGTTGGTGGCCACGAGGCCGCCGATCGTCCGCGACTGCCAGCCCGGCGGATCCACCGGAAGCCACTGGTGCCGGGCGGCCAGACGAGCGGCCAGCGCTCCCGCGGTGATCCCCGCCTCCACGCTCACCGTGAGATCGTCGGGGTTGTCCTCGGTGACCCGCGTGAGGCCGCGCATGTCGAGCACGGCGTCCAGCCGCGCGGGGGGACGTCCTAGATCGAGGGCGCTGGCGCTGCCCCGCGCCGCCACCGCCAGCTTCTCGTCGTGAGCCAGCGCCAGGACGGCGGCCACCTGCTCCAGGGCGCCCGGGCTCACCACCCACCGCGGCGGGCGCCCGTCGATGGCAGCCGCGACCAGGAGGCGGGGCTCGGCGCTCACGCGCTCGCGGCCGACGATCTCGGCGAGGGCTCCCTCGATGGACCGGGTGGAGACGCTCATCACGCAGGCCCGCTAGATCCAGGCGCCGGTGGGCAGGACCGGACGCGATGGCCTGAATCCCTCGGCGCAGGCCGGGTGCGACGGCAGCAGCTTTCCCGGATTCATGATCCCGTCGGGATCGAAGACGCGCCGCAGGCGATACATGAAGTTCAGNTCGGCCTCGGNNTACTGCAGGGTGAGATTCTCGGCCTTNTCCACGCCCACTCCGTGCTCACCGGTCACGCTTCCCCCCAGCTCGATGCAGGCGTGAAGCAGCTCTTCGTTGGCCCGGACCGCCCGCGCCAGCTCCTCGGGCTTGCGGTCGTCGTAGCAGATCAGCGGGTGCAGGTTGCCGTCTCCCGCGTGAAAGACGTTGGCGATGAGCACGCCGTGGCGGGCCGCGATGGTCTCCATCTCCCGCATGATCTGGGGGAGCTTCGAGCGCGGGACCACGGCGTCCTGCAGCAGGTAGCTCGAGGTCAGTCGACCGACGGCCCCGGCCGCCTCTTTGCGCCCCTTCCAGAGGAGCGCCCGCTCGGCTTCGTCGTGGGCCACGCGCACTTCGAGGGCGCGATGCCGGCGGCAGAGGGCCGCGCAGCGCTCGCCCTGGACTTCCACCTCCGCGGTCGGCCCGTCCAGCTCGATGAGCAGCACCGCGCCCGCCCTGTCCGGGTATCCTGCGCCGATGCCCGCGTTGATGGCGCGGATGATGACCGCGTCGAGCATCTCGAGGGCGGCCGGGATGATCCCGGCCGCGATGATGTCCGAGACCGTTTCGGAAGCCTCCCCGATCGTGGCGAAGGACGCCAGTACGGTCTTCACCGCCTCGGGGGCGTGGAGCAGGCGCACCGTGATGGCGGTGACGAGACCGAACGTCCCCTCGCTTCCCACCGCGGCGCCCGTCAGGTCGTAGCCGGGCCGGTCCATGGCCTTGCCGCCGAGGCGGACGAGCTCGCCGCGACCCGTGACCATCTCCAGCCCCAGGACGTGGTTGGTGGTGATGCCGTACTTCAGGCAGTGCGGTCCCCCGGCGTTGGTCGCGACGTTGCCGCCGATGGATGACACCATCTGGCTGGAGGGATCGGGCGCGAAGAAGTAACCCCGGTCGCTCACCGCCCGGGTGAGCCAGAGGTTGATCAGCCCCGGCTGCACGGTGGCGCATCGGTTGGCGAGATCGATGTCGAGGATCCGGTCCATACGATTCAGCGACACCATGACGCCCCCCCGAGGCGCCATGGCGCCGCCGATGAGCCCCGTCCCCGAGCCGCGCGGCACGACGGGAACCCGCTCCCGCCGGCAAAGGTCGACGACGGCCTGCACCTGCTCCGTCCGGGTCGGCAGCGCGACGGCGTCGGGCATTCCCTTGTAGAGGGTATGCATGTCGCACTCGTAGACGAGCCGTCCTTCGGGCGTCGTGACGAGCCCCTGGGGACCCAGGATGCGCTGCAGTTCTTTGACCGCGGCGGGACTCAGGGACATGACAGCTCCACGGGCGGCACTCGCTTACCTCGGGCGGTGGTCGCGGTGTTCGAGCGCCGGCGGAGCCGGCGCGACTCGATCCGGGGGGAGGCCTCGGAGGGGACCGTCTAGACCCCCTCCGATGAGGAGGCCCCCTCCGATGTTCATTCGATCTTCCAGGTATCTCCCGACGTGAGGAGCTTGGCGATGTCGCCGGCGCCGCGCTCAGAGACGGCGCGCTTCTCCTGATCGAGGAGGATCTCCTCGTACACGGGCGCCTCCACCGCCGCCAGCACGCCCACCGGGATCGGAAACTCCGGGGCCCAGAGGTCGGCCAGCAGCTTGGCCGCGTTCACGTTCTTCTCGTCGTGCACCCAGAGGGCGCTGGCCGGCACGCTGGCGGCCGAGACGACCTTGGGAATGACGCCGTCCATGATGACCGCCTTGCGGTCGTCGAGCGCGCCGAAGAGCAGCGGCTTGCCCTGCTCCAGGCGGAGCTCGTACTGCAGCTTGGACTCCTTCTCGTACAGCGCGTTCCAGGCGAGGTCGTTGTACACGTTGCAGTTCTGCAGGATTTCGAGGAAGGCCGTGCCATTGTGGTGGGCGGCGCGCTTGAGCATCTCCTCCATGTGCTTGACGTCGCGATCGACCGTGCGCCCGACGAANGTGGCGCCGCAGCCGAGCGCGAACGCCAGCGGGTTGACNGGCCGGTCGGCCGAGCCCAACGGCGTGGACTTCGTCACCTTGCCCAGCTCGCTGGTCGGCGAGTACTGCCCCTTGGTGAGNCCGTAGATCCGGTTGTTGAAGAGGAGGATGGTCAGGCTCACGTTGCGGCGGAGCACGTGCAGCATGTGGTTGCCGCCGATGGAGAGCCCATCGCCATCGCCGGTGACCACGAAGATTTTGAGATCGGGCCGGGCCAGGCGCAGGCCCGTGGCGACCGCGGGCGCCCGACCGTGGATCGTGTGGAACCCGTAGGTGTTCATGTAGTACGGGAACCGGCTGGAGCAGCCGATGCCGGAGATGAAGACGATGTTCTCCTTGGGGATGCCGAGGTCGGGCATCGTCTTCTGGACGGCGCTCAGGATCGCGTAGTCCCCGCATCCGGGGCACCAGCGGACGTCCTGGTCCGATTCGAAGTCCTTCTTCGTGTAGCGCCGGGCTTCGGCCGGCCCCGCGCCGCTCACGCTCATGACGCGCTCCCGAGGAG
>JGI25382J43887_10000788_pt1 | contig 11653 bp, 13 predicted proteins | sample GraSoi013_1_40cm_3_FD_43887 | JGI IMG/M metagenome (IMG submission 43887) | reverse complement strand
GCAAAACTAGAAGAAATTGAATCTCAAATGTCAACTAACTTTCTTGGTATGGTATACTGCGTGAAAGCATTCTTACCGAAAATGTTAGAACAACGATCTGGTCACATAGTGAATGTTGCATCGGTGGCAGCAAGTTTTGGGATTCCAGGGATGGCATCATATTGCGCCTCGAAATTTGCGATGTTGGGTTTTTCAGAAGCTCTATACCAGGAGCTAAAGGGAACTGGGGTTGGGGTAACTGTTGTAAGCCCTATAATGGTAAGAACTAACTTCTTCAATCACAAGTCTTTTAGCAAAATGCCACGATATTCTGCTACTTCTCTTAGCGCAAATACCGTGGCAAAAGCAATTGTCAAAGCATCANCATCGCCAAGACTTGAGGTCGTAGTTCCACAATTTGTTAGAATTGCNATATGGNTAAAGCAAACTTTTCCATACCTAATAAATCCTATAGTAGGGGGTATTTTTAGAAAATCAGCGAGAGTCTCTACTTGAGATTAATTGGGATTACTCTTCTTCTGACTCTTCAGAACTCCNAGAATCAGAACCAACATCCATAAGCTCAAGATTAGTAAGTTCAAATTGATAGATAGCGNCCATATCTATCTCCATTTCATTTNTCAGGAATTCTACAACCTTCTTGCTNAGGGGANCTTTTGATGAACTGAATGTAAATTCGTAAACTTCTCCCTTCATGANTTCTGNTGGCTTAATTTTCTTNGGTAAATTCATTCCTTCAATGATTTTTCTGCCATCCTCAACAGCCTCATAAAGCTGAACATCTACCTTCATGTCCTTGTCATAAATCTCTAGAATATACCCGGTTCTAGTTAGAATTTCTGGCTTTTCAAATTTAGCGTTCTTTATTTCGTCTTGTACCCACTTTGGAATTTCTTTTGCCATGTATTATTCACCTTTGTAAACTAACCTTGTTTTTCCTTCTTACTTGATTGCCACCATTCGCGATATTCATCATGTTTGTCTTCACGTGTCTTCTCGCGTTTATTTAATCTGTATCTTATATCGCTTATTTGTTCCCTGGTGGCAAACAATCCACATTTCTTACAAATGAAATGCTTTGTGTTAGGATCGAATTTCATTTCTACTTGTACTTGTTTGGATGCACACTCGGGGCATTCAGTCAATGACGCCGATCACCAAAGTTATCCATAAAAGCTTTTGGCCAGTTTTCTGGTACGCGGTCTATGTCTTCATCCCGTTAGGTCAGTTCGCCCATCGAAAAGCCGCGTACCAGAACTTGCATTTGTCATGAAAAAATTATAATCCTTTCTAATCTTCGAGCATCTCGGAAATTATCTTCACTGTGTTTTCCGTGCCATGCCTATCGTAGTTTTTCGCGAATTCAAAGAGGTTTTCTTGATATTTGTTGTAATTATGATGAATTTCTGAAACTGCCTTAATGGTTTGTCTGACAGTGGTGGCAAGAATTCCAAGTCTCCTGTCCTGAGCCCACCTTATCTGGTTTGTATGTTCATCATAAACGGGGATTCCTATGATTGGTTTGGCTTTACCGCCTAGAATTTCACCCATTGATGTGTGGGAGCCATTTATGACTGCATATTTGCAGAAGTTCAATACGGTATCCTTCTCTTGTTCTGACAAAAAGCCAACATCTAGCTGAACCCAATCCACATTCTTATCAAGCGCATCGGCAATGGAGTATACTTTGCCATCTTTTCCCGTTACTTTGTCTATTGAGGGGTCGTTTTTTGCGTGTGAGATAATTCTTCTTTCTGTACCCATTTCAGGAGCATGGAAGATCTTTTTGTATGCCCTGGCTGTAGCCTCATTTGTAGATTTGTTACCAGTAATCATCCAATACCCAAAAGTATCACTACTTTCAACTAGCTTTTCTATATTCGATTTAGGACTGCGGCTAATTACGCCGTTTGAAAAGTGGCCAGCATAGACAACTTTGGCTTTCAACTTCTCTGGAAAGTTCAGATTGTATTCACATATAGTGTTGGGGGGAGGAATCGGCTACCACTATCTTTGTGGCTTTTGAAATATTTTTTGATACGTATATGAGTCCAGGGTAGAGGAAAAATCTTGAAGCCCAAAGCCTTGGCCTAAATTGATTTGTAATGAAAAGGCACTCAACACTTCTCTTTTCAGCAATTGCGTTTGAACCAACATCTCCATCATTTATTACGAGATCAAATTTCTGCTTATCATATAATCTGCCTTCACTTCTAAGATAGCTTGCCATCAGAGATACAAGAGGTGGCTTGCCACCCACAGGAAGCAAGAAATTAAATAATGACAAAGTGAGACTAGGACCCTTGCGACCGTCGACCGGAGTTGGCATTATAATATTGTGCATCTTCTCTTTTCTATCAGAGAATTTTTGCAGAAGCTTTTGGTATATCTCGCCGCTACTTGAATAATGGATGTCAATTTCCTCTCTTATGTGGTCGTGAATAGCCCTGTCGAGAGCCATCATCCTAGTATAGTGTCCGTTTCCCCACGGATAGATGAATCCGCCTATCTTTTTCATACCCAAAAGTAAATTGGTCCTGTTTAAATTCTCAATGATCGGACTTTAGCGAATCCATTATGTTATGCAGATTTTTTGAGCCAACAATAACTGATACACGTTTGAAAGTTTTCAATGCTTCATTAGCGTATCTTCGGATTCTTGCTTTTGGAATGGCCTTGGTACGAAATCTTGATTTGCATAAGTTTTCCAAATCTGTGAGGTATTTTTCTAATCCAATTTCTCTTGCGTTCTCGAGAATACTCGAGTCTATTCCTGAAAGAGGAAACCACGGAAAAAAGTTGTTTTTCAAAACAATCTTTGCATTGTATTCGACAAAGCTGGAGGGAAAGACAATAGGCGATATTGCTAGCGCGATCCTGCTGATCTTTGTGTTGGAGGCAATTGATAACATAATATGAGTAATTACAATAATTCTTGTCAATAAATCAGAAATTCCTGATATCTTACAAAATAAAAGTTCAACGTTATCTCGAACAATTCGTGATAGTATCTTGTCTATCATTTTTGAGAGTCTGAGCAGATCTGATTCACTACGGTAACACGCAAGAATCATGACATCAAACCCCATCTTGATACTCTCAAGGCAAGAGATTGCAGATAACTCATCATATATGCAACAAAGAATTGTTTCATGCTGCGAATTGTAAGGAACTCCACCCATTCCCATATCGACAAAAATAGACACGTAGCATGAGAATTCGTCAGACATGTGTAAAGGAGTCTATCATGGTCTGTTTCGGACCCGACTCTGGCTTGGAGCTCGGTCGTTTTCTCTATTAGATTTGAGGTAGCTGCAACTTCCAAATCCTTTGCTAAGTAACCTCTTGTCTTTCCATCCACCTTGACATAGAATTTCTCTCCTCTCAGCAAGAGGCTCAGACCGGTCTCGGTGATTGTTGAAAGAACAGTATCAAAATTATTGTCCACCTCCTTTGCAATGGCTATCCTGTCTATGCCAAACAATAAACCAATTGCAGATGATGCAAGTACGGGGTCTCTTGCTTCTACTACTATTATAGTGCCATCTCTTCTTATCTTAGTGAAGAGTTGTTTTTTTATTTTCAGAATTTTCGAAATGTTGGTTACAAGATAGCTGATCTTGTTTAGTGAAAAAACTGATGGGAATACAATAACTACCGTTNTCTGACTCATTCTGCTTTCATTGAGTTGGCTCATTTATAACTCTAGAACGATTCCTGAACCTAAATAATTATATGACGAGGATTGGCGCGATTTCTCATGCCAAAGTTTACTGGTGAACAAATACAGCAACTAAATGCAAAACTAAAGACTCCGCAGGAGGTTTTAAGATGGGCTTTAGATAATCTTCATCCCCGAATAGCAGTGGCTTCAAGTTTTGGAGCAGAAGATGTTGNAATAATCGATATGATTTCTAATATAAATCCAAAAGCACGAGTCTTTACTCTTGACACAGGTAGATTAAATCAAGAAACATATGATGTTATGGATGAAATCCGTAGCAGGTACAATATGAATATAGAAGTAATGTTTCCAGATCATGATGAAGTTGAACAAATGGTTCGAGTAAATGGTATGAATTTATTTTATCACAGTGTTGGGAACAGAAAGCTCTGCTGTGGTATAAGAAAGGTGCACCCATTAAATAGGATGCTATCAACACTGGACGGCTGGATTACTGGATTAAGAGCTGATCAAACTGAGGTCAGATCAAACTCAAACAAAATTGAGATAGACTCACAACACAATGACATTATTAAGGTAAATCCAATACTGGAGTGGTCGTGGGAACAGACATGGGATTATATCAAGAAAAACAATATTCCCTACAACAAGCTCCATGACAAGGGATTTCCTAGCATAGGATGCGAACCTTGTACGCGTGCAATCAAACCAGGTGAGCCTCTGCGAGCTGGACGCTGGTGGTGGGAGTCAGACACAGAAAAGGAATGTGGATTGCATGCAGACCATGGCAAGTGATTCATTTTGGAATCAGGCACCGGCGTTGCAAAACCACACGGTGACAAGTTAGTAAACAGAATTACAAAAAAGGATCCAGATCAATTATTTTCAGTTCCTGTAGACTTGGACCTTGCGAACGACATTGAAAATATTTCAGACGGTATCTTCAGCCCTCTTGAAGGCTTTCTACTAGAAGAGGATTTTGAGAAGGTAATTCNCAGTGGAAGACTTGCAAGTGATCTTCCTTGGACAATACCAATAGTATTTGATATAGACAAGACTAGTGCCATCAAGATGAAAGATGCAAGAGATGTTGCTCTTAGTCTAGACGGAACCAAATTCGCTATTTTACATGTGGACGAGATCTATACATTTGATAAGAATTCTACTGTAAAGGGCGTTTATGGTACCACGGATCCGCAGCATCCTGGCGTGGCAAAGACAATGCAAATGAGTGAATTTCTTGTGGGTGGTAAGATTGACTATGTTAAAAGGCCAGAAGAAACACAGATTCGCAAATACAGAAAGACACCTCTACAAACAAGAGCTTTGTTTGAAAAAGCAGGTTGGAAGTCAATCGTTGCATTTCAAACCAGAAACGTTCCCCACGTTGCCCACGAAATGCTGCAAAAGGCCTCGCTGAACACGCATGATGGACTCTTCGTTAACCCGCTTATTGGAAAGAAGAAAGCTGGCGACTACAAAGACGAGGTAATTGTTGCATCCTATGAGACACTTATCAAACACTACTATCCACAAGACCGTTGTTACCTTGCAACATTACATACAGAGATGAGATATGCAGGGCCCAAAGAGGCTATTCATCATGCCATAATGAGAAAGAATTTCGGTTGTACTCATATAATAATAGGCCGTGACCACGCTGGCGTTGGAAATTATTATGATCCTTTTGCAGCCCAGAAAATATTTGATGACTACCCTGGTATGGGAATCGAGCCGATCTTCTATCCGGCCTTTTTTTACTGCAAAAAGTGTCTGTCTTTTGCCAGTGAAAAAAATTGCCCTCATGGACCAGAATTTCAAGAACAACTCAGCGGAACGAAGCTAAGAACTATGATTTTAGAAAAGCAAAATCCATCTGAATACATGATTCGTCCTGAGGTCTCTAAGGTACTGATGAGCTGGGACAATCCCTTTGTTGACTAGATTTTTATTGAAATGATATCAGCTTACTTTATTATGCAAAGTTTTGTACTATTTGCGCTTTTGGTAGGGACCATATTTCTGCCCGCTTATGCCCAACAATCTACCATGAATAAATCCGAACATTATGATGTCGTTGAGGTTGCCTATGATGCATTTAATGTTGTAAAGAACAATGCTACTGCCTTTAAGCTACCTCACGAACACGTAACAAACTGGCAGATGGAAATAGAAAATAAGCTGCGATATGCAAACCCAGACGCTAGCGCAGTAATCAGACTATACGAGGATCTCAAGTCGCAGAAATTCATTGAGATTGGTATGGGAAGTCCACCTGATTACAAATTCTGGACAGCTGTCAATACTCCCGAAGATGGATACTTTGTAATTCAGCAAGACCCAAAGATAGGCTGGGATCCTGCTAAAATTGTGACAATAACTCATTCAAGTAATAGTGGTCTTTCTGTAAGTGTAGGTCAGAAGGTTAAGGTTGATAACTTGGATGTCGCAGGCTTTACCGTCAGATACTTTACCGTTTACGGAATGGGCTCTATATCAGACCCACCAGCTACAAACTCGGGAAGTCTTACTCTTAGTGTTGTTTCAGGAGACCCTTCACAGAATCCAATATTTTACATGCCTTTTATCGTATTGGCTGGAACTGCAACAGTAATTGTCGTACTGGTGAAGACTAAGAAGAGACACTAGTTCTGTAATAATTACAATCCTTCTTTATCTGACATACGTTGCACATTGGAGAGATTGGTTTACAAATATTTTGGCCATACATAACAAAAACATCGTTTATCTTTATCCAGTGTTCTTTTGGAATTTTTTTCACAAGTTCAAACTCTGTTTCCTCAGGAGTCTTTGTCTTAACTAGCCCAAGCCTGTTTGAGATCCTGTGCACGTGAGTATCCACAGGTATTGCGGGTTTATCAAATGCGTATACCAGTACGCAGTTGGCAGTCTTTCTGCCTACTCCTGGGAGCTCAAGCAGTTGGTCTATTGTCTGTGGGACCCTACCAGAATATTTTGAATCAATTATCGAAGCTACCTCAATTATCCTCCTTGCCTTTACTCTATAGAAACCAGTAGACTTGATAATTTTTTGCACATCTGATACCTTTGCACTGGCAAGCGCATGTGCTGTTTTGTATTTCGAGAACAATCTTTTCACAACAGCAGAAGTATTTTCGTCCCGTGTTCTTGCAGATAGTATGGTACCTATTAGAATACTTAGTGGACTTCCGTTTTCTGCTTCATGTAGTTCTCTGAGTGCAGTCATGCGAGGTGGCTTGACAGAGTTCATTGTTTTTAGCATACCATCTAGAATCTTTGCTATCTTATCCAATTGATATGGGATGGATCATACAAGTATTATATCTGTTATAACAAGGACGTTTTGTTGGAACTAACAAAAGACGAGGAAGCTGCATTAGATGGAAAACACGGCGAGACTCTAGCACTTGCATACAGAGTTCTTGTGGCAATCGGGGATGCTACTGGATCAGACAAACTAATTCCCATAGAATGGGCACATCTATCAGGAGTCAACTATAATACCATCGGTGACGCAGGAGAAGAATTTCTTTCTCGACTAAGCAAGGATGCCAAATTCAAAGTAAAGACAACAGTAAATCCAATGGGATTTGATTTTGATACCGTTTCAAAATATGACTTGGATGATCAATTTATCCAAAAACAACAAGGTATTAGAAAATCGTATGAAAAAATGGGCGCGATCCCATCATTTTCTTGTATCCCGTATCAGATCTTTGAGTTGCCAAAAAAAGGTACCCATGTATCGTTTGCAGAAAGCAACGCAGCAATTTACGCAAACTCGATATCTGGTCTTAAGACAAACAAAGAAGGAGCCTTTAGCGCCCTTGCCAGCGCAATTACCGGNAAGAGCCCATGCTCTGATTTACGAGATGAAAAGAACAGANAACCNAATCTTACCATTCAAATGAAGGTCAAAAACANAGACGAACTAACCTACGGAATGCTTGGATACTTTGCAGGCAAGGTTGCCGGAAACTCGGTTGCCATATCAGGTGCCAAGAACCTNGATATGCGTAACTGTAAATCATTATGCGCCGGGNTGGGCACTTCGGGGAGATGTGGAATGTTCACACTAGAAGGAGCGGGAGAAAAGATAGACTTTGATGACAAAGAGATGCAAAAGGTTAGAGACGAACTTGAAACCTCCGAGTCTGGTGATATAATCACGCTTGGAAGTCCACAACTTGGTCTTGACGAGATATCAGACCTTGTTGTGATGTTAAAGGGCAAGTCCTTTAAGAAGCGCTGCATGATTTTCTGTCCTAGAGCCATACGTGAACAGATAAAAAATTTGGGGTATGCAAAAAAGATAGAGCGAGCAGGCGCAGAACTTCTATATGATTGCTGTATATGCCTTACACCCCTTATCGACAAAAGCAACGTTGACGCTGTAATNACAAACAGTGTCAAGGGGGCATATTANCTGAGAACTTCAAATGGTGTAGATGTTAATCTTAAGAGCCTNAGTCAAATAGTAAATGAGGAAACAAAATGAACGTAAAGATAATTGTAAGGGGAAAAACAAAAGGCACATTGCTTGTTTCAAAGAACCCAATAAATTTTCTTGGTGGTATTGATAAGAAAACCGGACTAGTACGGGACAAAAACCATGACCTCTTTGGTAAAAATCTGGCAAACAAGGTTCTGGTCTTTCCCTTTGGTGTAGGAAGCAGCGTAGGAGCGTATACGATTTATTCTTTAAAATACAACAAGTGTGCGCCGCTTGCAATGATCTGCCTGAAAGCCGATATCACCACCGCATCTGGATGTGCAATTTCTAACATACCTCTTGTTGTTGCGCAAAAACAAGATTACGAATCTCTAAGAGACGGTCAACAAGTCTCACTTGACGCTGTATCAGGCAAGATACTATAGGTTTATTCTTGATACTATGCCGTTTGGTTGTGTCTCCTTGAACACAATTCCCTCAAATTTTAAGATAATGGTACTCTTTTGTTTCCAGTAATCTCGAGAGGCTCCGGCCTTTTCACAGGCATAGCCAAGAAACTCTTCCTCGTTCCATCCATGTTCGATAGGAACTTGGGGAAGCAAGAGTCCTGAACCAAACTCCCACTTTATCACAAGTCCGTCTCTTCCCACCTTAATCTTATTTGGATATTCTGAGGGTTCATTGACTTTGATAACAGTTGGAGGTGTTAGCACAGTCACCTCGAATGTAATTTCACCTAGTTCTTCGTATCTTACTGGACGAAAGCGAGGGTCCTCTGTGGCAGAGGCTACTGCTGCATCAACTAGTGACTGGTAAAGTTTCTTTTCAGGAGTTGGAAACCCTATACAACCTCTGAGATTCTCCCCCTTGCTTAATGTGACAAAGACGCCAGAATTATATGAAAACCTGTTTTTGGTCTCGTCTGAAAGTGATATCTTCTTGTCCATCCTAAGATATTCTGCAACTGCTAGCCTTGCAGTTTTGACTAATATCTCTCCTTCCTTGTCTGAAATGATCATTTCATCCTCTCATTTAATCTGGACACAAACTCTTGTAATTTTTGAAAATGAGTACCCTCCCAGTAAATCTTCTTGCAGGCATCACATGTCCAAAACTTGTCTTGTTTATCAAAGACTCCCCTTGGAACCTTGTTGGCGATATTGGATTTATCGATTAATTGTAGTTTTCCGTTGCATCTAACACATCGCGAAAAGTTCGTATCGATTGCAAAACTGGCAAGTCCTACCACTGTTGTTATCTGAATAATCTGTTCAATTTCGTCACTTCCTCTTACAAGTATATTAGTAATGCCTGACTTTTGTGCGTTTTTTGTAAGAAGTTCATCCTTTGTCAAGAGTATCCGGTTCTCATTTCTTGCAAGTTCAATTAATTTCTCATCTTCGATAGACGAAAAATATTTTGCATCATAACCCAAAATCCGGAACTTCTTAGCCAAGTTGCCAAGCATTGCATCTACTGCAAAGCGTGGTCTTTGCATATTCAACTATATGCCTCACCTATCCCAGACTCTATAATGTGACTATCCCCTGCAGGTAGGACACGTATGAAATCATCAATGATGATTGATTTTATAGCTTCTTTTTTTTCTTCGAATTTTAGAAACTCAAGTTTTATCTTTTTAGCTATTTCGGTCATCTCTTGACCAGATGGCTCTATCGTTACAAAATAGATGCATTTTCTCTTAATAGCGGATGTTGGGCCACACATTAAGGAATAATTATCATCTTTTTCAAAAAGCCCCACAGATAGTTGCAAAGATGGTGCTTGGACAAAGTTTCTTGTACCTTCAATTACAAAGGAACCCTTTGCGATAAACTGGCCGCTTGGCGCAGCAGTTTTGATTTGATCTGGCCTAACCCAGTAAGCATTTAGACCATAAAGCCCCTCCCTCCAAGCTCTACTAAAGCAGACTGTAGCTTGTGCCACCTCGGTTACGCTTGATACCTTGTCTTCTGTCTCGTTTTTTAATACAAAAAATGGAGAGCCGACTATTTCTGCATGAAAAACTTTATCGTTTCTTTCCAAATGTTTTCGTATTACCGATGAATTAGATGATGCGTCACGCCCGCCAATCGCCAAGAAATCATCTGAGGTGAAAAACCACCGATATCTTTCGTACCATTCCTTTTTTCTCTGAACCGTAAAAACAACGGAATCACGAGCTACGCTTGCCTGCTTTTTGAAAGCTTCCAAATTCTTCTCTGTCTTTTTTCTCTCTAATTGTATTGTATCAATTGCTCTGAGTTGCTTCTTTGATTCGTTAAACAATACCGAAGCTATGGCCTGAATTGAGGATTGGGGATTGATCTTAATCTTCTCATCGCCTATAGATATAAGAGGAATACCTGCTTCCTTTCTCAAAACAGAGCCATGTTGAGCCAACAATGATATAATTTTGGGATCCTCGATACTGGTTATTCCTGATGCCGCTATACCCTGTAGCGCCTTTGCTACATTAGAGATGCTGTCTGACCTCTCTTTTACAAGGTATATTGCCTTGTTCTGCTCCTCAAGTTTGTGTTCTAGTTCAGCAATCTTCTCATTTGCAGTAGTTGATTGCGAAGATTTGCCTTGTTCTAGAAGATTTTCCGAGAATAGTATATCCAATCCTTCCATAAAACTTCCTACTTTACTGTGATTTTCTTCAGAGATATTTCCAAGAGGAACAGGAATTACGTCTGCACCTTTTTCATTGCGTACAATATATGGCTCGTGTTTGCCGTTGACTACATTATCAATCAAATCCTTCGTTGCTTGGACAATTTTTTGAACTTGTTCCTCAGATAATGTATTTCCGATTGCTTGTGGGTCAATACCGGCAATTCGGGCAATCTCTTCGGCATATTTCGTTGGCAGTCCAAGTGTTCTACCTACCCATCTTGCTACAGCCGTTTGGACTGTTCTTATCTGCTCTATATCATTTCGTGTGATTTCAAAAAGATTCAATCCAGTAGATGGTGGAGGTACATAAGTCAGACCGACGCCGAGTTTTCTGTGTCTGACATCAATTGAATGCAATAGCGATAGGATCTTCATCTCTTTGTTACACAGTATAATATTGCCTTCTCCAAAAAATTCTCCAACTAGAATAAATTCCTGGTTAAAGCCATTAAATGTAACATAAACAATTCTTTCGCTACCAATTTGGTTGATATCCGCAACCTTGCTGCGAAGCAAATCATTTCTTAATCTTTTTACCAGTCTGTTTTCTTCGATTTGATCAATCTTCATACTAGTTATCCATAATCCAAAAGTGGAAAACATCAGCAAGATCTCTGGNTTTTCTGGATGGTGAAGCTTGAAAAGAACACTGTTGCGAGTTATGCCGTAGATGTTACTTACATAGTAATCGCTAATNTCCTTGTTTATCTCGTTTATTAGATAGCGCANTTCAATTCCGGCTAGAGTCATAATGAGTCGCCACGGCTCTGAAATTATACTCTTGCTATTACGGTATCAACCAAACGTTTTAAACAGGAATTAACTGAGTC
>JGI25382J43887_10000786_pt1 | contig 11654 bp, 9 predicted proteins | sample GraSoi013_1_40cm_3_FD_43887 | JGI IMG/M metagenome (IMG submission 43887) | reverse complement strand
CGATTGTTAGGCTAGTGGACGCTCAACTTCTGGCCGCCACGCTGCCGGCGGTGGCAAATCTCACCAACACGACGCTCACGACCGGCTCGCATGCCGTCGACCTGGTTCGGAACGCCAAGTTCGATGTGGGGCTGGCGGACGTCGTCCGGCTGACCAACAGCGCGATGACGGTCCTCAATGGCCCCCTCCTCAACGTCAACGCCAGCCGCGCCAACGCAGGCACCCTGGCGGCGCTGGCGGGCGGGAGCACACTCAACATCCTCAACGGCGCGCTCCTCAATTTGATGAACGGCGGTATCGCGAATTTCGGTATCTCCCTGATCAGCTTCACCAATAGCAGCAACACGATCAACGTGACGAACAGCTTCCCGCCGAACTTCTTCTTCACCGGCTTACCGGTGTTCGTCGCCCCGACCATCGCCACGGTTAACGGGGCGCCCAACCCTAATGCAAGCCCCGGTGCGACAGGTGTCGCCAACATCAGCATCAACGGGCCGCCGATCATAGGCCTTGGGACCGCCGGCACGATCAACCTTAGGGCATCCGGGACCCCGACGTTTACGCCTCTCCCGACCGGTGCCACGTCAGCTCCTGCGAGCCTGATTACCGTCCAGGGCACCGGCGGGACATTGAAGATCGGGACAGCCCAGCCGTAGGCGCCTTTCGAGGCTCCGCCATTCATCCGCCGGCGGTCCCTCGGGTAGAGGGGCGGGCCGTCGGCGGGATGGCCCTCACCTGCTGGCGACGTTACAATCGGGCGGCCGCGGCGGGATACCCGCAGCCGACGGCGAAAGGAGACTTCATGGGCAGGCGGATTGCAACGGCGTTGATCGTCTTCGTGCTCGGTCTGGGGGCGACGGAAGCGTGGGCGCAGAGCCGGCCGACGACACCTCCCGCGCCGGACCCGGCCGAGATCAAGCTCGACGAGGCCACCACGCTCAAGGCGGCCGCGCTGGAGGCCCGGATGTCGGCGCTCATTGCGAACTTCGCCCTCCTGCAGCGCCAGGCGCAGGACATGCAGCAGGAGATGAACAAGATGCTGGAGGAGCGCAAGAAGCTCATCGGTGACGCGGGCAAGAAGGCGAACGTCGAGGTGAAGGAACCCAACGAGTGGGCCTTCGACAACAAGGGCCAGCGCTATCTGAAGGTCAAGCGCACGCCCTGACCAGTTGTCAGAGCGGGGAACGTCATGTACCTTAGCGGCCTCTCGATCACGAGAGGGAATCGGCCCGGCATTCGAATGGGGGCGGCCGTGATCAACCGACGATCGTTTTGGCGCTCTGCCGCGTGATCCCGCACCGTCACCGGTTCGCTGGCTGCACACCGTGTCATCCCCCGTGGGCGTGAGCGGAGAGCCGAAGACGGCCGACGCCGAGCCATCGGCCAGCGACGATCTGGCGTTGCTGGCCGAACGGGCGCTGGAGTTCGTCCAGGCCGGTAGCGTCGTCGGTCTGGGCTCCGGGGCCGCCGCCACCGCGTTCATCCGGGCCCTTGGCCGGCGCGTCCAGCGGGGGCTCACGGTGACCTGCGTGGCCACCTCCGAGGCCACCGCGCGCCTCGGGGCCGAGGTGGGCCTGAGCATCGTCGNTCTGGGCGAGACCCTCCTGGATCTGACCGTCGACGGCGCGGACGAGGTCGATCCCCAGCTCAACGCTATGAAGGGCTTCGGCGGCGCGCTGGCCCGTGAGCGCATCGTGGCGGCGGCGTCGCGCCGCCAGATCCTGCTCGTCCGCGCCGACAAGCTGGTGCCGGCGCTCGGCAGCCGCGGGCGGCTGCCGGTCGAGGTGCTGCCGTTCGCGGTCCGATTCTGCCAGCGCCGGCTGCGGGAGCTGGGCTTGCCCGCCGAGATCCGGCGCGAGGGCGGTCGACCGTTCATGACCGACAACGGCAACTTCACGCTCGACTGCGCCACCGGCCCGCTCAGCGACCCGGCCCGGACCCAGCGCGCGATCGAGGGCATCCCCGGCGTGGTCGACACGGGGCTCTTCCTCGGCACCGCCGAGCGAGTCCTCGTGGCCGATGGCGGCACCATCAGGGAGCTCAGGCGAAGGGAGAACTGACCATGACCTCGAAGAAGATCGACACCGCCGAGATCGCGGCCCGCGCCCGGAACATCCGGCGCCTCATCATCGAGATGCTGGCGGCNGCCGGCTCCGGTCACCCGGGCGGCAGCCTCTCGGCGGCCGACCTCGTCGCCTGCCTCTACTTCGGCGTGATGCGCCACCGGCCCCAGGAGCCCTTCTGGGAGGATCGAGACCGCTTCATCCTCTCCAAGGGGCACGCCTGCCCCGTGCTCTATGCCGCGCTCGCCGAGGCCGGCTACATCACCCACGATCTCCTGTCCTCGCTGCGCCGCTTCGGGTCTCCCCTGCAGGGTCATCCCGATCGGCGGAAGCTGGGACTGATCGAAGCCTCCACCGGGTCGCTGGGCATCGGGCTCTCCCTGGGCATCGGGATGGCCCTGGCCGCGCGACTGCGCGGCAGTCCCTCCCGGACCTACGTCCTGCTCGGCGATGGCGAGTGCGAGGAGGGGCAGATCTGGGAAGCGGCGATGTACGCGCCGCATCTCAAGCTCGGCAACCTCTGCGCCATCGTGGACTTCAATCGGCTCCAGCTCGACGCCACCGTCGAGGAGATCACCGATCTGCAGCCGCTGGCCGACAAGTGGCGCGCCTTCAACTGGCACGTGCTCGAGATCGACGGTCACGACTACACGCAGATCCTGGACGCGTTCGCCAAGGGCGAGCAGGTCACCGACCACCCCACCNTCATCGTGGCNTCGACCGTGAAGGGCAAGGGAGTGTCGTACATGGAGAACCAGCTCAAGTTCCACGGCTCGGTCCCCGACAAGCCGGAGGACATCGCCAAGGCGCTGGCCGAGCTCGGCGCCGGAGCCCGGTCATGATCCGCCGCTGGAAGTCGCCGCTGGAGCTCGGGATGGCCACCCGCGAGGCCTACGGCCGGGCGCTGGCCGAGCTGGGCCAGGAGAACCCCCGCATCGTCGTCCTCGACGCCGACCTCTCGAAGTCGACGTACACTTCCCTCTTCGGCAAGAAGTTCAAGGACCGCTTCTTCGACGTGGGTATCGCCGAGGCCAACATGTGCTCGATGGCCGCCGGCCTGGCCGCGGGCGGCTTCATCCCGTTCGCGTCGAGCTTTGCCTCGTTCCTCCTGTGCAAGGGCTACGAGCAGCTCCGCATCTGCTGCGCCTACATGGAGTTCAACGTCAACTTCGTCGGCAGTCACGGCGGCATTTCGCTCGGCGAAGACGGTCCCTCCCAGCAATCGATCGAGGACATCGCGCTGGCCTGCTCGCTGCCGGGCTTCACCGTGGCGGTACCGGCCGACGAGGTCGCCACGGCGGCGCTGGTGCGGGCGGCGGCCGAGCACTACGGTCCGGTCTACATCCGGGTCGGCCGGCCGCGCACGGCCAAGATCTACGCGCCCGGCGAGCGGTTCTCGTTCGGCCGCGCCAAGACCCTCTCCGACGGGAGCGACGTCACCGTGATCGCCAACGGACTCATGGTCGCGGTCGCCTGTGAGGCCGCCGAGATCGCCGAGCGGCGCGGCATCGACGTGCGCGTGATCGACTGCCACACCGCCAAGCCGCTCGACGAGGCCACCATCGAGATGGCGGCCGCCGAGACCGGCGCCATCGTGGTGGCCGAGGAGCACCTGTCGCGGCCGGGGCTGGGGAGCCTCGTGGCCCAGGCCGTCGCCCAGCGGCACCCCGTCCCCATGGAGTTCGTCGGGATCGACGACACGTTCACCGAGTCCGGCACGCCGGAGGAGATTCTGCGGGCCTACGGTCTCAGCACGGAGCACATTCTCGGAGCCATCGACCGCGTGCTCAGCCGGAAGGTCAAGGGCGCGGCCGCGGTGAGCGGGTAGGAGGGCGAGATGGCGCTGACCGACCTCCGGCAATACGGCCAGAGCGTCTGGTACGACTTCATGAGCCGGCATCTGCTGGCCTCCGGCGAGCTGTTGCGGCTGATCGCGGACGACGGGCTGGGCGGCGTGACGTCCAACCCGACCATCCTCGAAGCGGCCGTCAACAAGAGCACCGCCTACGACGGGGAGATCGCCATCCTGGCCCGCCGCGGGATGTCGGCCGACGAGATCTACACCCGCATCGTGATCGCCGACATCGCCGAGGCGGCGGACATCCTACACTCCGTCTACGAGGCGACCGACGGCGGCGACGGCTACGTGAGCCTCGAGGTGTCGCCGCAGCTGGCCCACGACGCCGACGGCACCGTCAGGGATGGGATCACGCTCTGGAAGCTGCTCAACCGCGACAACGTGATGATCAAGGTGCCCGGCACCGACGCCGGCTTCAAGGCGGCCCGCCGCCTGATCGCCGAGGGCGTCAACGTCAACATCACGACGCTGTTCTCGCCGGCCGACTATGAGGCGGCGGCCCGGGCCTACATCGAGGGACTTCAAGATCGCGCCGCCAGGGGGCTGGATCTCGGAAAGATCGCCTCGGTGGCCAGTGTCTTCGTGAGCCGCATCGACACCGCGGTGGACAAGGCGCTCGACCGCCTGGTCGCCGCCGCCCGCGATGCCGAGACCAANCGGAAGCTGGAGGCGTTGAAGGGCAAGGCCGCCACCGCCAACGCCAAGCTCGTCTACCAGCGATTCCAGCAGCTCTTCACCAGCCCCGAGTTCCAGAAGCTGGAGCCGCTGCACGCGCGGCGGCAACGGCCGCTGTGGGCGTCTACGGGGACCAAGAATCCCAAGTACAGCGACGTGCTCTACATCGAGGAGCTGGTCGGTCCCGATACCGTCAACACCATGCCCCCCGGCGCCCTGGCCGCCTTCCGTGATCACGGCCAGGCGCGCCCGACGATCACTCGCGACCTCGACGGCGCCCGCCGGGTGTTCGCCGAGCTCGCCCAGGCCGGCGTGGACATGCCAGCGATCTTCACGCAGGTCAAGATGGAGGCGGTGGCCGCCTTCGAAGACTCGTTCGCCGCGCTCATGCTGGGCATCGACACCAAGCGCAAGGCGGCCCTGTTGAAGGGACGGTACGAAATCGCCGGCGCCGGGCTCGGCAAGGAGCTGGATCGCTTCAACGTGGAATTCCAGCTCTCGGGCTTCGTGAGCGGCCTGTGGGCGAAGCGGGCCGAGCTGTGGTCGGACGATGCGACCGAGCAGAAGCGCATCGCCAACCGGCTCGGCTGGCTCGAATCCCCCGAGCTCATGGCCAGGAATCTGCCGCGCCTGGCCCGGTTCGCCGCCTCGGTGCGCGCGGACGGTTTCACGCACGTCGTGCTGCTCGGCATGGGCGGCTCCAGCCTGGCCCCCGAAGTGATGCGCGCGGTCCTCGGCGTCCAGACGGGCATGCCCGTCTTCGCCATGCTCGACTCGACCGATCCGGCCGCGGTGGCCTCCGTCGAGCGCGCGATCCCGCTCAAGGAAACGCTGTTCGTGGTGGCCAGCAAGTCGGGCACGACGATCGAGCCCAACACGCTGGCCGCGTACTTCAAGGGGCGGCTGGAGGCCGCGGGCGTCGCGCAGCCCGGGCGCCACCTGGTGGCCATCACCGACGAGGGGACCGCGCTGCATGAGCTCGCCCAGCACGAGGGCTATCGCGACATCTTCGTGAACCCGGCCGACATCGGCGGGCGCTACTCCGCGGTCTCGTTCTTCGGGATGGTGCCGGCGGCGCTGATGGGCCTCGACCTCGGTGGGCTGTTGGCCTGGGCGCGCGGCATGGCGCTGCTGTGTGGCCCCACCAACACCATCGGACAGAACCCCGGGGTGGCGCTGGGGATCGTGATGGGCAGCGCGGCCCGGATGGGCCGTGACAAGCTCACGCTCATCACGGGGCCGCGCCTCCGCCCGTTCGGGCTCTGGGTCGAGCAGCTCATCGCAGAGTCCACCGGCAAGAACGGCACCGGCATCGTCCCCGTCGCCGGCGAGCCGCTCGGCTCCCCCGAGGCGTACGGTGAGGACCGATTGTTCGTGCGGCTGCGCCTGCACGGAGGCGATCCGGAGGAGCACGAGCGCGACGGCAAGGTCGAGCGGCTTCGCGCGGCCGGCCACCCCATCGTGACCATCCGCCTGGTGGAGCCCCTGGGGATCGGCGCCGAGTTCCTCCGCTGGGAGATCGCCACGGCCACGGCGGGGGCGATTCTCGGGATCAATCCCTTCGACGAGCCGAACGTGCAGCAGGCCAAGGACGCGACCAAGGCGCTTCTCAAGCAGTACGTGGCGGAAAAGCGCCTCCCCTCACCGGCGCCGCACCTCACGGTCGACGGCCTCGGCCTCACCTTCAACCGGGTCGTGCTCGACAAGATCGGTGGCTCCCCGCGGGATGTCGCCGCGGCGCTGCGGGCGTTCCTCGACCTGATCCAGCCCGGCGATTACGTGGGGCTCCTCGCCTACCTGCCGGCCCACCCGACGCTGGAGGCCCGACTCGAGCGGCTGCGCACGGCGCTCCGAAACGCCAAGCGGGTGGCGACGACCCTGGGATTCGGTCCGCGCTATCTCCACTCGACGGGACAGCTCCACAAGGGGGGAAGCAACAACGGTCAGTTCGTCGTGATCACCGCGCTGCCCACGGAGGATCTGGCGATCCCCGGTGAGCCGTTCTCGTTCGGCGTGCTGGAGATGGCCCAAGCGCTCGGTGATTTCGCCTCGCTGGAGGCGACGGGGCGCCGTGCGCTCCGTCTCCATTTGCCCGCGGCCGATCCCGCGGCGCTCGACCGAGCCTGTGGTCTACTGGAAGGCGCGCTCAGGCACAACTAGGGGTCTGTCGGCAAATGCGCACGATCGCTGCGACCACTGCTCTCCGGTTCGAGCGCCGGCTCCGCCGGCGCCATCGATCCCTGCGGGGAGGTATCGGAGGGGGCGTCTCGTCCCCTCCGATGTGGTCGATCCGCCGGCTCCGCCGGCGCCATCGTTTCTGGGGGGAGGCTTCGGAGGGGGCCGTAACGTCCGCCCCCTCCGACTGAACTAGGGGGACGCACATGGAACTGGGCTTTGTCGGACTCGGCCGGATGGGCATGAACATGGTGCGGCGGCTTCAGCGCGACAAGCATCGCGTCGTCGTCTACGACCGCTCGCCCGAGGTCGTGAAGGAAGCGGTGCAGGAGCAGGCCGTGGCCTCGACCGCGCTCAAAGATATGGTCGCCAAGCTCACGCCGCCGCGGGCCGTGTGGGTGATGGTGCCCGCCGGCGAGCCCACCGAAGGCACCATCCGCGAGCTGGCCGGTCTGCTCCAGGCCGATGACGTGATCATCGACGGCGGGAACTCCTATTACAAGGACGACGCGCGGCGGGCCGAGGAGCTGAAGCCGAAGCGCCTTCATTACATCGACGCGGGCACCAGCGGCGGCATCTGGGGACTGAAGATCGGGTACTGCCTCATGATCGGCGGCGACGAGGCGATCTTCAAGCGCCTGGAGCCCATCTTCAAGACCCTGGCCCCCGAGAACGGCTACGCCTACATGGGCTCGGCCGGCGCCGGCCACTACGTCAAGATGATCCACAACGGCATCGAGTACGGCATGATGCAGGCCTACGCCGAGGGCTTCGAGCTGATGAGCAAGAGCGGCTTCAAGCTCAACCTTCCCAGGATCGCCGATCTGTGGATGCACGGGAGCGTGGTCCGCTCCTGGCTCCTGGAGCTGGCGGCCTCCGCGCTCCACGACGACCCCAAGCTGGAGAAGATCAAGGGCTACGTCGAGGACTCCGGCGAGGGGCGGTGGACGGTGTTCGACGCCATCGAGAAGGACGTGCCGGCCGCGGTGCTCACGGCCTCCCTCTACACGCGCTTCCGTTCGCGGCAGGCGGAGTCCTTCGCGGACAAGATGCTGGCCGCCCTCCGTAACGCCTTCGGTGGCCACGCCGTCAAGAAGGCCTGAGGATGGGGAATCCCCTCACCGCCGGCTTGGCCCAGAACCTGATCCCCCAGCCCTGCACGCTGGTCATCTTCGGCGGAGCCGGGGATCTCAGCGCCCGCAAGCTGCTCCCCGCCCTCTACAACCTGTCGCTCGACGGCGTGCTGCCGACCAACTTCGCGGTGGTGGGCTTCGCGCGCAACGAGCTGGACGACTCGACCTTTCGCGCGTTCGCCCGCGACGGCATCGAGCGCTTCTCGCGCCGTCCCCTCGACGAGGCGCATTGGGCGGACTATTCGCGCTCCCTCTTCTACGTGACGGGCTCGTTCACGGATGCCCAGGCCTATGTCGAGCTCAAGCGGCGCCTGGAGAAGATCGACAGCGAGTTCGGGATCCCCGGCAACCGGGTGTTCTACCTGTCGATCCCGCCCAGCCTCATCGCCACCTGCGTCGAGCAGCTCAAGGCCAACGGGTTCGTCGCCGACCCCGGCGAGGGACCTATCTCGCGCGTCATCGTCGAGAAGCCGATCGGGCGGGACCTGGCCACCGCCCGCGCGATCAACGCGACGCTGGCCCGCACCTTCGACGAGTCCCAGACCTTCCGGATCGACCACTACCTCGGCAAGGAGACGGTGCAGAACATCCTGGTCTTGCGGTTCGCCAACTCGGTACTGGAGCCGCTGTGGAACGCGAAGTACGTCGACCACGTCCAGCTCACCGTGGCCGAGGAGGAAGGGGTCGGCCTGCGCGCCGGCTATTACGAGGAGGCGGGGGCGCTGCGGGACATGGTCCAGAACCACATCCTGCAAGTTCTGGCCATGATCGCCATGGAGCCCCCCTGGTCGCTCGACCCCGAAAACGTCCGCGACGCCAAGCTCAACGTCCTGCGCTGCCTGCGCCCGCTGACGGCGGGGGACATCGACAAGCAGGTGGTGCGAGCGCAGTACGGCCCCGGCTACCATCACGGGGAAGAGGTGCCCGGCTACCGCCGGGAAGAGGGCGTCCGGCGCGATTCGACGACCGAGACCTACGTCGCCCTGAAGGTGTTCATCGACAACTGGCGCTGGGCGGGCGTGCCCTTCTACATTCGGACGGGCAAGCGGATGCCCAAGCGCGTCAGCGAGGCCGCCATCTACTTCAAGCCCGTGCCCGAGATCCTGTTCAACACCAACCGCGACGCGCCCCTGGAGCCCAACGTGCTGACCCTCCGAATCCAGCCCGACGAGGGATTCTCGCTGCGCCTGTCCTCCAAGCTGCCCGGCCCCAAGGTGCGGATCTATCCGGTGAAGATGGACTTCCACTATGGCGCCACCTTCGGCGACAGCTCGCCCGAGGCCTACGAGCGGTTGCTGCTCGACGTCATGGCCGGCGACGCCACGCTCTTCATGCGGCGCGACGCGGTGGAGGCGGCCTGGGCGTGGATGATGGGAGTCCTCGACGCCTGGGAGTCCAGCCGCACGCGCTACCTTCCCGAGTACCCGACCGGGGACTGGGGTCCGGTCGAAGCCGATCGGCTCATCGAGGCCGACGGTCGGAAGTGGCGAACCCTGTGACGCCAGCGGATCTGGTCACCAGCGAGCCCGAGGCGGTGAGCCTGGGCGCCATCGAGCGCCAGCTCACGCGCCCCTGGCAGCTCGGCGACGCTCCGCCCGACGAGCAGTCTGGCCGGGCGCTCATGGGCAATCTCGTGGTCGTCTGTCGGCACGAGCGCGAGGAGGCCGAGATCGCGGAGGATCTGGTCGCNATCGTATCGCAGTATCCGTCGCGCGTGCTCGTGCTCGTCGCCGACGCCGGGAACCAGACTTCCGAGATCAAGGCCTCGGTCCGGCTCTACGGCCGGCGGCGAGGAGCCTCCTGGCCGGTCTGCGGCGAGTGCGTCACCATCCGCGCGGGGGGCCCGGCCATTCCGCGGCTGCCCTCGGTGGTGCGCGCAATCGTACAAGGGGACTTGCCGAGCGCGCTCTGGTGGGCCACGCCCGAGGCGCCACCGCTCGCCGGCGAGCTGTTCGTGCAGCTCGCCGACCTGGTCGACCAGGTGATCTACGACAGCTTCGCCTGGACCGATCCGCTCCGGCAGCTCATCCTGACCGCCAGCCGGGTGGGCGAGAACGGACGGAAGGTGATGTCCGACCTCGCCTGGCGGCGCCCCAAGCTGTGGCGCCGCATCATCGCGCAGTCGCTCGATCCCCTGCTGGCTCCGGGCGCGCTCGAGGCCATGAGCGAGGTCCACATCGAGCACGGGCCGCACGCGCTGACGCAGGCCTGGCTGCTCACGGGGTGGCTGGCCTTCCGCCTCGGGTGGCTCCCGCGCGGCGGCAAGGTGCTGCCGGGTCCGGAGGTGTCGTGGTCGTTCCAGTCGGCGCAAGGCACGCCGCAGGTCGAGATCCGACGCCGCCCCGAGGGCGAGCCGGATCTCCAGTCGATCCGGATCGTCACGCGGGTGAACGCGCGGCTGATCACGTTCCAGTTCGTGTCGCCGGCGCCCGGCCGGGTCAGCGTGTTCGCCGACGGGCTCTCCGACCGGACGGCCTGGCTGACCGGCCCCGTCTACACCCGCGGTCAGCTGGTGGCTCGCCAGCTTCCCGATCTCGCGCGCGACCGGCTCTTCGAATCGAGCGTCGCGCTGGCGCGCACGATGGCCGAAGCCGTCCTGTGACGCCGCCATGAGGGACGTTCGCGTGTCAGCGGACGCCGAGGCGCTGAGCCGGGCGGCCGCCCGCGAGTTCATCGACCTCGCCCGACAGGCCATCGCGGCCCGCCGACGATTCATGGTGGCGCTGGCGGGCGGCGCCACGCCGCGTCGCATCTACGAGCTGCTGGCCGCGCCCGAACATCGCCATCAGGTCGACTGGACACGGGTCGAGTTTTTCTGGGGGGACGAGCGCGCCGTCCCGCCTGATCACCCGGACTCGAACTACGGGATGGCCGCGGCCGCGCTCCTGGCCACGCTGGATCTGCGGCCGGAGCAGATTCATCGGATCCAGGCCGAACGGCCGGACCGCGAGCGGGCGGCNCGCGACTACCAGATCGAGATCGCGCGCGCCTTCGGCGTGAGCCCGGAGGGGCCCCCNCCGGTGNTCGATCTGATCCTGCTCGGCCTGGGGACGGACGGGCACACGGCATCGCTNTTCCCGTATACCGACGCCCTCCGCGAGCGGCGCCGCCACGTCGTGTCGCATTACGTCGCCAAGCTCCAGGCCGAGCGGATCACGCTCACGTTCCCGATCATCAACCGCGCCAGCGAGATCCGCGTGGTCGTCGCCGGCGCCGAGAAGGCCCCGACGCTCAAGGAGGTGCTGGAGGGTCCGCCCGACCCCGAGCGGCTGCCCTCCCAGCTCCTCGACCCGCCGGCCGGGCGCCTGGCCTGGCTCGTCGATCGAGCNGCGGCCGNCGAGCTGGCCCTCGAGCATTGCCGATGAACGAGATCGCGCTGCGGCTCAGCCAGCACCTGCGCACGGAGGCGGCCGAGATCGGCGAGCTGGCCGCCGTGCTGGATCAGATCGCCGTGGCCGGCAAGCTCATCGCCCGCGAGCTCGGGCGGGCCAGCCTGATCGGCCAGCTCGGCCTGACCGGCGACGTGAACGTGCAGGGGGAGGCGGTCAAGAAGCTCGACGTCTGGGCCAACGACGTCATGGTCCGCGTGCTCGACGCCAGCGGCGTCGTGTGCACGATGGTCTCCGAGGAGATGGACGAACCGCTCCACCTCGCCGAGCGCTGCCCGGCCGGCCAGTACGTCGTCTGCTTCGACCCCGTGGACGGCTCGTCGAACCTGGACGTGAACGGCATCGTGGGCACGATCTTTTC
>JGI25382J43887_10000785_pt1 | contig 11657 bp, 13 predicted proteins | sample GraSoi013_1_40cm_3_FD_43887 | JGI IMG/M metagenome (IMG submission 43887) | reverse complement strand
GGCAAGGACAGCAACGCATTCTACGACCGGGCCGACCAGTACCAGCTGTCGACGGTCGCTAAGCATTTCATCGCCGGCCAGCTCGCCCATGCGCGCGCACTCTGCGCGCTGGTGGCGCCGCTGGTGAACTCTTACAAGCGNTTCGTCCCCGGCTTCGAGGCACCGGTCGCGATCAGCTGGGCGCAGATGAACCGTTCCGCCCTGATCCGCGTGCCACGCGCCGGCAGCGGCGATCGCGCGTCCGTCCGGATCGAGTTCCGGGCCCCGGATCCCTCCTGCAATCCGTACCTCGCCTTCGCCGCCATGCTCCACGCCGGCCTCTCCGGGATTCGCCAGAAACTCCCCCTGCCGCCACCGGTCGAAGAGAACCTCTACGCGTTCGATCCCGAGCGCCTCGCCCGACACCAGCTCGGCCACCTCCCCGCCTCGCTCGCCGAGGCGCTGAAGGACCTCCGCCAGGACGAAGTGATGCGCGATGCGCTGGGTGTCCACCTCCTCGAACGTTTCATCGAGGCGAAGGAGATGGAGTGGCAGAGCTATGAGAAGCAGGTCACCGCGTGGGAGCTCGACGCTTACCTCGAGACTTACTAGCCGGCTTCACGGCCCCCTCCTGCTCGCGATCGCCGTGGTCCTCATCCCGCTCGCCGGTTTCTACGTGATCGAGGCGTTCATCGCCCCCAACCCACTGGTGCGCATCGTACTGCGCAGCCTGCCGGTGCTCCCTATCGCGATCTGGACCCTCTGGTTTGAGAATTCACGGCCACTCGAACAGCAACGGCCGGCGATCCGCCTCGCAGGCCGGACCCTGCTGCTCGTGCTGGTCATGGCCNTTGCCGTCGCCATCCTCGGCATCGGGCTCAACTGGCTCTACAATCCGGACCGTTTTCTCTAAGCCTAGAATGGGCGCCTGATCCGCCAGCCTGAGATTCAAGGAGGTCGGCAATGGCTCACCATCTCAAAGATCTGACGATCGAACTGGACGAGAAGGTCGGCACCGTGGCGGCCGCGGCTGAAGCGCTGGGCAAGGCAGGCGTCAACATCGAAGGGATTTGCGGATTCGTCGTGGGCGGCAAGGGCGTCGGCCACGTGCTCGTTGCCGATCCCACGAAGGCGCGTCAAGCGCTGCAGAGCGCCGGCGCTCGCGTCACCGGCGAGCAGGACGTCCTGGTGCTCGACATCGAAGACAAGCCAGGCGCGCTCGGAAAGGTCACCCGGAAGATCGCCGACGCCGGCGTCAGCCTGAATGTCGTTTACCTGGCGACGAAGACGCGGGTGGTAATCGGTGCGGTGGATATCGAGAAGGCGCGCGCTGCTACTGGCGAGGGCGCCGCCACTCGTCGATAATCTCCAGTACGCAGCGAGAAGGCCAGATCCATCTCGACGACACGTTAGCGGACGTTTTTCGGCGCTCCGAGAATGCGCTGATGGCTATCGGCGCCGGTATACGCACGCGAGACCAGGCAGCCGGCCGGCTCCAAGCGGTCTTTCCTATCAGCTGGAGATCCTGGGGCGAGAAAGTTGCGGTCGACGTGCTCGGTGTGGACGGCGATGTCCTCGTGCAGATCAAAAGCAGAAGCTCATTGCCAACAACGCTCATCGACTGGGGGAAGAACGCCGATAACGTGCGACGCTTTCTTGGCGCCGTGGGGAAATAGTCAGCACGCCTGGCGGCCAACGGGCCNCCTCAGATCAATTTTGGGCACGCCGTGCCCACCATCGCAGAACCCCGCTGACCGCCCATCCAGCGAGCCAATTGGCGGCGAGACCGGCACGATCCGGAAACCAGGAGATGTAGACCGAGCGCTGATTGCGTTCGACCGCCTGGGCGACGCGCCGCGCGACCTTCTCGGCTGACACCGGTGGCAGCACCTGGTGCGCCTGGCGACCGCGGGTACCGAGGCGGTTCTCGCCGAAGCTGGACTGCGTCGTCCCCGGGAAGACGTTCATCACCTTGATGCCGCGATGGGACTCTTCCATGCGCAGGGCATCACCGATCGCGGTCAGCGCAAACTTACTCGCCGAGTAATAGCCNATGCGCGGAATGACGACACGACCAGCCATCGACGAGATGTTGATGATCATGCCGGAGCGCTGCGCCCGCATGACCGGTATCACCGCGCGAGTGGCCGCCGCCGCAGACAGAACATTGAGCCGAAATAGTGTCTCCACGTCCGCGGCTGACGCGTCGCCGATGGCTGCGCTCATGCCCCTGCCGGCGTTGTTCACGAGGATGTCGATCCCACCGAGCTCGCGGATCGCCGCATCGGCCATCTGCGTGACGGCACCGTCCGCTGTCACATCTGTCGGTAAGACGACGGCTGAACCGCCCTCCGCCTTGATCGCCGCGGCCACCTCATCGAGTGCCGTTCGATTTCGCGACGCAAGCGCGAGCCGCGCGCCGCGGCGTCCGAATTCGACCGCGATGGCGCGCCCGATCCCGCTCGACGCGCCGGTGACGATGACGCGCGCGTTTTTCAGTCGCACGCGCTAATGCTGGCAGCCACGACAGAAATCGGTCGCCTCGCCGCGCGCGGTCAGCTCCGAGATGCGATGTCCGCAGCGCGGGCACTTTCCCTTCGCCTTGCCGTGGACGGCCATGAAACTCCGATCCTGCTTATGCGGCTCGTACCCCGGCTGCGTCTTGATCGATTCGATGGCCGAGCTGAGCACCTTGTGGGTCGCGGCGTAGAGCCGGGAAAGCTCATCCGGTTTGAGCGTCGTGCGCTTGCGGAGCGGCAAGAGTTCCGCCTCGTGGAGAATCTCGTCAGAGTAGGCATTGCCCACGCCGGCAATGAACGCCTGGTTTCGCAACAGGTTCTTGAGCTCGCCAGGATGCCGGCGGATGCGCTGGGAAAATTCGGAGAAACTGACCGTCAGCGCATCCGGGCCGAGCTCCGCCCAGCCCGGGATCGTCGGCAGCGCACCCGGCACCACCCAGTAGACGCGGCCCATCTTCACCGTGTCCAGGAAGCGCAGCTCGTCCCCACCTTCGAGCGTGATCCGAAAGACAGTGGCGGCCGCAACTTTCTCGGATGCCGTGGTCCACTGGAGCCGGCCGCCCAGCATGGGGTTGATGACAAGGTGCTGCCCGCTGATGTCGAAGATGACGAACTTGCCGCGGCGCCAAACTCGCTCGAACGTCCCGCCGACGAGCTGCCGGGCGTACTCGTCCGGCGGCGTCCGCAGCAGGAAGCTCAGCTTGGGCGAGGTCCAGACCTGGGCGATCTTCCTCCCTTCGAGGCGTGGGCCGAGGTATTCACGGAGGACCTCAAGTTCCGGGAGTTCAGGCACTGGCGGTCAGGTTACCGTGTGAACGGCGTCTAAAACTGGCACTTGACAAGACTGGACGTCCAGTCTAGTCTCGTGGCGATCACCGATGCCGGCAGCGAGTCGACCGAGGCAGCGGATCATGAACGAGGCATCGCGGCTGCTCGCTCGCGACCGGCAGGCATCGGTCGAGGACATCGCGATCGCGGCAGGCGTCTCAAAAACCACCTTCTACCGNGCGTTCCCNTCACGCGCCCACCTGCTNCGGGCGATCGAGGTGCAACCAGAGCCCGACACGCGACAGCGCGTGCTGGAGGCATCGATCCGGGTGCTCCGCACGCAAACGCTCAAGGAGCTCTCCATGGATGCGCTCGCAATTGAGGCCGGCGTCTCGCGGGCGAATCTCTACCGCCTCTTCCCCGGGAAGTCGGCGCTCTTCAAAGCCATCCTGCTGGCTTACTCGCCGTTCGAGCCGGTGATGGCGGTCTTCGCCCGCGCGGGTGATCATCCGCCGGAAGAAGTCATCCCCGAGGTCGTGCTCACGGCATATCGAACCGTCGCAGGGCAGACCGGCATCGTCCGGACGCTGCTTCTCGAGGTCACGTCGATGACGCCTGAGTTTGCGCCAGCCTTTGCCGAAACGGGTTTGCGCGCCTTCGGAACGTTCGCGCAGTATCTCGCCGGCCAGATGGCGATGGGACGCCTCGCACGCGTGCATCCGATGCTCGCGGTCCAGAGCCTGGTCGGTGGCGTGATGTTTCACCTGCTGGCTGCGCCGGTCATGAGCCAGGGCACGGTCGACGTTCCCGCGGGTGAGGATGCCGTGCTCGCGTTCGCCCATCTCTGGTTGCGCGGCATGCGACCGGAGGCGACCCGTGGCAGCTGAAAGCTATGCCGTCGAGGTCGACGGCGTCGCCAAGCGGTTCGGCAAGCAGCCGGCACTCGACGGTGTCAGCGTGCGCATCCGGCGCGGCGAGGTCTACGGTCTGCTCGGCCCCAACGGAGCCGGCAAGACGACGCTGATCCGAAGCCTCGTCGGCCTGGTCGCTCCCGAGAAGGGCACCGTCACGGTGCTCGGACGCCGCATGCCTGAGCTCCCGGTGCTGGCGCGCGTCGGCTACATGACCCAGCAGGCTGCGCTGTATCCGGATCTGTCGGCCGAGGAGAACGTCCGATTCTTCGGCGCGATCCACGGGCGGGAAAACGGCGTCCGCGAGGCGCTCGAGTTCGTCGACCTGTGGGATCGCCGCAAATCGGTGGTCAGCGCGCTCAGCGGCGGAATGCGGACGCGATGCTCGCTCGCCTGCGCCCTCGTTCACAAACCCGATCTGTTGCTGCTAGANGANCCGACCGTCGGCGTCGATCCGCAGCTGCGGGTTCAGCTCTGGGACGGTTTTCGCAAGATGGCGGCCGGCGGCACCTGCATCNTCGTCTCCAGCCACGTCATGGACGAGGCCGAGCGATGTGACCGCCTGGGGTTGATCCGCTTCGGCAAGCTNCTGGCCGAAGGCACCGTGGCCCAGATCAGAGCGAAGGCGGGCGTCGACCGATTGGAGGATGCCTTCCTCAAGCTCTCCGAGGTTGCGCAATCGTGAGCGGCCGCCGCGTCGGCGCCATCACGAAGCGAATCCTGCAGCAGTTCCGGCGAGACCATCGCACCCTGGGCCTTCTCTTCGGCGCGCCGCTCGTCATCCTGGCGCTGCTCGGCTACCTGCTTCGCGGCGGTGGCGACGTGCCGAAGATGGGCGTCGTCAACCTCGACGGCGGTCCGCTCGGCAGCGTCGTCGCCTCAACCCTCGAGAGCTCGAAAACGGTGTCCGCCTCCGCCATGTCCCCGGCCGATGCCGACGGCAANCTTCGGTCGGGTGACATCGCCGGTTACGTGTTGTTGCCGTCCGACTTCTCAGCGAAGGCGCAGCAGTCGCGCTTGATCGCTCCCGAGATTCATCTCGAAGGAAGCGAGCCCGGTCTCTCGCAGAGCATCTTGCAGGCCGTCAGCCAATCATTCGTCGGGCTCGCCGGGCAGGCCGGCGGAATTCAGTTCNCGCCCAGNGTCACCTTTCTCTATGGTGGTCCGAGCTTCGACACGCTCGACTACTTCGGTGCCGCCTTCATCGGCCTCGTCGTGTTCTTCCTGGTGTTCGTCATCACCGCGGTGGCGTTCCTCCGCGAGCGCGGCCAGGGTACGCTCGAGCGCCTGATGGCGAGTCCATTGCGGCGAGCGGAGATCGTCCTCGGCTACATGCTGGGCTTCACCGTTCTGGCGCTTGTGCAGTCCGCCGAGGTGCTCGCCTTCAGCCTGCTCGTGCTGCACGTCCACAATGTCGGCAACGTCGCACTGATCTTCCTGCTCGAAGCCTTGATGGCGATCGCCGCGGTCAACCTGGGCATCTTCCTCAGCATGTTCGCTCGCACGGAGTTCCAGGCCGTGCAGTTCATCCCGCTCGTGATCGTTCCTCAGGTTCTGCTGGCGGGCATCGTCTTCCCGATCAGCACGGAGCCCGGACCGCTCCAGGCGCTGTCCCGTGTTCTGCCGCTGACCTACGCCGTCGAGGGGCTGCGGAACATCATGATCAAGGGCGCGGACCTCAGCTGGTCATCGCTGCAACTCGACGTCGGCGTGGTGCTCGGCTTCTGTGTCCTGGTCATCCTCGCGGGCGCCGCGACGCTCCGCCGTCGCATCGCCTGACCCTCAGTCGCGCATTGCAAGGATGATCACAACCAGGAGCGCCCCGATGATGACGCCGCCCATGACCAGCAGCCCAATGAGACTGAGCACGGCAGGCCCACGCTAGCACAGGGTCGGGCCAACATCAGGCGCAAGCGAAGGAGGGATCACCGGCGAAGCTTGGCACCGACCTTAGGCTCCACGAGCTTTACGTAGTCATCGCGGACGTCGCTATCGATCTCAACCGGCCCGGCCCCAGCCCAATGCCGATCGGTGCCGTCGCGTTTTACACCGGAGATCCAGTATTCCTGACCTGTCTGGACATCGAGATAGTTGCCGGACACACCACGGATACGCCGGAGATTGCGGCCTCGGTAAGAAGCCGTTCGGCCCGTTTTTGAGAACCGGACCTTTCCAATCCAGGCAGGTCCGTTGTCGCTAAAGCCCGTCTTGAGCTCGACATACATGATTCGTTCTAGGTGAGCCATCGCACCAATTGTGCTTGTTACCGGGGCATGGTTATCGGTAGCTCGTCTACAACTCCAGCTCTTTGGCATGCTTGCATTCGGGACACGTAGCAATCTGCTCACCCTCGCGATGAAACCCCCATGCCCTCAGGTCTTCTTCTGACACGGGAAAGTCCGGTTCGCGCGTAAGCCACAGTCGCGGCATTCCATCATGAAGCCAGTCAACTTCTGTGATCTTTTAGAGGTGCAAGGCCTATCAACGATTTGGTGGAGGCAAGGCCACGTCGTCAAGCGTTCTCTCAAGACCCTCCTTTGACATTTCAAGCAGGGGCATGGATTTATCCTCGGCCGGCGTGTCCTCNGCGACGTAGAAAGCGAAGATGCAGAGTCTCATTGGCGCCCTAGATTAGCGGGCATCCTTACGCAACATTCGCACCTTAGCTTCGGCGCAACAGCAGTACCAGAACGATGGCACCTACCACCGCGAGGATGACGACGAGAGGGACCAGTGCGGAGAACTGAACACCCGTCATAATCCCGATTCTGACTGATCAGCGGTAGTTGCGCGACGTTGGGAAGACGTCCTCCTCGGGTAGGGAGGGCGCGGCTTCGACGTGGTCGACGAGCACGCTCATCACGCCATCCTGCTTCTGCAGCCGCCCGTCCATGATCAGGATCGGCTCCAGGTTGGCGACCTGCCGGTAGCGCTGGTAGATCGGCGGCCGCAAGATGACATCGACGTGGCCGAACTCGTCGGCCAGTGTGAAGAACTTGAATTCCTTGCCGGTCGATGGCGATTGCCGGGTGATTACCAGGCCGCCGACCCGCACCTTGGCGCCGTCGCGGACGCTCGACCGGATGGTCTTCGAGTCGATTACGTGCAGCGCATTGAACTGCGGCCGGTAGAAATGAATCAGATGATCGGTGGTCGTCAGCGAGAGCAGCCGGTAATCGGTCGCGACCCGCTCGCGGTGAGTCATTGGCGTCAGGCTCACCGACTCGGACGGCTCCGCCAGCATCGGCGAGCGCTGCCAGTCGTCGGCATGTTCGTTGAAACGCCAGACCGCTTCGCGACGGTTCGGCTCCAGCGCATCGAAGGCGCCGGCCAGCACCAGGTTCTGCACCTGCGCTTTGGTCAGGCCGTTGCGGGATTGCGTCGTCAGCCGGATGCGTCGGCAGAATTCCTCGAGCGATGCGACCGGACCCTTGAGTTGCGCCTCCTCGAGAACCTCGAGCGCCTTGTCGCCCACGCCATGGACGTAGTTGAAGCCGAGCCGCAACGCACCACTTTCCACCGTGCAGCGCACGTAGCTCTTGTTGATGTCGACCGGCAGGATCCTGACGCCGTGGTGCTTGGCGTCCTCGACGAGCACGTGCGGGTGATAGAAGCCCATCGGCTGGTTGTTGAGCAGCCCGGCATAGAGCGCGGGCGCGTGATGCAGCTTGAGCCAGGCCGTCTCGTAGCAGGTGCGGGCAAAGGCGGCCGCGTGCGACTTGGTGAAGCCGAACTCGGCGAATGCCGCCAGCTTGGTGAAGATCTCTTCGGCGACCGGCTGCGGGATCTCGTTCTGGGCACAGCCGCTGAGGAAGCGCTCGCGAATCGCGGCCATCAAATCGTGCGAGCGATGGCTGCTCATCGCCCGCCGGAAGTGGTCGGCTTCGGCGCTCGAGAAGCTGGCGCATTCCATCGAGATCTTCAGGATCTGCTCCTGGTAGAGGACCACGCCGAGCGTCTCTTCCAGGATCGGCTTCAGGCGCGGGTGGATGTACATCACTGGCTCCCTGCCCTGTTTGCGCCGTAGATACGGATGCACCGCATCGCCCTGGATCGGCCCCGGGCGGATGATGGCGACCTCGACGACTAAGTCATTGAACGACTCTGGCCGTGAGCGCGGCAGCGTCTGCATCTGGGCCCGGCTCTCGATCTGGAAGACGCCAATGGTGTCGGCTTCTTTGCACAGCTCGTAGACTTCGGGATCTTTCAGGTCGAGCGCATCGAGGTCGGGACGGACGCCCGTGTCGGCCTCGATCAGGTCGAGCGCCTCGGCTACCACCGACAGCATGCGCAGGCCGAGCATGTCCATCTTGATCAGCCCCAGCTCCTCGACGTCATCCTTGTTGAACTGCACCACCATGCGGCCCGGCATGGTGGCGCGCTCGACGGGCACGATGTCGATCAGCGGCTCGCCGGTGACGAGCATGCCGCCGACGTGGATCGACAGGTGCCGCGGGAAATCGAGGATCTGGGTGGCGAGGTCGAACAACTGTTGCCAGGGTTTCGTGGCGTTTGCCGTCGGATAGCCAGCCGCCTGCGCGATCGTCTCCGGGCTCTCCGGGTGCCAGGCGGATGCCGACTTCGCCAGGTGATCGATCGTTTCCTCCTTGAAGCCGAGCGCCTTCCCCACCTCGCGGATGGCAGACCGCTGGCGATAGGTAACGACGTTGCAGACCATCCCGGTGCGTTCCGGTCCATATTTTTCGTAGACGTACTGGATGACCTGCTCCCGGTGCGCGGTGGAGAAGTCGATGTCGATGTCGGGCGTCGTGGTCATCTCCTCGTGCAGGAAGCGCTCGAAGAGCAGGTTGTGCTCGATCGGATCGACCCGCGTAATGCCGAGCAGGTAGGCGACGATGCTGTCCGCCGCCGAGCCACGTCCCTGGCCGGGGATACCGCGCGACCGGGCAAACCGCATCAGGTCCCAGTTGATGAGGAAGAACTCGGAAAAGCCGGTCTTGTTGATGACGTCGAGCTCTTTCTGCAAGCGGGCCGCGACCTCGGAGGTGACCGGCCGATATTTCTCCCTCACGGCGTCCTGGCACAGCCGATACAGAAAGGAGTACGGCGTCTCCCCCGCCGGAACCGGGAAACCGGGAAAGCGCGCGCTCACCAGGTCGAAGCTGAAGCGGCAGCGCCCCGCAATTTCCGCGGCATGCGCCAGGCCCTCGTCGACGACCGAACGCGGGTACCGGCTGAAGACCTGCCGGAGCTCAGTGCCTGACTTGAGGTAGTGCTCGGCATTCGGATGCAAATAACGTTGCGCCTCGTCGAGCGTGGTGCGATGGCGGATCGCGGTGAGGACGTCGTGGAGCCGGTGCCGTTCGGGTGTCGCATAGAAGACCTCGTTGGTGATGACCAGNGGCGCGCCGTGGCGTTCGGCCAGGTCGAGCAGCGCCTGGTTGCGCGAGCGNTCGTCCGGCGCGAGGTGATCGTGCACCTCGATGAAGACCCGATCGCGGCCGATGATCTCCTGGTAGAAGGGCAGCCGCTCCTTGGGATCGGCGACCAGCGCGATCAAGTGCCCGCTGAGTGACGCCAGCTGCTCCGCCGGCAAACGCGCCATGCCTTTCGCGTTGGGCATCTGCGCCANGCTGATCAAGCGGCAGAGACTCGTGTAGCCGAGCTTGTCTTCGACGAGCAGCAGCAGCCGGTCCCCCCAGCGGTCGTAATCAACGCGGTCTTTGGGCGGCCTGGTCCCGTCGTCGATCGTCAGCTCGGTGCCGATGATCGGCTGGATACCCGCGCGCTGCGCCGCGCCGAAGAACTTGACCGCGCCGTAGAAGCCGTTGCGGTCGGTGATGGCGAGCGCCGGCATTTCAAGGTNGCGGGCACGCGCCACCAACTCGTCCGGATGCGACGCGCCCTCGAGGAAGGAGTAGTTGGAGTGGCAGTGCAACTCGGCGTAGGCGCTAGTCATAGACGCGCTCGACAAACCANTCGGCGCTGGCCTGGTCGCAGTAGCACTCCAGCGCGAGGTCGTCGTCGATCAGCAGCCGCCAGTACTCGCGGGAGACCGGGTTGCGCCACCAGTCGCAGTCGATCCGCCAGCGGTTGAGCACGCGGGTCACCGGCTGCCACCCGGCCGCCGACTCGAGGTGGGTCGGCACGCCATCCGCATCGACGCGCACCCGGACCGGCCGCGCCGGCGCGAGCAGTTCCGTCACGCGGGTTTCCACAGGATGCGGTGATCCGGGAGCGGCGCGGCATCGCTGCGCAATTCAGCGCGCTGGACCAGCGATGGCCCGTACTCCTCCTGCAGGCGCGCGACGGCATCGGCGATCGATTCCTTGAAGCCATCGCGGCGGATCAGCAGGCCCGGCTGGCGGACATAGGCCGCTTCCAGCCGGCCGGCGCGCAGCGTGATCCGTTCCAGCGGGGCAACAATCGACGCCCGCAGCAGGCGCGGACGGATACCGTCGAACAGCTCGCCCGCAGTTGTCATCGGGTAGGCAAAGCGCACCTCGATCTTAAGCGCCGGTGCCGACTCCTGGTCGAGTTTGATCCGGATCGCTCTGGTACCCAGACCTTGTGTGAGCAGTGATGCGCTGACGCGCTCGGCCAGCGCGCGGGCGATGAATTGCAGCGCCTGGGTGTTGTCGACCGGTGGCTCGAGCGGCTCGCTTTCCTCAATCCGGACGGCCGGCCGCCAGGGTCGCAACCGGCGACGGTCATCGCCAATCGCCAGGTCATAGACGTCGAGAGCTTTCTGGCCGAACTGGCGGCGAAACGCGGGGCGAGAAATCGCCTGCAGACGGCCGATCGTCTTGATCCCCAGAAGCTCGAGGTATTCGCGCAGGTCGTCATCGAGTGGCAGGACATCGATCCGATAGCGCGCGAGAAAGGCTCGCGTGTTCTCTTTTTCGACGATCAATGGAGCCGTGGTTGTCGCGTGAGCGGCCGCGACTTGACTGACGAACATCGACGACGCCACGCCAATCGCCGGCCTGACGCGAATGGCGGCGTCGATAGCACGGCTGATGGCGGCCAGCAATCGCGAACGGTCGGGCCAGCGCAAAACCAGCCGGTCGAGGCGGAGGAAGGCACAGCCACGGGTCCTCACCGGCAGCCACGTCGGGGGTGAAGTGGTGCAGGGTCAGGAGCAGGGACTGGCGGACCCTGGCCGTGGCCTCCTCGTCGACCGCTTGAAAGATCGCCTCGGGCGCAAACTGCTGAGCCTGGTTCAAGCTCATGCCTTCGACCACCCCCTGCGCCCGCGCTTCAGCCGATGCCGTCGTCACCGAAGCACGCTCGTGCGCGAGCCCGCCAAGGATCAATGGACGGCCCCGCAACACCGGCGCCGTCAACCAGGCGGCGACCAGCGATGGGTGGGGCGTGCGAACACAGCAGATCATGGAATCGGGTATGGAATGATCCATCGCGCTGTCTGGCCCGGTGGCGCCAGCCGGTTCTTGACGACGGCGGCATCGACTTGCAAACCCTCCAGGTCGCCGTCGCGGCGGAAAATCCAGGCGCTGCG
>JGI25382J43887_10000784_pt1 | contig 11660 bp, 9 predicted proteins | sample GraSoi013_1_40cm_3_FD_43887 | JGI IMG/M metagenome (IMG submission 43887) | reverse complement strand
GGCGGACGTTCAGAAGCAGGTAACACAGATTGAGGACTGTGTCGCGCGGAAGGCGGACGCCATTGTTGTCGACGGCATTGAGAGCAAGGCAGTCCTCGGCCCCGCCTCAGAGGCAAAGAAGAACGGGGTCGTTGTGGTCGGGGTGGACACGTTCCTGGACAGCTCTGATGTGACGACCAACGTCGGTGTGTCGAATTTCGACGCTGCGAGGGAATACGGCCACTTCATTGCCGCGTGGATCCTCGGGAAGTACGGTGGCAAGGCCGATATCGGGATCGTCCTCGCGTCTACCGAGGTGCAGCTGGCCCGACGCGACGGATTCATGGAGGCGCTGAAGTCTCTGGGAGCGAATGTGCGCGTCGTCGGTACTGCGGACGGACGGAATATTCTCGAGCGAGCAACGGCCGTCTCCGAAGATCTGCTCTCGGGCAAACCGACCATTAAGGTGGTGTACGCGACGGGGGAACCCCAACTGCTCGGCGCACTCGCGGCCGCAGCCTCCCAGGGGCGGAAGGATATCGCGTTCTTCGGCTGGGACAAAGTCCCGCAGCCATTCATTCAGCCAATTCGAGATGGTCGTGTCATTGCGGTGACCAATCAGCAGCCCGAACTGCAAGGGCAACTCGGCGTACGCTATGCCGTTCAAGCCGCACGCGGAGAGAAGGTCCCCGCGCGCGTGAACACGCCGGTGGCGATCATCACCAGGTACAATCTCGACCAATGGTTGAAGTAGCGTAGTGGGCTCACGGGGCCTCCTCTTTAGGAGGCCCCGTCGGGCATCCAGGCGATGGGACGGGTCCGCATCGGCTATCGATGGAAGTCAGCCGCGCTGCAGCGCGCGCCGCTTCTGGCGATCCGCTACGGATTGTTCATAGCTTTCCTACTTTACTTTGCGCTGATGTCGTTCGTCAGCCCCTACTTTCTGACTACCGTCAATCTCTTAAACGTGCTGCGACAGACGGCGCCGGTGCTCATTATCGCCGTCGGAATGACGTTTGTGATCGCCACCGCGGGCATTGACCTGTCCGTTGGGTCTATCGTCGCGCTGGTATCGGTCGTGGCTGCTGACATACTGCACCGCGGTGGTTCAGCTGGCGTGGCTCTACTCGTCGTCCTCGCGGTGGGCGGGCTGGCAGGATTTATCAATGGCTATTGCGTTGCTCGGATGAACCTGACCGCCTTTGTCGTGACACTCGCTACGCTGAGCCTCCTGCGGGGGCTCGCGTTCATGTACACCAATGGCTATACGATTCCAATTAGCAACGACACATTCAACGCGTTGGGGCGCGGAGAAATTGCTTCGATCCATACGCCCATCATCATTGCTGCGGTCACCGTCATCGTTGCCCGATTCGTTCTAACCCAAAGCCGTTTTGGGCGCTACACACTTGCGGTCGGCGGACATGAAGAAGCCGCCCGACGGCAGGGGATCAACGTTCGGGAAATCAAGCTATGGGTCTATGTGGCAACGGGTGTGCTCGCTGCACTGGCGGGCGCCATCCTCACCGGTCGTGTTGCCAACGGGTCGCCCAACGCCGGCCTGACGATGGAACTCGAAGTCATCACGGCAGTCGTCCTTGGGGGTACCAGTCTCTTCGGCGGAGAGGCCACGATCGGGGGAACGGTCGTTGGTACGCTGTTCACCAACTTCATTCGGAACGGCCTCAACCTTCTCGGCGTCAATCCCTTCGCCGTCTGGGTCGTCACGGGCATCATCCTGCTCATAGCGATCTGGTTCAATACCACGGTCGCGCGTCGGGTGGAGGACTGGCTGAGGGTTCAGACCCTCCGAGAGGAAATGTAGTGAGCGGCAGTCCGCTGGTCCAGATGATCGATATTTCGAAGGCATTCGGCGCCGTGCAGGCATTGCGCCGTGTGTCGTTCGTGGTCCATCATGGTGAAGTTGTCGGAGTCGTGGGCGACAATGCCGCGGGGAAATCTACGCTGATGAAGGTCCTCAGCGGCGTTTACCCTCCAGACCTCGGCCGGATCCTGATCGAAGGACGAGATGCGAGTTTCAGCGGCCCACACGACGCGCGGGACCTGGGGATTGAGATGATCTATCAGGATTTCGCCCTGGTTCCGCAATTGGACGTCACCGAGAATATCTTTCTGGGGAAGGAACTGACGAAGTCCTGGCTCGGACTTCGCCGTCTTCACCGATCTGCGATGGACGCCAGAGCGGAGGAACTGTTTCGCCAGTTGGGATTGACGGTGCCATCGGTCCGAAGCAAGGTCAGGGAACTCTCCGGCGGTCAACAGCAGGCGGTGGCGATCGCCCGCGCGACCGGGTTTGAGGCAAAGCTGATCATCATGGACGAGCCCACGGCCAACCTCGGTGCCACGGCGATCGAGAAAGTACGGCAGTCGATTCGGAATCTCAAAGCCCAGGGCGTGGCGGTGGTCATCGTCAGCCATCGGCTGGAGGACTTGTTCGCCGTCGCTAACCGGATGGTCGTTCTGAAGCATGGCCGGGTTGTTGGCGAACGTTCGATGGTTGAGACGAATCACGATGAGATCCTGGAGATGATCGTTGCCGGCGCAGATCGTCGGGCCTCGGCCGGGGAGAGGACGGCGCCCAACGCATGAGTCCACAACCGGCCGGGCTCGGAGGTGACGGCTGATGATGGCTCACGGTGTTTCCCGTCCAAAGGACAATGCTCTCACGGCGATTTTTGGGCGGTCGCGTGGAGTCGTCATCGGAGTGATTCATTCAAAACCACTGCCAGGCTCTCCCAGTTTCACCGGTGAATCGCTGGACGAGATCTACGCCTTCGCCGTAGAGGAAGGGCGCCAATACGCTGACGCAGGCGTCGATGGCCTGATCCTCGAGAACCACGGCGACATCCCGTTCGCGACGCCTGACGAGATTGGCGTCGAGACCGCAGCCACAATGGCAGTCATGGCCGACCGGCTGCGCAAGACGGTTGGACTCCCGCTGGGAATCAATGTGCTCGCAAACGGCGCCATTCCCGCCGTCGCGGTCGCGCAGGCAAGTGGCGCAGGCTTTGTCAGGGTTAATCAATGGGCCAATGCCTATGTCGCGAACGAGGGCATCATCCAGGGACCAGCAGGGCGCGCAGCCCGGTACCGATCCTGGGTCCGCGCCAACCAAATCAAGATCTTCGCCGATGTTCACGTGAAGCACGGGGCACATGCCATCGTTGCAGACCGGAGTATCACCGAACTCACGCGTGACCTGGAGTTCTTCGATGCGGATGTTGTCATCGTGACAGGGCAGCGCACGGGTGATCCCCCCTCCATCGACGAGTTGCGGGAGGTCCGGGAGGCCACGCCTCTTCCGCTGGTGATCGGAAGCGGGATGACCGAGAATGATGTGGAACGCCTTCTCGGGATCGCGGATGGCGTGATTATTGGCAGCGCGCTGAAGCGTGATGGCGTGTGGTGGAATGCGGTCGATCCTCAGCGGGCCAGCCGCTTCGTCGCCCGAGTGCGTTCCCTCTGACGCCGTAACCGGATGGCGGTCCTGGTTGTCGGGAACTGCACGTACGATCGGTCCTTCGAGCTCGATCGCTTCCCCCAGCCCGGCGAGACGCTGCTCGCTCATCGCAGCTGCGCGGATATCGGCGGCAAGGGTGCAAACCAGGCTGCGGCAGCGGCATGCGCGGGAGTGCCCGTGGCGTTCTGCAGTGTGGTCGGCTTAGATCCTGAGGGAGCCGAGTTTGAGCGCCATCTGTCCACGGCCGGTGTGGATCTGCGGTTTCTGCTGCGGCGGGACGGACCAACAGATACCTCGATCATCTACCTGGTGCCCGGGGGCGAAAACGCCATTGTCAGCAGCCATGCGTTGACTGCGTCGCTCGCAGCATCCGATGTGATGCCCTCACTTGCCACCTTGGGACCTCACGACATCCTGTTGCTGCAGGGAAATCTTCACCGTGAAACCACAGGCTTTTGTCTGCGGGAGGGGCACCGGCAGGGGGCTCGTGTCATCCTCAATCCTGCCCCGATTCATTATGACTATGATGACCTTTGGTCATTCGTCAGCATCGCAATCGTCAACGAGGTCGAAGCGGTGACGCTTGGGCGTAGTGCCGATCCGATCGAGAGTGCCAGGACAATAGTGTCGAAAGGCGTGGAGCTCGTCATCGCCACGATGGGTGCTGCGGGAGCCCTATTGATTCGCCGTGACGAACAGCTCCGGATCCCAGCGCCTCCGGTTGACGTTGTGGATACCACCGGGGCAGGAGACGTATTCTGTGGAGTGTTCGTCGCTGGCTTGGCGCGCAGGCTCAAGCCGGACCTCGCGGCGCGATGGGCCGTGGCGGCTGCGAGTCTGTCTGTGACCCGTCGAGGAACTCAACGTGCGTTCCCCACACATGAAGAATTGGCATCACTGCTCAGTCGGGCTCGTCTTCCCGACTAGGCACCCGTCAGACCGAGNTTGATGGGAAGGGGTGAATCTGCGAGGTGGCTGAACAAGCAGCGTCTGAACCATTTGTGGAATACGCGCGCCGCACCGGTCTTCGNTTCAGTGACTGGCTCCGTGACCAGGCTGAGCCGGCGTGGACACGGGCGGTGGAGCATCGATTTACGCACGAAATTGCGGACGATGCGCTGGACGAATCAGTCTTCAAGCGGTATCTCACCAACGAGTACTCATTTGTCGTCACGGCAGCGACACTTCTTGGGTATGCGATTGCCAAGGCCCCGAGCATGGACGAAAAGGCCCGGTTGGCGGAAGGATTACGGGGTCTTACCACCGAGCAGTGGGCGTTCTTTATGCGGGCGTTCGAGGCGCTGGGGATTCCTGAGGCCATCTGGTCCGCCCCAATCGAGGACCCGGATGTGCTGGCATTTCGTGACACGACCATCCGCGCGGCCGCGCATGGGGGCTACGAGGAGGCTCTGGCCACGATGCTCGCGGCGGAGTGGATGTACGCAACCTGGTCGCAGCGAGCCCATCGCCGCCATCCGCGCCACCCCTATTATGCCGAGTGGATCGCCTTGCATGTGACTCCCGAGTTCGAAGGGCACGCCGCTTGGCTGCGCGACCGCCTCGACCACTACGGCCCCCTGTTACCGCCTTACCGTCAGGCAGAAGTCGTATACATCTTCAGGCGGACTTTGGAGCTCGAGGTTGCCTTCCACGAGGCTGCTTACCGAACCTGATGGATCAGCAATCTTACGGATCCGCCCATGACCCGCGTTGATACATCTTCCTGCCACCCAGTTGACAGTTGGGCCGTCACGAGCTTCACTCCGCCAGCCAGCGAATCGCCTGACCCCATAGTCGCTGGTAACCAGGCCAGTTGACGAACGGTTCCGGGCACCAGTGGGGTCCCACATCGGATGCCCAAGCCAGCGTGCGGCCACGGCCGACCAGGCGTACTGCCAGGATCGGCAAGCCCTCGTGGGTAGCGAGCACCTCGGCATCGCTTCTCGCCTGTAGTTGGTTGAAGCCGAGTAGTATAGGCCAGGGTCCGGCGATTCCAGAGACAATGGGGTGCGATGGCGCGACCACCTTGGGAGAGAATCCTTCGGGAACCTCGACGCGATCGTCGTGCGGCGCGATTTCTACGGGCAACACCTCCTCGACGGACGTCCGATGATAGTGGGCTGCCCCGTAGATACCCCCAAAACTGTAGTAGCCGCCGGCCATCGCCAATCCGCCGCCTCCATGCACGTACTCCGCCAGCGCCCGCAGACGATTTGGCATCGGCCTCCCGTAAAGCCACGTTTCCGGGTGGAGGAGCAGAGTGTTTGCGCCAATGTCGCTGAGGATCACCACGCCATAGGCGCCGAGTGCCGCTGCGGTGAGCGGGAACTCCGTGGATGCGATGTGCGAAGGCATGTGCTCCACGACGATCCCCTGCTTCTCAAGAGCCCGCTGTAGATGGTCGCCTCCTGTGTGGAAGGTGGTGCTCGAAAAGAAGTCCCACCCCTTGAAGTGCGTGGATGTTGTTACCCACGACTCCCCGGCGATCAGAACCTTGATGCCGGCCATATCAGCTGCCCTCCTTAGCCGCGTTGACAAACACCCGCCGAGGGTTCTCGATAAGCATGGTCTTGACTTGCTCCTCGGTAACCCCGTGCCGCCGAAGGCGAGGCACGAAATGCCGAAGCACGTATGCGTAGCCGAACCCGCCGTTGCTGGTCAGCATCATTTTGAGGAACACGTCCTGTGATAGCAGCAAATGGCTAAGATGCCCGAACCTGATCAGGTTCCGGACAGCTGCGGCGTTCTCTTCGTCGCAGGGTGACTGGGCCTGCTGGTCCGCATAGTAGTAGTCCATGCCAACCATGTCGTACTCGAGGTACGCTCCGCGCTCTGCTAGGCTGGCTTGGTAATCGAGATCGATCCCGCTAGGGTTCATGTGGTCGAGGATAACGCAATGCAAATCGATACCCTCCTCGGCCAGGAGGTCCAACACGCGGTGACCGAGTCGCTCCCAGCCTGGCATATGGATGGTTAGCGGCACACGAGTTGCCCGCTGAGCCCTGGCCGCTCCTCGCAGCACCTTCTGCTCCTCAGCGGAGAAGGCGGCGCTGATGCCAATCTCGCCGATGATCCCCGCCCGGATTCCGTCCACACCGTCGACGATGTCGCTTTCGATGAGCTGAGCGATCGTGTCGGCGGACATGCTGTATACTTCCAGGGGGTGCGCCGCCTCCAGGTAGAATCCCGTGCCCATGATAACGTTGAGGCCAGTCGCGCGCGCGATGGCCCGCAGAGCGTTCGGGTTTCGCCCGATTCCTCGAGAGGTGACGTCCGCCACCGTCCGCCCTCCCAGATCCCGGAAGATCTGGACTTCCTCCGCGGCCGCCTGCGGATCGTCAAGCCGACAGTTGTCTCGGTTGCCGAACGGGTCCATTCGCAGCTCTCCGTAGATCGCGGCGGACACCGGTGCATCAGCGAGAGCCGCATCTGCAGGGGGATGCCACCAAGATGTCACATCAACGATCAGGTGCTCGTGCATTAGGGTGATGCCGAGCTCGGCGGCCGGAATGGGCCCCAGCACGGTCATGACGTAAACGTCGTCCAAAGCTCACCTCCGCTGAAGACTCATGAGAGCGGGTCGAACACCGCGGCCACCCGTAGAATCTGTTCATGCTACGGCCGCGTCTATTGGAGCTGAATGGAGCGTCCTTGTCTTGCAGACTCCTCGATGGCGCTAAGAATCTTCATCGCGCCGACCGCCTCGCCAATGGTCGTGCCGCGATCGCGGTCTTCACCGCGGAAATGCACGGCGAAGAAGTCTTCCACCTCGGCACGGTAGAGTGCCAAGTGGTCGCGCGCATCGAACCGCTTTTCTCTGGCTACCTCGTTCGTCACAATTGTTATCGCCCTGATCGGTGCCTGCCCGATGCCGCCGAAAGCCTCGACTTTCCCCCGGGTTCCATAGATAAGGATGTGGTTGCCAGGCGCGGGCATAGTCCAGGATGATGCGAGGACGACGGTCGCATCGCCNTAGATCAGCACTGCGACCTGATCACCAGGGCTACCTGGTGCTAATTCGCTCGCNGAATGCCCNGAGACGCGGTCGGGCATGCCAAAGAGGCTGATGGCTAAGTCGACGAGATGCACTCCGTTGTCGGCGAAGGTTCCCCAGCCGCCGCGCGCGTGGTCGAGTTTCCAGCTCGCCGACCGGTCCCGTGGGTTCAGCTCGTACCCCCACTGCATCCAGGAGGTCGCCATCTTTCCGATCTGGCCAGTGGTGACTGCGACTCGGATGTCCTGAACCGCCTGCTGGTGGCGCATGTGGTGCGCCACCATGAAGGGGATGCCAGGTTTCTGGCTGACCATGGCCTCGATCTGAAGGGCCTCCTCCAGACTCACGGACAGAGGTTTCTCGCAGATTACTGGAATGTCGCGCAGAAGCGCGGCCTCGATGTTGCGCGCGTGTAGGAACGGCGGAGTGGCGATGTATGCAGCATCGTAGGTTCGGTGGTCGAGCAAGTCCTCGACATCCGTGTATTGGTCGGAGATGCCGAAATCGGAAGCTACGCGGCGGACGCGCTCGCGGTCGCGGCCTTGGATAGCGACAACTTCGCAGGAGCGAGACTCCCGCAGCGCCGGGATCGTACGCTCGGCGGCAAACCCAGTAGCCCCAATAATGGCCAGCGTGTGCTTCATATAATCTGCTGCTTAAATGTGCGCTCGTTTCATCTTCCTGCGATCTCGTGCCGCTCAGTTTCGGGGCTCCTCGGCCTGCAGGGAACTCTTCAGGCCGCTGAGACTGTCCATATCCTTCGGTTGCCNAGTAAGGCATCTAACAAAATCACGGGACCCTAAAAGATTCCATTCTTCCAGGCGCAAGGGGGTTACCAACGTATCTTCCCGTCCCTGAGATAGGAAGCCTCCACGGAACAAAATAGACAGCCAGGCTGGATTCTGCCTCCTTCAGCCGAGCGTTCGCATCGCCAAATACCAGGCTGCCACTGTGCCCCCATACGAGAGCATCGATGTCATATGTAAGCAGGCGCTTCATCGAAGCCTTCCATGCCTTGAGATCCGAACCGACTGCCTCATGAGATCCTCCCCAAACCGTGTCCCCTGCAACAAGCAGTGTAAAATCATCCCAAGATACCAGCAAAGACACCGAACCCGGCGTGTTGCCCGGGGTACCATGTAGATCAGCCGACCTCCGCGCGCTTCCGGAAACACCAGGTCGCGGCGTTGCGGAAGGGTCCATAAGCGCGTGTACCACTTGCGGGACTCGTCTAATACGCGCCGAGCGCCGCCTTTGGGCGAGGGGTGCCGACCCTTCCGTTGTTGGGGCGAGTTTATTGCCCCCTGCCGTCTCGTCTCCCAAAGCATTGGGAGTTGTCGGAGCCCGCTGCTCGCCTCTAGCGAATCGCGGCTGTCAGCTATGCGAACCCACGACAAGCTGCGGTCCGCGAAGCCGACCACGCCAGGACGTAACAAGCTGAACATTTCGCGCACCCCGGTTTTCCAATCACTCGTCGCCGACCCTGAGAGCACACATGTTAGAATGAAAACGCACCGTTTGGGGGCGAGCGCATGCGCCGCTTGGCCGACGTCCTGGAACAAGTGTCCGGGACGGCGAGCAAACTCCAGAAAATCGATCATCTGGCCGCCTACCTGCAGACCCTCGGCGACGACGACCTGCGGATCGCCTGCACGTACCTGACCGGTGCGCCGTTTCCCGCCGGAGACGCCCGCGCGCTGAATGTCGGGTGGTCGGCGCTCCTGGACGCGTTGCGGGAGGTGTCGGGGGCCTCAGACGACGACCTGGATCGTTCCTACCTCAAATACGGTGATCTGGGATCCGTGGCCGGAGAACTGCTGACCCAGAAGGTCCGCTTGCCTCTGTTTCCGCAAGTGCTGACTTTGCGCGCCGTACACGAGATCTTCTCCCGCTTAGCCGCCTCGAGCGGTAAGGGATCCCGACAAGGGAAGCTCGCGGCCATGCGGACGGTGTTCGAGAATGCCGATCCCCTGGAAGCGAAGTATCTCGCCCGGATCATCACCTCGGACATGCGGGTCGGGCTCAAAGAAGGATTGCTCGAAGAAGCGATTGCAAAGGCGTTTGCGCAGCCCGCGGCCGATGTGCGCCGGGCGAACATGCTCATGAGCGACATCGGCGCCGTCGCCGTCCTGGCGCGCCAGGGACGGTTGGGAGAGGCCGCGCTGCGGCTGTTCTCTCCCTTTCGGTTCATGCTGGCTGACACGATCTTCACCGCCGCCGAGGCGTTTGACCCGGTCCGGGGGGAGGATAAGGGCAGCCCTCCGCCGACCGCGGTGCTGGTCGAGGAGAAATACGATGGGGTGCGCGCGCAGGTGCACTTCGATGGCACGCGGCTAGCGATCTTCAGCCGCACCCTCGACGAGATCACGCCCTCCTTCCCCGACCTGCACGCGGATCTGCGCGCGCTCGCCAACCGCTACATCCTCGACGGGGAAATTGTCGCCTGGCGCGACGGCCGCGCGATCCCTTTCACGCAGCTGCAACAGCGCCTTCGCCGCAAGGATCCGACGGCGCTGATTGCCGATATCCCTGTGGTGCTCTTCGTCTTCGACCTGTTGCATCTCAATGGAGAGGACCTGCTCGATCATCCCTTGGCCGACCGCCGACGCGCGCTCGACGCGTTGCACTTCGGATCAGTCGTGCGCCCCTCCGAGGCCACGGTGGCCAGTGCGCCGGAGGATCTGGACGTACGGTTCCGCGACGCGCGCTTGCATGGGAATGAGGGGTTGGTCATCAAGCGGCGGGAAGGGCACTACCAACCCGGCAAGCGCGGGCGGCAGTGGGTGAAGTGGAAGGAAGAACTGGCCACCCTCGACGTGGTGGTCGTCGCGGCCGAGCAGGGCCACGGCAAACGAGCGGGGGTGCTGAGTGACGTCACCTTCGCCGTGCGCTCAGACGGCGAGCTGACGCCGGTGGGCAAGGCCTACAGCGGTCTGACCGACAGCGAAATCGCGTCGTTGACGGAGTGGTTTCGCGCCCATACGGTGGTGGACCGCGGGCGGGTCAAGATCGTCGAACCGAAGATCGTGCTCGAAGTTGCGTTTGATGCGGTGACGCGCAGTCCCCGCCACGCCAGCGGCTACGCGCTGCGGTTTCCGCGCATCAAGCGCATTCGGGACGACAAAACCCCGGAGGAGATTAATACCGTGGACGATGTCGCGCGCCTCTTTGCGCACCAGGGCTCGAGCCGGGGCGGCAGTTCTCCCAAGTTGGTCGCCCCGCGAGCGACAGAACGGGGGGCGCGCCGATGACCGTGCGCCGACTACTCGTCATCACCGTGCTGGTTGCGGGGTGGGCGACCCTCATCCAGGGTCTGGCCCTACCTCGGGCGGACTCGGCCGCCGCTGCGGACCCGGTGGTTGCGGGTCCGGTGGTGCTGCGGATCCGGGTGGACGGAGTGATCGCACCCGCCAGCGCCCGCTTCATTCAGCGGGCAATCCATGAGGCCGAAGAAGCCTCCGCCACCGCCCTGTTGATTGAACTGGACACACCCGGCGGGCTGCTGAAGTCGATGGATGACATTACCAAGGCGATCTTAAACTCGCGAGTCCCTGTGATTGTCTACATCAGTCCCAGCGGAGCCCGCGCGGCATCGGCGGGCGTGTTCATCACTTATGCGGCGCACATCGCCGCGATGGCGCCGACCACACACCTGGGAGCCGCGCATCCGGTGGGGGTGGGCTCGGGGGGCGCGCAGGATGCCACGATGATGCAAAAAATCACCAACGACTCCGTGGCCAACATCCGCGCCCTGGCCCGGCGGCGCGGTCGGAATGCGGACTGGGCGGAGAAAGCGGTACGGGAAAGCGTATCGGTCGACGAGGCCGAGGCGCTGCGTCTGAAGATCGTGGATCTGCTGGCGGCGGATGTGCACGAGCTGCTCACGCGGGTAGACGGACGCGAGGTGGAGACCGAGGCGGGCCCGGTGGTGCTCCACACCGCTCGCGCCTCCGTGCGCCCGGTCGGGATGGACGTCAGCGAGCGGCTTCTGGACTTGCTCAGCGATCCGAACGTAGGATTGATCTTAATGACAATTGCCATCTACGGCATCATCTTCGAGCTCAGCAACCCTGGGGCCGTCCTCCCCGGCGTCATCGGGGCGATTGCCCTGGTTCTGGCCCTGACGTCCTTTGCCATTTTGCAGGTCAATGCCGCCGGCGTGGGATTACTGGCGCTGTCGGTCCTGTTCTTCATCGCCGATATTAA
>JGI25382J43887_10000783_pt1 | contig 11665 bp, 8 predicted proteins | sample GraSoi013_1_40cm_3_FD_43887 | JGI IMG/M metagenome (IMG submission 43887) | reverse complement strand
GCAAGATTTCATCCTGCGCGCGGTAGACAACACCCATTCCTCCTTCTCCGATCTTCGAGACGATGCGGTAGTGGCCGAGCACCTGGCCGATCACGGGTGTGCGCCTTTGGGCCGGCATGCCGGGCCCGGTTTGGAAATTAGGTCAACTCTCATGATCTGCTCAGAATTCAACTCGGCGAAGAAAGAACGAGGGATTGGGCCGAGATTGCAATTTTGCTCTCCCGGTCAGGCGCGAGTGTACACTTCATGGCTTCATTTTGGAATGTTCCAACTCAGCTTCCCGTCCCAAGCGACCTCCTCGAACGGGAACTCGACGGAGGTCATCTTGGCGCACGAATTATTGCGGAGCGCAGAACTACTCTGACCGACTTCATAGAGAAAAGGGGCAGGTCTGAAACCTGCCCCTCACGATCCCCTGCAGTAAGTGCCCCCTTTCAATCGTACCGATTCACCTTGTGGTGGCCTTCCTCCTGCGTTGCCCCACCGGCTGGCCGCCCAGGGCGGCTAATAGCTTCGTCCCGTCGGGGCTGCCGAGACCCGTGCACGGGTCCCAGCCCGTTGCCGCGCTGTATCCGCCGTTGTCGCCCTGCGAAATATCATTCAAGGCGGGTTCGACGTTCTGTGAGTAGAGCAGGGGATTGAGAAAGCCAACCGGCTGTTGCAGGGACTGGTTGATGAGCGCAATCAGTCCCGCCCAGAGCGGAGCGACGGCGCTCGTGCCTCCAATAACGGTTGGGGATCCATCCACGAAGACGTTGTAGCCGGTTGTGGGGTCCGCGTCGCCGGCAACGTCCGGGACGCCACGGCCCGCCTGGCCGTTGGGCGCGGCAGGTACGCTCGCACCCTGCTGCCAGGTGGGTATCGGGAAAAACTGGCTGACGCCGCCACCGGTTGCGCCTTGGTTTTGATTCAGCTCGTTCCAGGCCTCTTCATCCGTGATGGTATTTCCCGACGCAATCAGCTTGGTGCCGCCGCAGCCGGTTATGTGCGGGCTGGACGCCGGGAAATCGACCGTCAAGTCGCCGCTCGGATCGCCATCGGTGGCGCCGTTGTCACCAGAAGCAGCGAAAACGGTGATGCCCAGCGTCGCGGCATCCTGACACGCTGAGTCGAAGGCGTTCATCGCCTGCTGCGTCCACCTATTTTCCGGGGCGCCCCAACTGATGGAAATAACGCTCGGCTTCAGGTTGGTGTCGTGAATGGCGGTTGTCAGCGCATCCAGAAAGCCTCGATCGGTGTTGGGAGCAAAATAAACCCCGATTTGAGCCCCGGGAGCAATCGCCCCGGCAACCTCGATATCGAGCTCGACTTCGCCGTCGGGGCCGAAGGGATCACCGGTGGGAGAGTTTGCGGCGCCATCCACGGAAATTGGAGTGACCTTGGGATTGGGGAGCTGCAAATTGCCGAAGAAGGCGTTGAGGTCCTCCGACCTATATCCCCCGCCCAATTCAAGAATAGCAATGGACTGCCCGGAGCCGTCCAGGCCGGTTGGAAAATTATAAGCTTGAGCGACCTGAGGCGGATCGTATCCCCCCTGCGGGACGCGCGGCCGCGCTTGTCCCGCCAACTCCTTGCGGATGCGGAAGTGAGGCTGGACCTGCGGACGATCGTCCAGACCGAAAACACCTTCAATCACTCCGGAGAGCTCGACTGGAATCGTTAGCGACCCTGTCCGGCCGCGATAGGAGCCTTGCGGGTATTCATAACGGGTGAGTTCGACTTCGAAGGCGCGGCTGAAGGCTTCAACGGTCCCCGCGAGGACGACCGAACGACGGCCGGGATGTTCGCTCACAACCTGGAGGCCGAAGTCCGAGGCGAATTTTCGGATGTTGGCAATAGCGTCCGGATCGGCGCCGTGGGTGCTGGCGAATTGTTCGCGGGTGAGGCGAAGGCGATCTTTGGGCAAACGAGCCCCCATCTGACTAATCTTGGGATAGTCGTTTGGTTGCGAGCGCCGTCGAAGCAGGATCGTCACTTCGATTCGTTGATGAGGATCGGCGGGGCCGACTCTTCGCGCAGCAGCCACGGGAGCGCGTTCGCTACGGGGAAGGCTAATGCGATTTCTCAGCGGGGTCATGATCTTCTCCTTTTTTTTGGCGCCCGGCGGCGCCGGGGATTCCAGCGGATTTAGACAGTTTTCGGACTTCCAGCGCTAATCGTGGAGACTGACCACGGTTGCGACAGAGTTCTGTTTCCGGGTTGCCGGCTTCCAGTGAGGAGGGGGCGGGCAGCCCATCGAGCAGTACGTTCCTGATCCCGGGCGACCGAGACCGTTGGCTTCCGGAGAGCTAGACGAAAATCGCGTCCCCGAAAACAAAGCTGAGCTGGGACGATCTTACGAAGCCGGCTCGGTCGCATCAAGGTTCAGTTAATTTCGTAGAGAGCGAGATCGTAATGTCCGCCAAGGCAACTTTTTCGGGACCTGAGCTTGACATCTGCGGAGGCGATAGCTTAGAGTGCGAGCCGTAGTCGGACGAATCCTGATGAACCGCGCGATGGAAATGAGATTTTATAGCTTTGCCTTTCCGTACCGCTTCCCATATTGGGGAAGCGGCCGGGCGAAGCCCACGCGCGTGAGGGATGAGATCTAAGACCTAGACAGCGCGAAGAGTTTCGAAACCGGCCGCGAACCTCAACCGAGGTCGCGGCTTTTTTGTTTTTCCCTCAGTTATGGCGCGACGAGAGGGAGGTTAGACAGCGAGCCAGGTACGAGAAATCCAGGCAGCGCGCGCATTCGTCAACGAAACCAACGTGACACGCAAAGGAGCCAGACCATGATCGTCAACATGTCATCGGACGCTACGGAGGAGCAGATCCAACACGTCATCGACCGAATCAAGGAGTGCGGATATCAACCGCACTTGATCCGCGGCGCCGAGCGCGCCGTCATCGGCGCAGTGGGCAAGAGCGACCATCATCGGAATCAGTTGGAGGCCCTCCGAGCCGCCCCCGGAGTGGAGGAGATTATTCCCATCGCCCACCCATTCAAACTCGTGAGCCGGCAGATGCGACCCGAACGCACGATGGTGGAGGTGCGGGGCGTTCGCATTGGCGGCGGCGATGTGGTGGTGATGGCCGGGCCATGTTCCGTGGAGTCGCGGGAGCAGTTATTGCAGACTGCTCGCGGGGTTAAGGCGGCGGGAGCCCACATGCTGCGAGGAGGCGCTTACAAGCCTCGTACTTCACCGTATGACTTTCAGGGGCTGGGCGTGGAAGCGCTGCAGATCCTGAAGGAAGCACGCGAGGAGACAGGATTGCCGGTCGTGACGGAGGTGATGAGCACGGAGGAGATCGAGACCGTCAGCGAGTACGCCGACATGCTTCAAGTAGGCGCGCGCAACATGCAAAACTTTCCCCTGCTGCGCCGCCTGGCCACCACGCCCCGACCGATTTTGCTGAAACGTAGCCCCTCGGCGACGATCAAGGAATGGCTGCTGGCCGCTGAATACCTGGTTGCGGGCGGGAATCCCAACGTCGTCTTGTGCGAGCGCGGCATCAAGACGTTTGAGACGGAGATGCGCAATACNCTGGACNTGGCCGGTGTCGCTCTGGCGAAAGAGCTCTCGCACCTGCCGGTGGTCGTAGATCCATCCCACGCGACTGGGCGGCGCAGTCTAGTGCCCGCGGCGGCACGCGCGGCGGTCGCCATCGGCGCCGACGGCCTGCTGATTGAGGTTCATCCCTGTCCGGAACGCGCGCTATCGGATGGACCACAGTCGCTCGATCTCGGAGGCTTCGCGGAGTTGATGCGCGGACTTGCTGAGCCTCTGCTGCGATTTTCGACTCCGTATGGCCGCTCGTAGACATGCGGATTACTTAGGAGCGATTCGCAGGCGAGAGCTACTGTTCTTTACTTGGCAGATTAAGGACTACTGTTCTTTCCTTGGCGGATTAAGGTATTCGTTGAAACGTATCCGGTTGCCAAACGGATCGATTACTTCCATGCATTTTGCATTCCAGGGCGTTATTTCGACGCCGGGCCGCATGTATTGGTAATCCTTGGAGCTGATCTCGCGATGGAATTCATCGAGCCCGGTCATTATCACAAAAGCGGTCGAACCGGGGCAACAGTCACCATAATGCTCGGTCAAATGAAACACCAGATTGCCCCTTGAGACCTGCATGTACAGAGGTGCCTTCTCGTCAAAGCGATGCTCCCAATCAACCTTAAAGCCAAGGAACTGAACGTAGAACTCCTTCGCTTTGTCGATCGAGAAGATCCGTAGGATTGGAATCACGCGATCAAAAATCAACACCCATCCTCCCCACCTTGCCAGTGTCATTCCGCTTGGGAAAGTGTTTGACCGGCGAGCGGGCCGAGTCCTGTTGCGCCGAAATGCTCAAAGTTGGGGCGCGTAACAGCTCCCTCCGCTGCGGAGGAAACGAGCGTGGCATACTTGGCGAGCGCGCCAGACTTATAGCGCGGTTCAGGAGCCTTCCATCGGCGAAGCCGAGCGCGTAGCTCCTCGGCGCTCAGTTCCACGCGCAAGCTCCTTGCCTCAATGTCAAGAACGATAGTGTCGCCCGGTTGCACGACGGCAATGGGTCCTCCACAAGCTGCCTCGGGAGCTGCATGGCCGACCATCAGGCCGCGTGTCGCGCCGCTAAAACGCCCATCGGTCACCAACACCACATCCTCGCCCAGACCAGCGCCAACGAGCGCGGCAGTGACGCCGAGCATCTCTCTCATCCCCGGCCCTCCCTTCGGGCCTTCGTACCGGATGACAACGACGTCGCCTTTTTGAATTGCTCCCCTGGTGACGGCTTCCATGGCGTCTTCTTCGCGATCAAATACTCGGGCCGGGCCCCTATGATAGAGGTTCTCGTGACTGGTAATTTTGGCCACGCTCCCTTCCGGAGCGAGGTTGCCCTTCAAAACCACCAGCCCTCCCGTCCGTTTCAGCGGGTTGCTGCATGGCCGCACCACTTCTTGACCCTCGCGCTCGCTTGCTCGCAGCGCCTCTTGCTCGAGAGTTCTTCCGCTGGCGGTCATCTGACTCCCATCGATGAGTTTTGCCTCCAGGAGTTTTCTTGCTACGAGCTGATTGCCCCCGGCCTTATAAAGATCCACGGCGGTGAACCGGCCGGCAGGTTTCAGGTCGGCAAGCAGCGGGGTGCGGGCGCTGATGGCATCGAAGTCTTCGAGGCGCAACTCCACGTTCGCTTCGCTGGCCAAGGCCAGCAGATGAAGGACGGCATTTGTAGAGCCTCCGGTCGCAGCTACGCCGGCGATGGCGCTTTCCAGAGCTTTGCGGGTCAGGATGTGAGACGGTTGAATCTGTCTCCGCAAGAGGTCCATCACGAGTTGCCCGCAGTGAAAGCCCACTTCGTCCTTGAGTGGATGCGTAGCGGGCACGCTGGCTGTTCCCAGCGGGGACAGCCCGAGGAACTCCAGTGCCAGGGCCATGGTGTTGGCCGTGTACTGACCGCCGCAGGCTCCTGCCCCGGGGCACGCGGCATTTTCCAGCGCCAGGAGATCCTCATCGGACATTTTGCCGGCCGCATGAGCGCCGACAGCCTCAAAAACATCCTGGATGGTAACGTCGCGGCCCTGAAAGCGACCCGGCTGGATCGAGCCGCCGTAGAGCACAAGACTTGGCACATTCAGGCGGATCAGTCCCATCGCCGCGCCGGGAATCGTCTTATCGCAGCCCACAAGCGCCACGATGGCATCGAACATGTACGCCCGACCCACCAATTCAATNGAGTCGGCAATAACCTCGCGGCTNACAAGCGAGGTTTTCATTCCCTCGGTGCCCATCGTTTCGCCGTCGCTGATGGCGATCGTGTTGAACTCCATCGGCGTGCCCCCGGCGGCGCGCACGCCGGCCTTGACCTTCTCCGCCAGGTGGCGCAAGTGGAAGTTACACGGCATGGTTTCGATCCAGGTGTTGGCGATGCCCACCAATGGTCGCGTCAGGTCTTCGTCCGTGAAGCCAATCGCCTTGAAATAAGATCGTGCCGGCGCTCGGCGAGGACCGTCGAGGAGAACGCGACTGCGATGTTTTCCGTCGCCTGTCATAATGCCTCTGAGAGTGGAGACAGTGATGCTGGGGACCCTAAGCGGGGTCGCAATGCGCCGCCTCCCTCGCCCTCGCCGCTGACCCCTCCCGATGCTCTATTTCCCTGCGTTGAGTTTCGCTAAGCGAGGTCGCTTCGCTTGCGGGGACGGGTTTCGACGGCGCTGAAGCGACCAGATGTAGCCAGTGCCTATACTGGAGGTCGCGCCCCGAGGTGGCCGCGAAGAATGCCTGCTGGATCTTGGCGGTCAGCGGCCCGCGCGCGCCGCTGCCGATCGGCTGGCCGTCCACCTCGCGGATGGGCGTCACTTCGGCGGCTGTGCCCGTGAAGAACGCTTCGTCGGCGGAGAGCAGATCGTTCACTTGGATTGCTCTGATTTCAACAGGGAGGCCCAGATTGCAGGCGATTTCGATTATCGCATCGCGCGTGACCCCCAGCAAGATCGAGTGCCGTGCGTCGTTGGTCAGAAGCTTTCCCCCGTAAACCAAGAAGATGTTTTCTCCCGATCCTTCGGCAATCGAACCGTCGGAGGCGAGCAGCAGGGCTTCGTCGTAGCCCCGGCCCATGGCTTCGCGCACGGCCAGAATCGAATTGACATATTGCCCGCACGCTTTCGCAGTGGTGGGCAGCATGCGGGAATGGAACTTCACCCACGGAGAGAGGGTCACGCGCACGCCGGCCTCCAGGGCTTTGTTGCCTAGGTAGGTTTCCCAGGGCCAGGCGAAGATCACAACTTCGACCGGACACCTCTGGGGGTTCAGCGCAAGGCTAGCGCTTCCGAAGAAGCAGATGGGGCGGACATAGCAGCTTCGAAAGCCATTGCCGCGGATCACCTCGCACACAGCTTCGGCAAGCTGTGCTCTGTTATACGGAATCTCCATTCCGTAAACGGAAGCGGAGTCATAGAGCCGATCCAGGTGTGCGTCAAGGCGGAACACGGCAGGTCCTTCAGCCGTGTCATAACACCTGATGCCCTCAAAAACGCCGCTACCGTAGTGCAAGGCGTGAGCGGAGACGTGCACGGTGGCATCCTTCCAGGGAATCAACTCGCCGTTTTTCCACACCCATGTGGCCTGCTCAAAGGACATAAAGCACCACCCTGATTTTCCTCAGACCGCCCACAGCGACTGGTCCGGATCGTGCTCGAAAGTTTGCTGTTCATCGTTCCGGCGCGCAACCTTGGTAGGGGTGCAAATATTGAGCGCCAAAGTGTCTTCCAGCACCTCGGAAGAGTGCTCGACCCTCGCTGGAATGGAAAGCATTTGATTGGCCTCGAGAGTCAGCTCACCGGAGGGCAAGTAGAATCGCCACGCTCCCTTCAGCACGATGACCAGTTCTTCATTTTCGTGGCTATGCCACGGGGTGGNAGTGCCGCGCCGGACCTCAACCTCAGCCAGCATCACGTTTTCACTTCGGGCGATCCTCGAGCGAGAAAGCCTGGTCAGTTCTTCCGGCTTGATTTTGTCCCAATCATAGAAGCCCATTCTTCTCCCCCTCAATTTCGAGCTTTATCCACCAAGCGTTTTTCCGAGAGCCAGGGCATCATCGCCCTCAGGCGCCCGCCGACCACTTCAATCGGATGTTGTTTTCCTTCCTCCGTCAGCTGCCGGAATCGCGAGCGGCCGTTCGCATGTTCTTCCATCCACTCGCGAGCGAAATCGCCGGAGCGGATCTCCGACAGCAAGTGGCACATGCGGCGCTTGGTTTCGGGGCCGATCACGCGCGGCCCGCGCGTCATATCTCCATACTGCGCGGTGTTGGAAATCGAGTAGCGCATTTCGGAAATCCCGCCCTCGTACATCAAGTCCACAATCAGCTTCATCTCGTGCAAGCATTCAAAGTAAGCCATCTCCGGCGCATATCCGGCTTCGACGAGGGTTTCAAATCCAGCCTTGATCAGCGAGGTCAGCCCGCCGCAGAGCACGGCCTGTTCGCCGAACAGATCGGTTTCGGTCTCTTCACGAAAAGTCGTTTCAATTACGCCCGCCCGGCCGCCACCAATGGCGCTTGCGTACGCCAGCGCAACTTGCCTCGCGTCCCCCTTCGGGTCCTGATGCACTGCGAACAGACAGGGAACACCCGCGCCTCGGGTGTACTCATGCCGCACCAGATGGCCCGGGCCTTTGGGCGCGACCATGAACACGCTGACCTCTTCGGGCGGCCGGACGAACCCGTAATGGATCGAAAAGCCGTGCGAGAAGGCCAGATACTTGCCGGCCTTCATGGAGGGCGCAATCTCACTCGCATACACCTCGGGCGCGAGCTCGTCGGGCACCAGCATCATAACGATGTCGCCTTCGGCCGCCGCCTGCGCCACCGGCACAACGCGCAACCCGGCTTTCTCCGCTTTCGCCCATGACGGGCTTTGCGCCCGCAGCCCTACGACGACGTCGTAGTCCGAGTCTTTCAGGTTATTGGCTTGGGCGTGCCCCTGCGACCCATATCCAATGACGGCGATTCTTTTTTTCTTGAGATAACTGCGGTCTGCGTCTCTATCGTAATAGACTTGCATCTCTCCTCCTTAGAGTTCGGCTTTGCTGGCGGAGTCTGAAAATCCGGGCACGGCTGAGCCAAGGTTCATTGCCGGGTGGAGGGCTTCCTGACCAGCCGCGCGCGGCGGAAGATCGGCCACGGCCACCGCGCCGCTGCGCACAATATCCCGGATGCCAAGGGAGCTGAGCAGCGCGATGATTTCGTTGATGGCGAGCAATCTCCGGTGGCTTCGAGGGTGAGGGTGTCCTGCGAAACGTCCACGAGCTTCAAACGATTCCGCGCCACGAGTTGCAGGACTTCTCGGAGTGCCGGGCCGACGTTGAGTTTCACGCTCACCACCGCTATCTCGCGCTCGGCATGCCGGAGGTCGGTGACATCCAGGGCTTTCAGGACGCACACCTGCTTGTCCACCCGTTTGACGATCTGCTCGATCGCGTGATCGGTGCCCGTCGTTACCACGGTAACCAGCGAAATGTTCCGCTGGAGTGTGTCGGCCACTGTCAGGCTTTCGATGTTGTAGCCGCGCGCGGCGAACAGACCGACGATACGCGAGAGCTCCCCGCTCCGATTCTCGACCCAGATGGAAAGCGTGCGCCTCACCGGAGCACCATCTCCTTGAGCCCCGCGCCGGGCGGGATCATCGGATAGACGTTTTCCTCGAGCGCCACGATGATGTCCATCACCACCACCCCCGGGGTGGAGAGTCCTCGCTCGAGCACACCCTGCAATTCCTCAGGCCGCGTTGCGCGCAACCCGACGGCGCCGTACGCCTCGGCGAGTTTGACGAAGTTGGGCAACCATTCCATCGCCACGGCCGAGTACGCGTGGTCGTAGAAGAGCTCCTGCCACTGGCGGACCATCCCGAGGTAGTTGTTGTTCATCACCACGATCTTGATGTTGGTCTTATACTGAACGGCGGTGGCGAGTTCCTGCGCGGTCATCTGAAAGCCGCCGTCGCCTACAAAAGCGATGACCTGGCGGTTTGGGAAAGCGATTTGCGCGCCGAGCGCCGCTGGAAAACCGAAGCCCATCGTCCCCAGGCCACCGGAGGTGATGGACTGCCGCGGGCCTTTGAAACCGTAGTACTGCGCTAGCCACATCTGGTGCTGGCCCACGTCGGTGGCGATGATGGCATTGCCTTGGGTCAAGCGATAAAGCTCCTGGCACAAAAACTGTGGCTTGATCACTTGGTCGGAATTTTCGTAAGTCAGGGGGGCGTGCACTTTCCAGGCCTCGATTTGGTCCCACCACGCGGCGAGGCGCACAGAGCTGTCCCGGCAAGCCTCTTCCGGCAGCGCTTCGAGCATCTGCCGCATGACGCTTTTGGCGTCTCCGACCAGAGCGATGTGAGCGCGAACGTTCTTGCCGATGGACGAGGGATCGATGTCCACCTGGATAATCTCTGCTTGCCGAGCAAACTTGTCGACCGCGCCCGTGACACGATCGTCGAATCGCGCGCCAATGGCGATGATCAGGTCGGACTCGGAAATGGCCATGTTGGCCCAATAAGAGCCATGCATGCCAAGCATGCCGAGACATAACGGATGGCCGGATGGGAAGCAGCCCAGCCCCATCAGGGTCGGAGTAACAGGCAGGCCGAATCTTTCCGCCAGTTCCAACAGTTCGTCTGTGCCGCCGGAGTGAATGACGCCGCCGCCCACGTACAGTATGGGGCGCTTCGCGGTGCCTATCTTCGCCATAGCTCGCTGCACCTGCCCGGGGTCCGCCAGCACGCTCGGGCGATAACCGGGCAGCCGCACGCGTTCGGGATAAATGAACGGCGCCTTCTCATTTGCAACGTCCTTCGGGATATCGATGAGTACAGGTCCCGGACGCCCAGTGCCGGCGATGTAGAACGCCTCTTTGACGATTTCGGCCAGGTCGCATGCATTGCGCGCCAAGTAGTTGTATTTCGTGCAGGGCATGGTGATGCCGACGGTATCGATTTCCTGGAAGGCGTCGCTGCCGATCAGTTTCCGCGGCACCTGTCCAGTGAAAACGACCAGCGGCGTTGAATCCATATAAGCATTGGCGATTCCGGTGACCGCGTTGGTCGCTCCCGGTCCCGAGGTGACCAGTACCACACCGACCTTGCCCGTCGCCTTGGCATAACCTTCGGCCATGTGCACGGCTCCCTGTTCGTGCCGGGCAAGGATGTGCCGCAGGTGGTCGCGCATCTTGGCGAGTTCGTCGTAGATGGGGAGCACCGCGCCGCCGGGATAACCGAAGATGGTATCCACGCCTTCGTGGAGGAGCGCCTCGCACAAGATCCGCGCGCCGCGCACGACATCTCGCGGAGTGTGGGCTGCGTAGTCTTCCTGAACCGTGGTCGCCGATGAGTTCAAGTTCGCCTCCATGGGTGCAGCCTCCCATTGCTCCTGAAGACCAAAAGGCCGTTATCCTATTGCTCTGGATAACGGCCTTGGGTTCGTTTCGACTTGGGATTTCTCTTCGCCGGCCGTTATCCGCTTTGTAGCAGCGGGATAGGGCCTACAATGACCACAGTAATCAGACCGCGGCCACCAAAGGACGCAGGAAATGCCGGGGGCGAAAGCGGAGAGCCCCGTCTTATGGGCCTTTCGTGAACCGATTCGCACTCGACCTTGCGCATCATGAGATTATGCTAAAACAGGCAACCATGTACCTCTAATGCCAGAACGACGTCAAATAAATAATTTTAATGGAAGCTAGAAACCGGGAGAACCATTCACCAGCTCTCTCCCTAGCTGCCGCGCCCGGCGCAAAGATCGAGTCCTGCTCAGGAGGTTCTTGACGGCTATCGAGGACGGAGCCTGCTTCCGAAAGCGGGCTGATCAGGGTCAAGCCACGGCGTTGTTGACAGGATTGTCATAAGACAGCTAGATTGCCATCCTTTGCCATGTGATTTTTTGGAAGCAACGGGGTGTCACCAACATGTCGAGCCGATCATCTAAGGTCTAATCCAGGCCAGTCATAAGGAGCCACAAAAGTGATCACACTCAACGTCAATCGCAGGCAATACAGCGTGGGTGTGAATCAATGGGCGAGCAACGGGGCCGCCTGCCCGGAGACAGCGGAGAATCGATAGGGAGCCGGCTATCTTATGGCTGCCTGCATACGTCCAAGCCATGCAGTGTTTCGAGAGGAGAGAACATGCAGAAACGTTTTGCGT
>JGI25382J43887_10000781_pt1 | contig 11674 bp, 11 predicted proteins | sample GraSoi013_1_40cm_3_FD_43887 | JGI IMG/M metagenome (IMG submission 43887) | reverse complement strand
CCGTTGCGCCGGCAAAGCCGGCGCTCGACCGCCGTAAAACCGACGGCCGCGTGCTCCGGGAACTTTCCGGCCCTCGCCCTGTCCAACCGGACGAAGGGAGTCGAATCGAACCCGGGGAGGACGACGATGAAGCCCACGCTCATCGCGCTGCTGTTGCTCTACGCGCTGGCCGTGCCGGCCACGGCGCCGGCCGCGCCACCTGCCATCACGCTCGAGACGCAGAAAGACGTCATGGTGACCATCTACAACGGCAATCTCGGTCTCGTGAAGGACGTGCGCGAGATCCGGCTGGCCACCGGCACAACCGAGGTGCAGTTCATGGACGTGGCAGCTCAGATCGATCCCACCACGGTGCACCTCAAGTCGATCACCGATCCGGCCGGACTCAAGATCCTCGAGCAGAACTACGAGTACGACCTCCTGTCGAGCGCCAAGCTCATGGAGAAGTACGTCGGCAAGCGCGTCCGCCTCTATCAGCCCGACGGGAGTTATCACGAGGCGACGCTGCTCAGCACCAACGGCCCCGTCTACGAGATCAACGGCCAGATCCATCTCGGTCATAACGGCCGGCTGATCCTGCCCGCCTTGCCCGAGAACCTCGTCTCGCGGCCGACGCTGGCCTGGCTCCTCCGCAACCAGGTCACCACGCCGCAGCGGGTGGAGGCCTCCTACATGACGAGCGGCATCACGTGGCGGGCCGACTACGTGCTGGTCCTCTCCCCGGCCGACACGCGCGGCGATCTCACCGGCTGGGTGACGATCGACAACAAGAGCGGCGCGCTCTACCGGAACGCCGTTCTGAAGCTGGTCGCCGGCGACGTCAACCGCGCGCGCGAGCCCCGCCGGCAGTTGCAGGCGCTCGAGGCCGCCGCTCGGGCCCCGTCGGTGGACGAGGCGCGGCGCGACTTCGTGTCGGAGGGCTTCTTCGAGTACCACCTCTACACGCTCGACGGCCGCACGACGATCAAGGACAACCAGACGAAACAGCTCTCGCTGCTAGCCGCCACCGACATCGGGATCGACAAGCAGCTCATCTACTATGGGGCCCAGGACTACTACCGCACGTCGTACGGCACGCCGGTCTCGAATCAGAAGATCGGCGTCTACCTCGAGATCAAGAACAACCAGGCGAACCGGCTGGGCGTGCCACTCCCCAAGGGCCGTGTCCGCGTCTACAAGGCGGATGCCGGCGGCAGCCACCAGTTCATCGGCGAGGACTGGATCGACCACACGCCCAGAGACGAGCGCGTGAAGATCAAGATGGGCGAGGCCTTCGACGTGGTCGGTGAGCGCACGCAGCGCGACTTCCGCAAGGTCGGACCGAGGACCTGGGAGGTGGAGTGGGAGATCTCGCTCCGCAACCACAAGAAGGAAGCGCAGACGGTCACGGTGATCGAGCCGGTGCCCGGCGACTGGCAGGTGCTCCAGGCCAGCCACCCGGCGGAGAAGATCGAGGCCCACACGCTGCGCTTTCGGGTCGACGTTCCCAAGGAGAACGCCGTGAAGGTGGTCTACCGCGTGCGCGTCGGCTTCTGACCGGATCCGACGAGGCTGGCGCGCGGCGGGCGCGCCAGCCCCGCCTCACGTTCAGGCCAGCGCGAACCTCCGCCTAGACAATGTGGAAGGAAACCCGCACCGGTGCACGACACTTTCAGCTACATGGCGGATCTGATTCGTTCCTGGCTAGGGAGGGGGCGCGCCCCGAGGAGACGCCGAAGGCGGGGCGCTGATCACACTGCCAGGTAGCTACCTTTCAGCGCGTCCTCCTGCTTGCGGAACTCGTCTGTCGGACCCGCGAACACGATGGTGCCCTTGTGCAGGACCAGCACGTGATCGGCGACGGTCAACGCGAGACGCGTGTTCTGCTCGACGAGGAGAATCGTCAGGCCTTCCCGCTCGAGCCGCCGCATCAGCGAACCCAGCTCGCGGACGAGGAGCGGCGCCAGTCCCTGGGACGGCTCGTCGAGCATGACGAACGTCGGGTTGCCGGCGAGCGCGCGCGCGATCGCGAGCATCTGCTGCTCGCCGCCCGAGAGGCTCTTCGCCTTCTGGCGCCAGCGGTCGCGGAGGATCGGGAAGTACTCGAAGAGCGCGTCGTGCGTCCAGCGCCCGCCGGTTCTCCCGGACAGCGCCGCCAGTCGCAGGTTCTCGCCGACGTCGAGGTGAGGAAAGAGCTGTCGGCCCTCGGGGACGTAGCCGAGGCCGAGGCGCGCGATGCGGTGCGATGGTTGCCCGGTGACGTCACGCCCGTCGAACCGGATGACGCCGCTCCGCGGCGGGGTGAGTCCCATGATCGATCGGAGCGTCGTCGTCTTGCCCATTCCGTTGCGGCCGAGGAGCGCCGTGATCCGGCCGCGCGGGACGTCGAACGAAAGCCCGCGGAGGATGTGACTTTTGCCGTAGAACGTGTCGAGGCGGCGGAGCTCGAGCAGCGGCGTCATTCGGGCTCCCCGAGGGGGGCCGACTCCCCGAGCCGGGCCTGCTCTCCGAGGGATGGAATCTCGCCGAGGTAGGCCTTCTGCACATCGACGTTGGCTCGAACATCGGCCGGACTTCCCTCAGCGACCACCTTGCCGAAGTTGAGCACGCTCACCCGATCGGCGAGGTTGAACACGACATCCATGTCGTGTTCGACGAGGAGAATCGTGAGGTGACGCTCGCGCGCGATGCGTCGGATGACGGCGATGGTGGCGGCGGTCTCCGCCGATGAAAGCCCCTGCGTCGGCTCATCGAGGAGAAGCAGCACCGGCTCCTGAGCGAGCGCCATCGCGATCTCCAGCAGGCGCTGCTCGCCGTGGGGCAGCGTGCTCGCCAGGGCATCGGACCGCTCGTGGAGGCCGAGGGACCCGAGTGTCTCACGCGCGAGTCGCTCGGTTTCCGCCAGAAGCCTCCGCCCGCCGAGGAGAACGAAGTTGCCGCCGCCCTTGAGCTGGATCGCCATCCGGACGTTCTCGACGGCTGACAGCTCGCCGAAGAGGCTCGTGATCTGAAACGTCCGTGAGATCCCACGAAGGCAGCGCTCGGGCCCCGGCACGTCGGAGATGTCGACGCCGCGGAAGACGACGTGGCCCGCGGTAGGCCGGAGCATGCCGGAGACGAGGTGAAAGAGCGTCGTCTTTCCGGCGCCGTTCGGGCCGATGATCGCGCGGAGCTCGCCGGGTTCGACGGAGAGGTCGACGTCCGCGACGGCGCGGAGCGCGCCGAACGAGCGGGAGAGCTTGCGCGTTTCCAGAAGCGGGGTCATCACTCGAGAGTCCCGGCTTGCCGGTGGGGCGTCATCGAGCGCGCTCGAGCTCGAGCCAGCGTCGCGCGGCGCCGACGATGCCGCCGGGCAGGAAGATCACCATGAGGACGAAGATCCCGCCCGTGAAGATCATCCAGTGCTCGGTGTAGCTCGACAGGATCTCCTGGACCAGGATGAACACCATCGCGCCGACCACGGGACCGACGAGGGTACCGATGCCGCCCACGATCACCATCATGAGGGCCTGGCCCGACAAGACCCAGAACATCAGCTCGGGAGACGCGAAGCCCCGGAACGGCGCGAACAGCGCCCCGGCGAGGCCCGCGAAGCCGGCGGCGATTACGAACACGATGAGCTTGAAGCGGGCGGGGTCTCGGCCGAGCGTCGCGAACTTACGCTCGTTCTCGCGGATCGCGACGACCGCGCGGCCGAACGGCGAGCGGACGAGCGCCCGGCAGGCGAGCAACGCGACGGCGACCGTGCCGAGGACCAGAAAGTAATAGGCGCGCGGGGTCACCACAGACGGGCCGCCCCACCAGAGCGCGCTCTTCGGCACGCCCGTGATGCCGTCCGAGCCACCGGTGAGCGAGCGCCACTTGTACGCGATCGTGTAGAGGAGCTGCGCGAAGGCGAGCGTGAGCATCGCGAAGTAAATGCCCGTCGCCCGCGTCGAGAGATAGCCGATGGGCCAGGCGATCGCTGCCGCGCACAGGGCTCCACTCGCGAGCGCCAGCGGAATCGGGACCTGCCACGTGAGAAGCGTGAGCGCGCCCGCGTAGGCGCCGAGCCCGAAATACGCGGCATGGCCGAAGGAAACCATCCCCGTGTAGCCCATGATGAGGTCGAGCGAGAGCGCCAGGAGCCCGAAGATCAAGAGCTCAGTCAGGATCGAGAGCTGGTGGCGAGCGAAGAGCCACGGGGCGGCGACGAGGAGACCGCCGACGAGCCAGAACAGGACGACGACCGCGCGCCGCACTATTCCTCTTCGCCGAACAGCCCCCAGGGCCGGAAGAGGAGAATCGCGCCCATCACGACGTACATGATCGCCATCGCGGCCTCGGAGATGTAGAAGCCGCCCCAGGTCTGCGCCGCCCCGACGATCAGGCTTCCTACCATCGAGCCGACGATCGATCCGAGACCGCCGATGACGACGACCACGAACGCGTCAACGATCACGCTGATCCCCATCCCGAGATAGGCGGTCGTCATCGGCGCGGCGCACACGCCGCCGAACGCCGCGAGAGCGCACGCGAGGCCGAAGACGCCGGTGCGAACGCGCCGCACGTCGCCGCCCAGGCATCCGACCATCTCGCTGTTCTGCGCGACGGCGCGAACGAGGAGGCCGGCGCGGGTCCGGGTGAGAAAGAGCCACAGCGCGAGACCGACGACGATGCCGGCGGCGATGAGGAAGAGGCGATAGCGCGGGTAGACGGCGCCGCCGAATTCGACGGAGCCCTGGAAGAAGACCGGGGGATCGACCGACCTCGCGGTCACACCGTAGAGGACGCGCACGCTCTCCTCCAGGATCAGCGCGAGCCCGAACGTGAGCAGGAGCTGATAGATCGGCGGCCGCCGATAGATGAAGCGGAGGGTCGACGTCTCGAGCGCCGCACCGATCAGCCCAACGATCGGAGGCGCCAGGACGAGCGTGAGCCAGAAGCTGCCGGTGAGGCGGACGAGCGTGGACCCGACGTACGCGCCGAGCATGTAGAAGATCCCGTGAGCGAAGTTGACGACGCGCAGGATGCCGAAGACGAGCGAGAGCCCAACCGACACGAGGAAGAGGAGCGCAGAGAGCGCGGCGGCGTCGAGGAGTTGCTCGACGACGATGGCGGACGACACGAGGCGCTCGCTCCGTGGACCGGCGACGCTACGCGAAGTCCTCAGTTCGGCACTTCGGCGTCACCTTGTCGCCGGGATAGGTCGCCAGGATCTTCGGGATCAGGTGCGGGTACTTCGGGTCCTTCGCCGCCTCCACGACGAAGCCGGGCTGCACCGCCTGATGATCGCACTTGCGCATGAAGAATGGACCTTCCAGCCCCTCGTACGTCGAGTCCTCCCAGGCCTCGATCACCTTCTCGACGTCGTCGGCGGTCCCAGCCTTCTGGATCGTCTGGGCCAGCCACTCCAGGCCCTCGTAAGTCTCGCCGTCGAACATGTCGGGGTAGATGCCGTGCATGGCGTGGAAGCGTTTCACGAAGTCGCGGTTCTTCGGCGTGTCGACGGTGAAGGGGTAGCGACTCGAGCCGATCGTCCCCGTCATGGCCTCGCCGACCGCCTTCATGTTCTCGAGCTCGAGGATTTCGGTGACGAGCTTCACCTCACGGGCGAGTCCGAACTGGAACGCCTGCTTGAAAAAGATCGTCGCGTCCTGTCCGGGCAGCGCCATGTAGCACGCCTCGGCGCGCGACTGCTTGATCTTGGCGATGTAACTCGCAAAGTCTTTCGTCCCGACCGGGGGGTAATCCTTGCCGACGACTTCTTTCTTCGCGGCGGTGATCTGCTTGTCGAAGGAGCCGACGCTGTCGCGGCCCCACGCGTAGTCGCTGCCCAGCCCGAAGAAACGCTTCATCGGCGATTCCGCGAGGTAGAGGCTCACGGCACGCGCCCCCATGGGCCCGCTCGTGTTCACGCGGAAGAAGTAACGGTGCCAGGCCGTGGTCGTCAGCTGGCCCGCCCCGTTGATGGTCGACATGAGGATCACCTTCCACTCGGGGCACTTGGCGGAGACGGCGAGCGCCTCGGAGGAGAGGACCGTGCCGGTGAGGAACTTGACGTCGTCCTTCTCGACGAGCTTCTGAGCCTTGCGCACCGCGGTGGCCGGATCGCCGCCGGTGTCCTCGTAGATGAACTGGAGCGGACGGCCGAGCACGCCACCCCTGGCGTTGATCTCCTTGCCGAACAACTCACACGCCCGCTTGGCCTGCGTCCCGTACTGAGCGTTGCTGCCCGACAGCGCCGAGGGGAGGCCGACCTTGATCGGTTCCGCCGCCGCCGCGCGCCGGAGGAAGACGGGCGCGCCCAGCGTCGCGCCGATTCCGCCGGCGGCCACCGCTGTTAAGAACTCACGTCGCGTCGCGCTCATCATCGTCCCTCGCCTGTCGATCGGGTTGATGGCGTCAGTGGCGCTCATATCAGATCGTTCGCGTCATCGTGAGGCCGTGATTATAGGGCTGTACCGCGCGTACGAGCAAGGCGACGGGCGAACCGCGATCATGCCGAGCCGGCCATGACCACCTTCCGTCCGAACTGGCGTCGGGGACGTCGAACGCCGCAACTACCGGCTTGCCTTTCGGCTCGAATCGGAAGGCGGCTTGCGCTATACAGGCTGTGCCTTGAAGCGCCTCGAGACCCCCCTCTCGTCACGCGCGAGCTGAGCCGCGTGATCCGTCAGCTCGCCGACGAGGGCGTGAGCGTGATGCTGGTGGAGCAGAATCTGAAGATGGCGGAGGCGGTCGCCGACCGCCTGTTCATCGTCGTCAAGGGACGCGTCGTCTACGACGCGAGCCCCGAGCGCTTTCGTCAGGACGAGCCGACCATCCGCAGTCGGTACCTGACGCTGTAGGAGGTACCATGCCGTCGTTCCAGACGCGTCTGAGCCCGGCGCTGACCGAGCGGTACACGCGCTCGGGCCACTGGGGCGGCGAGACGTTCTACGCAATCCTCGCCCGCCGCGCGGAGGCGCATCCCGACCGCGTCGCGGTCGTCGATCGCCGCGGGCCGGTCACCTACGCCGCGCTCCGCGAGCGCGTCGATCGGGTCGCGGCCGGCCTGCACCAGCTCGGCGTCGGCCCCGGCGACGTCGTCACGATCCAGCTGCCGAACTGGGCGGAGTTCGCCTACGTCTTCTTCGCCTGCGAGCGTGTCGGCGCCGTCGCCAACCAGATCGGCCCCGACTACCGCAGCCGTGAGGTCGAGTACATCCTGCGCTTCTCCGAGAGCCGCGCCTACGTCTGCCCGGCGTCCTTCAAGGATTTCGATTACGTCGCGATGCTGAAGGAGCTGCGGCCCCGGCTTCCCGCCCTCGAGTCGGTCGTCGTGCTCGGCGGCGCCGGCGCCACCGGCACGGTCCCGCTCGAAGATCTCATCGCGGGGGCGCGACGGTCGTCCTCGTTCACCCCGCACCCGATGGACGCCAACGACGTCATGCGCGTGGCCTTCACGTCGGGCACGACCGGCAGCCCCAAGGGCGTCATGCACACCTTCAACACGACGCTGCCCGCGTGCCGGATCCTCAACGAGGCGATGGCCGTCAGCGAGCGCGACGTCTTGCTGGCCTATCTGCCGATCGGACTGAACTGGGGCTACCTGACGCTGCTCCAGGCCATCATGGTCGGCGCGCGCGCCGTGCTGCTCGACCGCTTCAGTGCGCGCGCCGCGCTCACGCTGATCGAGCGCGAGCGCGTGACGTTCATCCCGAGCGCGCCGGCGTCGATCATCGCCATGCTCAACGATCCCGAGCTGGGCCGCTTCGACCTGCGCTCGTTGCGCGTGGTCATCACCGGCGGCGCCTCCTGTCCCATCGACACCCTTCGCGCGTTTCGCGCCCGCATGCCCGGCCACCTCATCGAGCTCTACGGCATGCTCGAGACCGGCTTTCACACCTTCACGCGCCTGACCGACGATCCCGAGGCGGTCACCGGGACCATCGGACGCGCGGCGGCCGGCATGGGATTGCGCCTCATCGACGAGCACGGGCACGACGTGCCGCTGGGCGCCGAGGGCGAAATCGCCGCCGACGGGCCGTCGGTGCACCTGGGCTACTACCGGAACGAGACCGCGAACGCCGAGCTGTTCACGCCCGACGGCTGGTTCCGCACGGGGGATCTCGGCCAGCTCGACGCGGCGGGCAACGTCAAGATCGTCGGCCGGCTCAAGGAGATGATCAACCGCGGCGGCAAGAAGTTCTTCCCGCGCGAGATCGAGGAGATCCTCTACACCCACCCCAAGGTACTGCACGCGGCCATCGTCGGCGTGCCCGACCCGCGCCTGGGCGAGCGCAACTGCCTGTGCGTGATCCCGCGGCCGGGCGCGTCACTGTCGCTCGACGAGATGGTGAATTTCCTCGAAGGCGACGTGGCGACCTACAAGCTGCCCGAAGAGATCGAGATCTTCGACGAGTTTCCGTTCACACCGACGGGAAAGATCCAGCGTCACGCCCTGACCCGGCAGGTTCTCTCGCGCCGCGCGTCGACATGACGGCGTCGCGGCCGGCCCGCATCTTCGACGTCCATTCCCACTGGGGCACGCGGCGCGGCTATCCCTTCCAGACGCCGGAAGAGCTGGCCCAGCAGGAGCGCGTGTTCCGCTCCAAGCCGAGCTACGTGAGCGAGGCCGAGATGGCCGAACATTTCCGGGCCACCGCCGTCCGCGCCATCCTCGATCTCGGCGTGCGGGCGCCGGCGCCGATCGACGAGGTCCGCGCGCTGCACGACTACGCGTTCGAGACGCAGAAGCAGCACGCCGACGTCATCTTCGGCCACTGGCTGCACGTCGATCCGCGACTGGGCCGGGCCGCGGTGGACGAGCTCACGCGCTGCCTGGAGCGCCGCCAGGGCTTCGTCGGCCTCGCCGTGGCCGGCGCCGGCTTCAACATCGCGGCCAGCGATCCGCGCTACGCGCCGCTCTACGGCCTGTGCATCGAGGCGCGGACGCCAGTGCTCATCATGGTGGGCACCACGGGGCTCGGCGCGGGCCGCCCGGGCGGCGCCGGCGTCAAGCTCGCGTTCAGCCATCCGCGCCACGTGGACGACGTCGCGGCCACCTACCCGGCGCTGACCATCGTCGCCTCGCGTCCGGCGTGGCCGTGGCAGACCGACATGATCGCCATCCTGCTGCACAAGGCTAACGTCTGGTACGAGGTTCACGGCTGGTCGCCGCGCTACTTCACGGCGGACCTCAAGTCGGAGATCGCCCGACGGCTGCAGGACCGCGTGATGTTCGGCGCGGACTATCCGATGTTCAGCTACGAGCGCCTCATTGCCGACTGGCAGTCGGAGGGCTACGGCGAGGCGGTGCTCGACAAGGTCTTCTACCGCAACGCCGAGCGGCTCTTCACCGGGCTCGGGCGCTGACGCGCCGGATCAGGCCGGCGCGATCGCGCCCCGCGTGATGTGGCCGTCCTCCTGCTGCCGGAACGCCTCGTTGATCTTCTCGAGCGGGAACGTGTGCGAGATGATCCTGTCGTATGGATACCGTTGGCGCGTACGGATCATGAGATCGAGGGCGCCCTTGAGGTGCTCGGCCTCGTAGTGCATCACGCCGAGGAAGCGCCGGTTGCCGAAAACGAGCCACGAGGGGTCGATCGTCGTCTCCCAGCCCGCGTTGATGTTGCCGATGTCGATGTAGGCCCCCTCGGGCGCGACCATGCGCAGCCCCTCGTCCACGACGTGGGGGTTGCCGACCAGCTCGAGGACGTGGTCGCCGCCCCACTCGTCGGTCAGCGCCTTGACGCGTGCGATGCGCTCGGCCGGCGTCCGGTACTGGCGCATGTCGACGATCTCGTCGGCGCCGAAGGCTCTGGCCAGCTGCAGGCGCTCGTCGATGCCGTCGATCATGATGATCTTCGACGCGCCGAACTCGCGAGCGACGGCGCAGGCGTAGATGCCGAGGCCCCCGGCGCCCTGGATCACCACGGTCTGGCCGCCCTTGAAGCCGGCGAACTCGAGGCCCGCGTAGACCTGGGCGAAGGCGCAGTTGATACCGGCGGCCATGGCATCGGTGATCTCGTCGGGGAGCTTGAAGATCGCGTGATTCGGGCCGAGGTAGAAGTACTCTCCGTAGCCGCCCTGGAAGTGCGGCCACACGTCGCAGGTGACGGACCAGTTGGACTGCCGGCTCGGGCACGACTTGAACTGCCGGCGCAGACACGCCTTGCACCGTCCGCACGGGATGAAGTAGCGGTAGATCACCCGGTCGCCCTCGCGAAGCGCCTGGCCCGCGGAGTCGGTGGTGACGCCGGCGCCGACCTTGTACAGGGTGCCCATGTGCTCGTGCCCCGGGTTGATCGGCATGGTGCGCCCGCGCTTCTCCATGTCGAGCTCGCCCTTCCAGTAGTGCATGTCGGAGCCGCACACGTTGGCGAGCGCGATCTTGATGACCACCGCACCGGCCTTGGGGTCCGGCACCGGGTACTCGCGGATCTCGAACGTCTTGCCCTTGCCCAGCCAGGCCGCCAGTCGTCCCGTGTGCGCCATGTCGGTCACTCCTCCTCAGCTCGCAGGGATGTCGATCGCCGAACGCCGGAGCTCCGGTAGCACGTGGCGGCCGAACAGCTCGATGGCCCGGACGGGATCGGCGGCGAGGCTGACGGTGAACATCAGCCGCTCGATCCCGGCCTCGGCCGCCGCGCGCACCTGCTCGACGCAATCGTCGGGCGTGCCGGCCACCGCCAGGCGCGCGCGTAAATAGTCGAAGAGGCCGAGCCGCTCCACGAGCGCCGTGTCCATGGCCAGCTGGCGCGTCGTGTAGATGCGGCGCAGCTCGTGCACGCTCGGCACCAGGGCCGCGGGAACGCCACGCGCCTCGGGATCGCGGCCGAGCACGTAGGCGGCGACGAAGCCCAGGATGTTGCCGAGCTTCGCGAAGGCTGTTTCCCGCCGCTCAGCACAATCCAGGCACGCCACGTACCACGTCTCGACGTCAGCTCGCGAGCGCCCGGCTTCGCCGGCGCCCGCCGCCAGCGCCTCTTCCGTTTGCGCGACGTGCTCTCTGCCGAGGCCATAGTTCACGAACGCGCCGTCGGCCACGGCGCCCGCCATCCGCAGCGCCTTCGGTCCCGAGGCGGCCACGAACACGGGGACTCGCCCACGCCGCCACGGGATCTCGGCCATGCCGCCGGCCCACGATGCGCGCTCTCCGCGCAGCAGCCTGCGCATGAACGTCACCGCTTCTCCGAGCGCCGGAGCCGGCGCCGGCGTGGCCCCCACGTTCATGACTCCGCTGTGGCCGGCGCCCACGCCGAGGACGGTGCGGCCGGGCGCGATCAGGTCGATCGACGCCGCCGCCGTGGCCGTGATCGCGGGATGCCGCGTGACGGCGTTGGTGACACAGGCGGCGATGCGCGCGCGGCGCGTGCGCTCGGCGACGAGGGTCATCGCGACCCACGGATCCATGGCGTTGCCCGGCGTATCGGCCACGCCCACCATGTCGAAGCCGAGCTCGTCGGCGAGTGCGGCCATGCGCGCCGTGTACTCCGGCGCGTAGGGCCAGAAGAAGAAGCCGATCTGCACGGGTGACCTCAGGGCCGGGCGGACGCGCGATCGCGCGTGGGCGGCCTCACGATCGGTCCGTGTACCCGGGCGGGCGCCCGCGATCCCAGCGATGCTTGCGCGCGATGTCCTCGTTCAGGTTCGCGCCCCAGCCCGGACGCTTGGGGATGACGACCTCGCCGTTCTCGATGGTCGGAGGATGATCGACCAGCTCGTCCTT
>JGI25382J43887_10000779_pt1 | contig 11678 bp, 6 predicted proteins | sample GraSoi013_1_40cm_3_FD_43887 | JGI IMG/M metagenome (IMG submission 43887) | reverse complement strand
ATACCGGCATTTACCATCTTCTCTCGCGAGCAAGTAATCCTGACAACACTTACGTGGCCTTCCTAGACGACGATGACTGGTGGGAATCGAGTTATCTTGCCAATTGTCTCGATGCCGCAAGCCGAGACAACTCAGACATTGTAATTGCTGGGATCATACGACATGAGTTTCCTGAAGACCCGGGAAGACCACAAAAGGTACCTCGTGATCTGACGTCCAACTCGTTCNTAATAGCCAATCCACACATNCANGGCTCGAACNTGTTCCTCAGANTATCCAGCTTGCTCAANGCTGGAGGTTTTGATGAGAACCTAGAAAGTACTACAGACAGAGACTTGTGCATCCGATTGTTTGACCTAGGACAAGTCACCGCAACGTATCTGCAACGGTTCTTGGTCCATCACTGGGCAGATAATAGACCCCGATTGTCTTCCAAGGGCTGCCTGAAGAAACGTGAAGGTCTTGCATCCTTCTACCAGAAATATGCTCCTCGCATGACGGATAATCAACGGGACGCATTCAAACGAAGGGCAATTGAGAAGTTTGGGTGCACGAAACGAGACTTCACCGTCTCCAACCCGAGAAAACATATCTCGTCGTGCCCCTCAATTGGTCAAAACGCTCCGATCGATCTTCTGGTTGGTTTCACCATTACTAACGCTCGCACTGCCGGAGAACTACTGAAAGACCTGCGCCTCATCTTTCGGGAATTTGAAAATGTAAAACGATTGGTCCTTTGCGACAATTCAGGAGAACTCTCCAAATTAGAACCAATACTCAGCCAATTGACGAACGTTGAAGCGGTTGTTATCAGCCGAGAAAGGATTCACAAAGATGCAGCTGAAGGGAAATTCGGCACTTTCTACAGACCGGCTCCCAGACAGAGGGGAATCGCATTTGGTCGGACAGCCCTCCATCATTACATGTACCTCGAGTCTCGTGGACTGAAAAACCCGATCGCATGGATTCTTGACGACGACGTTCGCGTAGACAGGATGTTGTGGGCAAACTCGGACCATAACCTGAGCCCGCCGGACTTCAAGAGGTTGCTGCAATGGATCAAATCACAGGGTCATTTGATTGCGATTGGAAAAATCGTCGGCGATGCACCCCTCCCTGCTGGAAGCACCCTGCGAACTCAGCTGCTTGATTTGCTGTTTAACATCCAAGCATTCACCATCGACAGGGAACAGGTCTCCGGTCAAGAAAGGAGACGTAGGAATAACACGCTGATGAAGATCTTCCCCGACTATTACTACGACTTATCGCTCCGGCACACTCGACACTTGGAAACTCCATTGTGGTTCCCAGAATATAGAACCAGTAACAAGCGGGAGGTAATCGAGAAGATGCTGAGTAAATTTCCGCAAGTCCTTCAAGGAGTAAGCGTCTTCCGACCAGTTGTCTTCTCATCGGATCATACCGAACTCTCTGAGGACGATATACCCTCGCGAGGGGGGAATACGCTGGTTTTCGACCTGGAGAGCCTAAGACGCTTCCCGAACATTGCACCCTGTTTCGACGATCTCAATCCCAGACGGGGCGACACCATCTGGTCGATTCTCCATCTACACGGGAATCTAGAGAAAGGTGCAACCCGCAAGACCACTGTCACTCCGATACCGCTACAGGTCAGACATGATCGAGGACACCGAATCCAAGACTTCGACATTGCTGCGGTCCTTGCTGACCTCTACGGGTCCGCCGTAACAAGGTCGCTTAACAACATGTTGGAGGCCAAATCCACGAGTAATAACTGGCTTCGATTCACCGCGACTGAAATCGATACTGCTACAGCCAGATTTCAATCCGTAGTGAAGCATCGTCTCCAACTCCTCCTGATGAACGCTTGGAGGATTCAGGGACTCGCAGAGGCAATAGGTCGAGTTCTAAAAGAAATCGCGGAGCGAAACGATGACATGAGCCGCGTAGTCCGACCATTCCTTCCCGAAGTACTTGCGGTTCTTCGTAAAGTCCAAGACGAATTTACACCGGACACAATCTCCCAGAAGGTTGCCGCATCGGAAAAGAATCGACGAGGACAGTTTGCTGATTTCCTTGAAAACCTGTCGGAATCGTGCTCATCGTTTAAGGTAGCGTTGCCATACATTTCCAGCGAGACACAGATTGAGAATGCGAAGAACATTCTCAAAGCGGAATTTGGAATTGACGGAATCCGTTTCGTAGGTAGCGGAAGCGAAGGACTCGTATTCACAGACGGAAAAAAGGCGTTCAAACTCTTCCATGCGGAAGCGAATCACATCAACGGTCGCCAATTGGAATTCCTGAGAAATGCGCTCGGCCCCGAACAGCGGTGGACGCACGTGAACCAAGTCCACTCGTTCATCGCAAAGGCGCGAAGGTTGGTCATGGTGACGGACTTGGTTGAAGACCTTCAATACTCGGGAGGTCATCTCGATCAGGTCTTAGATCTCCTTAGGGAATGCCGGAGGCATAAAGTCGTTCTCAAGAATATCTCTCCATCAAACGTACGAATTGATCAAGGAACGCTCAAGTTCATCGACATCGGTGCCGACGTAGCCCCCTTTCGCCCAGACTTATTCCGTCAAATGTGCAAACGAGCTTACCTCACATACCGTTGGCACTTCCGGCCTGATCTGAAGCTGCTTATGACAAAGTCGCTAAATGACGAGTCGATCCCCGAACTCTTCGGCCTCGAGCTTTTCCTATCGGCACTAGACGAGAAGGAGGCGCATGACTATACTGACCCAATTATCTTGGAGTTTCTTGGTAGCTCCAAGCCAGAATCGATCTTCGATTATGGTTGCGGATCCGGCAAACTGGCGGTTCAGCTTGCCAAGATTGGAAAGAGAGTTGTAGCCTACGACCCTAATCCAAAGGTTTTCGAGAGCACTCAGGGATCTACAAACCTCCGATTCGTGGACCGACAGGAACTTGAGCCAATCTTAGATGCGAGAGTCACGTTCGACTGCGTTGTATGCAGTCTGGTCGTATGCACCATTCCAAGCAATGCTGATGTTGAACGATTACTCGCAGAATGTCGACTCCTCGCAGGAGAAGACGGATTTTGTATTCTTGCTCTCTGCAATCCGTTCAACATCGCCACGCTCGAAAGCGAAACTCACACTAAGACTCTTTCAAGCAGCCTCCAGTACTCTCAGACATTCTCCTATACAAAACTGAACAAGAAGACAGGAAGAACTCGTGCCGAAACTCACCGTCCGTTTAGCTGGTACAAGACCGCTCTCGAGAGGGCTGGTTTCTCCATANTCGATGTGTTGGAGACGTCGACTACAGATATACACCGACTTTGCCGGGGCAGTGATTTTCTCGTTCTCAAACTGAATCCGGTCCAACTCCGTGATTCGCAAGTCTCGTTGCTGATCAAGATATCACCTATGGAATTTCGGACAGCTCGGATGCAAATTACACATCTCGTGAGGCAACTGGAGGTCCCACGGAGATTCTTCGAGAAAGTGGTCGTTACGGATTCGTCTGAAGGGCCCTTTGCTCGAGCCTACGATGTGGGGAACTGGCAAAATCTCCGAGATGAATTGGTGGCCCTAGTCAGAGAAGGGATCGTAGATCGTATCGTCGTAGCTCCCGAGGAAACCAGCTCGATCGCGGAACTCGGCGTTAGATGGTTTGGCCTCCCGAGTCAAAGCCTAAAGAGCGCCAACGGNCAACCTACGCTGACCACTCTCCACGGCATGGATGAGTGTCGGACGGACCTTATCTTCCAAGTTGATGGGGACATTCTTATTCATCGAGAGGATCGAAACCATGACTTCCTCGCCGATATGGTAAACACACTGGAGGACAACTTTGACGCTTTGTCCGTCGGATTTCCTGTAAGTGGCAGGGCTCATCCATTCAGAGTGGGATCTGAGGAGAGCAGGAAATGGCGCACCAACGTGAGATGCTGTCTCATCTCCAAGAAACGACTCGACACTCTGAGACCACTCCCGAATACTATGGACGAAAAAGGAATTCTGCAATTAGCCTGGCAAAGGTCTGTCGACTTTGCCCTGAAAACATCCTCGCTCCAGAACTATCGAGGAGGAAACCCAAAGTCATGTCACATTCATCTTCAGAACGAGAGAAAACGCGACATCAACGGGTGGTTCAGCTCTGTGAAGTCTGTTGAGGGAGGCACTTTCCCGCCACACGCATTGCGCAAGGACGAGATCGAAGGAGACCTCGCAGATTGGATAGGAAGAAGGGGTGAAGAGCTAATCGTCATTGTCCGAGGACGCAACGTTCCTCCTTCAAAGCTTCGTCGTTGCTTCGAATCTCTCTTGAAACAATCGGACCAGCGTTTCGGTCTCATCGTCATCGATGCTTCCTCGGGAAACGAGATGTTAGAGTATCTTGAATACATTGTCCAGAAAAAGTTCCACGGTAGGTTGACCATTTACAGTAATTTTCAGCCGACATCTAGTGCCGAGAACATCTTTGTGGCAATATCGAGACTCTGCTCGAACCCAAACTCGATCATTGTCGAATTGGACGCTGACGATGCTCTGATAGGGACCGAAGTGATTTGCCTTCTCAAGCGACTCTACGCTGAAGGGATTGACGCAACCGTTGGCTCGATGCTGCGGACCGACAAGTACGCCGAGTACCCCGTCAACTTTGAAAATCCCAGAAGAAATAGAGGAGGTAACGTCTGGCAACATCTCCGTAGCTTCCGAAAATACCTATTTGACCAGATAGACCCCAACGATCTGAAGATCGAGGACAACTGGATTCCTCATAATGTTGACTGGGCTTACATGCTGCCGATCATCGAGATGGCAAAACACCCTTACCACATCAAAACGCCCCTCTACTTCTACGAACCAACCGGCAAGCGATTAATCACAGAGCAAGCGAGAAAAAATGTGATTGGCGCAATCGTGCGAAAGAAATCATACAAGCCCGTTGTCGGTATACTGCCACCGCGTTTGCCTGTCGCTATCCCCGCCCAAACGCCTAGCCTGCCTCGTAGGGAGCACAAGTAGCTTACTACTTCCGAGATCGTTGTGAGGGATTCTAACATTGAAGATTGTCGTAACAGGCGGAGAAGGTTTTGTCGGCAGGTTCATTGTCAACCAGCTAGTATTGGAGGGCCATGACGTTGCCTCCGTAGACATTGCGACAGAAGCTGAAGAGTTTAGAACCGATGTGACAGACGGATATCAGGTCCACAAGGTCCTAAGCAAAGTCAAACCGGACGTTGTGATTCATCTCGCCGGGCTCTGCGGGGCAACCGGAAAGGGAGGAGGTGCAGAGAGTCTCAGGAATCCCTATGATTACCTCAGGGTCAATGTGAGCGGAGCTCTCAATATCTTCGAGGCGTGTCGGGAGTTAGGAATAAACCAGGTATTGTGCATGAGTAGCTTCTCCACATACGGAAGGGCGACGTGTCCTGTCAACGAAGAAACGCCGCTTCAACCGCGTAACCCCTATGGCTCATCAAAGGTCTGCGTGGAAGAGATTGCTAAATGTTACTCAGTCGCGTATAAGATCAAGACCCTGATATTCCGTCCGCCACTAATATGTGGCGAAAGGCAGAAGGAGATGAATGCACTTAGGGAGTTTGTGTCATGTGCCCTACAACGCACTCCAATCGTCATCTTGGGAAACGGAGAACACGTTAGAGAATTCGTACATCCCCAAGATGTCGCCAAAGCATTCTCCGCCGGCATCACATATTTGTCCAAGATGAAGAAGCCATATGACATATTCGTCTTAGGAAGCCAGCCTGTAAGAATGAAGGAACTCGCAGAACTAGTCATAATGAAGGTGGGAAGGGGGTCCATCGAACTGAGTCCTGAGACTAACCAAGTTTTCGATCAGTTCACTGACCACAGCAAGGCGAAGAACGTCCTTGGTTGGGTTCCCGCGATAGGTATCGATGAACTGGTGAGTCGTGTTATCGATGATGTGAAGTATAGTGCGTCCACGAAAATCCCAGTTAGTGCATGAAGGAGCTGACAATTGTTTCTGAGTTGGCGGTCTGATATCCCACCCTCGCACCAATCAAGAAATGCTATTTGGTCGTCAGCAATGGCCTCCATTGAAACTCCTCACTGGAATGCGTTTCTGATTCTTGGACCCCGATACAATTTCGTCTTGCGAAGAGTTTCGTAGCGGATCCTGATACTGGAGAATTATTCAGCCGGGATAGATAGATTGAATGTGGTATCATACGCGTTCTGGTTCGATAACAGGCCCTCACCGGGATCAAAGATGGAAAATGCAAGGGGTGTTTGCAGTGTCAAGAGTTCAGAGGAGAGTCCGAAGCTCATTCTTGAAACCCAAAGAGAGGCGAGACTCGTTGACAATTGAGATAGTCTTATCATCGTAAATAATCGAAAAGTTGATGGGACCAAAACACGCCCTTCCTAGATTACCAACACATAGAGAGTTCTACTCTTAGCACTAGGTCTGCCCGAGGTTATAGTCCCTCAATCGATATGATAGACAGGTTTGAGGAAATTAGGAATGCCGCGATTCGGTTAGGTATCGAGGACCCTCTTCTGAAGAAGGACGTGTTATGCATTGGGCCCTGTCCAGGTCTTTGGAAAACATACTATGCTTCTCGTCTTCGCAGTGAAAGGGTTCGCAAGGTCGAGAAGCTAGGAATGTCCCAATACTTGGGAATAGAAATCCCCGTAGACACAACTAGAAAGGACCTCGGAGAGAAGTTTGAAGCCTGGGTCAAGAGTGCAAATCAAAGTTACAATCAGTTTCTTGTGAGCGGGCAAATAACCGACCTCGGACAGATTCCGGGAATTCTTGGTGAATACTACACAAAAATGGCGGAGCTCCATATGACCGAGGCACCCCCGTCTCAACGAGTAAAAACACTGCTACAAACGGAAGGAATACCTGTCCCGGAAGGCATACTCCTTTACGCATTAAACCCAGATGGGATTTTTACTGGCGGGGTCCGAGGTGCAATCTTCGAGTCCAAATTGTCTCGTCCTGTTCACCCGGAATTCTTGAACGAAGTTGCAACTTATGCAATCGCGCTTGAACGTTCGATTGCACTTCAGCAAGAAATCAAGAAAGATGTGGATTGTGCAATAGTATTGCATACAGACTTCCCCCAAGGCAAACACGTTACGCCGGAAATTTTTCCCATTCATGACTCAAACGTAAACGAAGTTTCACGTAATATCGAAAGATTCCTGCGGCTCGTTCAAATATCCGAAGCCCAAAGGAAGGAAAAATCCGGACTCATACACAGGTTAAAGCAATCACTTCGAGGTTCGCCAAAGACTTGGAAAGAGTTCTTGGTTAGACCGGATGGTCTGCCCGACGCCGACAAGCGAACATTTTGTCCTGAGTGTAGGTTTCGAGGGACTTGCTATACCGAGGGAGGGGAACCAAATGGCCCAAGCGCCAGAATTACACAAAACGCGTGAGCACGCGCTTCTGAAGGTCCCGGTCCTCAAGTTACCGGCTTCAAAGCTCAATGCCTCCCTAGAAGCTGTTGCGGGTTCTGAGCGTGAACTCCGTGACGAAGTCGTGAGAAGAATCCTGAGAGACGTGTATCCGGGCTTTACCCCGAAGCGCGCGTTTCGAGCCTTGGTAGCTCCAACGCTCACTCGACTACATTTCGCTAGGTCAATGCCTCCCTACTTCCGACTTGCACCCAATGGCAGAATTTGGAAACAATTGGATACCCAGAGAAAGGATTCTTTCGTCGCGCTCGTCCTCTACGATTTCGCCATCATTAGGCTCCGATTGCCACGCGAGTACTTGCCTCCGCATGGTAATCTGAGAGATGCGGCCCGTAACCTCGGCGAGAAGATGATCGATAGAGTTCGAGGATTGGATGCACTACTCCGATACTATTTTCCAAACCTTGGTCAATCTAGAAGTCAAGTGAACATTAAGGCCGCAGCCCCCGACATGTTCGCGGGAGCAAAGGAATCACTGTTGGATTTGATAACCTCCTCTGTCCCAAGAGGTCAGATAATAGCCGTCGATGAGATCAGATACGCGATTATGAATCGAATGCTATCGAGAGCAAGTCTTGCCTCGTCATTTGTTGTTGACGAATGGCTCAAACTGGCTATTCAAGAAGGGATTCTGTTCGCATCCCGAGCAGCCTTTGCCACTATAGAATCCTTGATAATGAAGGGATATGCCATTAATACTGTGAGTGTTAAACCGAAGGTCTGACTTTGGCCCCCGCTTCTGAGTACTTCAAAGACAGCCCATTTGGAACCTACGCCGGAAAACTTGCACTAGGCACTGGCGAAGATGACTTTGTTCCCTTCAAAATGCACGACGAACTTAGACGCAGTTTGGACACGAGCTTTCTTCTTAACCCTGTCACCGTCCGCCTATTGGTTAGCACGCCCGGAGGGGGCAAGACGTGGACACTCAGCTGGCTATCAAGATATTTCACTAGAAAGAAGGACATCATGACAATTATCGTTCCGCGGTTGGAACTTCGCGGACAACCGGAGCGCGGTCTAGTTGAAGCCATCTTCAATGCTCTCCGTCCCCAATTAGATGGGATCCGATCAAAGTTGCAATCGGGAAAATTCCGACTCAGTGACTCTTTGATAACGACTAACGCCTATTATGTGTGGATGGCATTGCAAGACGAAGAGGTGTTCCAAATAATGTCTGGGGGAGGTGGTCGGCTGCCCGCCTTGAAGGGATTGGCCGCGCCCCCGCTTACAAAGACTGAGGGAACCTTACATCTCCTCTTGGGGTTGTTTAGGGTACTTTACGCCCTGAATTACTCTAAGGTTGTAGTTCTTGTAGACGAGGTAGAGTCGCTCTTCGTGGCATACGGCAGGAAAGACCTGTTCATTTTCTCCAATTTCTTGCGAGGGTTATTTGACGAGTTTCAATCCTCAGCTGAAAGCTCGCTTCCTCGGCTAATGATGTTGCTTGCTGGAACAACATGGGTGCTTGAAAAAATAAGTCCCGCTCTTGTTGGTAAGCAAGAGGCTGCTGGAGATGTTGCCGGAGCCTTCATTAGAAGAATGGCATCTCCCTTCGAACTTACGCCTCCTGACGAATCTGACGTTCTCCGACTTGCGGAACAACGGATAGAACAACACAGATCTAAGGCCGCACGACCATTCATTCCGTATGAAAAGGAAGCGATTCTCTATGTCTGGAACAATAGTTTCGGAATAATTGGGGACTTCTGTCACCGATTGCAGCAAATGTACGATTTGGCTGCAGCTGAGAAAGCTGAGAAAATCACAGAAGATCATGCAAGGCGAGTTTTGAAAGAACTCACAACTGCGGTCAGTTCGGCAGAAGACTAAGCAAGTACTCCCTTTGAATTGGACCCGTGGCGCTCCTCAGCTTCAAATTTTGTAAGCGGGTCCTGATCTTGTCGGATGAAGGCGTCGCTTCCAATCGAAAGCCCTCACTGACGGCCAGTTGTTTCACTAACTTGACCAAAGGTACACGGGTCTTGTTAATCTGAGGATTCCCGATTACTATGCACAACAGACCACTCCTGCAAAGTCTTGATCGACTTATGCTAAGGAGGCTTCTGAGATCCTCGAGATACTGCAGGAACATTTGCCACCTCTCCTTGTCTCCACAAGAGACCTTTCTGCTCCAAGACGAGCTCGCAAACTTTGGTTCGGCTAAAAGCTTGGCCTCTTTCAACGGTCTTTGCCTACCGATGAGGTGGAAGTCTGGTGGTCGTTTCTTCATGAACGGAGTCCAAACGCGCATCTGAAGTCTGAATGCCCTCTCATAATCGACTCCACAGCCGTACGGCGGAGATGTTAAGATAAGATCCAGCCGATGTTCTGGCCAAGAGTCTTGATCTAACGCGTTAGAATGATCGATCCGACAAGAACTTGCGTCAATAGATAGCTTCTCCAACGCCTGTTGCGCCTCGTCAATACGACGCAAACGTTGCCGAAAGATAGGCAGTACCCTTTCGGGTCGAAGTCTTCGCACTCTCCTGCTGTATTCGGATCGAGTGGGAACAATAACACTCTTGTCAGCGGATGACACGTCCCAGACGGTTTGAAAGAAAGCGGTCAGCACGTGTGGAAAGTAGGGTTCCTTGCGAATGTCCATTATCGATTCAGCGAGATCCTCCAAACGTCGGAGTACTCGTTCGCTGAACCATAGGGCATAGTTCGGCCAGAGATTCTTTGGCGCCGAACTCGAAGAAACTGTCAACTGCTGGCTGAACTCTCGCATTTCCGCCAGTTTCGAGTAGGCTAGACGATTGAGTTTCGCCCGGGCTATCGTAACCGCGGGATAGAGAGCATCTGCTCCTGAAACTGAGAGACCTAAAGATCTCGCAACTAAAAGTGTGGTCCCGGAGCCACATAGAGGGTCATAAAATCTGATTTTTCGGGGACGGCTCTCTTCCCGTAGTTTTGTGATGAAGGAAAATGCGAGACTTGGTGACATCTTTGCTGGAAACCTATGGATGCGATCCGCTCGTCTAAGTGATTGAAGAAAATCTTCGTTGATCCTATTCGCGTTGAGGGTCCTAGTATCCAATTAACAGAATTCCCTCAAATGGTAGTCGTAGGCGCGGACTCGCATAGATAGCTTCGAGAAGCTTCCTTCCTGAGTCATATGAAGGAACCGCAACTGTTACGGTGTGTTTCTTAACCTGTCGATGGCGATAGGATATGGGCATAGCAATGACTGCAAACTTCGCATCGACCATCAGGGCCATCTGAATCAAATCACGATAAATTGCATTTCCCTTGATCGCCCTTCCGGCCTCGATTTCAAGCACTATCCCTGAGTCCTCATTGTAAGCATCAATCTCGTACTTATGCCCGGGCTCTCCCATTTCTCCAAAAAGAGCTGGTCTTTGGATCTTTTCATGAGCTCGCTTTCCCTTTTCAACCTCGAAGTTGAGACCCTCAAGCCCTGGACGTAATATCGCCAGAACTTCGTCGCTTCTCTTCTGAAGTCCTCTCATTGTGTCCAGCTTGTCCCTGGACATCGAAAACACCTCAATGATGCTTGAAGTCCATATCGGCGGTCGCTGTGATAGAGGAAAGAAGACAAACCGAGGATAGCGCTCGTCTGGGCGGTCGTTACCAATTTTGCTCATATTCAACCCCTCTGAAAGTCGGCAAATAGTCGAGATCCGAAGAAGGATCTGAGGAAGGTAACTGTTCCGTAAAAAGTGAGACCGTGTCCGTAGACAGCGCGTTGAAAGCATTTTGACATGATTGAGGAAAAGTGATTGGAATTGTCATGTTAAGGATTGCGAGGAGCTCGATTGTTTCCTCTCCAGTCCCGTGATCTTCCGTCGTATCAATGAGTGAAGGAAGTCAGTGCCGACCAGTAACTCTCGGTTCAGAGTCACCTCAACATTATCAATTCCGGGAAGCTTCCTGACAGCCTGCGTCCTCACCGTCACCTCTGACAAGGTCGTCTGCCCTACATAGCAAACAGCAGAATTAGTGTGCTCCGATTGGCAAACAAGGCTCAAATCGAGCGAATCTCATCTCCGGCGAGGCCTACCCTCTAATTTTCTTAAGTAGATGTGAGAGCCCAAGCATTCTTNGCGGAGCGAGGCATGGTGATTACAACCGACGATATCATTCTCAGTTTAGTTTCTGCATTCATAGGTCTAGCTGTGACTCTGCCGGTAACGTATCTCATCGTTGACCGGATCGTCAAGAATCGTCAGAACAAGGAACTGGCACCCGTAGAGATGACCGCCAAACAAAGGCTGA
>JGI25382J43887_10000777_pt1 | contig 11684 bp, 8 predicted proteins | sample GraSoi013_1_40cm_3_FD_43887 | JGI IMG/M metagenome (IMG submission 43887) | reverse complement strand
ACAAAATCCACAGTGGCGGGAATCGTCCGGTCGGGGTGCGTGACGGAGGCGACGGCGGCGAGACGCGGATCTGGAACCGGGGCAACGCCGTGGTACGGCCCGATCGTGGTGAAAGGATAGCTGGCGACCACCGCGCCCGCCCGACTCAGCGCGTTAAAGAGGCTCGACTTCCCTGCATTCGGGAGCCCGACGATGCCGACGGTGAGGGCCACAGACGTGTGCTACCCGGTCGCGGTCTCCTTGACCGAGTGGGCGACGCTCACTTTATTGCCGCCTGAGCGTTTGGCGGTGTACTGCGCCCGGTCCACGGCGTCGACGAGCGCGTCCACCGTGGCGCCATCGTCGGGGTTGGCGGCGACACCCACGCTGAGCGTGACCGAGGACACGATGTTTTCCCCGAGCAGGAAGGGATACGCCTCAACCGCGCGTCGCAACCGCTCCGCGATTTCGGACGCGGTCTCCTTTGAGGTATACGGGAGCACGATCATGAATTCATCGCCGCCGTAACGCGCCACGAGATCAGACGTGCGGCTTCCTTTGCGGAGTAGCTCAGCGACGTTGCGCAATACATCGTCTCCGCGCTGGTGCCCGTACGTGTCGTTGTACCGCTTGAAGCTGTCGATCTCCAACATGATGACCGACAACGGCCGATCATCCCGCCGACACCGCTCCAGGGTGCGTTCCATCGTTTCGTGCAGGTAGCGATGGTTGTAGAGTTCGGTAAGGCCGTCGGTAATCGCCATCTGCTTGGTCTTCTCATACAGGCGCGCGTTCTCGATGGCGATTGTGGCATAGCCCGCCAGCGCCTGGAGGATGCGCAAGTCCCGGGGGCCAAACGCGGCGCGCCGCGTGCTCTCGAGGTTGAACACCCCATTGACCCGCCCCTCACTGATCAACGGGACCGCAATCTCGGAGATGACGCGCTGGGTGATACCGATGTAACGCGCGTCGCGGCGGACGTCCGCCACGCTCTCAGGCTTGCCGGTCCGGTACACCGCGCCCGTGATGCCTTTGCCGGCTGGAATGCGGTAGCCGCGGGTCCCCGGTGCGTACCCATAGGTGGCCTCCACCACGAGATCCCCGCTGCGCTCGTCCACCAATAGAATCGCCCCCTGCTCGTACCCGAATGCCTGACAGGTCACGTGCACGAGGTTGTTGAGCACCGACTCCAGTTCCAGGGTGCTGCTGATCGCCTTTGCGGCATCGTAGAGCACGGTGATCTCGTCGCGCGATCGCTGAGCTTCGGCAAACAGCGTGGCATTGTGCAGCGCCACCCCGATTTGGCCCGCTAGCGACTGCAACACCGCCAAGTCGGATTCCCCGAGCCGACGGGTGCTATCTGCCTCGACGTTNAGGACGCCCAGCACGCGGTTGTCCGCGCTGATCGGCACGGCCGCCTCACTGCGCACTGTGGGGTCCGCCGCGACGTAGTCGCGGTCCTGGCTCACGTCGGGGACCAACGCGGCCGTCCCAGTCCGGGCGACCCGCCCGAGCACACCCTTGCTGAGCGGGATGCGATCGGCGATCTCCCGGTACCCCACCTGCGCCTGGGGGACCACGAAGTCGCCGTCCACGCGGTGAATGCTGACATGCGTGTACCCGAACCGCTGGGAGACCTCCTCCACGATGCGGCGCAGCATGCTGTCGATATCCATCGTGCTGGTCACTGTACTCAGGACCCGGTTCATGAGGTTGACTTCTGCGGCATGTTGCTGGGCTTCTGTGAGCAGGGTCGAGTTCTTCACGGCGATGGCCGCCTGATCGGCGATGGCTTGCGCCAAGCGGAGGTCCTCGGCGTTGTAAGAGCGGAGGGTAGTGTGGTAAAAGACCAGCACCCCCATCATCGCCCCTTGGTACAGCAGCGGCAGGGACGCCATCGTCTTGATCGTCTGCCAAGCGTCGGCCAGCGTGGCGGCCTCGTCCTTGAGCACCATCTTCCGCAAGGCGGCGAGACGGGGATCGTGTTCGGCGTCTTCGACCACCGCCGGCTTGGAAAAATCGAGCGGCAGATTGGCGAGGGGCATCCCCACGAGGCGTTGGATGGCTCCCACTATCTCGGGGGAAAGACCGTGGGCGTAGACGTCTGTCAGTCCTTGTTTCTCGTTTCCCAGGTAAATGGCGCACCAGTCGACCCCGAGCACCTGACGGGCGCCGTCCACGATGGCGGCCAGCACATCGTCCATCTTCAGGCTGCCGGCGATCGCATTGGCGAACCGTTGCAGGCTGGTCAGGTGCTTGACGCTCCGCGTGCTGGTGTCAAACAATCGGGCGTTGTCGATTGCGCCGGCGACCTGGGCGGCGATGGTGCCCATGAGATGGACATCACGCGAGCCGTAGGCGTCTTGGACATAGCTCTGCGCGGAGAGCAACCCAAGAACCTGCTCACCGCGCAGGACAGGCACAAACACCATCGAGGCGCTTCTCCGGTCGGCGTGGCCCACGCGCGGCAAGCGATTGGGAGTGGCCAGATCCCGGGAGGTCAATTGGAGGAGCTGCGGCGTCCGACCGCTGAGGATCGCCCGGACGTCATCCGTCAGCGGCTGCGTCTGTCGGGGAAAGCGGTCCCCGGAATCCATCAAGAATTCATAGGTCAGGGTGTCGCGCTCGGCGTCATAGAGAGTCACGTAGAAAACGTCCGCCGCCATCAGCTGCCGGATATTGTCGTACATCGTTTGGAAAAGGTGTTCCAGGTCCAGACTGATTGAGGCCCGCCCGATCCGCTCGATGACCTCCAGTTCCCGGTGCGCTTGCTCCCGGGTCGTCGTCAGCATCAGCACGTAGCCGATGAGGACCAGCGGGATCGTCAGGACAATCGCCTCAACGGCCAAAGCCTTCGCATAGATGAGCGCGGGCACCAGTCCCAGGCCGGCAAAGGCGAGATCGTTGGCGGCCTCCCAGACGAGACTGCCACTGAAGACGCTCAGCACGGGGACACCACGCCGACGCGCGACGCGCCCACTGACTAGGAGATTACTCGTCACGTTGCACGTCAGCACGGCGGCGAGAAACGCCGCGAAAACCAAGGGATCACTATGCCCTGTGTACAGAGGTCCTCTTAGCCCGGGGGTGCTGGGGTCCACTAGTGAAAAGATGAGGCCCGCGGCGATGACAGCGAGAATGTTCTGNCCGCTGTTAAAGATCGTCGTCAGGGAAGGCCGACGGTGGAACAGGCCGTTGCCGATCACCACGCCGACGCTCATGACTAACGCCGTGTACACCGGCCCCAGAAGCGCCAACCCGGCCGAGACCACGGCGAGGCCGGCCGACCCGTAGCCCCCCCGCGGCAGGGGGACCATCAACCATTTGGACGCCACGGCCAGCGCGGCGAAGGTCGCCAGCCGAGGAAGTGGCGGAAGGGGCGTCCCGAGGAGCAGGGGCAACAGGACGACCCAGCCCGCGACTCCCACGGCCCAGCTGTAGAGGTTGTACTTTTTCATTTCACTGTGCCTCTGCCCCGCCGGACGCACCGTTACTCATCGGTGCTGCGGTGGGGCCGGCGGCCGCGTTGGGGCGGCTGACAAACCGCCGAATCCGGCGCTCCAGTTTCACCCGCTCCATCAGCACATAGCGGCCGCATCCCAGGCAGCGAATGCCCACATCGGCGCCCAGACGCTCAATCTTCCATTGATCACTGCCGCAGGGGTGAGTCTTGCGCGTCTGGACCACGTCCCCCAGGTACAGCTTCAGGACCGCCATGCCGCCACCAATGCTCTCGGAGGGATAGTTCCATTATAGAGGTCCGTCGGAAACTGAGCACGACGCTCGATCAGGCTGATGCAGATGGAATCCCGACGACGGGGGTGCGCTGATGGAGCTGGCGACGATCTCCCCCACCAGCACGGACGCTCCGCTCGCGACGACCGTGAGGAAGAGACGGGTCACCGGGACCGTGCGGCGCGGACGGCCTCCCTCGCCATAATCTTCACGGCACCGTTCACGTAATCCACGACGGCGGTCTGTCCGGGCTGGATCTCTCCTGCCAGGACCATCCTCGCCAGGNGGTTTTCCACCTCGCGCTGCAGCAATCGCCGGAGCGGCCGGGCCCCGAAGTCGGGGCTGTAGCCCTCGCGCGCGAAGTACTCCTTCGCCGTCTCAGTCACGTCCAGGCGGATCTTCTGTCCGTCCAGNCGTCCCTGCAACTCGCGCACCTGCAGATCGACGATCGCTTTGATATTTTCCGGGGTGAGCGGGTGGAACACAATGATCTCGTCGATGCGGTTGAGGAACTCCGGCCGGAACGTCTTGTGGACCTCGTCCATGACCTGNACGCGCGCCATTTCGAACTGGGCCGCGTTGCGCGGGTCCAGGTGCTGCAGGTACTTGCTGCCGAGGTTGCTGGTCATGATGATCACGGTGTTCTTGAAATCCACCGTCCGGCCGTGCCCGTCGGTCAGCCGGCCGTCCTCGAGGATCTGCAACAGGATGTTGAAAACGTCGCTGTGCGCCTTTTCGATTTCGTCAAAGAGCACGACCCGGTACGGTCGGCGGCGCACTGCTTCGGTGAGCTGGCCGCCTTCGTCAAACCCGACATAGCCGGGGGGCGCCCCGATCAATCGGCTGACGGTGTGCCGCTCCTGATACTCCGACATGTCCAGACGCACCATCGCATCTTCGTCATCGAAGAGGTGACGCGCCAGCGCGCGGGCGAGCTCCGTCTTCCCCACCCCGGTGGGCCCCAAGAAGAGGAACGACCCGATCGGCCGCCGGGGATCCTGCAACCCGGCCCGGGCCCGGCGGATCGCATCGCTCACGGCTTGGACGGCCTCGTTCTGTCCGACGACCCACTCGTGCAGCCGACCTTCCATCTCGAGGAGCTTGCGCATCTCCCCTTCCAGCAGCCGGTTAACCGGGATCCCGGTCCACTTGCTAATGACCTCGGCGATATCTTCCGCGTCGACTTCTTCCTTTAAGAGACGCTGCCCCGAGATCTGCTGCAGCGCAGCCGCCTGCGTGTCGAGCTGCTTCTGCATCTCGGGCAGCGTGCCGTAGCGCAGGCGGGCCGCCGTCTCCAGGGCGGCCCGGCGCTCTGCTTCCTCAATTTGCTGGCGAATGCTCTCGATCCGCTCCTTGGTCTGCCGGATCGCGGCAATCGCGGCTTTTTCCTGCTCCCACTGCTGCCGCACCCGCGCGCTATTAGCTTTCAGCGTGGCGATCTCGCCCTCGAGTTTGGCCAGGCGCTCCCGGCTCGCGGCATCCCCTTCTTTCCGGAGGGCTTCGCGCTCGATCTCCAACTGCATGATGCGGCGGTCGATCTCGTCCAACGCCGTGGGCTTGCTGTCGATCTCCATCCGCAGGCGGCTCGCCGCCTCGTCGATGAGATCGATGGCTTTGTCCGGGAGGTAGCGGTCGCTAATGTAGCGGTCCGATAGGGTGGCGGCGGCGATCACGGCCGCGTCGGTGATGCGGACGCCGTGATGCACCTCGTAGCGGTCCTTCAAGCCGCGCAAGATGGAAATCGTCTCTTCGACAGACGGCTCGGAGACGAAGACAGGCTGGAACCGCCGCTCCAAAGCGGCATCCTTCTCGATGTGCTGCCGATACTCGTCCAGCGTCGTCGCGCCGATCGTGCGCAGTTCGCCTCTCGCCAGCATCGGCTTGAGCATGTTCGCCGCGTCAATCGCGCCCTCGGCCGCCCCGGCGCCGACCACGGTGTGCAGCTCGTCGATGAACAGGATGATCTCGCCGCTGCTCTCGGTCACCTCACGGAGCACCGCCTTCAAGCGGTCCTCAAACTCCCCGCGGAATTTCGCCCCGGCCAACAGGGCTCCCAGGTCGAGCTGCACGACGCGCTTGTTCTTGAGGCCTTCGGGGACATCGCCGCGCACAATCCGCTGCGCCAGCCCCTCCACAATGGCGGTCTTGCCGACTCCGGGATCGCCGATCAGAACGGGATTGTTCTTCGTGCGCCGGGAGAGGACTTGAATGACGCGGCGGATTTCATCGTCGCGGCCGATGACCGGATCTAGCTTCCCGGCCGCGGCCATCTGGGTGAGGTCGCGCCCGTAGCGCTCGAGGGCTTGGTATTTGCTTTCCGGATGGGAGTCGGTTACGCGCTGGGATCCCCGCACGTCCCGGATCGCCCGGGACAGCGCATCGGCCGTGAGGCCGGCCTCCGCCAGGATGCGGGAGGCACCCCCTTCGCGCACGCTCGCGAGACCCATCAACAGGTGCTCCGTGCTGACGTATTCATCGCCGAGGCGCTGCGCTTCCGCTTGCGCGGATTCCACGGATTGACGGACCCCGGGACTGATCACCAAGCCATCGGGGGTCGAGCCGGTCACCTTGGGCAAGCGCTCAAGCTCGGCGCGCAGACGTCCGCGCAGCGCGGCCGGTGTCAGGCCGGCCTTAGCCAGCACTTGGGGCACGATCCCGTCGGCCTGCTCTACAAGGGCCAGCAGCAGATGTTCGCCTTCCATCTGNGTGTGGTGGAACTGGCGCACCAGCTCCTGGGCGTTCAATAACGCCTCTTGCGCCTTCTCGGTAAACTTGTCGAATCGCATCGCCATGGTCGGACTCCGTTCCTGTTGCTCTTAAACGTTACTTCCGCCCCAGCTGCGCCCGGGGATTGTCCGATCGCAGCTTGGCGAGTTCCTCATAAAGTTGCTTCTCGCGCGCAGACGCCTTGGTGGGCAGGACGACTTTGATCCGCACCAGTTGATCCCCGCGCTGTCCATCGCGGCGGGGCATCCCCTGCCCCCGCAGGCGGTACACCTGCCCGTTCTGCGTGCTCGGATGGATGGTCATCTCTACTTTTCCCTCGAGTGTGGGGACCTCGATCGTCGCGCCCAGCACCGCCTCGGACGGGGTTACGGGCACCTCGATGATCAGGTCATCCTCGCGCCGCTCAAAGTACGGATGCGGAGCGACCTCCACCGTCAGGTAGAGATCCTCGCCATCCAGCGCTCCGGGGAGCCGGATCTTCTGACCGCTACGGACGCCTTTGGGGATCGTGACGTCAAACCGGCGCGTCTTCCCGCTGAGCTGAATGGCCACGGACTTCTGCGCACCGGCCAGGGCTTCTTCCAGGGTCACCGTCATCGGGGCTTCGGCCTGCGGGGGGGGAGGCCCAGGCCGCATCATCTCCTCGAGGTCCACCGAACCCCGGCGGCCTCGACCGGCGGCCGAGCGTACGCCGCCCGGCCGCTGACCGACAACATCGCCCCCAAAGAACTGTCGGAAAAAGTCGCTGACTTGCCCACCGAGCAGATCTTCTAACCCGGCTGCATCTCCGCCGAAGGTCACTGTCCAGCCGCCGGGGGTCTGCTGCGCGCCACGCCCGAAGGCCTGTTGCCAGTCCATCCCTCCGTGCTGGTAGGCCTCGTACATCTGGTCGTAGCGGGCGCGCCGGTCGGCATCGCCCAGGACCTGATACGCCTCGTTGATGTCCTTAAATTTGTCCTCCGCCCCGGGCGTCTTGTTCACGTCGGGGTGGTACTTGCGCGCGAGTTTGCGGAACGCGGAGCTAATCGCCTGTGGGGTCGCCCCCCGGTCGACCCCGATCACTTTGTAGTAGTCTTTGAAGTCCATTGTTCTCTGGGCGAGCGCGGGCCGTGTGGCCCGGCGATCACTTCGCCACCCTCACCCGGGCATGCCGCAAGACGTCGCCATNCATGAAATATCCTCGCCGGAGNTCCTCAACGATCGTCCCCGGCTCGACGCCGTGCTCCGTGTGGGAGACGACGTCAACCGCTTCATGATAGCGCGGGTCGAACATTTGTCCTTTTGTATTCATCGGTCGGACGCCCAGAGACGCCAACACGTCGACGATCTTGCGGTGGCTCATGAGGATGCCCGCCACGATCTGGTCAGGGTCTGTGGTGGGACTGTGCTCTAGCGCNCGTTCGAGATCGTCGACGACGTCTAATATGACGGCCAGCAACGACTGCCGCGTACGCTGGACCGCGTCTTCGCGCAGCCGCGCGGCCTGCTTCTTATAGTTTTCCAGGTCCGCGGCGGCNTGGAGGAACTGCTGCCAGTTGCGGTCGGCCTGTTCCTTATAGCCCGCGGCCAGCTTACGCAACTCGGCCACTTGCTCGTCGGACGCCGGCGCGGCGGCCTCCGGCGCNTCGTCGCGGGCCGTGGGTTGTTTATCCTGACGGTCGTCCATCCCTCACCTCACCGCGCGGGGGCGCCCCCGCGCGATCCGTGCCAGTTACTTGTCATCCTTGCGTTTGTAGTCGGCGTCGATGACGTCATCCCCCGGCTTGGCGCCCCCGGCTGGTCCGCTGGACCCACTGCCGGGACCGCTTGCCCCTGCCCCCGCCTTCGCGTACATCGCCTCAGCCAGCTTGAAGCTGGTCTGCTGCAACTCGTCGATGGCGCGGGTGATCTTCGCCATGTCGTCGCTGCCGAGGGCATCTTTGAGCTCCTTGAGTTTGGTCTCGACACGCTGACGCTCATCGGAGGTTACCTTCTCGCCGACCTCTTTCAGCATGCGCTCCGTCTGGTAGACGAGTGAATCGCCCCGGTTGCGCGCCTCGGCGATCTCGCGCTTGCTGCGGTCTTCCTCGGCGAACTTTTCGGCCTCCTTGACCATCCGGTCCACATCGGTCTTGCCGAGGCTCGAACTCCCCGTAATCTTGATGGACTGCTCCTTGCCCGTGGCCGTATCCCGTGCTTTGACGTCGAGGATACCGTTGGCATCGATGTCAAACGTCACCTCGATCTTCGGGACGCCCCGCGGCGCGGGCGGAATGCCATCGAGGATAAATCGGCCCAGCGTGCGGTTGTCCCGCGCCATGGGCCGCTCGCCCTGTTGGACATGAATCTCCACCTGGGTCTGNCCATCGACCGCGGTGCTGAAGATCTCCGCCTTGCGCGTTGGAATGGTCGTGTTGCGAGGAATGAGGGGAGTCATCACACCGCCCAGCGTCTCCACACCCAACGACAGGGGGGTGACGTCCAGCAACACGACTTCCCGCACGGTACCGGCCAGCACGCCCGCCTGAATGGCTGCGCCGACGGCCACGACCTCGTCGGGGTGCACTTCCTTGTTGGGCTCCTTGCCGGTCAGCCGACGGACCAGCTCCTGAATCATCGGCATGCGGGTCGCCCCTCCGACCAGGATGACCTGATCGAGATCCTTCTCGGTCATCTTCGCGTCCGCGAGGGCCTGCTTGAACGGGGCGATGCACCGTTCCACCAGCTCCGCCGTCATCTCCTCGAATTTCGCGCGGGTCAGCACGTAGTCCAGGTGCTTGGGACCGTTCGCGTCCGCGGTAATGAACGGCAGGTTGATGGTGGTCTGCGCCACCGTCGAGAGCTCGACCTTCGCCCGCTCGGAGGCCTCGCGCAGCCGCTGGAGGGCCTGGCGGTCCTGCCGCAGGTCAATGCCGTGCTCGCGCTTGAACTGGTCGGCCAGCCAGTGGACGATCCGCTCGTCCCAGTCGTCGCCTCCCAGGTGCGTGTCGCCATTGGTGGCCTTGACTTCGAAGACCCCGTCGCCGATCTCCAAGATGGAGACGTCGAAGGTGCCGCCGCCTAAGTCGAAGACCAGCACCGTTTCGGCGGTCTTCTTGTCCAGCCCGTAGGCCAGGCAGGAGGCCGTCGGTTCGTTGATGATACGCAGGACTTTCAGTCCGGCGATCTCGCCGGCGTTTTTCGTGGCGGTGCGCTGCGCGTCGTTAAAGTAGGCGGGCACTGTGATCACGGCCTCCGTGACGGGCTCGCCCAAGTACGCCTCCGCATCCGCCTTCATCTTCTGCAGGATCATGGATGAAATCTCTTCGGGGGTAAACGTCTTCCCGGCCGCCGGGAGGCGCACCACGACCATGCCATTGGGGCCTTCCTCGACCTTATAGGGGACCATCTTGCGCTCGGTCTCGACCTCCGCGAGCCGCCGCCCCATGAAGCGCTTAATCGAGTAGACGGTATTCTCGGGATTGAGAATTGACTGCCGCTTGGCCATCTGCCCCACCAAGCGTTCCCCCGTCTTCGTGAAAGCGACGACCGACGGCGTGAGGCGACTCCCTTCGGCGTTGGGGATCACCTGCGGTTCGCCCCCGACGACGACCGCGATCACGGAGTTCGTCGTGCCTAAGTCAATGCCAACGACCTTACCCATCGTGGGTAACTCCTCTCTGTCTGTCGCGGGCGCTCTGAGCGGTCCCGCCCTGGATCTTCATCAGCACACTGCCGTCCCCGGCCTGCCGTGGGCAGATCGTCTACCACCGACGGCAGGTCGGGCACGGCCTCGGGCGCGCTACTCTGCAACCTCGACCTTGACGCTCTTCGGCTTGGCCCGCTCGCTCTTGGGCACCCGAATCTCCAAGATGCCGTTCTTGTAGGACGCCGTCGCCTGATCACCCTTCACGTCGCTCGGCAGTTGGATCGAACGCAGGAACGAGCCATAGCGCAGCTCGCGCCGGTAGTAGTTCCGGGCCTTGTCCTCTCGATCCAGCTTCGCCTCGCCCTTCAGCGTCAGCGTGTCCTGTGTGACGGTGATCTCGACGTTCTTCGGGTCAATCCCCGGGAGCTCAGCTCTCACCATAACGTCGTTCTCGGTCTCGAACACCTCGACGGCGGGCGCCCAGGCCAACTCCGCCTGGCCCCGCGGCCGACGTGTGAACAGCTCGTCGAACAGCTTGTCCATCGACTCGCGCAGAGACGCGAGGTCATCAAATGGATCCCACCGAATCAGGCTCATGGTGCTCGCCTCCTTCGCATTGTACGCTCGAATACCCACGAGACCGCATCCTTCGACCCTTGGTACTCCACCCGCTCGTACATCTCTAAGACCAACCGCACACCGACTAAATTGAGTCCCACCTCCTGGGTCAGGTGCCGAATCATCCGCACCCGCTCCAGGTCGCGGTCCGAGTACAACCGCTGTTGGTGGCGCCGCGCCGGCTGCACCAGCCCCTTCTCCTCGTAGATCCGTAACGTCCGAGGGTGCAGGCCCAGCAAATCCGCAGCGATACTGATCACGTAGACAGGTGCGTTGTTGTTGCGAGACCGGACGCGACTCATTCCACTTTCACTGTATTCACCGGCACTGACATTGTCAAGTATCCTGACAGCGATATTGTCAAGGTCGCCTCCTCGGGCGAGGGAGGGCCCCATCCCTGGCGAACCCTCCCCTCGGCCACCGCTGAGGCGGGGGGGAATAGTGCCCNTCCTCCCCAACGTTCTAAACAGTGCAGGTGATTCCAATGCGCCAAGTCATTGTGTTAGGATCTGGGTCGGCCGGGTTGACCGCCGCCATCTACGCGACGCGGGCCGCTCTGCACCCTCTGGTCTTCGCCGGGGCCGAGGCGGGGGGGCAGTTGATGCTGACGACCGATGTCGAAAACTACCCGGGATTCGCCGATCCCATTCTCGGCCCTACTCTCATGGCGGCGATGCGCACGCAGGCCGAACGGATTGGCGCGGAGTTCATCAACGAGGACGCGACGGCGGTCGATCTCACGCAGCGCCCCTTTCGTGTCACCAGCGCAAACGGCCAAACGCACGAAACCCAAGCGTTGATCATCGCCACCGGCGCCAAAGCGAAACTGCTGGGTCTCCCGCGGGAGCAACAACTGCTGGGCCGCGGGGTCAGCACNTGTGCCACCTGCGACGGCTTTTTCTTCCGCGGGCGCGACGTCTTGGTGGTCGGGGGCGGCGACACCGCGATGGAAGAAGCGCTGTATCTCGCCAAGCTGGCGCAGTCGGTCACGGTCGTACACCGGCGGGATCAGCTGAAG
>JGI25382J43887_10000776_pt1 | contig 11687 bp, 10 predicted proteins | sample GraSoi013_1_40cm_3_FD_43887 | JGI IMG/M metagenome (IMG submission 43887) | reverse complement strand
CGCCGACATCGGGGTGTACCCGCGCCTATCGGCTCGCGAGAACATCTCCTACTTCGCGCAGCTCAGTGAAGTGCCCGACCGCGAGCTCGAGCGCCGCGTCGATGCTGTCGTCGAGCGGCTCGACATCGGTTCGTTTGCGGACCAGCGAGCCGAGAGCCTCTCCTCGGGCCAGAAGCAGAAGGTGGCCATCGCGCGCGCCATCGTCCACGACCCCGAGGTGCTCATGTTCGACGAACCCACCTCCAACCTCGACGTGCTCGCGTCGAGAGAGGTCAGGGAGTTCATGGTCGAGTCAAAAGGCCGCGGCAAGTGCGTGATCTTCTCGACGCACGTGATGCACGACGCCGAGCGCCTGTGTGACCGCATCACGATCCTCCACCAGGGCCAGGTCGTGGCAAGCGGACCGACGGCCGAGGTGCGCGGTAATCGAGCGGAGCTGGAGGATGCTTTCCTCGAGCTGGTGGGCGTCAGCTGATGCACGCCACGTGGATCGTCTACCGGAAGGAGATGACCGAGATCATCCGCGACCGTCGCACGCTGATGGCGATCGGGCTCGCGGCCCTCGCGACGCCGATCATCCTGAGCGTCATCTCGCAGGTGTCCACCAGGACGGCGACCCAGGCCTATACGATCGGATACACCGGCGACGTCCCGGCGGGTCTCGACATCTTGCTGCAGGCGACGAACCTGAAGCTGGTGCCCGTCGCGGACCTGGCGACGGCCGCCAAACAACAGGTGGACGTGGCGGTGGAGTTCAAACCCGGCGAGATCGATGAGTATTACGACCCCAGCCGGCAGAGCGCGCAGATCGCCGATGTGCGCTTGCAAACGGTGTTGGGCCAGTACGACGCGGCTCAGGCAGCCGCCGCGTTGAAGAGCAAGGGCATCGATCCCGGAATCCTCACCCCGCTACGCCTCGTGAGCCATCCTCTGAGCTCTCCGGTCAAGGCCGCGTCCAACGCCTTTCTCAGCTTCTTCCTGCCCTACATCCTGATCACGATGATCATCACGGGAGGTTTCTCGGCCGGGCTCGACAGCACCGCCGGCGAGCGGGAGCGCAAGACTCTCGAGAGCCTGCTGCTGACCCCGGCTCCAAGGAGCCGCCTGCTGATCGGCAAGATCGCGGCGGTGACGACCATCAGCCTGGTGGCGGCTGTGGCCGCCATCGGGTCGATGTTCGTGGCCCTGAGCCAGATCGCGCTGCCCGGACCTTCTGAGTCCAACCACATCAGCCTCAACCCGGTGGCCGTCCCGGTCATGATCTGGGTCGCGCTCCTGATCGCCATCAGCTTCAGCTCCGTCACCCTGGCGCTGGGGACGCTTGCCAAGTCGTTCCGTCAGGGCCAGGCCTACGTCACACCCCTGTACTTCGTCACGATCTTCCCCGCCTCGATCATCCTGTTCATCCCCGATTTCAACCCCGGCCTCGCCTACTACCTGATCCCGATCCTGAACGCGGTGCTCGTGCTGCGGGACGCCATCGTCCACGACGCGGTGGAGTGGGCGAACCTGGCGGTGACGACGATCAGCCTGGTCGGGACCGGTGCTCTGTCCTGGTACGCGGCGCTGCGGCTTTTCACCCGTGAGGGATTGCTTACTCGGTCTTGATGTCGTCGTGGCAAACTGTGTTCGAGGCCCTGATGACGGACAAGAGCGACATCCGACTCCGCAGCCTGGAGCGGGAGAGCATGTACTCGATCTTCGCTCCCCTCGACGCCAACGAGCCGCTGCCGCGTGAGCTCGTGAAAGAGGGCCGCCGGTACAAGACGCTCGGCCGGCGCGAGCTCGCCGGGGCGTTGTGGTTGCCCGCCATGGCCACCGTGCTGGTGCTCGCGTCGTGGGGCGGGATCCACGGGGTCGTCGTGCTCGGCATCATCCTGTTCATGCTGCTCGGCTTCGTCGGCTTCGTCGTCTCGGGCGAGCGCAAGGCTCGGCTGAAATAGCGATCTGCGGCCAGGCGTAATAATTCGAACCATGAATGGAGCTGTGATCGCTGCTTTGGGCCGCTCTCCAATCGGGAGGGCTCGCAAGGGATCGCTGGTCGACGTCCGGGCGGACGACCTCGCGTCTTACGTCGTCACCAAGGTGCTCGAACAGGTCCCGCAGCTCGAGCGCTCCGAGATCGAAGACCTGATTTGCGGATGCGGGCTCCCTGGCGGCGAGCAGGGACACAACATCGGCCGCGTGGTGTCGGTCCTGAGCCGGCTCGACGTGCCCGGGGTGACCGTCAACCGCTACTGCTCATCGTCGCTCATGACTACAAGGATCGCGGCGCACGCGATCGAGGCCGGCGAAGGTGACGTGTTTTTGTCCGTCGGGGTCGAGTGCGTCTCCCGATNCGGCAGCGGCTATCCAGACGCGCCGGACACGTACAACCNGAGGCTGGTCCCCGGGAATGCCGAGGAGTACCCCGACATCTACATCGCGATGGGCCAGACCGCCGAGAACGTCGCGCGGCGTGAAAAGATCAGCCGCGAGGAGCAGGACCGCTACGCGGTCAAGAGCCAGAACGCGGCTGTGAAGGCCCGTGACGATGGCTTCTTCGACCGCGAGATCATCCCCGTTCCGCTGCCGAACGGCGAAATGTTCACCAAGGACGACGGCCCGCGGCCGGGGACGACCATGGAGGTGCTGGCAACCCTCAAGCCGGCTTTCCGCGAAGACGGCACGGTGACGGCCGGCAACTCGTGCCCGCTCAACGATGGCGCCGCGGCGGTGGTGGTGATGTCGGAACGCAAAGCCAAGGAGCTCGGCATCAAGCCCGTGGCGCGGGTGGTCTCGACAGGCTTGACCGCGCTCGAGCCGGAGATCATGGGCCTCGGGCCGATCGAGGCCTCGAAGCAGGCACTGAAGCGGGCGAAGATGACCATCGACGACATCGACATCGTCGAGATCAACGAGGCGTTCGCGGCGCAGGTCATACCTTCAGCGCGTGGAATTGGCATCGACCCGTTCAGCGACAAGCTCAACCCGCACGGAGGCGCGATCGCGCTGGGCCACCCGTTCGGCATGACCGGCGCCCGCATCTTGTGCACGCTGCTGAATGGGCTGCGCGAGAAGGACAAGACCTATGGGCTGGAGACGATGTGCGTCGGCGGTGGTCAAGGCATGGCCATGATCATCGAAAGGCTGAACTAGCGCTTAGACCTTGATGGCGTCCGGGGAGACCCGGAGCAGGCTGTCGAGGACGCGGCGAAGGAGCTTTCTTAGCGACGCCCGTTCCTCGGGGCTGAAATCCGCCAGGACCTCGTCCTCGAGGCTCTCGCGCGCCTTTTCCGCGCGTTCGACCGCCACGCGGCCTGACGCGGTCAGCTCCACCAGGTGACGCCGGCGATCATGCGGGTCGCGGCGCCTGACTGAGAGGCCGGCCGCCTCCAGCTCGTTGAGCAGCAGGACCACCCCGTTCGCGTCGATCAGAAGGGCGGTCTCCAGCTCCTGCTGTGAGACAGCGGGATGGTCGCGCACGTAGCCAAGGAGCATGAACTGCTTGAGGCGCATGCCCAGCAGCTCCTCTGAGGTGCGCCGGTGCAGCGCTTTGGAAATCTGGGTGATCAGCGCGATCAGCCCCGTATCCGAACCGCTCTCCATCTTGACCACTTCTGATCCTACCACCAGATGAGAATCATTCCCACTATTCAGATAATCCATGCAATAAGTAGCATAATGATCCTGTTATAGTGATCGTCACGTAAGTTGGTTCGTCTGTGGAGGCGTTATGAAAATTCATTCTTCGGCAATACGACCCGNTAGGCGGCGCTGGATCGCCCTGATCGTCATCTGCCTCGGCCAGCTGATGATCGTCCTCGACTCGACGATCGTGAACGTCGCACTGCCCTCGATTCAGCGCGACCTGCACTTCAGCCAGGCCAACCTGACCTGGGTCGTCAACGGGTACCTGATCGCCTATGGCAGCTTCCTTCTCATAGGCGGCCGGGCAGGTGACCTGATCGGCCGCCGGAAGGTGTTTCTTGCCGGTGTGCTGGTGTTCACCATGGCTTCGGTTTTGAGCGGACTGGCGCAGGACTCCGCGACGCTCATCGGCGCTCGCTTCCTGCAGGGACTGGGAGGCGCCCTCTCCGCCGGCGTCATCCTCGCCCTGATCGTGACGGGCTTTCCCCAGCCTAGTGAACGCGCCCAGGCGATGAGCGTCTTCACGTTCGTGCTCGCCGGCGGCGGCTCGCTGGGGCTGCTGGCCGGAGGGATGCTCACGCAGATGATCAGCTGGCACTGGATCTTTTTCATCAACGTGCCGATCGGCGTCGGGACNCTGCTGCTGGGCTGGAGGCTGATCGAGGAGAACGAGGGCATCGGCCTGNGCCACGGCGTCGACGTNGCCGGCTCGATCCTGGTCAGTGCCGCGGTGATGCTCGGCGTTTACGCAATCGTGACCGCCGCTGACCAGGGTTGGGGATCTGACCACACGATCGGGTTCGGCGCGGCAGCGATCTTGCTGCTGATTGCATTCTTCTGGCTCGAGGCACGCCTCGAGAACCCGATCCTGCCGCCGCGAATCCTCCGCCTGCGAAGCCTGACCGGCGCCAGCGCAGCACGGGCAATGCTCGCCACCGGCATGTTCACGACCTTCTTCCTGGGCGCGCTCTACCTACAGAACGTCAAGGGCTACGGCGCGGTCGGAACCGGCCTGGCGTTCTTGCCTACGACCCTCGCGCTGGCGGTGCTGTCGCTCGGCATCACAGCGAGGTTGATGCGCACCTTCGGTCCGCGGGCTCTGCTCATCCCAGGCCTGGTGTTGATCACCAGCGCATTGGTTCTACTGTCGACGGCCGACCAGCATGCGGCTTACTTCCCGGGCATCTTCGGGGCGTATCTACTGTTCGGCATCGGCGCGGGCATGTCGTTCATGCCCCTGATGACGATCATGATGGCCGACGTTCCCGCCGCCGACGCCGGCGTTGCTTCCGGGGTGGCCAACGTGACGATGCAGGTCGGTGCCGCGTTCGGCCTGGCCGCGCTGGGCACGATCGCGACCGACCATTCCCGCACGCTGATCGCGCAAGGGAATTCGATCGTCAGCGCGCTGACCGGTGGTTACCAACTTGGATTCGCCATCGCGGCAGCTTGTGTGGCGACGGGATTGCTGATCGTGGTGGTAGTGCTGCGGTCAGCCGGCGGAATGCGCTCGCAGCGACCGATCGCACGTCCCGAGCCGGAATCCGAAGAGGCTTCCGAGGCCGCATGAAAGGTCAAGGGCAAAAACCGGTTCGAAATAACTCCTTCCTTGTGGCCGGTTACTAAGGTGAGATGCGCGCCTTTGCCCTTGATGCCTTCGGGCAACCCGGTTCTGTTCACGACCTGCCTGAACCGGAGCCGGCCGAAGGACAGGTGCGTGTACGGGTTGCCGCCGCTTCGATAAATCCCTTCGACAACGCCGTGCTCCAGGGCTTTCTGAAGGATCGGATGGAACACCGATTTCCACTGATCCCTGCCGGCGACCTGGCGGGCACGGTCGATGCGCTCGGGCCCAAAGCGAGTGGGTTCTCGGTCGGAGATAGAGTGTTCGGGGTCACGAGCAAGATGGTCTTAGGCGAAGGCACGTTGGCGGAGCTGACGACGGCCTCCACCGGCAGCATCGCCAAATATCCGGGGTCGGTCAGCGACGTCGAAGCGGCTGCCCTGCCCCTCGCAGGCGTGTCGGCGCTGATGTCCGTGGAAGCTGCTGCCCTCAACCCGAATGACGTTGTCGTGGTCGTGGGTGCTTCTGGGGGAATCGGCGGCTACGCGGTCCAGCTGGCCTCCGCGCGTGGCGCACATGTGATCGGCGTGACCAGCAACGGAAATACGGAATATGTGAAGAGCCTGGGCGCCGACGAGGTGATCAATCGAATGTCAGGCGAGGTTCTGGAAGCGCTCAAGTCAAAGCACTCCGATGGTGTTGCATCGATCATTGACACGGGTAGCGATGCTCCGGCACTGGCACTATTGAGCGAGGCGGTACGTAAGGGTGGGACGGTCACCTCGATGAAGGGTGCGGCCGCGATCGAGGAGCTCGCGATACGCGGCATCAAAGGCGTCAACCTGCGCACCCAGGTGACGACGGAGCGCCTTGAGCATCTTGTCGGGCTCATGGCTGATGGGAAGTTGAAGGCCCCTCGCATCAGGACGTTCTCTCTCGAGCAAGCCGGAGAGGCCTTCAAGATCATCGGCGAGGGCGGGGCACACGGCAAGCTGGTGGTGAAAATCTGACCGAGTCGCCGCTCAGGTGACGCCGGTTTTCGGTTTGTAGAACCTGCACGGCGGCGACTCGGCCGTGGTGTGGAAGTTCCAGTGGCGGCACCAGGCGAGGCCGTCGAACATGCGACATGTGCCGCAGGTCACGCGAGGGTGCTCTACGTGCGTCTTCTTCATGTGGTGCTCCGGGCGCTCGCCTTCGAACCCTGCCTTCAAAGCAGCGATCGCACCTCCCACAGCTCGGGATAGAAACGCTTGCCCAAGGTGGACCGGAGATAGCTGGCGCCGGTGCTCCCTCCTGTACCGGGCTTGGAACCGATCTGGCGCTCGACCATCAGGACGTGTCGAGCGCGCCAGTGCGCGAATGTCTCGTCGTGATCTAGCAGCTCCTCGCACAGGTCGAACAGGTCGCCGTAGCGCTCGCGATCGCGAAAGATGTCTACCAGCGAGGGTGACCCGCGACGGGCGACCAGCGCATCGAATGCATCGGCCAGCGACGGTTCGTCGAGCCGTCGTTGCAGCCTCGCTTTCTCCTCCGGGGTCGCCTCGATTCGCGTCAGGTATTTCGGGTCCTTCAATCCCGATAGGAATTCGATCTCGCGAAACTGCACCGATTGGAAACCGCTGGCAGGGGCCAGCTGGGAGCGGAATGCAAGGAAATCCTGGGGGGACATCGTCTCCAGGACCTCGATCTGCTCGACCAGCAGTCTCTCGATGACGTACACCCGGCGGAGATGGTGGCGGGCGAAGAAGATGTCGTCTCGGTCGATCGTCGCGCGGGCCGCCTCGAGTTCGTGCAGGACCACCTTGAACCACAGCTCGTAGACCTGGTGGGCGACGATGAACAGCAGCTCGTCATGCTCGTGGCTCAGTCCATGCTGGAGCGCGAGCAGCTCGGGGATCTTGAGATACGAGCCGTAGGAAAGCTTCCGGCCCTCTTCGCCAAACCGTGTCCCCATCAGTGCTTGAAATGCCGCCGGCCGGTCGCCACCATCGCGATCCCTGCGGCATCGGCGGCCGCGATGACATCGGCGTCCTTCATCGAACCACCCGGCTGGATCGCCGCGGTGATGCCGGCGCGAATCCCCACCTCCAGCCCGTCCGGAAACGGAAAGAAGGCATCGGACGCCATCACCGAGCCACTGGCTCGTTCACCTGCCCTATTCACCGCGAGCTGCACGGCCTCCACGCGAGACATCTGCCCCGCTCCCACGCCGACCGCGGCGCCATGCTGGAACAGGACGATCGCATTGGACTTCACGTGCTTCACAGCCGTCCACGCAAGCCCGAGCTGCTCCCATTCCTCCTCCGTTGGCTGCCGCCTGGTCATGACCACGCATGACGCGCGGTCGAATCCGATCCGATCCCAGGCCTGCACCAGGAAGCCTCCCGCGACGGTACGAACGTCGTAATCGAACAAGCCGGGCCGGCCTTCGTGCGCGGCCAGCACAACCATCGCCTTGCGCCGCGCCAGCACCTCGTTGGCCTCGTCCAGAATGGCAGGCGCGATCACCACGTGGGTGGCGATCTGGACGATCAGCTCGGCGGTGGAACGATCGAGCGGCCTGTTGACAGCGACTACCCCGCCAAACGCTGAGACCCTGTCGCATTCGTACGCCATCCGGTACGCCGCAGCGATGTCGTCAGCCACAGCCAGGCCGCATGGGTTCATGTGCTTGATGATGGCCGCCGCCGGCCGCGGGAAGTCGGTCACCAGCGCGAACGCCGCGGCCGCGTCCTGGATGTTGTTGAAGCCGAGCTCCTTGCCCTGGAGCTGCTTGGCGCCTCCGATCCCACCTGGATCGGGACCGAATCGGTAAAAGGCAGCCTGCTGATGCTCGTTCTCGCCGTACTTCAGCGCCTGCGCGAGCTGACCGGTGATCGAGAGCTCCGCCGGGAAGCCGGTGTCGCTGTTGGCGAGCATGTATGCGGCGATCCATGAGTCGTAGGCGGCCGTGTGCGCGAAAGCCTCCGCCGCGAGCCGGCGCCGCATCGCGAGGTCCGCGCTGCCGGCCTGCAGGGCCGCCAGCACCTCCGTGTATCGCTCTGGCCGCACCACGGTTATGACCGCTTCATGGTTTTTCGCCGCTGCGCGGATCATCGTCGGACCGCCGATGTCTATCTGCTCGACCGCCTCATCGAACGCGACGGACGGGCGGGTCACGGCTTCGACGAACGGGTAGAGGTTGCAGCACACGAGATCGATGGTCTTCAGGCCGTGTCGCTCCAACGCCTCCATGTGGTCTGGCTGATCACGCCGCGCAAGCAGACCCGCATGCACGCCTGGGTGCAAGGTTTTGATCCGGCCGTCCATCATCTCGGGAAAGCCGGTCAGGTCGCTGACCGGATGGGCGTCGATCGCCGCGTCCGCGATCGCCTTGAGGGTGTTGCCGGTTGCGTAGAGCTCGAAGCCCAGGCGCTGCAGGCCGCGAGCGAACCCGGTCAGCCCGCTCTTGTCACTGACCGACAGCAGGGCTCTCGGCAAGTCTCGCCTCCAGCGTCCGGATTGCCCGGGGAAGAATCCTGTGCTCCGCTTCGNGGANGCGGCGGCGAAGACTCTCCACCGTGTCGTTGTCCCTGACCTCCACCGCCTCTTGNGCAAGGATCGGCCCCGCATCCAGGTCCTCCGTGACCAGGTGCACAGTCGCGCCCGTCACCGGGACTCCGCTGCGCAGGGCTTGCTCCACGGCATCCATGCTGCCACCGAACTCGGGCAGCAGGGACGGATGGACGTTGATGATCCGGCCTCGATAGCCCTCCAGGAACGGTCTGGTATGGATGCGGTCGTAGCCGGCGTCGACCACNAGCTCAACGTCGTGCGACCTGAAGAAGTCGCGCATGGCCGCATCGCGTGCCTCCTCNCTTGCAAACCGTTTGAGNGAGAGCTCACCCACCGGGATGCGACGTTGGCGCGCAAACGCGGCTCCGCCACAAGACGGCCGGTTGGTGGCCACGGCCACGACGTCGAAACCAAGATCGACGAGGTTGCGAAGATTCGAGCCTTTCCCCGAGACGGCTACCCCTAATTTCATCGGGGTCCCCGCAAAATCGGAGATTTTGTGCGGTGAATTTTCAGCTGATCACCACGCGTTCGCCGCCGGACTGCTCCACGACCTCGCCGACGACGCAAGCGCTGCGCGGCACCTCGTCTCGATCCACGACCAGGATCATGCCCAGACCCATGTTGAACGTGCCGAACATCTCGATGTCGGCGATCCGGCCCCGCTTCGACAGCAGGCCGAAGATCGGCGGCTCATCCCACGAGCGGCGACCGAGGCGCGCGCCCAGCCCCTCCGGAAGGCAACGCGGTAGGTTGCCGAGCACCCCGCCGCCCGTGATGTGCGCGGCGCCCTTCCAGTTGATCGAGCCGAGCTCCTGNAGGTAGGATCGNTGGGGCTCGAGCAGCTCCTCGCCGAGGGGCCGNCCGAGCTCGGGGAACACGCGATCCAGTGGCACGTCCTCGAACACCTTGCGGACGAGCGAGAACCCATTGGTGTGGAGGCCGCTGGACGGCAGCCCGATCAGGACGTCTCCGGCGCGAATGTTCTTCGGGTCTCGCGTGAGCCCCGGCTCGACCATGCCGACGATGAACCCGGCCAGGTCGTAATCACCGAGCGCGTACACGCCAGGCATCTCGGCGGTCTCGCCCCCGAGCAGCGCGCAGCCGGCCTCGCGGCAGGCCGAGGTGACGCCTTCGATCACCTGGATGAAGACCTCTGGATCGAGCTTGCCGGTCGCGAAGTAGTCGAGGAAGAACAGCGGCCGCGCGGCGGCGGTCGCGATGTCGTTCACGCAGTGATTGACGAGGTCGATGCCGATGCCTCGATGAGAGGACGCCGCGATCGCGACCTTGATCTTCGTGCCCACGCCGTCGGCGCTGGCCGCAAGGTGCCCGCCGCCAGGCAGCGCGAAGAGCCCCGCAAACGGACCGACCCCGAGGGCCACATCCTCGCCGTGGGTGGCGGCGATCAGCGGTTTCACCCGCGCCAGCACCCGCTCATACGCCTCTATGTCCACGCCGGCCGCGGCGTAGGANAGCCCTTCGCCGGCCATCAGCCCTTCGTGTCGAGAAGGATGGGATCCGGAATCAATTGCGGCTCGAACTGCATTTTGTCCATCTCGAGTTGCTGAGGCACGGGCACCGGATACGAGCCGTCGAAGCATGCTCGGCAGAACTGCTCGGCGGTGCCGCGGCCGATGGCTCGCATCAATCCCGGGATCGACAGGTACGCGAGGCTGTCGGCGCCGATGTGCTTGCGCACCTCTTCGACCGTGCGGCCGGCCGCGATCAGCTCTTTGGTCGAGCCGATGTCCACGCCCATGAAGCACGGGAACCTCATGGGCGGGCTCGAGATTCGCATGTGGATCTCGCTCGCCCCCGCCGCACGCAGGCGTTCGATGATCCGGCGCGACGTCGTCCCGCGAACGATGGAATCGTCGACGGCGATCACGCGCTTGCCCTTGATCGATCGCGGCAGCGCGTTGAGCTTGAGCATCACTCCCGCCTCGCGAAGCGACTGGTCCGGCTGGATGAAAGTGCGGTTGATGTAGCGGCTCTTCATCAGCGCCTCGCGAAAAGGAATGCCTGACGCCTCCGCGTAGCCGATGGCCGCCGGCGTGCCCGAGTCCGGAAACGCGATCACCATGTCCGCGTCGACCGGCGCTTCCCCGGCGAGCTCGTGACCCATGCGTATCCGTGCCTCCTCCAGCTCGCAGTTCTTGAGGATGGAGTCGGGGCGCGCAAAGTAGATGAACTCGAACACGCACATCGCGTGCTTGCTCGAGGTCTGGAAGGTGAGGTTGTGGACGCCGTGCTCGTCCATCACCACCATCTCGCCTGGCTGCACCTCGCGCACGAAGGTGGCATTGACCGTGTCGAGCGCGCATGTTTCCGAAGCCACGATGTGCGCGGGCTGGCCGGGGAGCGGGATGTAGCCGATGCACAGCGGCCGGAAGCCGTATGGGTCCCGCAGCGCGATGAGCTGCGTGGGCGTGATGATGCCGCACGAGTAGGCGCCGACGACTCGAGCGAACGTCTTGCGGATGACCTCCTCCCACGAGCGGCCGTGGGTGTGCTCTATGAGCCGGGCCATCACCTCGGTGTCGAGCGCCGTACCGAATGTCGCGCCCTCTTCCTCGAGCTGGCGGCGCAGCGCATCAGCGTTGAGCAGGTTTCCGTTGTGCGCGATGGCGCCCGGCCCGAGCTGCGGGTGGTGAAAAGGCAGCGGGTGGGCATTCTCGGGACGGCTCGAACCAGTGGTCGAGTACCGGGTGTGGCCGAGCGCGAGGATCGAGCCTTCGCCCATCTCCTTGACGGTGGCGGGCGAGAACACCTGAGCCACGAGGCCCATGCCGCGATGCACGCGCACGTTCGTGCCGTCCGAGACGGCAATACCCGCGGACTCCTGGCCGCGGTGCTGGAGCGCGAACATCCCGAAGTAGGTGATGTTCGCGACGTCGACACCCCGCGCCGCGCAGATGCCGAAGACCCCACACAT
>JGI25382J43887_10000773_pt1 | contig 11705 bp, 7 predicted proteins | sample GraSoi013_1_40cm_3_FD_43887 | JGI IMG/M metagenome (IMG submission 43887) | reverse complement strand
GGTCATCAAGCAGGAGATTCTGAGCCGGGCCCGGCTGTCGGCGCTCGTCGAGCAGTACAACCTCTATCCGCGACTGCGCAGCCGCGCGCCGCTGGAGACGGTGCTCGATCAGACCCGCCGCGATATCCAAGTCGAGTTGACCGGCCCCGAGCAGGTCAGCGGCCGGACGAAAACGGTGGCCTTCAGGCTGATCTACACGGGCGAGCAGCGCGACACGGTCGCGGATGTCACCAATGCGCTCGCCGCCTTTTACGTCGCCCAGAACGACCGCATGCGATCGGAAGAGGCGCTGCGGACCGCGGAATTCCTGAAAAGGCAGCTGAGCGAGGCGAAACGCCAGGTGGATCATCACGAGCAAAACGTGCGGGCGTTCACCGGACGGCACGTCGGCGAATTGCCGCAGCAGACCGGCATGAACCTCGCGACGCTCAGCCGCCTCAACGATCAGCTCCGGTTGAACGGGGAGCAGCAGTTGCACGTCCTCGAGCAACGCGAGCGGCTGCTCGAGGGGATCGCGGTCGACTCGGACGCGCTGAATATCGCCGCCGCCGCGCCGGCGGTCTCGAACACGAGCGATCCCGTGGAGCTGGCCAAACGCATCGACCGGATGAAGGACGAGCTGCAGCAGCTCGAGACCCGATCCACCGCCAAACATCCCGACGTCATCCGGCTGAAGGAACAGATTGCCGCGCTCCAGCGGGAGGCCGCGGCGCGCGAAGACGCGGATCGAAAGGCTGCGGAGTCGAGCGAGAAGACGCCGGCGCCGTCGCGCGATCTGCCGCCGGCCCGGCGGCGCGCGCTCGAGAACCTGGACGGGGAGCTCAGTCGACTGAAGAAAACCGAGGCGGACGTCCGCAACGCGATCACCGCGTTCGAGCGCCGTCTGGAGGGCGCGCCCGAGCTGCAGAACGAGTTTACCTTGCTCTCACGCGATCAGCAGGCCGCCAAAGATCTCTACGACTCCCTGATGAAGCGCTACGACGAGGCGCAGCTCGTCGCGAGCATGGAGACCGATCGCCAGGGCGAGCGGTTTCGCATTCTCGAGTCCGCGGTTCCTCCGGACGGCCCGAAGGCCCCGAACCGCCTACGGCTGCTGATCCTTGGACTCCTGCTCGCCGCCGCGGCGGCGGTCGGCGCCGTGCTCCTTGCCGAGCAGCTCGATCCGTCGTTTCATACGCTCGATGAATTGCGCAAGTTCACGAGGATTCCTGTGATCGCGGCGATTCCCTGTATCGACGCGGCGCCTGGCGCGCGGCGCGCGCGGGTCGCCTTCGCGATGGCCTCCGCGCTGGTCGTGATCGTACTCGCCGGCGCGTTGTCGGCGCACGTCGCTCGCGACAATCAGCAACTGGTCCGCTTCCTGGTTCGAACGAGTTGATCGCCCATGAGACAACATCTTGATCCCTCCCTGGTGAGCCTGAAGGCGCCGGCCTCGTTCGCCGCCGAACAGTACCAGGGCCTGCGCATCACGATCGAACAGTTGAAGCGTCTGCGGGACGTTCGTTTGATCGCCGTCACCAGCCCGAGCGCGGGGGACGGGAAAACCGTCACCGCCCTCAACCTCGCGGGGGTGCTCGCGTGCGGGTCGGACGCTCGCGTCCTGCTCATCGACGCCGATCTGCGGCGTCCCACGGTTGCCGCGCGCCTGGGAATCGGCGCCGCGGATCCGCGCGGCCTCGTCGACGCCATCGCCGACACGAACGTGTGGCTCGACCAGGTCACGCGCCAGGTGGACGGCTTCAACCTGTCGGTCATTCCGGCCGGTGTGACGCGCGTCCCGATCCACGAGATTCTTCGGTCGCCGCGACTCGAGCGCCTCCTTCAGGAGGCGCGGCAGCGCTACGACTTCATCGTGCTCGATACACCTCCGCTGCTACCGGTGTTCGACGCGGCCACGATCTCCAAGCTCGTGGACGGACTCATCGTCGTCGTGGCGGCGAATCAAACGCCGCGCAAGCTGCTTGCGGAAGCCCTGACTCTTCTCGATCCGGCGACGGTGCTGGGCCTCGTGTTCAATCGAGACGTCCAGCCGTTGTTCGGGTACTACAACTCGTCGTACCGCGGGTACTTTGGTGAGGCGCGGACTGCCTGACGCCCCAAGTCACCCCTGAGGCCGCCTACCGTGAACCCTGAGTCGCGTACTCGCCATCCTGTTCTCCTGCCGGCGCTGGTCATCATCGCGGCATCCACGCTGTTGGCAGGCTGCTACGTCGGCATTCCTCCCGTTGATCTCGGAGCCTTGTCCGCCGTGTTCGTGCTGGCGGCGGCAGTCCCGCCGATGCGATCCCTGTGTGTCGTGATGCGCCAGCGGCGCCAGCGGAACCAGCGCACGGTCATCCTCGGATCCGGTCCGATGGCGGCCAAGCTCCTCGAGGAAATCGAGGCCCTCGACCGCTGTTACCACCGCGTCATCGGCGTCATCGACGATGAACCGCTGCCGACATCATGGGCGGCCCAGGCCAGGTGGCTCGGTCCCGCCAATCGGCTCGCCGAGATTGTCGAACGCGAGCGACCGGGGCGCATCGTGGTCGCGTTTGCCGATCGTCGTGATCGGCTACCGCTCCAACGCCTGCTCGAGCTCCGGGTCCGCGGCATGATCGTCGAGGACGCGCTGGAGTTCCACGAGCGCGTGACCGGCAAGATCGCCATCGAGGCGCTCAACCCGAGCGCGCTGATCCTCTCCTCGAAAGGGTTTCGAAACGATGGCGCGTCCGAGCTGGCGGCGCGGATCGTGAGTCTCGTCGCGTCGGCGATCGGACTGGTGCTCTCGGCGCCACTGCTGGCGGTGATCGCCGTCGCGATCAAGCTCAGCTCCCGCGGTCCCGTGCTGTTCGTGCAGAACCGCGCGGGGCGAGACGGCCGTCCGTTCGGCTTGCTGAAGTTCCGAACGATGCACCCGAGCGAGGAGCGACAGTCGGAGTGGGTGCGGGACAACGCCCACCGGATTACCGGCGTCGGCGCCTGGCTGCGACGGTTCCGGCTGGACGAGCTCCCGCAGCTCGTGAACGTCCTCAAGGGCGACATGAACCTCGTCGGACCGCGGCCGCATCCCACCTGCAACCACCAGATCTTCACCGAGCGGATCGCGTACTACCCGATCCGCTCGATCGTGCGCCCCGGCGTCACCGGCTGGGCGCAGGTTCGCTACGGCTATGCGAACGACCTCGCGGAAGAAACCGAAAAGATGCGGTACGACCTCTACTACATCAAGAACCGATCGCTGTGGCTGGATGCGCGGATCCTGTTGCACACGATCGTCGTGATGTTGAGCGGCGACGGAGCCGCCAGAGTGCGGCGGCAGCCGCGCGATCCCGGTGTCGCATGGGCTCCCGAGCGCACCGACGGGACGCCGTACCCCTCATGGCTCGTCAGGCCGGGCGCCGCGCCTTCGGCCGGGCGGGATTGACCTCCATGTTTCCTCGCGCGGGGGCGGCAGTCCCCTACTCACCAGCGCCAACTGTGTGGTGGCGTCAAGACGACGGCGGCGTCGACGAGGCTCCGGCCCCGACGACGACGACCGGCCGCGTCGCCTTCGCGTCGCTCGTGGTGTTCACCGGCATCCTGCTGCTGTCACCGCAAATCTGGCTGCCAATTCTCGGGTCGTTGAGAATCGCGCTGCTCGCGGCGGGTCTTGCCATCGCCGCGCATCTGCTGCAGCGGCTCGCGGACCATCAGCCGACGCCGTTTGCCACCGAAGTCGTGCTCGCGGTCCTGCTCGTGTGCTGGGCCGTGATCACCGTTCCGGTCTCCTATTGGCCCGGCGGCAGCGTGAACGTGCTCACCGACCACTACCTGAAGGCGGTCGTGTTCTTCTGGCTGATCGGCGCGCTGGTCGCCACCACGTCGCGCCTGCGCGTGTTCGCGTGGACGCTCGTCGTCTGTTCCATCCCGCTCGCGGCGACCGCGCTCAACAACTACGTGTCGGGTGTGTTCCTGTCGACCCGCGTCCCCGGCGTGCACCGCATCTACGGCTATTACGGAGGATCGGGCATCGCGGGGAATCCGAACGATCTTGCGCTGATGCTGAACCTCGTCATCCCCATGGCCGCGGTCATGATGATGAGCGCACGGAGCGCGACCGGTCGCTGGCTGGCGGCGGCCACGCTCGTGCTCGACGCGGCCGCGGTCGTCGTGACGTTCTCGCGTGCGGGGTTTCTCACGCTGGCGACGACGCTCGTCCTCTTCGTGTTCTGGCTGGTTCGGCGCCGGGCTGCAGGCACGGCGGCCGTGCTCCTTCTGGCCGGACTGTTCGCGCTGCCCTATCTCCCGCGAGGCTACGCGGACCGTCTGAGCACGATCACCGACATGGCGGCCGACCGGACGGGATCCGCGGCCGGACGGTGGAACGACTACCAGGTCGCGCTCGGCGTGGTCGCGCACAATCCGATCATCGGCGTCGGCATCGGCCAGGACGTGCTCGCCATGAACGANTACCGCGGCGTGAGCGACTGGATCTCGGTGCACAACGCGTTTCTTCAGTACGCCGTCGATCTTGGCGTGCCGGGTCTCCTGCTCTTCTTGTGGCTGTATGTGATGTGTCTGCGCAGTGCGCGAGCGGTCGAACGGCGCTCGGCCCGCGAACCGGCGCTCGGCGATCTCGCTCACCTGGCGGCGGGCGTCCAGATCGCGCTCGTCGCGTTCGGCGTCGCCGCCTTCTTTCATCCGATCGCGTACCAGTTCTATTTCTTTTCAATCGGCGGGATGGCGGTCGCTCTCAAGCGCGCGTACGTGACAGCGAGCCAGGCGGCGGCGCCCGCCGAATCGCAGGCATCATGAACGTCGTGGACACTCGCGTACCTGATGCACGCGCGCCGCTCCGGCTGCTCAAGGTCGTGCCGACGCTGTTGTGCGGGGGAACCGAGAACCAGGTCATGGCGCTGTGCCGATCGCTCAACCACGGCCGAACGGATCTCGAAATGGCCTGCCTGCGCCGGCTCGGACCCTTCGTCAAGGAAATCGACGACCGGCGCATTCCCCTCGCGGAGTATCCGATCGAATCGTTCTACAGCCTGAACGCGCTCGCCCAGCAGGCGAAGTTCGCGCGGCATCTGACGCGACGCCGCACCCAGATCGTGCACGCCTACAACTTCTACGGCAACGTCTTCGCCGTCCCCCCCGCCAGGCTGGCGGGAACACCGGTGGTGATCGCCTCGATTCGCGATCTCGGACTCTACCTCACGCCGATGCAGAAGCGCGTCCAGCGGTACGTGTGCAAGCTCGCCGACCGCGTCCTCGTCAACGCCGATGCGGTCAAGGACTGGCTGGTCCGCGACGGCTACGCGCCGGAAAAGATCGTCGTGATTCCCAACGGCGTGGACGTCAGCCGCTTCAGCGCTCCGCGCGAGCCGTCCCGACTCCGGTGCGAGCTCGAGCTCCCACCTGATGTCCCGCTGGTGGCGGTGGTGTCGCGATTGACCCGGCTCAAAGGACTGGAACAGTTTCTCGAGGCCGCCGCGCTCGTCGGCCAACGATTCCCGCAGGCGCGGTTCCTCGTCGTCGGCGAAACGCCGCCGCATGACCCGACGTACCTGGACGACCTGAAGGCGCTGGCCGGGCGGCTGTGTATCGGCGACCGCGTCATCTTCACCGGCTTGCGATCGGACGTGCCGGCGCTTCTGGCCAACGTCACCGTCTCGGTCATGCCGTCGTTGAACGAGGCGTTGTCGAATGCGCTTCTCGAGTCGATGGCCGCGGGCGCACCGATCGTCGCCACGCGTGTCGGCGGCACGCCCGAGGTGCTCACCGACGGCAAGACCGGTCTCCTCGTGCCGGCCGCCGACGTCCCGTCCCTGGCGACGTCGATTGCGCGGCTGCTCGACGCGCCGATCCTGGCGGCACAGCTCGGCCGGGCGGCGCGGCAGGTGATCGAGGAGCGATACTCCATCACGCGCATGGCGGCGACGACGGAAAACCTCTATCGCGACCTCCTGACACGCCACGCGCGCAAAACTGAACGGCGAGGAATCCGGCACGAACGCGCCGCGCGAGAGACCCACGGCCAATGGCTCGGCACTCTGACGTCCCTTGTCGATCGCCCGGCGCTACCGATCGCGGAGCCCGCGTGCTCCGTGCACGTGGTGACGGATGACGCCGAGTTCCTCGCTCTCGAAGCGGAATGGAACGAGACCGTCGAGCGTGCCCGGATTGGGCATCCATTCCTGCGTCATGAATGGCTGCGGACGTGGTGGGAGTGCTTCGGCCGCGGTTGCCGCCTGCACATCCTCATCGTGAGACGCGGCGGCCGGATCGCAGCGATTGCGCCGCTGCTGTCCGACACCACCCGCTCGTACGGGATCTCGATCCGACGACTCCGACTGCTGCACAACGATCACACGCCGCGGGCCGACTTCATCGTTGCGGAGCAGCCGGAGGAATCGTATCGGGCCATTTGGAAAGCGCTGTGCGAGCAGCGCGACCGTTGGGACGTGTTGCAGTTGAGTCAACTGCCGGAGGGTTCGCCGACGCTCGACACCGTGTCGTCTCTCGCGGCCGAAGACGGGTGTCTCAGCGGCGTCTGGCCGAGCGGTGATGCACCGTACGTGCGACTCGCCGGGAACTGGGACGAGTACTACAGCAGGCTGAGCTCGAAGTTCAGGCAGAACGTTCGCAATCGGCTGTCACGCCTGACACGCCTCGGTGAGCCGGCGCTCGAAACCGTCATCGACGGCGCCGCGCTCCTCGGTGCACGCGAGGACGCGTTCCGGCTCGAAGCGTCGGGGTGGAAGGCCGAGGCGGGAACCTCGATCGACTCCGATCCAGCCGTCCACCGCTTCTATGCGCTGCTGGCCGAGCGGGCGTCCCAACACCGCTGGCTCCATCTGCTCTTCCTCACCGTGAACGGCGAGCGCATTGCGACGTCGTACGGCGCGCGCTACGGGAACCGGCTCTTTCTTTTCAAGACCGGGTACGACCCCGCACATGCGCAATGCTCCCCCTTCAAGCTCCTCATCTACTTCGCCGTCCGGCACGCGTTTGCGGAAGGCCTGACCGAGGTCGACTTCCTCGGAGACGCCGAGCCGTGGAAGTTGGAATGGACCCCGACCACCAGGGCCCATCACTGGTTGTTCGTGTTCGCGAACACCAGCCGCGCGCGCGTGCTCCATCACGCGAAGTTCCGGCTTGCGCCCGTCTTGAAGCGCTGGAGAGCGTGATCATGTTCGTACCGACGTATCAGGGACTCTCCGCGAAGGACTTCTTCAGATCCGCCGGCTTGCCGAGCCAGTGGTTTCCGTTCAACGCGCCGCACGCCCTGCGCTTCTACAGAGCGCGCAACGCGATCTACTACCTGTTCAAGGCGCTGTGCGCGAGCCGGCCGAACCTGACCGTGCTCGTGCCGGATTATTACAGCGGCAACGAAGTGCTCGCCATGCGGGCCGCCGGCGCGAGACTTCAGTACTGTCCTGTCGGTCGGCACATGCAGCTCGATCCGAATGACGTCGAGCGGCTGTGCGCGCGCGACGAACCGGACGTGCTGTACGTCATCCACTACCTCGGATGGCCGCAGCCGATGAATGCCCTCGTCGAGTTGTGCGCCCGGCGCGGCATGCTGCTCTTCGAAGATTGTGCGCTCGCGCTTCTGAGCGAGCTCGATGGCAAGCCGCTCGGATCGTTCGGCGACTGGGCCGTGTTCTGCCTGTACAAGACGCTTCCGGTCCCGAACGGCGCGGTGCTCGTGCAGAACACCGCGAAGCTCGAGTCGCTCGAACGGCTGCGGCTGCGGCACGTGGGACCCGCTTCGGTGCTCGGACGCACCGCCGAGCTCTTCGTCCAGCGGGCCCGGAGCCGCGCCGACCGGCTGGGCGCCGCGCTGTGCGCGGTGAAGCGAGGCCTCGGCCGCGCGGCGGGAGCGCTGGAGGTCCACCGCACGCCGGTCGGCGACATGGGGTTCGACGTGACCGCCGTCGATCTCGCGATGTCGCGATTGTCGGAGCGCGTGATCGGCCGGCTGGACTTCGCCGAGATCAGACGCCGGCGCGTCGCGAACTTCCGCCGCCTGTCGCACGGACTTCGAGGCCGGGCGAGCCAGGTGCTGCCGGATCCGGTGGAAGGCATCTGCCCGCTCTTCTTTCCGGTGTTCGTCGAGGACAAAGCGGCGGCGGCGACAGCGCTGCGGCAGCGCGGTGTGGATGCGCTCGAATTCTGGAACGACGGCGTCGAGGCGGACGGTCTCGAGATGTCCCCGGCCGCCAGCTTCCTTCGCGCTCACGTGCTCGAGTTGCCCATTCATCAGGACCTGACGCCGGAGCACGTCGACTACGTCGCGCGTCAGGTGTCGACCTTGAATCTGCGGATGGCTGCGTGAGGCTGGAAATCATCGACGACGGCGACGGCGTCGCCCGGCTGGCGCCGCAATGGAACGAGCTGCTGGAACACAGCGCCGCCGATTGTCCATTTCTGACCGCGGAATGGCTCGGTGCGTGGTGGAGATTTCTGAGTGGCGCGCACAGACTCCAACTGATCGCCGTGTTCGACGGCGCCCGACTGATCGCGATTGCGCCGCTGCTCGTCGCGCGCGGGCCCTTTGGGCTGTTTTCGCGTCTCGAGTTCCTCGGCACGGGCTACGCGGGCTCGGACTATCTGGACCTCATCGTGCGGCTCGGGCACGAACGAGAGGCGTTGCCGGCGCTCGCGGGCGCCATCAAGCAACAGAAGCGAACCCTCCGGCTGAATCACGTGACCCACGCGTCGACGGCCGCGCGGCTGGCGGAACAGCTCGTCGAGGACGGTTGGACGCTGAGGCGCACACACGCCGGGATCTGTCCGGTCGTGACGCTGGCGGGACAGACGTGGGATTCGTATCTCGCCTCCCTCGGCGCCTCGCATCGCGCCAATTTCCGGCGGCGGCTCAGGGCGCTCACCGACCGGTTCGATCTCCGCTTCGACCTGGTCACCTCCGACGCGGAGCGGCGGGACGGGCTGGCCACCCTCATCCGGTTTCACGAACAGCGGTTCGGGCCGCGTGGATCGACCGCGTTTCTCACGCCGGCGGTCCGCGCGTTCCAGGCCGATGCCACCGCGCGAGCGCTCGCGCGCGGCTGGCTGCGCATGTACGTCCTCTGTCTCGACGGCGAGCCCGCCGGGGTGATGTACGGCTTCGCGTACCAGCAGCGTTTCTATTTCTACCAGCACGGATTCGATGCCTCGCACGCACGGCTCAGCGTCGGACTCGTGTTGATGGGATTGACCATTCGGGCCGCGCTCGAAGAAGGCGCGTGTGAATTCGACATGCTGTACGGCACCGAGACGTACAAATCGCTCTGGGCCCGGGACGAGCGGCAGTTGGCTCAACTCCAGCTATTTCCTCCGCACTTGGGCGGCGTCGTCGATCGACGAACCGCCGAGGCCGAGCGAACGATGCGTACCGTGGCCCGGCGCATTCTGGCGATTGGAGCCGCGCGTGCAACCTAGGATGAGCGCGCGATGGCGATGGCGCGTGAGGTCGACGCTCGCCTCGGCGATCGCCAGCGCGCATCGTCACCGGCTCGGCGCGCGGCTCGCCCGGCCGGTCGCTCAGCCGCTCATTGTCGGCTACCACCGCGTCGTCGAGGACTTCGCGGCCGCGGCGCGAACCGACCTTCCGAGCATGCTCATCGGCCGCGCCATGTTCGAGCGGCACGTCGATCTGATCGGACGTCACTTCAAGTTCGTCAGCCTCGACGACATCGGCGAGCGCATCGCGAGTGGATCGCCGTTCACCGAACGGGTCGCGGCCATCACCTTCGACGATGGCTACCGCGATGTGTACGAGCACGCGTATCCGCTGCTCAAACGCAAAGGCATCCCGGCCGCCGTGTTCGTCGTCACCGATCTCGTCGGGCGCTCGAGCTGGCAGCCTCACGACAGACTGTACCGCCTCATGGCGAAGGCGTTTGCCGTGTGGGATCGACCGCAACGTCGGTTGCTTGCGCTGTTGGGCGACCTCGGCCTTCCCGCGGCTCAACGACTGGACGCCGGCGCGACCACCGACAGCCCGTTGAGGATGGTTTCGACGCTGATGCCGGAGCTCTCTCGAGCCAATGTCGGCGTGGTCGTCGCCGGCCTCGAGGCGGCGGTCGGCAACGGATTCGGCCCCGCGCCGCGCACGCTGACGTGGCCCATGCTGCTCGAAATGCGCCGCGCCGGCTTCGTCGTCGGATCGCATACCGAGGCGCACGCGTCGTTGCCCACGGAGTCAGCGGACACGGTCGCCGACGATCTCGAAAGTTCGAAGCGCACATTGGAGCGCCACCTCGGCGAACCGATCGCGCATTTTGCGTATCCCGGCGGTCAGTTCACCGACGCCGTCGTCGAGGCGGTCGGCCGCGCCGGCTATCGATTCGGTTACACCGCCTGTCCACACGGCAACGCGCGCCATCCACATCTGGCGATCGAACGGCTGCTGCTGTGGGAGGGATCGTCGGTCGATGCCGACGGCCGTTTTTCGGAGGACATCTTGCGCTGTCAGGTCCACGGTCTCTGGCCGCCCATCCGCAAGTGCCGGGTGCGTCACGTATGAAGCAACGGCTCCTCGACGCGCTCCGCGGTCCGGCGATGGTACTCATCGCCGGACGTGCCGTCGGATTCGCCGCGCTGTTCATGATCCCGGTGGTCCTGGCCCGCGTCTTCAATCGGGCGGAGTTCGGCACGTACAAGCAGTTGTTCCTGGTGTTCTCCACGCTCTACGGGATCGCGCAACTCGGGATGGCCGAGAGCTTGTACTACTTCGTGCCGCGCAGAGCCGGGGCGGGCCGCCACGTGTGCAACGCGGTCGTGACGCTGGCGTGCGCAGGACTCGGTTGCCTGACCCTGCTCTACGCGGCGCGGACGGCAATCGCCGCCTGGCTGACCAACTCGCAGCTCGCCGATCATCTCGTCCTGCTGGGGCTGCTGCTGGCGCTGACACTGGTCGCCACCGTGTTCGAGATCGTCATGATCTCGCGCGGCCAGCATGTCAAGGCTGCCGTCACGTACGCCGGCTCCGACTTCGCTCGGGCGCTGCTCTTCATCATTCCAGCGCTGGGATTCGGCGGCGTCGGCGCCGTGCTCATCGGCGCCGTGGCATTCGGCATCCTCCGCGTGGCGGCGATGCTCGCCTATCTGTGGCAGGAATTCGACGGCGGCCTGCGGATCGACGTCGGCCTCTGGCGGCGTCAACTGGCGTACGCGCTGCCCTTCGCACTGGCCGTCGGCGTCGAGGTCGTGCAGACGAATTTTCACCAGTACGTCGTGGCCGCGCGATTCGACGCGGCCACGTTCGCGATTTACGCCGTGGGATGCCTGCAGATTCCGCTCGTCGATCTCGTGATGACTTCGACCGTCAACGTCATGATGGTCCAGATGACCGCGCACGCGCGGGAAGGCGATCGGCGCGCGGCCGTGTCGCTTTGGCACAGCACGATCTCGAGGCTGGCGATCGTCATGTTTCCGCTCGCCGCCTTCCTGCTGGTCGCGGCGCGCCCAGTCATCGTCGCGCTCTTCACGACGAAGTATCTCGCCAGCGTGCCGATCTTCATGGTGTGGACGCTGACGATCCTGCCGTCGGCGTTCGCGGTCGACGGGGTGCTGCGCGTCTACGCCCAAACACGTTTCCTCCTCGTGATGAACGTCTTGCGTTTCGCGCTCGTCGTCGTCTTGATTTGGCCGTTTCTCTCGATCTTCGGCATGAGCGGCGCGGTGCTCGTGACCTTGCTGGCGACGAGTGTGGCGAAAGGCGTCGGCGCCGTGCG
>JGI25382J43887_10000771_pt1 | contig 11730 bp, 9 predicted proteins | sample GraSoi013_1_40cm_3_FD_43887 | JGI IMG/M metagenome (IMG submission 43887) | reverse complement strand
CGGTACCTCACGGGTAACGAGACGGACGCCGAGGACCTCGTGCAGGAGACGTATGCGCGCGCGCTCAGGGCGGAGCATCAGTTCACGCCCGGCACGAATTTGAAGGCGTGGCTGTTTCGCATCCTACGCAACACGTTCTTGAGCCAGTACCGGCGCCAGCGCCACAACCCGACGGTGGGCGGCCTCGACACCGTCGACGCGGACGCCCAGGGCGCGGCGACCGAGGCGTGGCTGCTCGGCGACATCGAGCTGGATCGCCTGCGCAAGGTGGTGGCCGAGGAGATCGAGGCAGCGCTGATGACGCTGTCGGAGGACGCGCGCGCGGTGATCCTGCTGGACCTGGAGGGCCTGACCGAGGTGGAGGTCGCCGACGTCGTCGGCTGCGCGGTGGGAACGGTGAAGTCGCGGCTCGCCCGCGCGCGGGCGGCGCTCCGGCAGAAGCTGAAGGACTATGCGCGGTGAGCGATCGATGACGTGCGACGACGTCCGGATCCGGCTGCTCGACTACCAGCGGGGGCGCCTGCCGCACTCGGCGCAGGGGGAGGTCCGCGCGCACCTCGACGAGTGCCCCGGCTGCGCCCGCGCTGACGCCGTCGAGCAGGAGCTGACGTCGGTGCTCGAGCACCGTCTGCCCCAGCACCCGGCGTCGCTCGCGCTCAAGCGGCGGCTCGCCGCGCAGTGGGCCGCACCCACCGCCGAGCCCTCGTGGTGGAATCGCTGGCGGCCATCGCTCGTGCCGGCGTTCGCCGTCGCCGCGGTCGTGGTGGCGGCCACGCCCGTCCTCTATTACGAGCGGGCGGCCTCCCGCGCGGCGAGCGAGCGGGCCGGCATGGTGGGCGAGGCCGTGAACGATCACCTGCGCGTGCTCACCAGCCAGCACCCGCTCGACGTGGAAAGCGGCGGCTTCCACCAGGTGAAGCCGTGGTTCGAGGGGCGGCTGGACTTTGCGCCGGTGGTGCCGTTCGAAGGCGACGCCGACTTTCCGCTCAAGGGCGGCGCCGTCGGCTATTTCCGGGACCGCAAGGCGGCGGTGTTCGTCTACGCGCGCCGCCTGCACCCGATCTCGCTGCTGATCTTCCGCGCCGACGGCCTCGCCTGGCCGGGGCGCGACCTGACGCGGATCGGCCCCGTGGAGGCGTACGCGACGGCGGAGCGCGGCTTCAACGTGATCATGTGGCGGCGCGGGGAGCTGGGCTACGCCCTCGTGTCCGACGTCGACGCGCGTGAGCTGAGGCAGCTCGCGGCAAGGATGGCAGGCGGTCCGTAACGCGGCGGGGCGGCCCGGACCGCGACGAGGCGGAGCGGGCCTCTCGGGCGGCTCGAAACGCCGTATACTCTGTCCGCCTGGCCGCAGGGCACGCAGCGACGAGGGAGGAGACCATCGCGGCGCGAGGGCCTCGTCGTGGACGTGGGCCATTGGCGGCACCAGCCCGATCGCCGAGGACGGGGCCGCCACGGCCGGCGCCGAGCGACACTCGAGGAAGGAGGCCTCAACATGGCCGAGTCGACGACGAGGAACGATGGCGCGATCAGGGCCGGCCACGGACGGTATGCGTTTGATCTGGCGAAGCTGCACACGATCGATGCCGGGCCCGGCTACTCGACGGCCCATGGGCCTGTCATCGAGGGCGAACGCATTCAGATCGGTCTCATGCGTATGCCGAAGGGAACCGGCAGCCGGCCGCACAGCCATCCGAACGAGCAGTGGATCTACGTCATGCAGGGGACGCTCGAGGCCGAGGTGGAGGGCGTGAAATCGCGCGTGGCGTCGGGCTCACTGATCTACATCCCGGCCAATGCCGTACATGCGGCTCAGGCCACTCCGGATGGGGACGTCATCTTTCTGACCGCCAAGGACATGTCCCACGGAATCGTCGGGACTCCGGTCGACGCGTCGATCTCCGCGCCGGCCTACGCGCCCGGGTTCGAGCCGAAGAAGTAGCAACGACCGCGAGGGCCACCGCGTCCCCGAGGAGGCATCCATGGCCGGGTCCATCGACCGTCGGGCATTTCTCGTGCGAGCCGGAACGGCAACCGCCTCCGTCATGGCCGGACCGCTCTTCGCCTCTTCGAGGGCCGTGGCCGCCGGGGAGCGGCTCGTGGTCGCCGTCGGCCAGTGGGGGATCGAGACGCCCTTCGCGTGGCGCTCCAGCCAGTCCGAGAAGACGCTGTGGGACGTCGTCCACGATCCGTTGATCACGCGCGATCCGAAGACGTTCGAGTACCGCNCGGGCCTGGCCACTANGTTCCAGCCGTCCAATGATCTCAAGACCTGGACCTTCAAGCTCCGCCGCGGCGTGACGTTCCATGAGACCTGGGGCGAGCTGACGGCCGAAGATGTGAAGTTCACGGTCGAGCAGAACCTCCGGCCGGACGTCCCCGGCGGCTCCGCCCCGTTCTTCCGCGCTCAGCTGGAGAAGATCGAGACGCCCGACAAGTACACGGTGGTGCTGCACTTCAAGTCGCGCGCCTGGGAGGTGCCGTCCCACTTCACGCAGTTCGTCGGCTACCAGAACATCACCTCCAAAAAGTATCTGGAGTCGGTCGGCGAGGAGAAGGCCGCGCTCCATCCGATCGGCACCGGCTCCTACCGCCACGTCGAGGGCCGGCAAGGCGACTACCACCGGTTCGAAGCGGTGCCGAACCACTGGCGGCGGACGCCGGAGTTCAAGGAGCTGGTGATCCGGCGTATCCCCGACCCCGCCACGCGCCTGGCCGGCCTCCGCGCGGGCGAGATCGACATCGGCCAGGTGTTCGGTGACTATCTCGACCAGGCCGTCAAGTCAGGGCTGCGGATCCACGAGACGCCGAACGCGGGGCTCTACTGGATCGCCCTCCAAGGCCAGACGACGCCGGATCGCGAGGACTACTGTCCGCAATGCCCGTGGGTGGGAGACCCCACCGACCCCAAGAGCCTCGAGAACGCCCGCAAGGTGCGGCTGGCCCTGAACCTGGCCGTCAACAAGAAGGCGATCGTCACCGGTCTCTGGAAGGGCAAGGGCTCGGAGACGCCGTTCACCTACTTCTACTACCCCTTCAACAAGGGCTACAGCCGCGAGTGGGTGATCCCGCCCTACGACCCGCAGCGCGCCAGGCAGCTCCTGGCCGAGGCCGGCTACCCGACCGGCTTCGAGGTCAGGGCGAACCCGATGGTCTTCACCTATGCCCTCGACGGCATCGACGTCATGGAGGCGGTCGCGCTCGACTGGGAGAAGCTCGGTGTCAAGGTGAAGCGTGTCCCCGAAAGCTTCGGGAACTTCCTNCCCAAGGTCCGGGCCCGCAAGACCGGGCGAACGTTCTGGGTGTACGCCGCGCCCCCCTTCGATGAGCCGGGCCTCGGCTGGCAGCGGACCATCTGGACCAAGGGCGCGTTCAATCTGCTCGCCGAGGGCCCGTACGACAAGGACCTGGACGCGATCCTGCGCGAGACCGATCCCGAGAATCGGACCAAGCTGACCCACGACCTCGGCCAGAAGCTCTACGAGCAGTATCACGGCGTCATGCTGGGCATGAGGTCGACGACGTGGGCGGTCAGCAAGAAGGTGGGGAGCTGGGCGACCCTCGCTTANGTGCCGCTCGAGAACAATTACGAGTACGTGACCCCGGCCGGTCGCTGACGGGAGCATCCTTCATGAGCGATTTCAAGAGCGAGCTCCGCGACGGGATGTGCATCGACTGGGACGTTTCCATCACCGTGGACGACGGCCTCGTCCTTCGCGCCGANGTGTATCGGCCGANCCGGGCGGGCCAGCACCCCGTCATCATGTCCTACGGCCCCTACGGCAAGTGGCTGCACTTCGAGGATCTCTACACCGATCAGTGGCGTCGCATGGCCGCCGAGCACCCCGACGTCGTCGCCGGTTCCTCCAACCGGTACCAGAACTGGGAGGTGGNGGATCCCGAGAAGTGGGTGCCGGACGGCTACGCCTGCGTCCGGGTGGACTCGCGCGGCGCCGGCCGCTCGCCCGGCTTCCTCGACATCTGGTCGGCCCGCGAGGTGAGGGATCTCTACGCGTGCATCGAGTGGGCGGCGAATCAGCCGTGGAGCACCGGCAAGGTCGGCTTGAACGGCATCTCCTACTACGCGATGAATCAGTGGCAGGTGGCGGCGCTCCAGCCGCCCCACCTGGCCGCCATCTGCATCTGGGAGGGAGCGGCCGACTACTACCGCGACCTGAGCCACCACGGCGGCATCCTGTGCACCTTCGGCAGGACCTGGTTCCCCTCCCAGGTCATCCGNGTTCAGCACGGTCGGGGAACTCGAGGCTATCGCTCGCGCATGAACGGCGACTGGGTGTCGGGGCCGCCCACGCTGGGCGAGGAAGAGCTCGGCGCCAACCGGCGCGACTTCTACGAGGANTGCTGCCGGAACCCGCTGGCCAGCGACGAGTACTGGCGCTCGCGCATGCCCGACTGGTCGAAGGTCAGGGTGCCCCTGTTCTCNTCAGCGAACTGGGGCGGGCAGGGCCTGCACCCCCGCGGCAACTTCGAAGGGTTCGTGCGCGCGGCCTCGGACGAGAAATGGCTCGAGGTGCACGGCATCGAGCACTGGACCCACTTCTACACGGACTACGGCGTCAATCTACAAAAGAAGTTCTTCGGCCACTTCCTCAAGGGCGAAGACACCGGATGGAAGAAGCAACCCAGGATTCTGCTNCAGGTGCGCCATCCCGGGGAGCGATTCGTCGAGCGTCACGAGGAGGAGTGGCCGCTGGCCCGCACCCGGTGGACGAAGCTCTACCTGAACGGGGCGGATCAGAGCCTCATCGCCGAGCCGCCCGCCCGGGAGGGCAGCGCGACCTACAGCGGCTTCGGCGAGGGGGTCACGTTCCTGACGAAGCCGCTGGACGCCGACACCGAGATCACCGGGCCGCTGGCGGCCAAGCTCTACGTCTCGTCCGAGACCACGGACGCCGACCTGTTCCTGGTGGTGCGCGTGTTCACGCCGAACATGAAGGAGATCACCTTCCAGGGGGCGCTCGACCCCCACACCCCGATCGCCCAGGGATGGCTGCGGGCCTCGCACCGCAAGCTCGACCCCAAGCTCACCCTGCCCTACCGCCCGTATCACGCCCACGACGAGAAGCAGCCGCTCACCCCCGGCCACGTCTACGAGCTGGACGTCGANATCTGGCCGACCTCCATCGTGGTGCCGGCGGGCNACCGAATCGGGCTCACGGTGCGCGGGCGCGATTACGAATATCCCGGTGGCCCCGGCGCGGGGCTGGGGACGCTGGGCGCGGTCTTCACCGGGGTCGGACCCTTCCAGCACAACGACCCCCGCGACCGGCCCCCGGACATCTTCGGCAAGAACGTCACGCTTCACTGTGGTGGCGGGCGGCAGTCGCACCTCCTGCTGCCCATCGTCCCGCCCGCGCGCTGAGCGCGGGCCGGGNCTCACCTCACGGAGGACGGGATGGAGATTCTCGATCTGAAAGGGTCGCTGAAGTTTTCAAAAGNGCGGCACGTGTACAACACCCTGGCCGACACCCCGTTCTGTTCGATCAGCATCGTCGGCTGGGAGCCGGGGCAGACGTCGCCCATCCATTCCCACCCGGGGGCCGACGAGATCTACCACGTCCTGGAGGGCGAAGGGCTCTTCAACGATGGACGGACGGAGGTGCGGTTGGGTCCCGGGGACACGGTCATCTTTCCNGCCGGCGAGGTGCATCGCGTCCAGAGCCTCACGCGCATGGTGCTCTATCGCGTCCAGGCCGGGACCGACCGGCATCCGGAGCCAGCGGATGCCTGGCCGGCGCGCGGGATTCTCGGAGGATAAGGCGATGGCCGGATCGATAGATCGTCGGGCATTCCTCAGGCTGGGTGGAACCGCGGCCGCCGCTCTCACGGGCGCCCCGCTCATCGGCACCCATCGCGCCGCCGCCGCTGGCGATCGCCTCGTCGTCGCCGTCGGGCAGTGGGGCACCGAGACGCCGTTCGCCTGGCGCTCCGTCCAGGCCGAGAAACCCCTGTGGGACTGCGTCTACGATCCGCTGATCGTGCGGGACGTGAAGACCTGGGAGTACCGCCCCGGCCTCGCTACCACGTTCCAGCCNNCGAACGAGATGCGGACGTGGACGTTCACGCTGCGCCCGGGAGTGAAGTTCCATGAGAACTGGGGAGAGCTGACNGCCGAGGACGTCAAGTTCACCGTCGAGCAGAGCTTCAAGCCCGACGCCCTGGGGGGCTCGGCGTACTTCTTCCGCAATCACCTCGACCGGATCGAGACGCCNGACAAGCACACGGTGGTGATGCACTTCAAGAGCCGGCAGTGGATCGTGCCGTCCCTCTTCACGCAGTACGTCGGCTACCAGAACGCCATCTCCAAGAAGTACATGGAGTCCGTGGGCGAACAGAAGGCCGCCGCCCACCCCATCGGCACGGGGCCCTGGCGCCACGTGGAGGGCAAGCAGGGCGACTACCACCGCTTCGAGGCGATCCCCAACCACTGGCGAAAGACGCCGGCCTTCAAGGAACTGATCATCAGGCGAATTCCGGAGCCGGCGACGCGGCTGGCCGGTCTGCGGGCGGGCGAGATCGACATCGCCCAGGTCTTCGGTGACTTCCTGGAGCAGGCGCAGAAGGCAGGCCTCCATATCCACGAGTCGGCGAACGCCGCCCAGTACTGGGTGATCCTCACCGGCCAGACGACCCCCAACCGCGAGGACTACTGCCCGGCCTGCCCGTGGGTGGGCGACCCCAACGACCAGAAGAGCTTGGAGAACGCCCGCANGGTCCGGCTGGCCCTGAACCTGGCCGTCAACAAGAAGGCCATCCACAGCGGGCTGTGGAGAGGGCGGGGTGGCGAGACACCCTATTCCTACTACTACTACCCGTTCAACAAGGGCTACAGCACGGACTGGAAGCTTGCGCCCTACGATCCCGAGCGGGCGAAGAAGCTCTTGGCCGAAGCGGGGCACGCCGGCGGCTTCGAGGTCCGGGTGAACCCTTATGTCCAACTCGTCGCCCAGGACGGGCCGGACATCATGGAGGCGGTGGCGCTCGACTGGGAGAAGATCGGCATCAAGGTCAAGCGGGTCCCGGAGGCGGCCAGCAGCTTCGGCCCCAAGAGCCGTCTGCGCAAGACCAACAAGACCTTCTCGGTCTACGGCTCGCCGCCGTACGACGAGCCGGTGGCCGGCTGGGAGCGCGTGATCCACTCCAAAGGTGCCTTCAACCTGCTCCTCGACGGCGCCTACGACGAGGAGATCGACGCGACCATGCGGGAGTTCGACGCCGACAAGCGCGTGAAGATGAGCCGCGAGCTCGGGCAAAGGCTCTACGACGGGTATCACGGCGTCATGCTCGGGATGAAATCGATCACGTGGGCGGTGAGCAAGAGGGTCGGCGGCTGGCAGACGCTCGCCTACGTGCCGGCGGAGACCAACTACGAATACGTGAGTTAGCATCGGAGGGGGCCTCGACGGCCCCCTCCGAAACCTCCCCCAGGACAGGATTGCGCGGGCAAAGCCCGCGGTCGAAGGGCGGTGCATCGGGTGCAGCGGTACATCGTCGGACGGTTGCTGCAGTCGATCGTGTCAATGTTCGTGGTATCGGTCGTCGTCTTCGCGCTCGTGCGCCTCTCCGGCGACCCGATCCAGATCATGGCGCCGCCGGAGGCGACCGAGGCGGACATCAAGATCATGCGCGCTTATCTTGGCCTCGATCGCCCCTGGCCCATCCAGTACGGGCGGTTCGTGACGCGGGCCCTCCAGGGGGATTTCGGCCAGTCGGTCCGCTTCCGCCGCCCCGCCCTCGATCTGATCCTCGAGCGGTACGGTGCCACCTTCGAGCTCGGGGGCCTGGCCGTCCTCATCGTGATCGTCGTCGCGCTCCCCGTCGGCGTCTACGCCGCGGTCCGGCGGGGGACCGCCCTCGACTACGCTGCTCGGGCCTTCGCCGCCCTGGGACAGGCGGTGCCGCCGTTCTGGCTGGGGCTGCTCCTCGTGCTCGTCTTCGGCGTGCTCCTCCACCTCCTGCCGACGTCGGGGCGCGGCACGCCGCTCCACATCATCCTGCCCGGCATCACGCTGGGCTGGTTCGCCGTGGCCGGGCTGATGCGCCTGACCCGGTCCTCGATGCTGGACGTCCTCGGCAGCGAATACGTCAAGCTCGCCCGCATCAAGGGACTGCCCGAGCGGCAGGTGATCTGGAAGCACGCCTTCAAGAACGCCGCGCTGCCGGTGGTGACGTTCGCCGCCCTGCTGTTCGTCGCCCTGCTGAATGGCTCGATCATCATCGAGACGGTGTTCAGCTGGCCGGGACTCGGGCTGCTCGTCATCGAGGCCGTCGACTCCCGGGACTACCCGATCGTCCAGACGGTCGTCCTCTTCCTGAGCGCGATGTACATCGGCGTCAACCTGCTCGTCGACATCCTCTACGCCTACCTGAATCCCAAGATCCGATACTCGCCATGAGGATTCCGTCCGCCGCCGCCGCCGACCTCGCCGTCGCCGGACGCCCTCCCGAGCGCCGCTGGCCGCCCGCGATCCCGCTGGTGATCGTCGCCGCGCTCGTGTTCTGCGCGGTGTTGGCGCCGCTGCTGGCGCCCCACTCGCCCGTCGAGGGTTCGCTCGGCGAGCGGCTCATCCCGCCCCTCGGCATGGAAGGGGCGAAGCCCAACCATCCATTCGGGACGGACCGGCTCGGCCGCGACACGCTGAGCCGGCTGGTGTACGGCGCCCGGATCTCGCTGTCGGTATCGGTGGTCGGCATCACGCTGACGGGGACGATGGGCGCGTTCATCGGCCTCCTGGCCGGCTTTCTGGGCGGCTGGGTCGAGACGCTGCTCATGCGCCTCGTCGACATCTCGCTCTCGCTCCCCGGCATCCTGATCGCGGTGCTGCTCTCGGTCGTGTTCGAGCCGTCGTTCACCAACGTGATCATCGTGGTGGTGTTCCTCTTGTGGCCGAGCTACGCCCGGCTCGTCCGGGGAGAGACGCTCGGCCTCAAGCAGCAGGAGTTCGTGGCGCTGGCCCGTGTCGCCGGGTGCTCGAGCCTGACGATCATGTTCCGTCACATCGTCCCCAATCTGGCGCCCTCCATCCTGGTGCTGGCGACGCTGCACGTCGGCTACGTCATCGTGCTGGAGGCCGCCCTGAGCTTCCTCGGGGTGGGCATCCCGCCGCCCACGCCGTCGTGGGGCGTGATGGTGGCCGATGGGCGGGGCCTGATCGAGCAGGCGTGGTGGATCTCGATCCTGCCCGGCATCGCCATCCTGGTCACCGTGCTCTCGCTGAACATCCTCGGCGACTGGGTGCGCGACCGGCTGGATCCGAAGCTCCGCCAGGTGTGATGAGTCGCGGAGGCGTGGACGCCCGCTTCGAGCGCCGGCTTCGCCGGCTCGCTCCCCCCGACGTTGATCTTGTCTGACGCTCTGCTCGANGTCCGCGATCTCCGCACCTACATCTACACCCGGCGCGGGGTCGTGAAGGCGGTGGACGGCGCCACCTTCTCGATCGGCCGGGGCGAAACCCTGGGGATCGTCGGCGAGTCGGGCTCGGGAAAGTCGATGACGTGCCTGTCGATCCTGCGTCTGGTTCCGGAGCCGGGCGGGCACATCGTCGGCGGGGAGATCGTCTTCGACGGCGAGGATCTCCTGGCCAAGAGCCCTGATGCGATGCGGCGGCTGCGGGGGTCGCGGATCGCGATGATCCTTCAGGACCCGATGGCCTCGCTCAACCCCGCGCTGANGGTGGGCGAGCAGATCGCGGAGACGCTGCGNCTGCACCGCGGGTTGCGGGGCCGCGCGCTCGACGGCCGGGTCGTCGACCTCCTGCGCCAGGTCCGGATCAGCGATCCGGAGCGCCGCCTCCACGCCTACCCGCACCAGATGAGCGGCGGCATCCGCCAGCGCGTCGCCGGCGCCATCGCCATCTCCTGCCAGCCGAGTCTCCTGATCGCCGACGAGCCGACCACCTCGCTGGACGTGACCATCCAGGCGCAGTACCTCCGCCTCCTGAAGGAGATCCAGCGGGAGACGAATCTCGCCCTCATCTTCGTCACCCACGACCTCGGCATCGTGGCCAAGCTGTGCGATCGGGTCGCGGTCATGTACGCCGGGCGGATCGTCGAGACGGGGACGACGCGGGACATCTTCAACCGGCCGCGGCATCCCTACACCATCGGGCTTCTCAGCTGTCTGCCGACGCTCCGGAGCGGGCGCGAGCCGCTGACGGCGATCGAGGGCCAGCCTCCTGACCTCGCGAACGTGCCGCCCGGCTGCAGCTTCGCCCCCCGCTGCCCGCTGGCCGAGCCGCGGTGCCAGGAGGTACGCCCTCCGCTGGAGGCGGCCGAGCCCGATCACCTGGTGGCCTGCCTCCGCGCCGCGGAGACGGCGACGTGGGGCACCAGGCGCGTGATCTCTACGCCAGGCGCGCCGGCCCCGCACGCTGAGCCGGGCGCCACCGGAGACGTCGTGTTGGAGGCGCGGCGGCTCACCAAGCACTTCCCGGTGATGCGGGGCACGATCCTGAGCCGGACGGTGGGGACGGTCAAGGCGGTCGACGGCGTGGACTTCGTCCTGCGACGCGGGGAGACGCTGGGCCTGGTCGGCGAGAGCGGCTGCGGGAAGACCACGACCGCCCGGCTCGTTCTGCGCCTGGAGCGCCCAACCGCGGGGGGCATCCTCTTCCGCGGTCGGGACGTCCACGCCCTCCGCCGCCACGAGCTCGGCGACTACCGCCGCGCGGTGCAGGCGGTCTTCCAGGACCCTTACAGCTCGCTCAACCCGCGACTGACGATCCGCACGACGGTCGGCGAGCCCCTGGCCCAGAACCAGCCGGATCTCACGGGGGCCGAGGTCGAGGAGCGCATCGCGGAATCACTCGGGCGGGTCGGGCTGCGGCCGCGCATCGCCGACGACTATCCCCACGAGCTGTCGGGCGGGCANCGCCAGCGGGTCGCGCTGGCCCGGGCCTTGACGACGAGCCCGGAGTGCATCCTGCTCGACGAGGCGGTCTCGGCGCTCGACGTGTCCATCCGCGCCCAGGTCATGAACCTCCTGCGNGAGATCCAGGACCGCCTCGGGGTCAGCTACCTGTTCATCGCCCACGATCTGGCCGCCGTGAAGTACGTCAGCACGCGGATCGGCGTCATGTACCTCGGCAAGCTCGTGGAGACGGCGACGAGCGACGAGCTGTACGCGCGCCCCCTGCATCCCTACACCCAGGTGCTGCTGAACAACGCCCTGCCGTCGCACCCGGACGACACGCGGGANGAGGTCATCCTGAAGGGCGAGGTGCCGAGCGCGTTCGATCCGCCGCCCGGCTGCCGGTTCCATCCGCGGTGCCCCCANGCCATGCCCGTCTGCGCCGAGCTGGAGCCGGTCCTACGCGAGCAGTCAGCGGGACATCAGGTCGCCTGTCATCTGTACGGGACGTGAGCCGAGCCGCCCCTTCGACGATTCTAAGGAGATCGAGCCATGCGCCAAGCGCCCGAAGTCACGACGCGCACCGAGATCCGAGACGGCATGCGCATCACCTGGCACCAGCCGATCCCGATGGACGACGGCCTCGTCCTCCGGGCCGACATCTTTCGTCCCATCGAGGACGGTCACTACCCGGTGATCCTCACGTACGGGGTCTATGCGAAGGGACTCTCCTACCAGGAGGGCTACCCGATGCAGTGGCAGAAGATGGTGGAGGACCATCCGGAGATCCTCGAGGGATCGACCAACAAGTATCAGAACTGGGAGGTCACCGACCCCGAGCGGTGGATCCCTCATGGCTA
>JGI25382J43887_10000767_pt1 | contig 11750 bp, 10 predicted proteins | sample GraSoi013_1_40cm_3_FD_43887 | JGI IMG/M metagenome (IMG submission 43887) | reverse complement strand
AGGGAGTGGTGCTTGACTTAAGATCCGGCTTCAGGAGAAATCCTGTGGCGTAGGCCTTCGTGGGTTCGAATCCCACCCCCCGCACCAATAGCATATCTCTAACCATCTCTCCGAAGAGATTCCATCCCATAGATTTCCAGGCGACGGATGACGTTGAGTCTTTGTTGGATCGAATGACCGCTTCTTAGTTCGATCCTATCTCGGATGTCTTGACCGTATCGAAGTCGACAGGGTTAGTAGGAATCGGAACTTGGAAGCTTTCTGGTAGGTCGCCCTTGCCTAGGCATCGAAACTCCACATGGTGGCATTTGGGACATTTCAGGTCGGTACGAAGCTGCCCCAGCTCGCCCTTGTCGTCTCGCCAGATCTTGTACCCGCACCCAGGACGAGTGCATTCGTAAACGTAGGTTACATCCTCTTTCTTCGCAACAGTCTTTCTCCTGGGATGAGAACTGTTCTTCAGAGTTGATTTGCGCGGATGCGAAGACTTGCGAGATCTGGCGGTCGTTTTGGATTTGGCCTTCTTCTTCCGGGCCTTTCCACGGGTTGATGGCATGACCAATCAGTAGGCTTAGGGGTTCGTCCGACTTAGAGCGTAGTGTTACTGTCGGTCATCAGTACGGGGGCACAGCGAAGGGTCTGTTCAGAAGCTCGGTCGTGCTATTCCACTTTGACGACCATTTCTTCCCGGTATCCCGTAATTACTCGAAGGTAGCCTCGCAACTGTTGATCTATCTCGTCATCACCGGAATCGGTGAGAATACGTCGGGGATGCAGAGACTCGATCTTACTTCTCGATCCAACCACGATGATGTTCTCAACACCCACTCCGCGAATTACCTGCGGGCTGATCTGTTGGTTTCCGCGTCCCAATAGGAAGCCTTGTCCACCAATTGGCGATATAATGATCTTCGTCGAAGTCTTCCGCGAAGCCTTGCTGGTCAGTGCCACCAAGGTCGCCTCGTCAATATCCCGNTGCAGTACTGTCCCGTCCCCCTTGACAACATCCACTCCGAGAAGCGATTTGTTGACAAATCCCAAACGTTTTGCGATCCTCTCAACCGTTGATCCTGGGCCGAGAATGTAGGTGATTCCCGGGCTGATCTTTTCGATGAAATATTCAGCAATTGCGTCCAGTTCAGAATCTTCAGATAGTCCTGTAGTCGATTTTGATGCTTGAATAAGAGGTCCCGAATCGGGAGTTGTGAGATAGCCGAACAGCTTGACTGACAAGCGATTCTTCCTAAACGCGATTTCATTCACATCGACAACTTCTCCCAATCTCGTAGGAATCCCACCTCCAAGAAACGCAACAGTAGACTCCGCCGCGGCTACTGGATTAATCGCGAAGACCGACGAGTAGATCTTCACCCCAGCCGGAACACCAAGCACGGGAGCGTCCTGGCCAATTCCTTCCAACACATCTCCGGCGGTTCCGTCCCCGCCACAAAAGACCATCAGGTCGACTCTCTTCCGCTTCATTAGACGGGCAATCCCAATGCTGTCATCAGAGGTGGTAGTTTTTCCAATTCGTCCAACCAATTCATATTCAAGTTCCAGTTGGTCGGCAATGTCGCTTCCCATGCTCCCGGGGGCGGTCAGAAATTCGATACCCTGGCTTCGTCTCTGAACTTCTTCCAAGAATCTCAGGCCTCGTTCGGGAGAGACTGGCTTCGCACCCTTTCGAAGGGCATCGCGCAGTGTTTTCCTACCGTCTGTGCCCTTTAGCCCGACCGCCCCGCCCATTCCAGCTATTGGATTGACAAGGAAGCCTACTCTCTTCACATCGTCCAGACCCAATCGGTTTTAGTATTGAGCGTTTTTGGACGAGAGTCCCATCTGAAACGTGTGACCCTCTATGTCCCAGTTTTCTTCCGCTTTCGCTTTCGGTTTTTCTTGGTCGGGACGTAAGAGATGCAGTGTTTCTGCCCTGACTTCTCCCATGAGGTAGTCTCGCTCATCTTCCAACCATTCCAACCTCTGAGCGTCCGGAACGGTCACGTATGCTTCCACGAAAGCGTCCACTGGGAGGTCGAGGCGTTTCCTCATTTCCTGCAGCCGTCTGACAATTTCTCTGACGAAGCCCTCTCTTACCAATTCCTTGGGAATGGTTAGATCGATGTAGACGCGGCCATCGTCGAAACTTCCCATGGCAAAATTCTCTGGCATTTCTTCCTTGAATGCTACCATCTGGCCAGTAATCTTGTAGTCTCGATTATCCATTTTCAACGAGTAAGATTTGTCAGCTTGAAGGGTATGAAAGAGCTGGCGTCCGTTTACGGATCGTAGTGCTTCCGCTACCCTGTTAGCGTCTCCTTTGAAAACGGGTCCGAGGCCTTTGAAGTTCGGTTCAACTATCAGCTTCTTCAGCTTCTCTTCTTCCGCGAGGCCTACGAGTCGGATGTCTTTCGAATTTGTCTGTTGTAGGAATAGTAGTCGGAGGTTCCTGACCGCTCGCTTTACTTTGTCGCTGTTGGTAACGATAACGACCCTGGCTACTGGTTGGCGTAATTTTACTTTCTTCGATTGCCTTGCTGACGATGATGCTGCTGAGACCTGTCGTACTATCTCCATGTTTTCCTCAAGCCTCTTGTTAATCCATCCTGGTCGAGAGTTTGGCCAAGACGACATGTGAATGCTCTCAAGGTCGGATTTTACACTCTTTCGAAAGGCCTGCTGGTAAACTGTCTCAGTCAAGAGTGGGATGAATGGAGATGAGAGGATTAGCCAGGTTTTCAGAGCGTAGTGGAGGGCTGCGTATGAGGCAAGTTTGTCTTTGTTTTGTTTCTCTTGCCAGAACCTTCTTCTTACCAGGCGGATGTACCAGTGGCTCAAATCTTCTATTACAAAAGCCCTCAGTCTGCGCAGAGCAAGATGCAATTCTAGGTCTTCCATATGGCTGGTCACTTCCTTCAGTAAGCTCTCGCTCCGGGAGACAAGCCATCTGTCTTCGGGCCTCAGGTTTTTCCAAACTCTCTTAACCGACCATGAATCCGGTATGAACTTGTCGAGGTTCATGTAGAGTGTGGCGAACGAGACGACGTTCCACGCAATCTGGAGGTCTTTTGCTGCCACTTCAACAGCGTTCCATGAAAACTGGAAATCCTCCCAGAGGGTTGACTGAACGGTGTAGAATCGAAGAGCATCGCGGCTATACTTTCCTACAACGTCATCTGGGCTGACGAAGTTTCCCTTCGACTTGCTCATCTTTTCTCCTACCTCATCTAGTGTATGGCCGTGCATCAGCACTGTTCGGTATGGGCTTCGGTTGAAGGCTAGGACGCTAGGAACGAGCTGGTAGTAGAACCAGCCCCTTGTCTGATCATGTGCTTCGAGGATAAGGTGCGCTGGCCACCAGCGTTTTAGCTCGCGAGAAATCTTTGGATAGCCAAGGCTGGCCCAAGACACTGCGCCGGAGTCCATCCAGACGTCCAGAACGTCAGATTCTCTCTTTGCGATGCCCCCGCATTTGCACCTGATCTCTATTTTGTCGACACCGTTCTTGTGCAGTTCAAACTTTTTCGGTGGGTGATGAGCGAGTCTGACGAGTTCTGCCTTGGAACCGACGACGGTGTGTTCCCCGCATTTCTCGCAGGTCCATATTGGTATTGGCACGCCCCAGTAGCGTTGGCGAGATATTACCCAATCCCTGGCGCCCTCCAGCCAGTCGTGGAATCTCTTGGACCCGGCCCATTCTGGCACCCATCGGACCTTCTTGTTCTCGCTCAGCATTTTCTTCTTGATGGAGGTTACTTTGACAAACCATTGGTCTGTCGCTCGGAGGATGAGGGCTGTTTTGCATCTCCAGCAGTGAGGGTACGAGTGTTCGATTGTTTCCTCTTTCCATAGAAGGTTCTTGCCCTGGAGGTCTTCTATGATTATTCTGTTTGCGTCCCTAACCGACAGCCCCTCGTATTTTCCCGCTTCATTGGTGAAACGACCTGACGGGTCAACTGGCGAGAAGGCTGGCAGTCCGTATTTCGTGCCGACCTCGAAGTCTTCTTCCCCATGCCCTGGGGCGGTATGGACGGCCCCTGTGCCTTCAGACATTGAAACGTGTTCAGAGCTGAGCAGGACTCGATGTCTGTCCACCCTCGTAAGGGCATGGGTCTCCTCTTGGAGAGGTGGGACGTACTGGATGCCTTCCAGTTCGCGTCCTTGATGCTCCTCTAGGATCTTGTAGGGTCGTCCGTCGAGGACGTGTTCAAGCCGCTCTTTCGCAAAGATGAGCTTGTCTCCATTAACCTCCACCAGGACGTATTGCTTGTCTGGGTGTACCATTACGCCAAGGTTTGCTGGTAGCGTCCAAGGGGTCGTGGTCCAGATGAGTATGAACTCTCCCGGTCTCTCGACCAGAGGGAGTTTTACGTATATCGAAAAGTCCTGAACGGTTCTGTACTCATCAGTGACCTCGTAGCCTGCGAGTGCTGTCTCGCAGCGGGGACACCAGTGGACTACCTTCAACGCTTTGTAGAGAAGACGTTTCTCCTGCGCGCGCTTGATCGTCCACCAGACAGATTCGATGTAACTGTCTTTGTAAGTCAGATAGGGATTATCCCAGTCCATCCAGATCCCGAGGTCTTTCAGAACCCTGGTCTGGGCCTGGACGTTTTCTTCTGCGAATTTCTTGCAGTCGGCGATAAACCGGTCCACTCCGATAACATTCTCNATGTCCTTTTTCGAGGTTAGCTTCAACGACTTTTCGATTAGCACCTCNACTGGAAGACCGTGGCAGTCATAGCCAGGCTGGTCGTGGACGTTGAAACCTTTCATCCTGTNGTATCGGATCACGATGTCCTTCAGCGTCTTGTTCCAAGCGAGTCCAACATGAGGAGCATTGGTTACGTACGGCGGACCGTCTAGGAAGTAGAACTTGGGACGTTTGAGGAGCTTCTTCTTTGTCTTCTGGTAAATCCGGTTAGTACTCCACCAAGTGAGTGTCTCCCGCTCGGTCTTGTGGGGGTCATATTCTCTGGCGAGCTTTCCCACAGTTCCAGGAGTCAGTATTTGACACCCAAACCAGTTGTCCTCGTGGAATCGAAGGTCTCTGGCCTCGACGCGTCCATCCTCATCATCATCTTAAAAACAATCGGATTCCGACTAAGTCTCGTCTCTCTTGTCGCGTCTGCAGGCCGACTGCTGGATGTGTCAAGGTATCTACGAGCCCAAGAATCTCGTATTCTACGAGTCTCGAGTGTCAGTTGCTAAGCTGAATCCAGATCAGGCGTTTGAAGGCTACACGTTTCTGACACTAAAGTGGCACGAAGAGGAACTCTACAGACTGGCTAACAAGGATCGCAAACAGTTTCTAGAGGACATGTCACTCATGGCAAGCGCGCTGTCGAGGGCNTTCAAGCCTGACAAGATGAATTATGAGCTGTTGGGGAATGCGATGCCGCATCTTCACTGGCACCTGGTTCCCAGGTACACGTCTGACCCGATGTGGGGACGCCCTATCTGGGCTGGTAATCGGCGTCGGAAGAGATTGAACGCGGAAGGATACGCTTTGCTGACTGGAAGGGTCGAAACAGCGATTTCGAGTCTCNAGAGAGGAGCCGCTGCGCGTGACAAGTCGAGTAACAATAGGGCACGCCGCCCAGTTACGTTATCTTGAAACCTCCGCTGTTCCCCACACACACTCTCACGAACACCTAGGGGACTAAGAAAGGGTAACCATGTCTATCCCAGTCTATCTAGACCTAGTTGCGATGGTTGCTCCAGCCCTTTCCATATGGCTGCTTCTGCGACAGAAACAATCGTTTGTTGGGATTGCGCGACACAACCTGATTCGGCTAAACATCTACTTCTTCCTAATTCTTGCGGCCGATATCGATAGAATTCTATCTCAAAGCATCATAGCAACCTACGTAATGCTTGTCGGTTTTTCCCTAATCGCGATGAACTTTGGCCATGCGGCAGCAGTTGTTCAGTTCTGTCCTGAAGCTAGAACATTGGGAGAATCTCTAAAGATCATTTTCAAGAAAACTATACTGTTTCCCTTGTATCTCCTAATTCTTGGCATTTGGCTCGCAGTCACGCTCACTTTTGAACCAGTCACNTCGTCCCTGACGATGTACGGGAACGAGGCATACGTGCTGCCTGCGTTTCCCATATGGTACNTTGCGCTCACTGTTGCAGTTGCCGCTCCCATCGTCTTGTATCCTTCCCTACTGCTCCTCTCATCTCTGAACCGCGCCCAGACCTCGTATACGAGAAACTCTCTTCTCCTAATGTTGTCCAGCTGGCTTTGCTTCCCCACGGTGGGACTCGTAGTATTCTTCCTCCTATCGCCCGTGATCCCTTTCTCTTACGAGCTAGGCCTCATCATCAGTTCCGCGCTCTATTGCCTGTTGGCCGTTTCGATCCGGACCCTTCCTGGAACTACTAGGTTCTTGAAAAGCAGCCTCTTTCCCCAGAGTCTGATAAAATTCGGAAAACGATACCTAGTTCTACACGATACCAGTACGCGATCGATATCATTCTTATCTTCTGCCTTTCGAAGCACGATAGAGGCCGGCGCCAAGGTAGTTCTCAGATCTCCTGCCACCTGGCTCGTCGAGGGATTATCGCGCAACGATTCTAGNTTCAAAGAGTGGACAGAGAACGGAAAGTTTGTCACATCCTCGACAAGTTCTGATGACAGAAGGTCAGGGAAAGAAGGTCTCTCCGACAAGTTTGGTTTGAGCCAGACAGCAACCGTGTTTGTGAAAGAGCTGGAACGGCAGGATCTTCAAGGCGCGATGATATCNATCAAGACGGAGTCAAGGAATGAGCCCGAAGCAGAAGTGCTTCTGCTGGAGTCCAGCCAGGCACCTCGGCCCCAAGTTGCTGATTTCCTTCAGAAGAACGGTGACGTTGAGCTCGTCAACCTCTCAGAGGCGTCTGACCCGTTTTCAGCCCTTGTCAACCTGGACCATGCGAAGATTGAGGGCTCAAAGATTCTTCTTGAGTACTCATCGAACTCGAACTTCGAGGACTTGGTGAGAAAGTTCTTCGACGAGGGAATCGCCAACGCAGAGATGTGCACCCTCTTCACGTCCAAGTCGAGCAAGCTCTACAGAGCATTGAAGGGAAAGAGAATGGTGAGGATGGTTGCCGCCTCTTCTATGGTATCTGCCCCGGACGAATCNCCAGATGGAGAGATCCAGATCCCGGATAAGGAGTTGGGCTTGGTGACCTCGCTGNTGACGGATCTGTTTGAGAACAACAGGTCTGTTGCTTTGAGCTTTGTCTTCGACAGTATCACNGAGCTGATCCGAGGGGAAAGGTGGGAGCAAGTCTACTCAGGTATCAAACAGCTAATCGAGCTGTTGAGCCCGTCGACAGTCACAGCGATATTTCTCGTCAATAAGGAGACGACAGAAGAGCGATTCTTAGGCGCGCTGAGAGGCTTGTTTTCCGTCCAGATGAGTCTTGACGACACGGAGGGTCAAGCCCTCAGAGTCGTGAAGGCAGAGTTCTGATCAGCGAGATCATACGCATTCGTCCGTGGTTCTCGCTCTATTCCTGACTCTATTTAAAATACGGGCGGATTCGTTAACAGCCACTCGTCGAGGGCAGGAAGCTGAACCGCAGTGGACCATCTTAATCACGATGTCTTGATCATTGGGGGTGGCGCGGCTGGACTCCGGGCTGCCATTGCTGCAGCTGAGCTCGATCCCAAGCTAGACGTCGCAATCGTGTCCAAAGTCTATCCAATGCGCAGCCACACAGTTTCCGCTGAGGGGGGCATGGCCGCTGTCCTAAGGACGGACTATGACAACTTCGACCTGCACGCGTATGACACGATCAAGGGAAGCGATTTTCTTGCAGATCAGGACGCGGTAGAGTTCTTCGTGAAGGAGGCGCCTAAGGAGTCAATCCGTCTTGAGCATTGGGGCTGTCCTTTCAGCCGTGACCCGGACGGCCGCATCAGCGTGCGCGCGTTTGGAGGAATGAGTGTAAAACGAACATTGTTCGCTACGGACAAGATCGGATTCCACCTCCTGCACACGCTCTTCCAGACCAGCCTAAAGTTTGAGAACATTCACAGGTACGACGAATGGTTCACCACGTCGATACTCGTGGACAATGGCCGAGTCGACGGTGTAACTGCGATCGACATACGTTCAGGCGAACTCGCCTCGTTTCTCGCGAAAGCTGTTGTGATCGCAACCGGTGGATGCGGCAGAATCTACCAGTTCACAACCAACGGATGGATCAAGACAGGTGATGGAATGGCCATGGCGTACAGGGCAGGCGTCCCGCTCAAAGATATGGAAATGGTCCAATACCATCCCACATTACTGCCCAACACCGGTATACTGATCACCGAGGCCGCCAGGGGAGAGGGCGGTCATTTGCTGAACAAGGATGGCGAACGGTTCCTGAAAAAGTACGTTCCCAACAAAATGGAGCTTGGGCCGAGAGACATCTTGTCGCGAGCCGAAATGACCGAGATCAAAGAAGGCCGGGCATTCGAAGGCCCATACGGCAGCTACGTCCACTTGGACCTCACACATCTCGGGGCGGGAACGATCGAGGCAAAGCTTCCCTTCGTTAAAGAACTGGCGGAGAGGTACCTGGGAATAGATCCTGTCCATGAGATGATACCCGTAAGGCCAGGTCAGCACTACATGATGGGCGGCGTCCATACCGACATTCACGGCTATACAGGTCTCCCCGGACTCTATGCCGCGGGAGAGATGGCCTGCGTCAGCATGAATGGTGCAAACCGTTTAGGNAGCAACTCGTTAACGGAGTGCCTTGTGTTCGGTGCTGAGGCCGGCATCGGAGCAGCTCAGTACGCGGCCAGGCAGGGATCGCCGAACTTCGGAAACCCTGTTCAAGGACTCGCCCTAGAAGAAGAGAAGCGAATCTACGACAGAGTTCTGAAATCTGAGAGAGGCGAGAAAATCTCGACCATCCGAGCAGAAATGCAGAAGACTATGGAAGAGCATGTCGGCATTTACCGTGACGAGAACAGTCTCAAACAGGCCTGCGGACTCATCGGAGATTTGAAACAGAGGATGAAGAACGCAGTCGTTGAAGACAAGGACCGCGTCTATAATACCGACCTGGTTTCCGCGCTTGAGCTGGATTTCATGCTTGATGTCGCCGAGACCATCGCCTATGCTGCGCTAGCACGGAAGGAATCCAGGGGAGCGCACGCTCGAACGGATTATCCCAAACGTGACGATGCTCAATTCCTCAAGCACCTTGTTGTCTATGAGACCGAAACCGTTCCGAGGATAGATACGATGCCAGTAAGCATTACCCGTTGGAAACCGGAGGCTCGCGTCTACTAATGAGCCAAGACATCGCGACGATAAGGGTAACGCGTTATCGTCCTGAGAAAGACGGGAAACCCTTCTTCCAGGACTACAAGGTCCCCTACCGGAAGGACATGGTTGTNCTTGACGCGCTCAACTACATCAAAGCCAACCTAGACGGGACGCTGACATACCGCTGGTCCTGCAGAATGGGGGTCTGCGGCAGCTGCGGCGCGAATGTGGACGGGGTCCCGAAGCTCACCTGCGCCAGCTTTCTCCACGAGTTCAAAGGACGGACGATAAAGGTCGAACCCCTCACACACTTCTCGGTAATCAAAGACTTAGTCGTCAACATGGACGACTTCATGCACAAACTTGTGGAGATCAAGCCCTGGATAATCAAGGAGAAAGAATCTCCCCCGGAAGAAGGCGAGTACCGTCAGAGCGCTGAGGAACTGGAACGCTACGCTCAGTTCTCTTCCTGCATCAACTGCATGCTCTGTTATTCCGCCTGCCCGGTTTACGGGCTCAACGAGAAGTTCCTAGGTCCGGCCGCCATCGCCCTTGCCTACCGATACATTGAGGATTCCAGAGACGAGGGGAAGGATGTCCGGTTTCCGATCGTNCATGAGCTAGAAGGCGTCTGGGAATGCACCTTGGTCGGAGAATGCAGCGTCGTCTGCCCCAAGGGTGTTGATCCTATGCTCGCGATTCAGAAGACAAAAATCCTCGGCGCTACCAATGCTCTGAAATCGCTGGTGATGCCGCGGGGCGGAAAATAACATTGTCCAAAGAGAAACCGTTTCCCGAATACAGGCGAAAGCTTGGGCCCGGATGGTGGCTCTCCAACAGCCACTTCACCCGGTACATGATCCGGGAATGGACCAGCTTCTTCGTCGCACTCTTCAGTCTCATCTACATCTACGAAATATCCCTGTTCGCATCGGGAGCGAAAGACAGCGCTCTTGCTCTGATGAGGAATCCGGGAATCATAGCGTTCAACATCGTAGCCTTGCCGTTCACCTTGTACCACGCTTTCACATGGTTCTATCTGATCGGCAAAGTCCAACCGATCAAGCTCGGGAAGACGACGAGCAAGCCCTGGCAAGCGTTACTGGTCAACATTGTCCTATTGCTGATTATTTCCTACGCGGTAATTCAGATACTCGTTCTCAGGTAGCCCCATGATGCCAAAAGTCGCCCGTCTACACGCAATTCTCTGGGGAGTCTTCTCCATGGGAGGCTTCATCGCAGCCTTCCTACTTCCAGTATTGATCTACTTGGTGGGAATTGCCTACCCGCTAGGGCTATGGCCCATGGCCGGTGGAGATCCCACCAGCGCGATACTCAGCCATCACCACATCGGAACTCTATTTCTATTCGTAACCGTTGCGGGATCGCTATACCATGGAATATTCCGGTTCCAGTCAACTCTTACCGAGCTTGGCCTCGCACCTGCAAAGAGAGCGCTTGAAGCGATAGGATATCTGATAATTATCCTAGGAATCCTAGCCGTAGCCTACTATCTGTTGCTTCTGAACCCGAGTGTTCTCAGTCTCCCGTGAAATTCCTCGACCCACATTCTAATACGAGGACTAGAACCTGATCATAGATGAGCCTAGAAATGGCAGGCCACGACCATTCCCTCAAAGAGTTCAAAGCTTACCGGGAGAAAATGAACGAGAAGATTCTGGAAAAAGGAAACCTTCAGATCAAACGCTTCTTCAACCTAGATACACAAGCTTACAACGATGGCGCGCTTCCTAGAAAGACCAAAGAGCTGATGGGACTTGTCGCCTCACTCGTGCTTCGTTGCGACGATTGTGTCACTTACCATATTATTCAGTGTGTTGAGCAGAGAGTCACCGACGCAGAATTTTTCGAAGCTTTCAACATAGGACTAATCGTTGGTGGATCGATAGCCATACCGCATCTGCGAAGCGCAGTGGAGATGCTCGAGGAATGCCGACGGAAAGAAAAACAGACCTAGCCTTGATCGTTCACGCCACTTTGTATATCAACCAATTCTTGTCCTTGAAATTGATCAAACGATAGTCACCTTTCAACTTCCGTCCTTTCAACAGCACATGGTATTTTCGTGGCTCCCTGAGCTCGAGGACATAGGGTCCCTTGTCCCAGACCTTGACCTCGCCGGCACCATACCCGCCTTTCGGAATGGTCCCTTCGAACCCAAAATAGCTCAGGGGATGATCCTCAACTTCGACGGCCAACCGCTTGACCCCCGGTTCTGTTGGTGGACCCTTGGGAACGGCCCAGCTCTTCAGGACCCCATCGAGTTCCAATCGAAAATCCCAATGCAGCCGCCGTGCGTGGTGCTCCTGAACGAGAAACCTCAAACGAGGATTTTCTGATGCACCCAAGGGCTTTTTTTTCTCGCGGGACCCGGCGGTGTTAAGAGAAGATTTCTGTTCAGGAGGTTTCAATTGCTGAGGCAGATTCTTGGAATGAACCATCGGTTTTAATATCACATCCTATCCC
>JGI25382J43887_10000766_pt1 | contig 11756 bp, 19 predicted proteins | sample GraSoi013_1_40cm_3_FD_43887 | JGI IMG/M metagenome (IMG submission 43887) | reverse complement strand
GCCTCGGTCACCTCACGTGCCTTGCCGATACCCGCGCCGACCCGACCGTTCATGTCGCCGACCACGATCAGAGCGCTGAACGAGAACTTGCGGCCGCCCTTGACCACCTTGGCGACGCGGTTGACGCGGACGACGCGGTCGGCGAGCTCCGAACGCTCACCGCCTGAGGAGTATCGGCCGCCACCCATGTTTCGACTCAAAATTCCAACCCTGCCTCACGCGCCGCGTCGGCCAGCGCCTTGATTCTTCCGTGATAGAGGAAACCACCGCGGTCGAACACGACGGTGTTCACACCGGCGGCCTTGGCCTTGGTGGCGATCGCTTTCCCGACCTCCATGGCCTGGGCCATGCCGTTGCCCTTCGCCTTCAGCTCGACCGTCGACGCGGCCGCGACGGTGCGGCTCGCCGTGTCGTCGATCAGCTGCGCGTACAGGTGGTTGAGGCTGCGAAAAACGGAGAGCCTGGGCCGCTGCGGAGTGCCTACCACGTGCACGCGCACGCGCTTGTGGCGCTTCGAGCGGTTCACCTTGCGGTCCTGTCGCTTGATCATGCGGTGGCTTTGGCCCCCTTGCCGGCCTTGCCGGCCTTGCGGCGGACCTTCTCGTCTCGATACCTCACGCCCTTGCCCTTGTAGGGCTCGGGCGGGCGGAGGCCGCGAAGGTTGGCCGCGACCTGGCCGACGTCCTCGTTCGAGATGCCGCTGACCGAGAACTTGGTCGGGTCGGCCACGTCGATCGAGATGCCCTTCGGTGGCTTGAACCGGATGGGATGCGAATAACCGAGGCTCAGCACCAGCTCGTCACCCTGCTTGGCGACGCGGTAGCCGACCCCGACCAGCTCCAGGTTCTTGGTGAAACCTTTGTCCACGCCCTCGACCATGTTGGCGACCAGGCTGCGGACCAGGCCGTGCAGAGCGCGGTGACGGAAATCGTCCGAGGGGCGTTCGAAAACCAGCTCGCCGTCCACCTGTTTGACCGTGATGTCGGCCGGCAGGGTGCGCTCGAGCTGGCCTTTCGGGCCTTCGACCTTGACGTGGCCCGGCGCCAGGGTGACCTTCACCGATTTCGGCACCTGGACGGGCAGCTTTCCGATCCGCGACAACTCTTTTCTATCTCCTACCAGACGAACGCCAGGACTTCGCCGCCGAGGCCTTTGCGTGTCGCCTGCCTTCCGCTCATGACCCCCTCAGCAGTGCTGAGGACCGCGATGCCGAGGCCGCCGAGCACCCNCGGGATCTCGGTCTTGCGCGCGTANACNCGCAGGCCGGGNCGGCTGATCCGCTTCACACCCGAGATGACCCGGGTGCGGTCCGGCCGCGACTTGAAGATGATACGCATCGTCTGCGTGGTGCCGTCCGCCTCGACGTCGTAGCCCGCGATGTAACCCTCGTCCTTCAGGACGCGGGCGATCTCCAGCTTCAATCGTGAGGCGGGAACCTTGACCTCCGCGTGCCGCGCAGCATTGGCGTTGCGGATGCGCGTCAGCATGTCGGCGATGGGGTCGCTCACGACCGCCGACGCCACACGCTTCGCGTTCTTGCTTGTCACCTTGGCGACTGCTGTAGCCATCACCAGCTCGACTTCGTCACGCCGGGGATGCGTCCCTCAGCGGCAAGATTCCGGAAACAGATGCGGCACATGCCGAACTTGCGCAGGTAAGCGCGCGAACGCCCGCAGATGCGGCACCGATTGTGAAAACGCACCTTGAACTTTGGGTGTGCAAGGTCCCGCTTCCAGCGCTCGATCGATGATTTCTTGGCCAAACTTCTATCCCTACCTCTTCCTAAAAGGCATTCCGAGTCTTGTCAGCAGGCTTCGCGCCTCGTCGTCGTTCCGCGCGGTTGTGATGAGGCTCACCTCCAGGCCGCGGAGCTTGTCGATCTTGTCGTAGTCGATCTCTGGGAACACGACCTGCTCGCGCAGGCCCAGCGTGTAGTTGCCGCGGCCATCGAACCCGTCGGGCGTCACGCCGCGGAAGTCGCGGATGCGCGGCAGCGCGACGTTCAGCAGCTTGTCCAGGAAGTACCACATGCGGCGGCCGCGGAGGGTCGTCTTGATGCCGACCGTCTGGCCTTCGCGCAGCTTGAACGCAGCGACGGATTTCTTCGCCTTGATNAGCTGCGGCTTCTGGCCCGTGATGGTNGTCACGTCGCCGACGGCGGCGTCGAGGGCCTTGTCGTTGTCCTTCGCCTCGCCGATGCCGACGTTGACCACGATCTTGTTGAGGCGCGGTACCTGCATCACNTTGCCGTAGTCGAACTCCTTGGTCATCTGCTGCACGATGGTGCCGCGGTANGTCTGAAGCAGACGCGGCGGCGCTTCCGACTTGGTGCCGGGCGCCTTCGGGGCTGCTTCCTTCTTCGGNGCTTGCTGCTTGGCCTTCGCCACTACTACTGTGCCTCCGTCTTGCGCACGCGCTCGTACGGCTCGCCGCAGTGGCGGCAGACCAGAGCGCGNGCGCCGGATTCGAGCACGGTGTGCTTGGTCCGGGTCGGGCGGCCGCAGTGCGGACAGACGAGCATCACGTTGGAGTAGTCGAGCGGGGCTTCGAAGTCGACGATTCCACCCTGGGCGACCTGAGTGCCGCCCCGCCGCGCGCCCGCCTTGGTGTGGCGCTTGAGGATGTTGACTCCCTTGACCACGATCTTGTGCTGGTCGGGAAGTGTGCGCAAAACCTCGCCCTGCTTGCCCTTGTCCTTGCCCGCGACGACGATCACGGGATCGCCAGGCGCCAGCTCGAGCCAGCGGCGCTTCGGTTCCGGTTTGTTTCTCAGCATGTGTTGGTTACAGGACCTCCGGGGCGAGCGAGATGATCTTCATGAAGTTGCGCTCGCGCAGCTCACGCGCGACGGGCCCGAAGATGCGGGTGCCGCGCGGGTTGTTGGCCGTCGCGAGGAGGACGGCCGCGTTCTCGTCGAAGCGGATCAATGAGCCGTCCGGTCGCTTGTATTCCTTGTTTACCCGCACCACGACGGCCTTAACCACCTCGCCCTTCTTGACCTGGCCGCCCGGCTGGGCGGACTTGACCGTGGCGGTGATGATGTCGCCTACGTACGCGTACTTGCGGTAGTGGCCACCGGCCACGCGGATGACCAGGAGCTCCTTCGCCCCCGAGTTGTCCGCGACCTTCAAACGAGTCTCTTGCTGAACCACTATCGCTCCACCTCTCGAAGAGGCTTACCGGGGTCCCCGCGAAATCGAAGATTTCGTGGGGTGGTGCGCCGGGTTTCTTGTTGAACCATCTGTCGTTACTTCGCTTTCTCCACGATCTCGAGCACACGCCATCGCTTCTCCTTCGAGATCGGACGCGTTTCGGTGATGCGGACGAGGTCGCCCACGCCGCACTCGTTCTTCTCGTCGTGCACTTTGAACTTGGTTCGCTGCTGGATCGTCTTGCGGTACAGGCGGTGGGCCTTCGAGGAGCCGACCTGGACGATGACGGTCTTGTCCATCTTGTCGGCGATGACGGTGGCCAGGCGGACCTTGCGCCTTCCGCGCGTGGAAGCGGTGGGCTGCTGAGTAGCTGTATCGGTCATCCTGCGTCCTCACCGGTGGGCCCGCGCCGGCCTGCCGGCGTGGGCCCAGCGCTCTTCTTGCGCCCGCGCTTGGGCTTGGGAGCCTCTTCCACCACCGCCTCTTCCTCTGGCTCTGGCTCAGCCACGGCCACGGCGCTGGGCTGGGCCTCCTCCAGGGTGGGACCGATTCCGAAATCCCTCTCTCGCAGGACGGTCATGATCCGCGCGATGTCGTGCCGGACCTTGGAGATCTGGCTCGAGTTCTCGAGCTGGCCGACCGCGTGCTTGAACCGGAGCTCGTAGAGCTCGCGGCGCGCGGTACGGAGGCGCATCCCAAGCTCGTCGGCTTCCAGCACGCGGAGCTCGTCGACTTTCATCTGGGACCTCCACTTTCGGCGGAGGTGACGAACCGCGTCTTGATCGGCAGCTTGGCTGCGGCGAGCTTCATTGCCTCTTTCGCGACCTGAGGCGTAACGCCACCCATCTCGAACAAAACGCGGCCAGGCTTGACCACCGCGACCCAGCCTTCGGGGTTGCCCTTGCCAGAACCCATGCGGGTCTCGGCGGGCTTTTTGGTGATGGACTTGTCAGGGAAGACACGAATCCAGATCTGACCGCCGCGCTTGACGTGGCGGGTCATCGCGCGCCGCGCCGCCTCGATCTGCCGGTTGCTCATCCAGCACGCTTCCATCGCCTGCAGGCCGAAGTCGCCGAACGCGACCGTGGCACCCTGCGTGGCGATGCCGGTGCGGCGACCGCGGTGCATCTTGCGGTACTTGACTCGCTTGGGGATCAGCATCAGCTCTTGGGTTTCCTGGCTGTCGTCGTCTTCTTGGCGGCCGGCTTGGCGGGGGCCTTCTTGGCCGCGGCCGTGCCGGCAGCCTCTGCCTTGGGCTTCGGGGCCGCCTTGGGCCGGGCAGCAGCGGCCGGCTTCTTGGTCTCGACCGTCGTGGCGGCGGCCCGAGTACGCCTGGGGGCAGGCTGGGGTGCCGGCTCGGTCGGAGCCACTTCGACCGGCGCCGCCTGTGCCTGGGAGAGTGCCTCGACGAGCTCTGGCTGCGGGGCGATCGCCTCAGCGATGGGCACCGTCTCCTCCTGGATGGCGGCGAGCCGGCGCTGGACCGGCGAGATCTGGTCCTTGTAGATCCAGCACTTGACGCCGATGGCGCCAAACGTGGTCTTGGCGGTGGCGCGGCCGAAGTCGATGTCGGCGCGCAGGGTGTGCAGCGGGACGCGGCCTTCGCGGTCCCACTCCCTTCTTGCCATCTCAGCGCCACGCAAGCGGCCGCCGCAGTAGATCCTCACGCCCTTCGCGCCAGAGCGCATAGTGCGCAGGATCGCCTGCTTCATCGCGCGCTTGTAGCTGATGCGGCGCTCGATCTGCGAGGCGATGTTCTCCGCGACGAGCTGCGCGTCGAGCTCGGGCTGCTTGATCTCCTGAATCGAGATCCGCACCCGGTTGCCGAATCGCTTCTCGAGGTCTTCGCGCAGCTGGTCGACCGACGATCCGCCTTTGCCAATCACGATGCCGGGCTTCGCCGTATGGATCGTCACGGTCAGCTGCGCGTTGGAAGAACGCTCGGTCTCGATCTTCGCGATGCCTGCGTTACGCAGGCGCGCGAGGATGACGCGGCGCATCTCCAGGTCCTCGTGGAGCATCTTCGTGTAGTCCTTGGGATTGGCGAACCAGTTCGCCTCCCAGGGACGGAAGACGCCGAGTCGGAAAGCGTTCGGATGAACCTTATGTCCCAACTATCTCTTTACCTCTGGCTGGTCTTCGACGACCGCCGTGATGTGGCAGGTGCGGTGGAAGTACTCGTGCGCCATGCTGCGGCTCACCGGGCGCCGGCGACGGAAGGTCGGACCTTCGTCGATGAGAAGCTGCTTGAGCACGAGGTCGTCGCGGTTGAGGTTGAAGTTGTGCTCGGCGTTGGCGGCGGCGGATTTGATCGCCTTGGCCACGTCCTTCGCCGCGTGCTTGGGCGAGAACTCCAGCAGGGCGAGTGCTTCCGACACCTTCATTCCCTTCACGGAGTCGGCCACCAGCCGCGCCTTGCGGGGCGTTCTACGGACAAACCTCTGCACTGCGGAAACTTCCATCGTTGCCATGCCCTACTTGACCGTCGTCGTCTTTTCGGTGTGGGTGCCGTGGCCGCGGAAGTGACGGGTCGGCGCGAACTCGCCCAGCCTGTGGCCGACCATGTTCTCGCTGATGAAGACGGGCACGTGCTTGCGGCCGTCGTGCACCGCGATCGTGTGACCGACCATGTCGGGATAGATGACGGACGCGCGCGCCCAGGTGCGGATCACCTTCTTGTCGCGCGTCTGGTTCATCTTCTCGATCTTGTCGCGAAGGGAAGGGCTGATAAACGGTCCCTTCTTGGTTGATCTGCTCACTTACTTTTTGCGTCCTTTCTTCTCGCGGCGCCGGATGATGAGCTTGCTCGACGCCTTGTTCTTCTTGCGCGTGCGGTAGCCGAGTGCGGGCTTGCCCCANGGCGTCTTGGGATTGCCACCGGGTCCCGTCTTGCCCTCGCCACCGCCATGTGGATGGTCGCGGGGGTTCATCGTCGAGCCGCGCACTTCGGGGCGCTGGCCCAGCCAGCGGCTGCGGCCGGCCTTGCCGCCGGACTCGTTCTCGTGCTCGATATTACCGACCTGGCCGATGGTGGCCTGGCAGCGGATGTGAATCCGGCGCAGCTCGCCGCTCGGCATGCGGATGACGGCGTAATCGCCTTCCTTGGCAAGCAGCTGCGCGCTCGTGCCGGCCGATCGCACGAGCTGGCCGCCTCTTCCCAGGGTCAGCTCGATGTTGTGGATGGTGGAACCGACGGGGATGTGCTCGAGGGGAATCGCGTTGCCGATTCTCACGGGAGCGTCGACGCCGGCTTCGATCGGGTCGCCGACCTTCAGGCCCAGCGGCGCGAGGATGTATCGCTTCTCGCCGTCCTTGTAATGAATGAGCGCGATGCGGGCGCTCCGGTTGGGGTCGTATTCGATGGTCGCGACCTTGCCCGGCACCCCGACTTTGTCGCGTTTGAAGTCGATCTTGCGGTAGATCTTTCGGTAGCCGCCACCCTGATGGCGCGTCGTGATCCGTCCCTGGTTGTTGCGCCCGGCGTGCGTCGGGAGCGACTCGAGCAGGGTCTTCTCCGGCGTGTCTGTCGTGATCTCGTCGAAGCCGGAGATCGTCATGAACCTTCTTCCAGGGCTCGTCGGCTTGAACTTTCTTACTGGCATTTTCTACACGCTCCCGAACAGGCCTTCGATCTTCTGGCCTTCGCCGAGCGTCACGATCGCCTTCTTCCAGTCGGTCGTCTTACCGACCGAGCCCGCCCCGGTGCGGCGAAAGCTGCGCCTTTTCTTGCCGCGCATGCTCACGGTGTTGATGTCGCGGACCTTGATGTTCTGCGTCTCGTACTGCTCTTCGAGCGCCTTCTTGATCTCGGTCTTGCTCGCGGTGGGCGAGACCTTGAACGTATAGCGGCCTTGCGTGTAGAGCTGGTAGGTGCGCTCGGTGATGACCGGGCCGATCACGATCTCGCTCGCCGCTCGCGTCGTCATCTGACCTCGCCCTTCTCGCGCCGGCTGAAGTTTTCTTCGAGCAGCTCGATCGAGTCCTTCGCCAGCAACAGGTACGTATGCGAGAACAGGTCTCGCACGTTCAGGTTGCGGGCGAGGACGATCTTCGCGCCGGCCAGATTCTCGAACGACCGGCTGACCGTGTAGTTCGGCGCAGGCAGCACGACCAGCGCCGTGCTGTCGAAGCCGATCGTCTCCAGGAGCTCGGCGGCCTGGCTGGTCTTCGGCTCGTCGAAGACGAATGACTCGATGACCCTGATCTGGCCGTCAATGGCCTTCTGGCTGAGCGCGCTGCGCAGGGCGAGGCGGCGCATCTGCTTGGGCATCCTCTGCGAGAAATCGCGCGGCCGCGGGCCGAAGACGTTCCCGCCGCCTTTCATGCTCGGCTCTCTCGTCGAGCCGTGGCGGGCGCGGCCGGTGCCTTTCTGCCGGTAGGGCTTGGCCCCACCGCCCGAGACGTCGCCTCTTGTTTTGGTGCTCGCGGTGCCCTGGCGCGCGTTGGCCAGCTGGCGGAGGTAGGCCTGGTGCATGACGGGTACGTTCGGCTTTTCCGAGAAGATCGCCTCGGGCAGGTCGACCTCGCCGTTGCGCTCGCCGAGGGCGTCGAAGAACGGCACCTGCAGCGGTTTGGGCTCCTTCGCTTCCGCTGCCTTCTTGGTTCGGGTTCTTGTTTTGGTTTCCGCCATCAGACCTTCCTCGGGTTCGGTTTGCCGGCCGGACCCTTGGGCTTGACCTTCTTGGTCGACTGCCTGACGAGGACGAGCGCGCCTTTCGCGCCCGGCACTCCGCCTTTGACCAAAAGCAGGTTCCTCTCGGCGTCGACACGCACCACCTTGTAGGCGCGAGACGTTGTCCGCACGTTGCCCATCTGGCCCGACATGCGCACGCCCTTGAAGACGCGAGCCGCGTCGGTTGCGCCGATCGCGCCCGGCTGGCGAACGTTCATCGAGCCGTGTGACTCGGGCCCCCGGCTGAACTTATGCCGCTTGATGAGGCCCTGAAAACCCTTGCCTTTGCTGGTGCTGGTCACGTCGACGAGCTCGCCGGCGGCGAAGATCTCCGCCTTCAGCTCCTGACCGGCCTCGACTCCCTCGTAGTTGCGGATCTCGACGATGTGGTGATGCGGGTCGAGGTTTGCCTTCTTGAACTCGCCCAGCTGAGGGTTGTTGAGCCGGCCCTCTTTGGCCGGCGCGAACGCGATGCGGACGGCCTGGTAGCCGTCCTTCTCAGCGGTTCGCAGCCCAAGCACCCGGCATGGGCCGGCCTCGAGCACGGTCACGGCGGAGGTGGTGCCGTCGGGGTTGAACAGCTGAGTCATGCCCAGCTTCCTCGCGAGTAGGCCTTTCATGACTTGATTTCGATGCTCACGCCCGCAGGCAGGCTGAGACGCATCAACGCGTCGACCACCCTTGGGTTCGGGTCGAGGATGTCGACGATGCGCTTGTGCGTGCGCATCTCGAACTGCTCGCGCGAGTCCTTGTCGATGAAGGGGCTGCGGATCACGGTCAGCTTGGAGATCTCGGTGGGAAGCGGAATCGGGCCGGCAGTGCGCGCGTTCGTACGGCGGGCGGTGTCGACGATCTTGTCCGCCGCCTGGTCCAGCACCCGGTGGTCATACGCCTTGAGCCGGATCCGAATCTTCTGCGCCACTACTGCCTGCCCTTCTCCTTATCTATATGTGATGTGGTTACTTGACGACCTCGGTCACCACGCCGGCGCCGACCGTCTTGCCGCCTTCGCGAATGGCGAACCGGAGTGCCGGCTCGATGCCGATTGGCTCGCCCAGGGTGATGTCCATCACGACGTTGTCGCCCGGCATCACCATCTCGACGCCCTCGGGCAGCTTGACCTCACCCGTCACGTCGGTGGTCCGCATGTAGAACTGCGGGCGGTAGCCGGTGAGGAACGGCGTNTGGCGGCCGCCCTCTTCCTTGGTCAACACGTAAACCTGGGCCTTGAACTGCGTGTGCGGNGTGATGGAGCCCGGCTTCGACAGCACCTGGCCACGCACGACGTCCTCGCGCTTCACGCCACGGAGCAACGTTCCGACGTTGTCGCCGGCCTGGCACTCGTCCATGTCCTTGTGGAACATCTCGATGCCGGTCACGACGGTCTTCGTGGTCGGGTGGATGCCCACGATCTCGATTTCCTCGTTCTTCTTGAGCTTGCCGCGCTCGACACGACCGGTGGTCACGGTGCCACGACCTTCGATCGTGAACACGTCCTCGATCGGCATCAGGAACGGCTTGTCGACCGGCCGCTCCGGCTCCGGGATGTAGGTGTCGACGGCGTTCATCAGCTCAAGGATCTTCGGCGACCACTCGGGGTCGCCCTCGAGAGCCTTGAGAGCCGAGATGCGAACGATCGGGATATCGTCCCCCGGGTACTCGTACTTGTTGAGCAGCTCGCGCAGGTCGAGCTCGACCAGCTCGATGAACTCCTTGTCATCGACCATGTCGCACTTGTTGAGCGCAACCACGAGGAAAGGCACGTTCACCTGGCGGGCCAGGATGATGTGCTCGCGGGTCTGCGGCATCGCGCCGTCGTTGGCGGCCACGACCAGGATCGCGCCGTCCATCTGGGCAGCGCCGGTGATCATGTTCTTGATGTAGTCCTGGTGGCCCGGGCAGTCCACGTGCGCGTAGTGGCGCTTCTCCGTCTCGTATTCGACGTGCGTGATTGAGATCGTGATGCCCCGCGCCTTCTCCTCCGGTGCCTTGTCGATCCGGTCAAACGGTGTGAACTCGGCCAAGCCCTTCTCCGATAGCACCTTGGTGATGGCAGCCGTCAGCGTCGTTTTGCCATGGTCGATGTGACCGATGGTCCCGACGTTCAGGTGGGGCTTGGTCCGCTCAAACTTCTTCTTCGCCACTGTCTCCTCCTAACTAACTCCGCGCCTTTTCGCGGCGGCCCACAGCCTCCGCCAGGTTTCCGGGCATCTCTGCGTAATGACTGAATTCCATCGAATAGGTCGCGCGCCCCGACGTCATCGAGCGAAGCTCGGTGGCGTAGCCGAACATCTCGGCCAGGGGCACGGTGGCCTTCACGTTCTGCGACGTGCCGCGGCCTTCCATGCCGAGGATATGACCGCGACGCGACGCGAGGTCGCCCATGACATCGCCGAGGTATTCCTCGGGCATCACGACATCGACCTTCATGATCGGCTCGAGCAAGTAAGGCTGCGCCTTGTGCATACCGTCCTTGACCGCCATCGAACCGGCGACCTGGAACGCCATCTCGCTCGAGTCGACGGGATGGTACGAACCGTCGACCAGCGTGACGGTGATATCGACCACCGGGTAGCCGGCCGCGACGCCCGTCTGGATCGCTTCGCGGATGCCCTTCTCGACCGCGGGGATGTACTCCCTCGGGATGCGACCCTGGGTCACCTTGTCTTCGAAGATGAAGCCGCTCCCGCGCTCGCCCGGACGGACCACGACCTCGGCGTGGCCGTACTGGCCCTTGCCGCCGGTCTGGCGGACGAACCGCCCGACACCCTTGGCCTCGCGCTTGATGGCCTCCTTGTAGGCGACCTGCGGCTTGCCCTGGTTGGCGTCGACGCGGAACTCGCGCAGCAGGCGGTCGATGATGATCTCGAGGTGGAGCTCGCCCATGCCCTCGATGATCGTCTGGCCCGTCTCCTCGTCGGTGTGCACCTTGAAGGTCGGGTCCTCTTCGGACAGCCGCTGCAGCGCCATGCCCAGCTTCTCCTGGTCGACCTTCGTCTTCGGTTCGATGGCGACCGAGATCACCGGCTCGGGGAACGTGATCGACTCGAGCATGATCGGGTGCGCCTCGTCACAAAGGGTGTCGCCCGTCGTGGTCACCTTCAACCCGACTGCGGCGGCGATGTCGCCCGTGAAGACCTCGTCGACGTCCTCGCGGCGGATGGCGTGCATGCGCAGGATGCGGCCGATCCGCTCGCGCTTGCCGGTCGACGCGTTCATCACCGACGAGCCCGCCTTCAGACGCCCTGAGTAGACGCGGAAGAACGTCAGCTTGCCGACGCCTTGCGGGTCCATCTGGATCTTGAAGGCCAGCGCGGAGAACGGCTCGTTGTCATCGTGCTCGCGCACCTCCAAAGCGCCGGTCTTCGGGTCCTTGCCCTCGACCGCCGGCACGTCCGCCGGCGACGGCAGGTAATCGACAACCGCGTCGAGGATCGGCTGTACGCCGCGGTTGCGCAGCGCAGCGCCGCAAAGCACGGGGACGAGCACGCCCGCGACCGTGCCGCGGCGCAATCCCGCCTTGATCTCTTCCTCGGCGATGTCCTGCTCCTCGAGGTACTTGTGCATGATCCCGTCGTCGAAGTCGGCGACGCCTCGATCAGGTCGTGCCTGTACTGGCTGACCAGGTCCTGCATGCCGGCCGGGATGTCCAGCGACTCGGTGCTCTTGGTGCCCAGGTCGTCGGTGTAGACGATCGCCTCTTTGCTCAGCAGGTCGATGTAGCCCTGGAAGTTCGCCTCGGAGCCGATGGGCAGCTGGATCGGGATCGCCCGGGCGCCCAGGCGCGTACGGATCGAGTTCAACGAACCGTAGAAGTCCGCTCCGATGCGGTCCATCTTGTTGATGAAGGCGATGCGAGGCACGCCGTAGCGGTCGGCCTGGCGCCAGACCGTTTCGGACTGCTCGACGCCAGCGACCGCGTCGAAGACCGC
>JGI25382J43887_10000763_pt1 | contig 11772 bp, 16 predicted proteins | sample GraSoi013_1_40cm_3_FD_43887 | JGI IMG/M metagenome (IMG submission 43887) | reverse complement strand
GGCGGCCGAGGGCGGCAGTGGCCACGAGGATCAGGAGCCGCCTCACTTTCGGAAGGCGACGATCGCCACCCAGACGAAGAAGAGCACGGTGCCGGCCAGGAAGAGGGCGAGCGCGAGCTTCTCCGCGGTGCTCACGTCGCCCTCATCCAGGCGAGACCAGGCCGGCGAGCACGTTGTAGAGGAGCTCGAGCCCGAGGACGGTCAGGGTGAGGGCCGCCAGCCCGATCAGGATCCTCTCGATGCTCACGATACCGTCCAGTAGCGGAACAGATAATAGATGCCCCAGAGGGCGAGGATCGCGTACACGGCCAGCAGCCACCGGTTGACGATGCCGCGGCGGACGCGAAGCTCGCCGCCCGCGTACTCTTCCACCCGGTCGGGCTCAGGGTCGGGAACGCTCATCCTCCTCGGCCTCCACCGCCAAGACCTGGTGCTTGGCGGATTCCACGTCGCTCAGGGCGCCACTGGCCGCCGCCCACACGAAAGCGCTCAGCGCGGCGCAGCCCATCAGCACCGCGACGACGAACTCGCCCAGCATCAGATACTCGAGCATCGGCTACTCCCGGCCGTCCCGGGTGGGTGGGCCGGCGGTGCCGGCGGCCTCGGCGACGCCTGGACCGTCCAGGGCCGGGTCCCAGGCGCGCCGCGGGTGGGATGCCTCCACGCCGCGCGAGTTCAGCGCGGCCTTCGCGGCGTCGGAGAGCTGAAGCTTCTCACCCGTCAAGGGGTCGGCCCACGCCGAGAGGGACAGCACGTAGTACGCCAGGGCCCAGCGCTCGGCGTTGCCGAGCGAGTCGGCGAACGAGGGCATCGGGGTGCCGTCCAGACCGAGCGTCAGGGCGCGGTAGAGATCGGCGGCGCTGGAGCCGCCCTTGAACTGCCCCCGCGTGAAGTCGGTGGGCCGGATGGGGAGATCGAAGTCGTCCCTGAGCTGAGGTGCCGAGGGGCCGTCGCCCCGCCCCTNCTGGCCGTGGCACTCCCAGCACTTGGCTCGGATGTAGAGGTCCTGGCCGTGCGCCAGCAGCGCCGGGGTCGCCGGCGGCGCGGCTTCGAAGGGCACCGCCGGCTCCGGCGTCTCCTCCTTCCACCGCCTGGAGAACGTCTTGATGTAGGCGATGGCGGCGACACGCTCCTTGTCGGGAACCTCGTGCCACGTGGGCATCGCGGTCCAGCGCACGCCGCGCGTGATCGTGCGGTAAAGATCGCCGTCGGTCGGCAGCGACCCCGACGGCGTCGTCCTGAACTTGAAGACGCCGGCGGTGAAGTCGCGAGGGCGGGGGAAGAGGAACGTGGCCGCGGGGCCGTTGCCGTCGCCCTTGGGGCCGTGGCAGCCGACGCAGTGGTCCTCGTACACCTCCCGGCCCTGCTCGACGAGCGCCTCGCCCTCAGGGATCGTCATGGCCGAGACCTCCACGCTCTGCGCCTCGAAGATCTCGCGCCAGGCGCCCCGGTTGGTGCCCAGCTTCTGGAGGTATCTCACCAGCCCGACCAGGTCCGGCGTCGGGATCACCAGGCGCACCGCGGCCGCCAGCGAGCGGCCCCGGAGCGGCGTGAGATCGAGCACCGGCGTGCCGTCGAGCGGCCAGGCGCCGTCCGGCGCCGGCGGAACGAACGTGAGTCCGGACTGGTCGGGAAAGAGGACGATGGACCGATTCGGTCGCAGCGTGAAGTAGCGCCGCAGCTCGGGCGTGACCTCCGGCGTCGGGCCGCCGGCACCGCTCCGCACACGCACGACGAGCTGGGCGAAGAGCCACGGGAAGCTCGGCATGATCGAGTCGGGCACCGTGAGCCGGGGATTCCAGTGGTGGGAGTAGTGCCAGTCGTCGGAGTACTTCAGCCCGACCCGGGAGAGGTCGGGGCCGATGCGACGCGTGGACAGCAGGTGCGGGAGGTCCCACGCATACTCGCCCGCCTCGGCCACCGGGCCCCAGCGAGACGCCTCGCCCGCCACCGGTCGCACGTACTGGCTGTGGCAGTACCAGCAGCCCTCGCGGATGTAGACGGCGCGTCCGCGCCGCTCCAGCGGCGTGTAGTCGCGGGAGGCGTAGCGCACCCACTTGACGTCGCCGAGATCGGTGCGCACCGCGCGGCTCACCTCGCGCGCGCGCGACTCGGGAACGAGCGCGGGCAGGAAGCCCTGGACGAAGAGCGCCAGCGTGACGAAGAAGAAGCCGGCGCCGGCGGCCAGCGTGGTGATCGATCTCATGCGCGGAGCGAGCTCCGCATGAGGGTGACGACGAGGAGGGAGAGCCCGACGTCCATCGAGATTCCGGTGAGCGTGCGGACCCACCAGTAGGGACGGATGGCGCTCACCGTGTCCATCCATTCGGCGCCGGCCATGAGCATGAACCCCTGCTGCAGTCCCTGGGCGGCCAGCACGGTGAACATGGAGGCGATCCCCAGCGTGATGAGCCAGAAGGCCCAGTTGGCCGGCGCGAAGCGGGCAGGGCCGGCGCCGGTGATGCGGGGCCACACGTAGAGCGCGCCCCCCAAGGCCCAGACCACGAACGTCCCGAAGATGGTGATGTGGGAGTGGGCGATGACGAAGTCGGTGAAATGAGTGGGCTGCTGGAGGGAGCGCAGCGCCTGCACCGAGCCCTGGAAGCAGCCCACCAGGTACAGGAGGCTGCCGGTGATCAGGAACTTCGCCGGCAGATTGCGCCCGATCTCCGACCAGCGCCCCACCATGGTGCCGAAGAAGTTCTGGATCACCGTCCACACCGGGATGATCAGCATCATCGAGGAGACGATGGCGATCGTCTGGGCCCACTCGGTGATCGGAGAGTAGAGGTAGTGGTGGATGCCGACGAACGGATAGAAGAATGCCAGCGACCAGAAGCCGATCAGCGACAGCTTGTGGCTGGAGATCGGGTTCCGAACGCTGGCCGGGAGAAAGTAATAGATGAGGACATAGCCCGCCGGCGTGATCCANAACCCCACCACGTAATGGATGAACAGCCCGTGCCAGGCGGCGTTGTTGATGCCCGGGATGTGGTAGGGCCCCAGGAGCAGGAGCACGAGGTTGACGTCGGTCCAGATGAACGCGGCGATCAGGTACCAGAGGGACACGTAAAGCGGGGGCGAGGTGCGCCGCGCGATCGTCACCAGAAACTGCACGGTCAGCGCGAGCAGGACCAGGAAGATCACGGCCACCGTGATGAGCGGATACTCACCGGCCTCCCAGCCCCGGTTGAAGCCCGCCGCCAGCAGGAGGCTCCCGAGCGCCAGATTGAGGTTCCACACCCAGAGCAGGCCGTGGCTCCAGCGCTCGGCCCACAGGCGNACCCCGCACAGGCGGGGGACGACGTAATGGCAGAGGCCGATGAAGAGCGTCGAGAAGGCGCCCCAGATGACGCCGTTGACGTGGATCGGGCGCAGCCGGCCGAAGCTGAGCCAGGGCACGCCGCCCAGGGACTCCGGATAGTTGAACTTGGTGGACACGACGGCGCCGAGCGTGGGGAACACCAGAAGCCAGACGAACCCCCAGCCGAGCCACGNGCGGATCAGGCCNCGATCGATCAGCGCATCGTTGCGGAGGGCGGCCGCGCTCGCGTCGGACGGCTGCATCGCGGCCATCATGCCACGGTCGGCGAGCGGGACAAAAAAGGCCGCTGCGGAGGCTCAGCGGCCCTTTCGAGCGCCGGCTTCGCCGGCGCCACCGATCCTGGGGGGAGGTTTCGGAAGGGGGGCGAAGCCCCCCTCCGAGGTTAGGGTCGCATAGCCCGGAGGCGCGCGATCCTCTCCTCGAGCGGGGGGTGCGTCGAGAAGAGAGTCATCAGCGCCTGGCCGCTCAACGGGTTGACGATGAAGAGATGCGCGGTGGCCGGATTGGCGGCCATCGGCAGCGCCTGTTGCGCCATCTGGAGCTTCTCGAGCGCCTTGGCGAGCCCCCACGTCTTGCCGGCCAGGCGGGCGCCGGAGGCGTCCGCCTGGTACTCGCGGGCCCGNGAGACGGCGAGNTGCACCAGCATCGCCGCGATCGGCGCCAGCACGGCCATGAGGATGAGCGCGAACGGATTCGAGCCGCCCTCCTCGTCGTCGCTCCGGCCGCCGCCGAACATCGCCGCCCACTGGGCCATGTGGGCCAGATAGGTGATGGCGCCCGCCAGCGTGGCCGCGATCGTGGAGATGAGGATGTCGCGNTTGGTCACGTGGGACAGCTCGTGGGCCAGCACGCCCTCCAGCTCCTCCTCNTCGAGGATGCGCATGATGCCCTCGGTGACGGCCACCGCGGCGTGCTCGGGGTTCCGCCCGGTGGCGAAAGCGTTCGGCGTGTCGGTCGGGATCAAATAGACGCGGGGCATCGGGATGCCCGCCCGGGTGGCCAGCCGGCGCACGATCGCGTAGAGCCCCGGGGCCTGGGCCTCGTCGATGGGCGCGGCACGGTACATGGCCAGCACGATCCGGTCAGAGAACCAGTACGAAAAGAAGTTCATGGCCAGCGCCACCATGAAGGCTACGACCATGCCCTGCTGGCCCCCGATGGCGCCGCCGATCAACACGAGCATCGCCGTGAGGAGTGCGAGCAGCATCGCGGTCTTGAATACGTTCGACATGGGTCCGCCTCCCTCCCAAGCCCCGCCAGCCCGGCTAACTTCGCTTGGAAGCGTAGCAAACGGTTCGGACGCGGTCAAATACTTGACTTCTCCTCTACCCCCCCGATACACTGGGCCAGTCCGGGAAAAAAGTCTTCTAACAACACGGACTTACGTTAAATTCTTCGCTGAAAGATCTAGGGTATGATCATTCGAGTGTCAGAGATCGCGGACGAGGGGCTCGTGGTCGCCAATCCCGGGGAGTTCGTTGCTCCCTTCGCGGACCGGTCCTGGCGCCTGGAGGGCATCCGCCTTCACGTCGTCCGCGACGGCGTGGACCTCCTGGTTGCGGGCGAGCTCGCGGCTTCCGTGCCCCTGGTCTGCTCCCGGTGCCTCGAGGAGTTCCGCGCGGACGTCCATCCGGCGATCGACGTCCGCTACGTGCCCAAGCCGGTGACCGGCGACAGCGTCCAGCTGGGCGCCAACGATCTCGACCTGGACTTCTACGAGAACGACGAGCTCAACCTCGCTGCGCTGGTCGAGACCGAGACGACGCTGGTGCTCCCCATGAAGCCCCTCTGCCGCGGGGATTGCCGGGGGCTCTGCCCCGTCTGCGGCGGCAACCGGAACGTCGTCTCCTGCACCTGTCAGACGCGCCCGGTGGACCCGCGCCTGGCCGTCCTTAAAGATTTGGCCGCGCGACTCAATCACTGAGAGCGCCAGAAGGGAACATCGATGCCGCTGCCCAAACGACGCCACTCGAAGACGCGCGGTCGCAAGCGCCGCACCCATTACAAGCTGGCGGCGCCGACGCGGTCGGTCTGTCCGCAGTGCCGCGAGCCCAAGCTGCCGCATCGCGTCTGCCCGCACTGCGGTTACTACAAGGGCCGGGAGATCGTCGCCGTCGAAGGTGCCTAGCCGCGCCGGCCCGATGAAGATTGCGGTCGACGCCATGGGGGGCGACTACGGCCCCGCCGTCGTAGTCGAGGGGGCGGTGGCGGCGGCGCGTGAGTTTGGCGCCTCGGTCATCCTGGTCGGCGACCGGGCCGCCATCGAGCGTGAGGTGACGCGGCTGACGGCGGAGAGCCTCGCGATCGAGATCCGTCACGCCTCCCAGGTCGTCGGCATGGGCGAGAGCCCCTCGCAGGCCCTTCGGCGCAAGCGCGACTCCTCCCTGCGCGTGGCCGCCCAGCTCGTGAAGGACGGCGAGGCCTCGGCGTTCGTGTCGGCGGGGAACACCGGGGCAGCCATGGCGATCGCGATGTTCGTCATCGGCGTGCTGGCCGGCGTGGATCGGCCAGCCATCGCGGCGGTGCTGCCCAACCGCCGGCGCTTCACGGTGCTGCTCGACGTCGGCGCCAACGTCGATCCCAAGCCCTGGCATTTACTCCAATTCGCGGTCATGGGCCACGTCTACGCCCGCGACATCCTGGGCTGCGACAACCCGCGGGTCGGCCTGCTCTCCGTCGGCGAGGAGGAGGGCAAGGGCAACGAGCTGACCAAGGAGGCGTACGATCAGCTCAAAGACTCGTCGCTGAACTTCGTCGGCAACGTCGAGGGGCGCGACATCTACAACGGCCGTTGCGACGTCGTCGTCACCGACGGGTTCACCGGCAACGTCGCCCTCAAGATCTCCGAGAGCCTGGCCGAGACTCTGGGCGACATGATCAAGGAGGAGCTGACGCGCGATGTCCGGTCCAAGCTCGGCGCCACCCTGGCCCTGCCCGCGTTCGCGCGCTTCAAGCGGCGCGTGGACTATACGGAGTTGGGCGGTGCCCCGCTGCTCGGCATCGACGGCGCCGCCATCATCTGCCACGGCGCATCACCGGTGAAGGCGATCAAGAACGCGGTGCGCGTAGCGGGGGAGTGGGCGACGGCGGGCGTGAACGAGCACATCCGAGCCGCGCTGGAGGCGGAGGTGGAGCGCGGCGGTCGGGAGGGAGGCCGCGAATGACGCGAGCGAAGATCATCGGCGTCGGGTCGTACGCGCCCAAGCGGATCTTGACCAATGCCGATCTCGAGAAGATGGTCGAGACCAGCGACGAATGGATCGTGCAACGCAGCGGCATCCGCGAGCGCCGGATCGCCGACGACACCGAGGCCAGCTCGGACCTGGCCGTGAAGGCGGCCCAACAGGCGCTGGAGCGGGCCAACCTGGTGCCGGAGGATATCGACTTCATCGTGGTGGGGACGACCACGCCCGACATGTTCTTCCCGACCACCGCCAACATGGTCCAGCACCGGCTGGGTTGCCGGCAGGCGGGCTCGGTGGACGTGCTGGCGGCCTGTGCCGGCTCCGTCTACAGCCTCGCCGTAGGCTCGCAGTTCATCCAGACCGGCAAGTACCGGCGCGTGCTCTGCATCGGCGCCGAGACGCTTTCGAAGATCACCGACTTCACTGACCGGGGCACCTGCGTGCTGCTGGCCGACGCGGCCGGCGCGGCGGTGCTGGAGGCTTCCGACGACGGCAGCGGGCTGCTGGACGTCGATCTCTACTCGGACGGCCGGTACTGGGAACTGCTCTACATGCCCGGCGGCGGCTCGCGGCACCCGGCCACGCCTGAGACGGTCGCGGCCCGGATGCACTACGCCAAGATGAAGGGCGCCGAGGTCTTCAAGGTGGCCGTGCGCATGTTCGGGGAGTGCGCGACGAAGATCCTCGAGCGCCACGGGCTCACGGCCCGGGACATCGACCTCTTCATCCCGCACCAGGCCAACCTCCGGATCATCGAGGCGGCCGTCAAGCGGGTCGGGCTGCCGATGGACAAGGTCTTCGTGAACATCGACCGCTACGGCAACACCGGGGCCGCGTCCGTCTACGTCGCCCTCGAGGAGGCGGTGTCGGCCGGCCGCTTGAAGCGCGGCGACCTCCTCCTGCTGGCGGCCTTCGGTGGCGGCTTCGCCTGGGGCGCCGCCCTCATGAGATGGTAGTGCGAGCCGCAGGGCGTCGGCGGGCTGGGCCCCGCCCGCCCGAGGCGAGCCTATGAATCAGGTCGTGCGAGCCGCAGGGCGTCGGCGGGCCGCTGGGCGAGCCGCAGGACGGCCAGGGGCTGGGGCCCCTGCGTCCGAGGTGAGCGAACCCAGAGAATTCCGCCCGCCCGAGGCGAGCCTATGAATCAGGTCGTGCGAGCCGCAGGGCGTCGGCGGGCCGCTGGGCGAGCCGCAGGACGGCCAGGGGCTGGGGCCCCTGCGTCCGAGGCGAGCCTAGGTGAGGTCGGCGTGACGGGCCGGGGGTGGCGGGGCACTGCGAGACCCGTTCCCTCCGAGCGCAGTCGCCAAGCGGGTCGGCGGGAAATCGCGACGCTGCCTACGCCGGCGACCTCGTGGTCGCAGCGGTGCCCCGCCATCCCCGGCACCGCACGCCGATGATCGCGTTTCTTTTCCCGGGCCAGGGCTCGCAGGCGGTGGGCATGGGTAAGGCCTTCTACNACGCCTCCCCCGCCGCCAAGGCCATCTTCGAGGACGCCAACGACGCGCTGGGCTTCGACCTGGCCCGCCTGGCGTTCGAGGGGCCGGAGTCCGAGCTGGCGCTGACCGCGAACACCCAGCCCGCCGTCTTGACGGTGAGCGTGGCCGCGGCGGCCGTGGCCGCCGAGCGCGGGCTGTGCCCGCATCTGAGCGCCGGCCACAGCCTGGGCGAGTATTCGGCCCTGGTCGTGGCCGGCGCGCTCGCGTTCCGGGACGCCGTCAGGATCGTGCGCCGGCGCGGCGAGTTCATGCAGGAGGCGGTCCCCGTCGGGACCGGCGCGATGGCCGCGATCATGGGCCTCGAGCTTCCCGCGGTGGAGCGGCTCTGCGCCGCGGCTGCCCAGGGAGAGGTCGTGGAAGTGGCCAACGTGAACTCGCCGCTGCAGATCGTCATCGCCGGCCACCGCCCGGCGGTCGAGCGCGCGGTGGCGCTGGCGAGCGCGCGCGGCGGCCGGAAGAGCGTCATGCTGCCGGTGAGCGCGCCGTTCCATTGCGCCCTCATGGCGCCTGCCGCCGAGCGCCTGGCCCGGGAGCTGGATGGCGTCAGGATCGCCGACCCCACCATCCCGATCGCGCGCAACGTGGACGGCGGTCTGACGCGGGTGGCGGCCGAGGTGAAGCCGGCGCTGCTGAGGCAGGTGGNCAGCCCGGTGCGGTGGACCGACTGCGTCCGCCGCCTGGCCGACGAGGGCGCGATGACGTTCGTGGAGGTCGGTCCGGGGCGCGTCCTGACCGGGCTGCTCAAGCGGATCCTCGACGGAGTCAAGGGGATGGCCGTGGAGACGTCCGCGGACCTCGACAAGGCCCTGGCCGGCGCCGGGGAGCGGGGATGAGCGATACGCCGCTCGCCGGTCGGGTGGCCATCGTCACCGGCGGCAGCCGCGGCATCGGCGCCGCCATCGCCGCGTTGCTGGCGCAGGACGGAGCCGCCGTGGTAATCTCGGGACGCGACGCAGATCGCCTGGAGCGCGCCGTCAAGGACCTGGAGGCCGGCGGAGCCACGGCGCTCGGCGTCGTCGCCGACGCGGCGAGCCGCGAGGACGCGGACCGGCTGGTCGAGACGGCGAAGCAGCGATTCGGCCGCATCGACGTGCTCGTCAACAACGCCGGCATGACGCGCGATGGTCTCCTGGTCCGCATGAAGGACGAGGACTGGGACCTCGTCATGGAAGTCAACCTCCGCGGCGCGTTTCTGATGACGCGCGCAGCGTCCAAGATCATGGTGAGGCAAAAGAACGGGCGCGTCATCAACATCGCCTCGACCGCCGGGGCCATGGGCAACGCGGGACAGGCAAACTATTCGGCGGCCAAGGCGGGGCTCATCGGCTTCACCAAGGCCACCGCTCGGGAACTGGCGCACTGGTCCATTCTCGTCAACGCGGTGGCGCCGGGCCTGATCGAGACCAACATGAGCGCTGCGATGCCCGAGGCCGCGCGCCAGGAGCTGCTGAACCGGGTGCCGCTCGGGCGCATCGGCACCCCGCGCGAGGTGGCAGAGGTGGTACGGTTCCTGGCTGGCGACGGGGCCACCTACATCACGGGTCAGGTCTTCCACGTCAACGGCGGTCTCTACATCTAGTCGGGCATTCCTCCGGGGAGGAACGGATCGATGGCGAAGTCAGTGGAAGATAAGGTGAAGGAAATCATCGTCGAGCAGCTCGGGGTGGACGAGGACGACGTGACCCCGAACGCGCGGTTCATCGAGGACCTCGGCGCCGATTCGCTCGACACGGTCGAGCTGGTGATGGCGCTGGAAGAGCACTTCGACATCCAGATCCCCGACGAGGACGCCGAGAAGATCGCCACCGTCGGCGACGCCATCCAGTACATCAAGGACAACTCCTGACGGTGGAGCCGCGACGCGTCGTCATCACCGGCCTCGGCGCGCTCACGCCCGTCGGCAACACGGCCGAGGAGTTCTGGACCGCCCTGACCCAGGGGCGCTCNGGAATCGGTCCCATTACCAGGTTCGACGCCGCCGAGAAGGACGCCAGCGGCGACTTCCGCTACCCCACGCGGATCGCCGGCGAGGTCAGGAATTTCGACGTGCTGCAGTACGTGGACAAGAAGGAAGCGCGCCGGCTGGATGACTACCTCAAATACGCGATCGCCGCGGCGGTCACCGGGGTCGAGGATTCCGGGCTCGACGTGGGCAAGGTCGATGGCGACCGGTTCGGCGTCCTGATCGGCTCGGGCATCGGAGGCATCGGCACCCTGCTGGAGGGTGAGCGCACGCGCCTGGAGAAGGGGCCGGAGCGGGTGTCCCCGTTCGTCATCCCGATGCTCATCATCAACATGGCGTCGGGGCTCGTCTCGATGCGCTTCGGGGCCAAGGGGCCCAACTCGTCGGTGGTGACGGCCTGCGCGACGGGCAACCACTGCATCGGCGACGCGTTCAAGATCATCCAGCGTGGCGACGCCGACCTCATGATCGCGGGCGGCGCCGAGGCGATCATCGTGCCGCTGACCATCGCGGGGTTCTGCGCGATGAAGGCGATGTCCACGCACAACGACGTGCCGGAGAAGGCCTCGCGCCCGTTCGACGCCGAGCGCGACGGCTTCGTGCCCAGCGAGGGGGCCGGCATCGTCGTGCTGGAGTCGCTCGAGCACGCGCGGCGGCGTGACGCCCGGATCTACGCGGAGATCGTCGGGTATGGCATGACCTCCGACGCCCACCACATGACGGCGCCCGACCCCGAGGGCGATGGCGCCACCCGGGCCATGGCGGCGGCCCTGCGGGACGGCGGCCTCGACCCGGCGGCGGTCGGCTACATCAACGCCCACGGGACCTCGACGCCGTACAACGACAAGTTCGAGACCCTGGCCATCAAGCGCGTCTTCGGCGACCACGTGCGGCGGCTGGCCGTGTCGTCGACGAAGTCGATGACGGGGCACCTGCTGGGGGCGGCAGGCGGCGTGGAGGCCATCGCCACGGCGCTGGCCCTCTACCACGGCCTGCTGCCGCCGACGATCAACTACGAGACGCCCGACCCGGAGTGCGACCTCGACTACGTGCCCAACCAGGCCCGCAAGCAGGACGTCGAGGTGGCGCTGAGCAACGCCTTCGGCTTCGGCGGGACCAACGCCACGCTGGCCTTCCGCAAGTACCGCGCGTAGCGCCGGGCCGACTGGCATCGCCATACGTCGTTCTCGGATTCACTCAGGCTCGCCTCGGGCGCCGAGCGCGCTGCGGCTTCGCACGTCCACGCTCGGGCCTCGCCTGGCTCGCCATTTGGCCCGGCACCGGTCGCGGTTGGCGCGCGCCGGGCCGAACCGTTGAGCGCCTGAGGGGTGGACGCGGGTGACGTCGCCGGGCTCGAGCGACGGCTCGGCCACCACTTCCACGATCCCGCCCTTCTCCAGCGCGCGCTGACCCACGCCTCCTTTGCCAACGAGCACCCGCCGGCCGCCCACCACGAGGCGCTGGCGCTGCTCGGCGATGCGGCCCTGGCGCTGATCGTGGCCGAGCACCTCCTGGCCGCGGATCCGGAGGCGCCGGTCGGCGTGCTGACGCCCCAGCGCGCGGCGCTGGTCTCCGGCGCCAACCTGGCCCGCTGGGCGGCGGACCTGGAGCTGGGGCCCCGGCTCAGGCTGGGGCGCGGCGAAGAGGCGACGGGCGGACGCGCGCGCGAGTCCATTCTGGCCACGACGCTGGAGGCGGTCCTTGGCGCCGTCTACCTCGACGGCGGCCTCGACGCCGCCCGCCGCATCGTGGCCCGTCTGGCCGTGTGGTAGGCTGACCTCATGCGTTTCTGGCCGTCGCGGCGGC
>JGI25382J43887_10000760_pt1 | contig 11780 bp, 15 predicted proteins | sample GraSoi013_1_40cm_3_FD_43887 | JGI IMG/M metagenome (IMG submission 43887) | reverse complement strand
GATCGTGCGACAACGTCCGGGCACGGCGAAGGGATTCGTGTTTCTGTCGCTCGAAGATGAGACCGGTATCGCCAATGTGATCGTGACGCCGCAGCTCTTCGCCCGCCACCGGCTCACGCTGGTGGCCGAGCCATTTTTACTCGTAGAGGGAATCTTACAAATCCAGGATGGTGTCGTATCGGTCCGCGCGCAACGCGTGCATGCCTTGCCAGCCCGCGATTACGCTGTCCCATCTCACGATTTTGGTTGAACAACGCGCTGCGCCACCGTTTCGTGGCAGTCAATTTGCTACGTGCACCTTTGATGGCCACGGTGCATCGCCTTCGCGAAGTCCACATCGAGCCCGACGGTCTCGGCAGCTCCCTCTCGCGTTTGGCCCGCCTCGAGCTCGAGCTCGGACTGGCTGAAGCGCGCGCGGTGATCATCCAGCTCGCCATCGCGGTTGCGGTGGTGGTGACGGCCGCGATCGCCTTCGTGGCTGCACTGGTCGTGCTCGTGGCCGCTGCGTTCGCGCCGCTCTTCGGCGCGCCCTGGCAGCACCTCGTCATCGCCGGCGGCGGCGTGGCGCTGATCTCCGTCACGCTCATCGCGTGGTCCGTGATGCGCGTACGACACCTCCGGTGGCCTCACGGAACCATTCACTCGATCGAGGAGACGTGGCGATGGCTCGCAGCCCAACTGAAATCCAGGCTGATATAGCGCTCACCCGTCGTCACATCGAGACGCAGCTCGATGGTCTCGAGCAGCGCTTGACGCGGCGCGGACGAACCCTCGCGTTCGTGCTCGGCGGCGCCTTCGTGGCCGGCCTGGTGCTTTCGCAGCTCCCCGTGATGCGGCTGCTGCGACTCACCGCGGGTGTCGCGCGCGCCGGTGCGACGGTGGCCGGGACGATCGCGGCGCTCGGCGGAATGGCGGCCACCGTGGAGCGGCTCCGCGCGACGCCGCGCAGTCTGCGCGCGGCCTGACGTGCGTGCCCCTGCGGCCGGGCCCGCGCCCGGACCGGCACCAAGGGCTCCGCGATGAGCACGCGTGTTGGCGAGGTCGACGGGCGGCGCATCCTCTTCGGCAACACCGAGACGCCCCTCTGGCCCGAGGACGGCATCAGCAAGGGCGACCTCATCGACTATTACCTCGAGCTCGCCGATATCGTGCTGCCGTTCCTCGTGCATCGGCCGCTCAGCCTGCTCCGCTGCCCCGACGGCGTCAACGGCGAGTGCGTGTATCAGAAGACGGCACCCCCCGGCTTGCCGCAGTGGATCCCGACGCGGCGCGTGCGCAGCGACCAGGCCGCCCTCGGCTACACCGAGTACGTCATCGGCAGTGAGCGGGCGGCGCTCGCCTATCTCGTCAACCTCGGCTACACGTCGTTTCATCCCTGGGCCTGCATCGTCGACGCGGTCGATCGTCCCGATCTGATGCTGTTCGATCTCGATCCGACCGAAATCGCGTTCCGCGAGGTGCGCAACGCGGCGTTGCTCGTTCGCAGCCTGCTCGCCGGCTTCAAGATTCGCAGTTGGGTGAAGACGTCGGGCGGCGCCGGCGTTCACGTCCTGGTGCCGCTGGATCCCGTCTACTCGTTCGAGCAGACCCTCACGGCGGCGTCGACGATCACACGCATGGCGCGACAGCGCGAGCCGTCGCTGTTCACGTTCGACATGCGCCGCGCGCGGCGCCGCGGGAAGATCCTGATCGACGTCCTGCGTAACCGGAGGGGCGCCACCCTGGTGAGCCCCTACGCCGTGCGCGAGTACCCGGGAGCGCCAGTGTCGGCACCGCTCGAATGGAGCGAGCTCGAGCGCAGCGTGTACCCGGAGGACTTCCACTTCCACAACGTCCGGGCACGGCTGCGCCAGCGGGGCGACCCGCTGCTCGGCTTCTTCGCCGAGCGTCAATCGCTGGCCCCGCTGCTGGAAGGCGGGCGCGCACGGCGCGCCCGGCCGATGGCCTGAGCGGGCCGAGGAGCTTTGCCATGGAACATCAGATGGAGCGGACGATCGGCGTCGTGCGGGACCGCGCGCGTCAGCTCGCGCGCGGCGCCGACGAGCAGCTGATGGAGATGACGGGACGGCCGCTCACGGGATGGGCGGAAACTCTGCAGCGTGCCCTGCGCGATCATCCGCTGCCCGTGATCGTCGCGGCGCTCGGCGCCGGCTACGTCGTGGGCAAGCTCCTCCGCCGCTAGAGGTACCGATCTAGAGGAGCGTCCCGGCTCCGCCGGGGCGCTCCGAACGCGGGGGACATGGGGGGCCGTCGCGGCCCCCCATGGTTCATTGTCCTACTTCATCTGGCGCAGGGCTTCGATCCGATCGCCGGTCGCGGGATGGGTCGCGAAGAAGCCGCCCTTGCTGTTGCCTTCGACCTGGGTCAGCCACGTCAACGCGTCGATCATCTGCTCCTTCGGCCGGCCGATGCGCCGCAGCAGCTCGACGCCGTGCTTGTCGGCGGCGTACTCCTCGTTGCGACTGTACTTGTTCAGGATCAGCTGCCCGGCGATCGGGGTGAGCGCGCCGGTGCCCGGGAGGATCTGGTCGAGGATGACCATGCCGATGTTGAGTCCGGTGCCCAGCGCCTGAGCCTTGGCCACGTGACCCAGGTCCTCATGGGCCGTCTCGTGAGCGAGCACCGCCTGCAGCCGATCGTCATTGGCCTTCTCGAGCAAGCCGGTGGTGACGAGGAACTGCCCGTTGCCGGCATTGGCGGCGTTGATGTGCGGGTCGTCCATCAACCCGACCTTCACCTGGTTCGGCTGCAGCGGATGGTCCATCGCCTTGAGCAACGGGGTCCACACGCGCTGGAGACGCTCGGCCTGCGCCGGATCGAGCGCCTTGGTGCTGGGACGCGGTGTGCTCGTATCGGTGCGGGGCGAGGGTGAAGGAGAGGGCGAGGACGTCGGTCCTGCGCACGCCGCCAGGAGGAGGGCTATCGATCCCAGCGCAGCAACGGAAGCCATGCGCAGCCGCCGGCCGTCCCCGCCTGAATGATGGACGGCTCGGGCTGTTCGACAATTCATGCCGTGAGCTCCTCAGCGACGACGGCGTCCATCCGCCCGTCCTCCTCCGCGACGGAAGGTATCCCGTCGCCGCCGAAGTAGTCGATGTAGCGGTCGATGGTCCGTGGACGGTCGCTCTTGAAGAACGCCGCGACGGCCGGCGAAACCCGCCCTGAATCGTTCATTACACTCGGATGTGCCATTGGATCGCTCCCCTGACGGTCTTCGCTCGAAATCGATGAATTTCGGCATTTCGATTGTGCAGTGGGCATGCCAGGACGTCGGGACGGGACTTTCGGCTCCTGAAAGCTTGTCGAAGTGGGAACAGATGAAAAACTTTCTCCTAAACAGTGTAGATCCGTCACCAGTACGTCTCGCGGGTGTGTTCGGTCGTGCACGGGTCCGCCGCGACCTCGCGCCGTGAATTCCGAGGAACTGGCTCAAAAACGCGTCGTTGCGGCGAGCCGCAACCGCGGCCGCGCGCTGGCACGGTCGGTGCCTCCTCCAGACCTCGCAGGCCCCGGGCCGTTCCGGCCCCCGAAGGAGGCGGCCATGCGAAGCATCAAGCGGGAGTTGGAGCGCAAGCGCTCGGCGCTGACCGAGGCGATCCACTCGAGCATGGATTCGACGCGTGAGGCCGATCATTTTCGAGAGCTCGCCAAAGACCCGTATGGCAGCGCCTCGCTNACGCACGACGAAGAGATCGCGGCGGCCGTGGTCGACCGTCGAGCCCGTGAATTACAACAGGTCAACTCCGCCCTCGAAGACATCGAGGCCGGACGCTACGGCGTGTGCCGGGATTGCGGCAGCGAGATCGCCGAGGCGCGGCTCCGTGTACTGCCCTTCGCCACGCGCTGCGTGGCATGCCAGGCTGAGCTGGAAACGATACGTCGCGCGGCATGAAGCGACGGGAGGAACGCATATTATGAGGATGGGACGGCTGACGAAGACGGTGGTGGTCATGGTGGCAGTCCTCTCGGTGCTGAGCGGGTGTCGGAGCTTGACCGGCAAGTCCGCCGGTACGAACATCGACGACGCGAGCATCACCGCGGCGGTGAAGTCGAAGCTGGTTGCCGACAAGGCGTCCAACCTCACGCGCGTGAACGTTGACACCAACAACGGCACTGTTTACCTTAACGGAACGGTCGACAGCCCCGACCAGCGGGCCCGTGCCGAGCAGATTGCTCGCGAGGCGAAGGGTGTCCGGAACGTCGTCAACAACCTGCAAGTCCAGAAGAACTAGCGAACGCGAAACACAGCGGGTACCCTGACGGGGCGGGAGACGACTTCCCGTCGACTCCCGCCCCAAACGTGTGGACTCTACGAGAAACCAGAGGCGAGTGCGACGGTGAGCCCGGCACGACGTGATCAAACGAAGGGTGGCAAGGTTCTCGTCGTCGACGACGAGCCGACCGAACGGGAAGGCCTTGCCCGCATGGTCGGACAATGGGGCTACGAGGTGGAGACGGCCTCGTCCGGCGAAGAGGCGCTCGAGCTCGTCGAGACGCATCACCCGGCGGTGGTGGTCACCGATCTCGTGCTCCCAGAGATGGACGGTCTCACGCTCCTGCAGAAGCTCAAGGAGACCGGCCGGCCTCCGGCGGTACTGCTCGTCACCGGCCATGCGACCGTCGAGAGCGCCGTGGAGGCGATGCGCCACGGTGCGTTCGACTACCTCACCAAGCCGGTGGATGCGACGCGGCTGCAGGTTCTCCTCGAGAAGTCCATCGAGCAGGAGTCGCTGTCGCGCGAGGTCAACTTCCTGCGCCACCAGCTGCGCCAGAAGGGCAGCTTCGGCCAGCTGGTCGGGCAGTCGAAGGGGATGCACGAGGTCTATCGCTGGATCGAGCTGGCGGCGACCAGCACGGCGCCCGTCCTCGTGTACGGCGAGAGCGGAACGGGCAAAGAGCTGGTGGCCCGCACGATCCACGACCTCTCGAACCGGCGCAACCGCGCCTTCGTCGCGATCAACTGCGCGGCGATCCCCGAGACGCTGATCGAGAGCGAGCTGTTCGGGCACGAGCGCGGTGCCTTCACCGGCGCCACCGAGCGACGCCTCGGCTGCTTCGAGCTCGCCGACGGCGGCACGCTCTTCCTGGACGAGATCGCGGAGATGGACAACTCGACGCAGGCCAAGCTGCTCCGCGTACTCCAGGAGGGCAACTTCCGGCGCGTGGGTGGCGGCAAGCAGGAGATCCAGGTCGACGTCCGCGTCATCGCTGCCACCAACCGCGTGCCCCAGGACGCCATGACCGCCGGCCAGCTCCGCGAGGACCTCTTCTACCGCCTCAACGTCTTCGCCATCCGGCTGCCCTCGCTGCGGGAGCGCAAGGAGGACATCCCCGTCCTCAGCCGCTCCTTCGTCGAGGAGTTCAACCGCCAGGACAGCCGGCAAGTGCGTGGCATCGGCCCCGAGGCCGAGAAGGCCCTCGATCGCTATGGCTGGCCCGGCAACGTGCGCGAGCTGCGCAACGTGATCCAGCGCGCCGTCGTGCTCTCCGGCAGCGGCCTCATCGCCCTCGAGCACCTGCCCGAGAACGTGCTGCACACGGCGGAGCCGGCGCGGCCGTCGGCCAAGGGCTCGGTGACGCCGATTCGCGAGATGGAGCGAGAGCTGATCCTGCGCGCGCTCGAGGACACCAACCAGGACAAGCGGCGCGCGGCCGCCCTCCTCGGCATCAGCCTCAAGACGCTCTACAACAAGCTCGCGAAGTACGGCATCCAGGCGGTCAAATCGGCGCGCATCACCTGATGGCGTCGCCGCCGCCAGAGGACGTACGCCGGCCTACCTTGCCGGCCGACCTCGAGCGCCTGCTGCACGACCTGCGTGGCCCGCTCAACTCCGCGGTGATGCATCTCGAAGTGGTCAAGCGTGCCGGCGTGGACGATCCCCTCGCCAAGCAAAGCCTGGAGACGATCGGCCAGGAGCTCGTGCGCCTGGCCCGCATGCTGCCAGCCGCGTTTTCCGTGGCGGCCCTGGACCGCAACGAGATGGTCGTGGTGGACTTGCGCTCGACCGTCGAGCAAGAGCTGCGTCGGCAGGGAGCGGCGAGCGTGAGGCTCCTCGGGAGTGAATGGCCGCGAGTCCGTGGGGACGCGGAGTTGCTCACCGTCGCGGCGTCGCACCTCATCCGCAATGCGCTGGAGGCCACCGAGGCGGCCGGCCCGGGGCGCCCGACCCCGACCGTCACCGCGGAGTCGACCGACGGACGGGTCGCGCTCCTCGTCCGTGACTACGGCACCGGGATGCGAAACCCCCGCGTCGCCATTCGTCTGGCGGCGTCCCAGAAGCCGGGACGCACCGGTATTGGACTGGTCACGGTGGAGCGGATCGCCCGCCTGCACGGTGGCACGCTGGCGCTCTCGACACCGCCGGACGGCGGGATCGAAGCGCGGCTCACGCTGCCGGGCGCCTAGTCGCCGGCGCCACTCCGTCGCGTCGGAGCACGTGCGGTATCGGCGCGCGAGTGAACGAGCGCAGTATCGGCGCCACCCGCCGCATGTGGTCGTGAACCGCGAAGCCGATCAGCGCGGCCCACACGGCGATGGCAACATCACCGGAGGCCGAAGCAAGGACCGCGACGCCGACCAGCGTCCAGCCGAGGAGCCGCCCGATATTGTCCGTGATCGCCGCCGCGACGTCGGGGCGGCCGAGGGCCATGGCGAGCGCCGCGCGAGACACGTGGCCGCCGTCCAGCGGCAACGCCGGGATTAGGTTCACGATCGTGATGCCGAGGTTGATCACGACGATACTGGCAGCCGCGGCCGCGGCGAGGGGATCGGCTTCGACCTCGACGAGGACGACGTGGACGATGCCAGCCACGACCGCTGCGACCAGGTTCGCCAGTGGACCGGCCAGGGCCAGGCCGCAGGCCTGGCGCGGCGTATCCGGCTCGCGGTCGAACACCGTCACGCCCCCGAAGAGCGAGAGCGAGATGTGACGTGGCGTGAGGCCGATCCGCCGGCCCACGATCGCATGGCCCACCTCGTGGAGCAGCAGTGACATGATCAGCGCGCTGGCGACCACGAGCCCGGTGGCCCAGTACGCGACCATGCTGCGTCCCGGAGCGGCCGCCGGAAATACGGAGTCGGCGAACGTCCACGCGCTGAGACCGATGGCGAGGAGACAGGAGATGTCCGGTCGCACCGCGATGGCCAGCGTGGCGACGCCTCCCGCGGCACGCAGCGGCCCGATGCGGGGAACGGGGGCCCGTCGCACCGCTGACGACGCCATCGACCTTCGATCAGGAGGCGAGAGCGTGCACGGCGGGCACGGAGTCTTCCGTGCTGATCCGCACGTCCGACACGGGCAGCACTGCGGCGTGTTGCGGACGCACGAACAGGGCGTGGGCGATGTCGGCGTACGGCATCTGCTCGTAGACCGCCTCGCACAGCAGCCGCTCCTCCGGCATGCCGAACGCGGCCTCCAGCGGTTCGAGTGTCTCGAGGACGTCGGGCAGGTAGCGGCGCCCGAGCTCGAGGAGCGCGCCGACCTTGGCGATCACGACGTGGGTGTTGACGAGCGCTTCGCCGGCGTAGAGGGCGACGGCCTCCCCGCGGGAGGGCCGCGCGACGAAGCGTCGCACCGCACGCACCGCCAGCGTCTCGAGGCCTTCGACCAGATCGCCGGGATCGATCCATGTGCACGGAACCTCGAGACTGAGCGGGTGCGCACCGATCACCACCACGAGGTCGGGCCGCTGGGCGACGGCCTGTGCGGCGCGGCCCACATAGGCCATGAGCCGGGCCTCGCCGTCGACGAGCTGATCGCTGGGGATGACCACGACCGTGGCGTGGGGGTCCTCGTACGCAATTCGGAGCACGGGCAGGAAGAGCTCGGGCGCGCTGCCGCGATAGGCGGGTTGCACCATCCGGCGCACCCCGGGCCAATCCCTCAGCTCCGTGTCGTAGTATGCGCAGTGATCGCGGGCGAGAACGGCACAGAGCCGATCCGCGTCGATGAGACGCGCGGCCCGGTCGAGAGCCTGGCGGAACAGGATGTGGCGCGCCGACGTGGGAATCCGCGACCGGCGCAGCCTTCGATTGTGAGGGCCGCGCACGGGGCGATGCTCGGCGCTACCAGCGAGGACGACGCCCCAAAGGTGGTCTGTCATCATGGCGGTGACGCCAGGAGACTGCAGCGGTTGTGCCATGCACGGTGTTACGGAATTCTGCATATTTGAGCGAGCGGCGCGCTCCTCCGGGAGTGAAAAATCTTCAAAGCGCCGCTCGTGGGTGTAAGACTTACACCCTTCGTTATATATAAGGAGGCGCCAGTGTTCGATCTGAAAGGCAAGGTTGCGGTCGTGACCGGAGGTAACGGCGGCATCGGTCTCGGGATGGCGCGCGGGCTTGCGGCCGCAGGGGCTCAGATCGTCGTCGCGGCGCGCAATCGCGAGAAGTCGCGCGTCGCCGTGGCCGAGATCGAGCGCCGAGGTGGGACGGCGATCGCCCTGGACGTCGACGTCACGAGCGAGGCGTCGGTCGAGTCGATGACGAAGGCCACCGTCGACCGCCTGGGGCGCCTGGACATCCTCGTCAACAACGCGGGCACGAATATCCGGAAGCCGGCCCACGATCTGACGTTCGACGAGTGGCGCCATGTGCTGGACACGAACCTGAGCTCGGCGTTCCTGTGCTCGCGCGCCGCTTATCCGGCGATGAAGAGGGCCGGCGGCGGCAAGGTGATCAACATCGGCTCGATGATGTCGATCTTCGGGGCTCCGTTCGCACCTGCCTACGGCGCGAGCAAAGGGGGAATTGTCCAGCTCACCAAGTCGCTGGCCACGACCTGGGCGCGTGACAACATCCAGGTCAACGCGGTGCTGCCGGGCTGGATCGACACCGAGCTGACGCAGAAGGCGCGGCTCGAGGTCTCCGGCCTCAACGAGATGGTTCTGCGCCGGACGCCGGCCGGTCGGTGGGGCGCCGGCGAAGACATGGCGGGGATCGCTGTCTTCCTGGCCAGCCCGGCGTCCGACTTCATCACCGGCGCCGCCATTCCCGTGGATGGTGGGTACTCTATCCAGGTCTAGATGAAGACGCTGGTCGTCGACGCGGTCGCTCCGGAGGGCTTGGCCTACCTGCGCGAGCATGGCTTCGAGATCGACCAGCTCATGAAACCGCCGCTGGCGACGCTCTACGACCGCATCGGTGATTACGAGGCGCTGGTGACGCGGTCGGGGACGGCGGTCACGCCGGAGCTGCTGGCGCACGCGCCCCGGCTCCGGATCATCGGCCGGGCCGGCGTGGGTGTCGACAACATCGACGTCGAAGCCTGCTCGCGCCGGGGCATCGTCGTGGTCAACGCGCCGGTCGGGAACGTCGTGTCGGCCGCCGAGCACACGATGGGCATGCTGCTGGCGCTGGTGCGCCGGATCCCGGACGCTCACGATCTCCTCAAGGCCATGAAGTGGGATCGGGGGATCTACGGGACCGAGCTGTTCCGAAAGACGATCGGCGTGGTCGGTCTCGGCAAGGTGGGCTCGCGAGTGGCGGCGCGGCTGCGCGGATTCGACGCCCGGGTGCTGGTCCACGACCCCTACATTCCGGAGAGTCGCGCCCGCGACGTGGGGGCCGAGCTCACGGACTTCGACCGGCTCGTCCGCACGTCCGACATGATTACGTTCCACGTGCCGTTGACCGACGAGACCGAGAACATGATGACGGCGCGCGAGCTGGCTACGACGAAGCGGGGCGTGCGACTGGTGAACTGTGCACGGGGCGGGATCATCAACGAGGCCGATCTGCTGGCGGCGCTCGAGTCCGGCCAGGTCGCGGGGGCGGCCATCGACGTCTGGAGCGAGGAGCCGCCCAAGGGCGACGTCGTCTGGCGCCTCATCGCGCACCCCGCTGTGGTCGTCACCCCGCACCTCGGCGCCAACTCCGCGGAGGCTCAGGTCAACGTCGCCCTCGACGTCGCCCGCCAGCTCGTCGCGTTCCGCGACGGCGCACTCGTCGAGTACGCAGTGAACATCCCGGTCGGGGACGCCGGGGCGCTCGTCGAGATGAGGCCGTTCATCGCCCTGGCCGATCGGCTGGGACGCTTCAGCGTCCAGCTCGATCCCGAGCACTTGAGCAGCGTGGAAGTGAAGGTGGCGGGCGCGCTGGCCCAGCGTGATCCCGAGTTGCTGGCCCGCGCAGCGCTGGCCGGGCTGCTCGCACCCGTCATGGCCGGGCCCGTGAACCTCGTCAATGCGCATCTCGTCGCCCGCGAGCGGGGCGTTGCCGTCACCGTCACCGCCGAGGACGAGACCCACGGGTACGGCAGCCTGCTCACGGTCGTGACCCAGACGCGCGAAGGACGCAAGATCATCGCGGGGACGGTCTTCGATGGGCAGCCGCGGATCGTCCGCCTGCGCGATCTCAACATCGAGTTCACCCCCGAGGGGTACATCCTCGTCCTCTCCTACGAGGACCGCCCCGGCATGGTCGGACGGATCGGAACGATGCTGGGAGGGTTCGGCGTCAATATCGCCTCCATGCACGTGGGCCGTAAGTCCAAGCGCGGCCGAGCGATCGTCGTCTTGATCCTGGACGAGGAGCTGTCGCCGCGCCAGCTGGCGGAAGTGGCACGTACTGTGGAAGCGGACTTCACTCGCCTGATTCGCCTGGTCTGAAACGTCCGCGCGCCAATTTTCTTGGAAACGGAACGTCCGCCTGCTAGGCTCACGCCATGCGAGCACAACGCTTCCTCCTCGTGTCGCTCGTCGTTTTCGTTGCCACTGCGTGTGTCACGACCCAGTCGCGTCCTCTCCGGAGTGAGTTCGAGGACATCCCCGTGCCGAAGGGCCTCGCCTATGTCGACAGCCAGTCGGTCATCATCGAGTCGCCGTCCGTGAAGGCGGCGAGGATGATTTACCGCGGGCGGATCGAGGTGGGAAGCCTGGCCGTGGCGATGCGAACCATGATGGAGGCGAACGGCTGGCGTGCCATCAGTAACACGTCGGCGGCGACGCACGGTACGACGCAGGTGTATGAGAAGACCGGTAACTCACTACAGGTCCGACTGTGGGAGGGCTGGTACTACACCTACGTCGAGATGACCGCCTCGCGCGCGCTGCCGGCGCCCACAGCCGAAACGAAGTAGTCGGCGGCGGCGCCAGACGGGCGAGGTTTAGCAACGCCCTCTGATCATTGACTTGGGAGGGGGCATAGGAATGCCCCCTCCCAAACCCACCCCGTTGCGTTGCGCGCGACAGCGCGGGTCGTTCTGCGCGGCGACGTTGCCTCACCGCGTGGAGGAATGCCCCCTCCCAAACCCACCCCGTTGCGTTGTGCGCGACAATACGGGTCGCTCTGCGCGGCGACCTCCCTCGCGCGCGAGGCGAGCACACCCTGTCCTCTTGCGGGGCGGCAAATCTACGGGTTGCGCCAGCGAAACCCGTCTCTCGCGATGAACGCGTCGGCCTCGGGCGGTCCCCACGATCCAGCCTCGTACACCGGTATCGGGCTCGTGGTGTCGCGCGCCCACGCTCTCAGCACGGGATCGAGAATCTGCCACGCCAGCTCCACCCAGTCCCCACGGGCGAACAGCGTGGCATCGCCGTGGATGACGTCGAGCAGGAGTCGCTCGTAGGCTTCGGGAGACTGGCCGCCGAACACCTCCCCGTACTTGAAGTCGAGCTTGACGACGCCGAGCTTGAGGTCCGGTCCTGGGACCTTGGCCGCCAACGTCAGCGCCAGCCCCTCGTCGGGCTGGATGCGAATGAGCAACATGTTCGGCTCGACACCGTCGGGATGACGCCGGAAGATCATGTGGGGCGTGCGGCGGAACTGGATGGCGATCTCG
>JGI25382J43887_10000759_pt1 | contig 11800 bp, 13 predicted proteins | sample GraSoi013_1_40cm_3_FD_43887 | JGI IMG/M metagenome (IMG submission 43887) | reverse complement strand
GCCGCCCGCTGGTAGGCTCGGACGCGGAAGACGCTCTCGTTCCGGACCTCGAGGAGCGTCGCCATCTCGTAAAACAGGCGCGCCAGCTCGAAGTTCTGCACTCTGGGCCCATGATACACTCGCCCCGCAGTGATTGCCGCCTGGTGCTGGGAGCTCATCGAGCCCTACCTCCGCCGCAACCTCGCGAATCAGGGCGTCGAGCGGCCGACGCGTCGCCAGCTCCTCGAGGAATTCACGCGCGTCTGGCCGGAGTTCACGGCCACCATCGGAGTCCAGGAGCCCTTCGCCGGGACGATCCGGTTCAAGTGGCTGGCCCGGCTGGCGAGCGACGCCATGGCCCCGTTCCTCGACGATCCCATGGGATATCTCCACGCCCGTTACGGGGGCGGGAAGTTCAAGATGAACCTCCATCACGGTCTCCACTTCGTGAACACGAAGAACTTCAAGCCGGAGGGCGAGCCGCGCTGGCGCGACGTCGCCGAGCTGGCCCTCGACTAGGGAGGGCGCATGCCCAGCGACGAGACGCGCCGGCTGCTCAAGCTCTTCGGCGTGGCCGTGACGAATCTCGAGGACGCCATCGACAGGCGTGCGCCGGTCGAGGAGATCACGAAGCTCGACGCCGAGCTGGCCGATCGCACGCGCGAGGTCATCGCGTTCGTNGAGCGCCTGCGCAGCCGGCGGATTTTGTAACGGAGCGCGTGCCCGGATTCATTCTGTAACGGAGCGCGTGCCCGGAGTCACCGTGGGTGGCCTGAGAGAGGTGCGTCACGTGAGGCTCCTCGATGCGACCGGCGTGCCTTTTTCGGCGCCCCGGCCGCCGCGGCGGATCGTCTCCTTGATTCCGAGCACGACCGAGACGCTGTGCGCCCTCGGTCTGGCCGACGCCCTCGTCGGCATCACCGTCTACTGCCGGGAGCCGGCCGCCCTCCTGCGTGACAAGACGCGCATCGGTGGCGAGAAGGATCCTGACCTGGCGAAGATCCGCGCGCTGGCCCCCGATCTCGTCATCGCCAACGTCGAGGAGAATCACGCCGAGCACGTGGCCACGCTGCGGGCCTGGGGCATCCCCGTGTGGGTCACGTATCCGCGGACCGTCGCCGAGGGCATCGGGATGGTGCGCGAGCTGGGGGCGGTGACCGGCACGGCCGGACGGGCGGACGAGATCGCCGGCGAGCTCGACGAGCTCTACGCGGCCACGCGGGCCCGCCTCGACCGTCGGCCACCGGTGTCGGTCTTCTACGCGATCTGGCGGGATCCCTACATGACGGTGGGCCGGGACACCTACGTGCACGACATGCTGCGGGTGTGCGGGGGCGCCAACGTCTTCGCCGACCGCCCCGAGCGCTACCCGACGGTGACGCTCGACGAGATCGCCGCGCGACGGCCCACCGTGATCCTGCTCCCCGACGAGCCGTTCCGTTTCAGGCCGAAGCACGTCGGCGACTTCGCGCCGTGCGCGGCGCGCGTCCACCTCGTGGACGGCAAGCCGTTCTCCTGGCACGGGCCGCGCATCGCCGAGGCGCTGCGCTCGATTCCCTCGCTCCTGGCTGGCTAGCCTTCCCCGTCGCCCGCCGACTTCTTGAGGTCGAGGATGGCCGACAGCCCCGGCCACTCGTCGCGGACCTCGAGGCGCGTGATCCGGCCCATGTGCTGGACCATCTCGCTGATCCGGTGACAGGCATCCAGCGTGCGCTGGATCGCCTCGCTGTTGGGATCGTCGGGGCCGAGGCGGCGCGCCATGAGCTCGAGGTTGCCGGTGATGACGAGGAGCGGATTGTTGATCTCGTGGGCGGCCGCATTCGCCAGGTGCGTGACCGAGCGTAGCGCCTCGGCCTGGCGCTGCGCGATCTCGGCGCGCTTGCGCTCGGTGACGTCTTCCAGGGTGCCCTCGTAGTGCAGCACGCGCCCGCCGGACGTGCACACGGCCCGCGCGCTCTCGCGAGCCGAGATGACGCTGCCGTCGTGACGGCGCAGCTCCACGTCCATGTCGCGGATCACGCCATCGCGCTCGATGGTGGACCGCCAGCGCTCGCGGTCCTCGACGCGCGCATAGAGGTCGGCCGCGTTCATCGCGAGCAGGGTCGCGCGATCGGGATAGCCGAGCATCGTCACCAGCGCCCGGTTGGCGTCGAGAATCCGTCCCTCGGGCGTCGTTCGGTAGATGCCGACGGGGACGCGCTCGAACAGTCCCCGCAACCGCTCTTCCGCGTCTTCGGCCTGGCGGCGGCGGTGCTCCGCCTCGTCGTAGAGGCGCGCATGCTCGAGGGCGACGGCCGCCTGGTCGGCGAACGTCTGGAGGAGCTGGACCGCCGTCTCGCTGAAGTCGCGGCCCGCGCGGTCGGCGACGGCGATGGCGCCGATGGGGCGGTTCTGGACCAGGAGGGGAACGGCCAGCATCGCGCGGTAGTCGGTGCGCTCCAGCTGCTCACGGGCGCCCACGCTGTACGCGATGCGCGGCTCGGCGAGCACGTCGGGCGACGTGATCGGAGCCTTCTGCTGAACGGCGATCCCGCACGTCCCGTATCCGCGCGGCAGCACGAGCACCCAGTCGAATCCACTGTCGGGTGCCACGGAGCTGGCGATCACCACGAGGTCTTCGGTCTCCGGCTCCAGATGGTAGACGCTGGCCGCACCGACGTGCAGCAGGTCGCGCACGTCCTCGGCGATCCGCTGCGCCACCGTTTCGACCTCGAGGGTCTGCGAGAGCAGACGCAGCAGGTCGGCGAGCGCCTCCGCGGTGCGGCGGCGCGTCTCGCTGCCCGCGAACAGTCGCGCGTTGCGGATCGCCACCGCGGCCTGGGCCACCAGGCCGTCCAGGAGCTCGCGGTCATCGTCGTCGAACACGAACGGCGTGGCCCGGGTGAGGGAGAGCACGCCGAGCATCTGGTCCTGGAAGAGGATGGGCACCGCGTACGCGCTGCGCAAGCCGCGGGCGCGGAACCACTCGCGCTGGCCGATCGGTGAGTCCGGCGCGTCGATGTCGGGCACGTGAAGCGGGCGACGGTGGAGCGCGACCCAGCCCACACCCATCTCGCCGAACGCGATCGGCTTGGGATCGAAGCCGCTGCCGAGACGATCGTCGGAGAACGCGCGCACCGTCACCGTTCCGGCGTCCTCGTCGGCCACCCAGACGGATACCGACGGCACCGCCATGATCTCGCAGGCGGCCTTGGCGATCGCGGTCAGCGCCTCGTCGTAGTCGAGCGACGAGGAGATGAGACGATTGAGCCTGGCCAGCAGGCGGAGACGCTCGACCCGCTTCTCGGGGTCGCCCATCAGCGCCGCACTCCTCCCGCCGCCGCACGAATCGCGTCCACGATGAAATGATAGCCGGTGCAGCGGCAGAGATTGCCGGCAATTGCCTCACGGATCTCGCCGTCGCTCGGCGCCGGATGCTCCTCGAGGAAGGCCTTGGCCGTGAGCAGGAGCCCCGGAGTGCAGAATCCGCACTGCAGCCCGTGGTGCTCGCGGAACGCCTCCTGGATGGGATGGAGCCGCTCGCCGTCGGCCAGTCCCTCCACGGTCGTGACGACGGCGCCGTCGAGCTGGATCGCGAAGAGCAGGCAGCTTCGCACCGGCTGGCCGTCGAGCAGCACCGTGCAGGCACCGCACACGCCGTGCTCGCATCCGACGTGCGTGCCAGTGAGGTCGAGGTCGTCGCGGAGGAAATCCACGAGGGTCGTCCGGGGCTCGACGCTCCGCGTATAGGCGCGGCCGTTGACGGTCAGGCGGATCAATCGCGGCGTCATGTTGGTATCTCGATCATTTCACCGCTCGGCTCGTGGCGCTCGTGCCTGCGGCAACTCTCGATCATTTCACCGCTCGGCTCGTCCGTCGGGCCTCGCCTCGCACTGCCACGGCGCTGCTCGGCTCGCACTACCGTATCTCGATCATTTCACTGCTCGCCTTGTGGCGCTCGTGCCTGCGGCGATTCTCGATCATTTCACCGCTCGGCTCGCCGTGCCGAGCACGGCTCACCTCGCACTGCCACTCGCACGACTAATGGCATCGCTCAGCGCGCGTGTCATCAAGGTGCGGGCCACCCGCCGGCGGTACTCGGCGCTGGCGTGCAGATCGGCGTGCGGGTCGAGCTTGCTCGCCGCCGCCCGCGCCGCGTCGTCGATCAGCGCCACCGTGGGCACGCGGCCCTCGAGCGTCGCCTCCGCGGCCGCCGCCCGCGTCGGCGTCGCGCCGCAGCCGAACACGGCGACGCGTGCGCTGCGCACCTGCCCATCGCTCAGCGCGACGAGCGCCGCAGCGCCCACCAGCGCGAAATCGCCGTGGCGTCGGGCCACCTCGTGCAGCCCCCACCCGGTCCCGGGCGCGGGCAACGGCCAGCGCGTCTCCACGACCAGCTCATCGGGCGCCAGCGCCGTCATGAGAGGGCCGACGAAGAACTCGGCGGCGGCGATGCTGCGCTCGCCGCGACGGCCGCGGGTCAGGATGACGCCGTCGCAGCAGGCGAGTAGCGCCGGCAGCTCGGCGGCGGGATCGGCGTGGGCGATCGAGCCGCCCACGGTGCCGCGGACGCGGATCGCCGTGTGGCCGATGAGCTTCAGGCCGGCGGCGAGCAGGGGAAATCGACCGTCGATCGCGCGCTCGAGATGGCGCTGGCGCACGAGCGTCCCCACCCGCAGCGCTCCGTTCGTCTCCGTCACGCCATCGAGTCCCGCGACCCGGTTGATGTCGACGAGCACTGCGGGACGAGCGAGTCTGAAGTTCAGCATGGGGGCCAGGCTCTGGCCGCCGGCCAGAACCTTCGCCTCTTCGCCGTGGCGGTGAAGGTGGTCGAGCGCCTCGTCGACGGTGCGCGGATCGACGTACTCGAACGGCGCCGGTTTCATGCCGTCTCGCGGATCAACGCGAGCAGGCGCGCGGGGCTCACCGGCGTCGCCGTGATGTCGACGCCGAACGGCTGGAGCGCATCCTCGATGGCATTGGCGATGGCGGCCGGGGGCGAGATCGCTCCGCCCTCGCCGAGTCCCTTCATCCCGAGCGGATTGCGCGGCGACGGAAACTCGAGGTGCACCGTCTCTAGCGGCGGCAGCTCCATCGCCGTGGGGACGAGATAGTCCATGAGGCTGCCGGTGAGGAGCTGGCCCTGCTCGTCGTACACCATCTCTTCGTAGAGCGCGCCGCCAACCCCCTGGGCGACGCCGCCGTGCACCTGGCCGTCGACGATCAGCGGATTGATCACCTTGCCGCAGTCGTGGGCGACCACGTAGCGGAGCAGCGTCACGTGACCGGTGCCGACGTCGACCTCGACCTGGGCCACGTGNACGGCGCTGGCGAATGTCACCGTCGGCACGTGGTGATAGGCGGTCGCTTCGAAATCCGGCGAGGCGACGCCGGGTTTTGCGAACGTCGGGATCGAGGCCTGCACGACGCGCGCGAGTGGGACCGCCGAAGCCGGAACGCCGCGCACGAACGCCTGGCCGTCCTCGATGTCGACGTCGCCGGGCGCCGCCTCCAGCAGCGCGGCCGCGGCCTTCACGAGCTTCGCTCTCACCTGATGACACGCATCGGCGATGGAGTTGCCGGCGGTGACACCGCTGCGACTGGCGAAGGTGCCGACGCCGAAAGGCACGCCGGCGGTGTCGCCGCCGACGACGGTGACGTGCTCGAGCGGCACGCCGAGCGCGTCGGCGCACACCTGAGCGAACGACGTCTCGTGACCTTGACCCGAATTCACGGCGCCGGTGGCGACGAGCACACGGCCGCCGAGGTCCACCTTCACCGTCGCCCCCTCGAACGGACCGATGGCGGTGCCCTCGACGTAGCCCGAGATGCCGATGCCGCGGTAGACGCCNCGNGCGCGCANGGCGGCCTGGCCGCGACGAAACTCGTCGTAGTCCGCGGCCTTCAGCGCCGCCTCGAGCGCCGCCGGGAAATCTCCNCTGTCGTAGACGAGCGGATTGCCGTCGCGATAGGGCATGCCGAAGTCGTACGGCAGCTCATCGGCCCGGATGTAATTGCGCCGCCTGATCTCCGCGGGGTCGATCTTCAATTCGCGGGCCAGGCGATCGACGGCGCGGTCCATGGCAAAGACGGTCTCGGGCCGCCCGGCGCCGCGATACGGAGCGTTCGGTGTCTTGTGGGTCGTGACCGCCTGGACATCGACGCGCATGTTTCTGATCCGGTGCGGCCCGATCAGATGGGCGACCGTGTTGTAGGGGAGCACGATGCCCCAGACGTTGTAGGCGCCGAGGTCGAGCCAGATGCGGTCACGCAGGCCGAGGATGGTGCCGTCACGCCGCGCGGCCAGGCTGATCGCGTGAATCTGGTGCCGCGCGTGAGCGGCGCTCATCATGTGCTCGCGCCGGTCCTCGACCCACTTCACCGGGCGGCCGAGGACGATGGCCGCGATCGGCACCAGGTGATCCTCGGGATAGCCCGAGGCCTTGGTGCCGAAGCCGCCGCCGAGATCCGGCGCGATCACGCGCACCTTGTGGTGCGGCAGCCCGAGCGCGGACGCGAGGCCCTGCTGGACGAAGTGTGACACCTGCGTGCTGTTCCACGTCGTCAACGCGCCGTCGCGACGATCCCAGACGGCGACCGCGCCGCGCGACTCGAGCGGCATCCCCACGTAGCGCTGGATGTGAAACGTCTCGCTCATCACGACGTCGGCCCCTGCGAACGCGGCCTCGACGTTGCCGATCGCGTGGGTAAACGCCACGCCGACGTTCGTGCCCCACGCCTCGTGCACGAGCGGCGCGCCGGCCTCGGCCGCCTGCCGCATGTCGGTCGCCACTGGCAGGGGCTCCCAGTCCACCTCGATGGCCTCGGCGGCGTCCTCGGCGCGGGCGCGGCTGTCGGCCACCACCATGGCGACGATCTCTCCGACGTAGCGGGCGCGATCGCGGCACAGCGCGAACTGCGGGGCCTGGCGGATCTCGAACGCGATGGCGGCCGCCAGCCCGGGCGGCGGCGCGCCGAAGAGTGGGAGCGGCTTCATCCAGGTCTCGAGATCGGCGAAGGTGAAGACGGCGACGACGCCGGGGGCCGAGCGCGCCCGCTCGGTACGGATGGCGCGGATCGCCGCGTGGGCGTAGGGCGCGCGCAGAAAGGCCGCGTGCAGCAGGCCGGCGACCTTCACGTCGTCGAGATAGCGGCCCTCGCCCCGCAGGAAGCGTGGATCCTCGCGCCGCCGGACGGCGGCGCCGAAATACTTCGCGCCCATCAGATCTGCCGTCGGGGCGCCTGCGCAGGGCCTCCGGCGCCCGACGGTCGGGCGTCCATCACTTGTCGTGCCTTGCGGGAAGGATCCAATCCAGCCAGGGCGCCACCACGGCCATGAAGAGACCGGGAATGGCGACGCCGGCGACGATCAGCACGATGCCGAGAAAGATGAGAGAGATGACGGTGGCCACGATGGCGCCCAGGTCGTTCATGAAATCTCCTCGCTCGACTTCCTGATGTCCAGGATCGGCGGCAGGTGGCCGATCTCGGCGGTGCTCTCGACTCGGGTGATGTGGGTCATGCGAGCCACGATGTCGCGAATGCGGCCGGCGCCGCCCATGGCCTGGGCCACGCGGGTGGACTCCTCGCTCCCGACGGTGAGGCGTTTCTCGAGCAGCCCGAGGGCACCCACGACGACGGCGAGGGGGTTGTTGATCTCGTGGGCCGCCGCGCCTGCGAGTAACGTGATGGCCCGAAGCTCGGCAGCGTCGCGCTTGGCCGCTTCCGCCGCTTCGCGATCGGCCGCCTCCCGGAACATGACGATCTCGTAGCGCCGTCCCTGATGCTCGACGACCCGGCGCGTGGAATCGACGGAGACGATCTCGCCCGTCCGCGTGCGGTACGGCACGCTGAAGGCGCGCGCGATGCCGCGCGCTCTGGCCTCCGCCGCCGCTGCCTCGTGCCGGCTCCGCTCCTCGGGGTCGTCCGGCCAGAGCTGACGGCTGTCGCGGCCGATGAGCTCCTCACGATGGTAGCCGGACAGCTGGCAGTCGCGCCGGTTGATGTCGATGATCTCGAAGGTGTCGGCGTCGACGATGCGGATGGCGTCGGAGGCCTCGTCGAGGATCGCGCGGAAGCGCGCGCGCTCGGCGCTGAGCCGGGCCTGGTCCTGCACGTCGTGCAGCAGGCGGGCGGTGAAGCCGACGCCGACGACGTGGGCGACGAGGACCGGGAGCCAGACCCGGCCGAAGAGCTCACGCGCATAGGGCCCGACCAGGACGAACGTGGCGAACGTCCACGCGAACACGAGCGCGGCGACGAGGAACGCGTGCCGAGGGCCGAGGCCGCCGTGCCGGCGCCCCCACGCGTGGACCCCGCCGGCGATCAGCGCCGCGCCGACGACGCCGAGGACGCCGGCCGGCGCGCCGGGGCCGCCCAGCCACACCCGGTACGCTCCGGGCAGGAGCGCGGCCAGCAGCCCGGCCGGCCAGCCTTCGAGCAGGCCGATGAGGGCGACCGGAACGGCGCGCGCGTCGATGTAGACGTCACCGGTGAGCTGGATGCGCGCGATCATCAGGACCACAGCGAGCAGACCGAAGACGCAGCCATTGGCCAGGACGTGCCAGCGCCGCTGACTGGCTTCGCCCGGCGTGAACCACTGGTAGGTGTACGAGTAGAACAGAACGCCGAACACGATGATCCCGGCTGCTTCGACGACGTCGTGCAGGTCGATGGGTGCCGTCTACTCGACCTCCAACACCATTTCGATCTCGACGGGGATGCCCATCGGCAGCTCGGCCATGCCGACCGCAGAGCGTGCGTGCTTGCCGATCGCCTCGCCGAAGACCTCGACCATCAGATCGGAGAAGCCGTTGATGACCTTCGGCTGGTCACCGAAGCCGTCGGCGGAGTTCACCATGCCGAGCACCTTGACGACTCGCTTGACCTTGTCGAGGCTGCCGAGCGAGGCGCGGGTGGTTGCGAGCAGGTTGAGCCCGACTTCGCGCGCGACCTGGTAGCCCTGCTCGGTGGAGAGCTCGCGGCCGACCTTGCCGCGCATCGAGGGCTTGCCGTCGGTGCGGAGCGGGCCGTGGCCGGAGACGAAGAGCAGCTGGCCGGCGCGGACGGCGCCGACGTAGTTCGCGACCGGTGTGTTCGGCGGGGGCAGCGCGATGTTCTTTTCCTTGAGGCGAGACTCGGCGCCCATCGGTTCTCCTCCTCGAAGCGATGACAGAGCGCGAGCATCGTGTCACACTGCCCGGGTGTCCGTCAAACCTGCGCCTGCTGTTCCGTCGCCGGCGGCGACGCTCGTCCTGTTGAGGGACCGGCCGGGGGGCGGCGTCGAGACCCTGCTGATCCAGCGTCACCACAAGAGCCGGTTCGCGGCGGGCGACTTCGTCTTCCCCGGCGGCCGAATCGAGCCCGACGACAATCCGCCCGACGCCGTCGGGTGGTGCGTCGGTCTCAACGAAGCGACGGCGGCGCGGCGCCTGGGCGTGACCGAGGGCCACGCCGCGCTGGGCTACTGGATCGGCGCCATTCGGGAAGCTTTCGAAGAAGTCGGCACGCTCATGGCGTATGGCGCCGACGGCGGCCTCGTGCGCGATCCCGCGCGCTTTGCCGCACATCGTCGCGCCTGCCACCAGGACAACCGCGCGTTCTGGGATTTCTTGCGCGCCGAGCGCCTGCGTCTGGCCACCGATCGCCTCACGTACTTCGCGCACTGGATCACGCCGGAGGAGAACCCGCTTCGCTTCGACACTCGCTTCTTTGCCGCCGTCATGCCTTCCGAGCAGACCGCGGTGCCCGACGAGCGCGAGATCGTCGCGGTTCGCTGGCTCGCGCCGGCGGAAGCGGCCGCGGCCCGTGAGCGCGGCGAAATCGGCCTCAGGCTGCCCACTCTCAAGAGCCTGATGCTGTTCGACGGGGCGGCGTCGGCCGCCGACGCTCTCGACGGCCTGGCCGGGCGCACGATCACGACCATCCGTCCCCGGCTGGTGATGGATGGAGGCGAGCGTCGGGCGATCCTGCCCGGAGAACCCGGCTACCACTGATTCTCGCTGTCACGCCTCGCTGGCAACAGCGTTGCTTGGAAAACCAGCGGAGGTGTCGACAATGAAAGTCTTTGCAGCCAGCGTCTGTCTCCTCGCCGCCGCCGTCGTCACGACCGGCTGCGTCAGGCGTGTCGTGGAGCGCGATACCAGCGTCACCCCGTCGGCGACGGTCGTGACCACCACGCCGGGTACGACCGTCGTCACGGTGACGCCGGTGATCGCGTGTGCCGGTGGTTATGCGCCCTTCGGTGGAACCAATTTCGGGGCCTGCCCGGATAGCCGGCCGTAGAAGCGCCGGACGCCGGCCACGAAGCATTGACCTGTCGTCCTCCGGACGCCTAGACTCGGCGTCCGGAGGATGACATGACCACTCTCGCCGTCGCGCTCGCCCTGCTCCTGCTCGTCAGCGGCTCACCCGCGTTGGGTCAGATTGCGCCCGATCCACAAGCGCTGGTCGGCGAGTGGGCCGGCGTGGCAACCCGGATAGCGCCGCGCGCGGGTGCGTCGCGGGCCACATATGTGCTGACGATCGAGAAGGTCGAGGGCGGGAAGGTCTACGGGCACGCCGACACGCTAGGCAGCGGGCCACCGGCGAGCTTCGTCGGAACACTCCGCGGCAACACGCTCACCTTCTACTCGGGACGCTTCGAGACCGCACTGACGCTGGCGGGCAAGCGCCTGTATGGCCTGCGGCGGGGCGGAGCCGATACCGACAACCTCGAGATCGGCCTCGACAAGGTCGAGACGAAGTGATCAGCGTCGAGACGAAGTGATCAGCCGCGGCCGACGAGGGGACCGAAGCGCGCGACGAATTCTGGCTCGCTGAGGTTGGCCGCCTTGGTCAGCGACGCCAGCATGTCTGGATCGTCGAAGTCCTCGGGCTTGAGCCGGATCATGTACGCCCACAGCGTCTGATACATCTCGGAATCCACGTCCACGTAGCGGACGCGGATCTTGCCCGTCTTGCCGTCCATCATGAGTCCGAAGGGAATGGGAACGAGGCGGCCGGCCTGGATCGTCACCATCGCGTTGCTGCCGCCGTCCATGAGGAAGCGCGTTGCCCAGTATCCGAGGCTGCGGCTGTACTGGATGTCGTGAGCGCCGGGCGGCGCACAGCGGAGCTCGTAGCCGAGCTCCTTGGCGACGATGGTCACGTCGAGACCGCGCCCGCGGAGACTGGCCGTCACGCGGTCCTTGAGTATCCGTCCCAGCTCGAGCTCGGACAACCGCACGTTGCCGAACGGGTCGTTTTCCACCGGCCCCAGCGTGGCGGGATCGAGCTTCTCGGCCAGCCCTTCGGACAGGATCGCCACGCCGTGGTCACGGCCGTGCACCCGGCGCTTGATGATGGCGCCCTCCAGGATGTCGACCAGGCGATCGAGGCTCACGCGCTTGCCGCTGAACTCCTCGGCGATGACGGTCAGCGTGGCCGCCGCCGAGCCGCCGATGCCGAGCGCGAGATGCCCGGCGTGCCGGCCCATCACGGTGACGAAGAACCAGCGTTCGGTGGTCGCCGCGTCCTGCATCAGATTCCGGACGAGCTCCTTGCCGAGGTTCGTTGCCGTCGTGAATCCGAACGTGACGATGTCGCTGGGCAGGGGCAGATCGTTGTCGATGGTCTTCGGCACGTGAGCCACGGTGAGACCGGGCAGCACCCGGGCCAGCTGCGATGCCGCGTAGGCCGTGTCGTCGCCGCCGATCGTGATCAGGTAGTTCACGTTCAGCTTCTGAAGCGTCGCGGCCACGGTTTTCACGCCATCCGGAGTGCGCGTGGGATTCGTGCGCGACGTGCGCAGGATGGAGCCGCCCTCGAAATGGATCCGCGAGAGGTCATCGATCCCCAGCTC
>JGI25382J43887_10000751_pt1 | contig 11843 bp, 14 predicted proteins | sample GraSoi013_1_40cm_3_FD_43887 | JGI IMG/M metagenome (IMG submission 43887) | reverse complement strand
TCCAAGTAAAATCCACCTCCAAGTATGCAGAGCCAGGAATCCCGGTAGACCCGTGTCGATTCGGGCCTGAGAGAAGCTGGCGTTTCTGTGATTGTACATATGCAGTCTACTACCGGGAGAGCGACCTCCAGATTGTCAGATCCATCATTCTACCTGATTTGAAGAAGTGTCCCGAGGCTGGACGATTCGGGCGACTGCTCGAGCTTCCTTACGAAAAATTCTGGAAGGGAAGAGTTGAGAGGTGAGCATCGACAATCGGCCGGCTGCCGGCAAGGCCCTTCACGACGAGTTTGCTCCGAGCACTCTGGAGTTTCCAAGCTACGAGAACAGAGACAGGTTTTGGCTGCCCGAACAATGGTTGGAGCTCTACCTGAAAGAAGATCTTCGAATCATTCCACTATACGGAGCCCACGAGTCTGACGGGACATACAATTCGAAGAAGCCTGGCTATCCTAAATGGCAGAAATTCATTCCCGGCAGAGACGAACTTCTAACCGCGATATATGAGAAACAGAAAATGTGGGGATGCGTTTGCGGATCCGTCTCGGGAAATCTGCAGATCGTGGACTACGACCTTTACAAGATCCTAGACAGCAAAGAGAAGGCTGTTAAATGGCGCAAAGAAAACATTGGTCTGCTTAGGAGCCTAGACACGCTAGTCACGTTTACACCTCGAGGAGGATTTCATGTGTGGCTCAGAACAAGACGACCTGGACTCCAAACCAGAGCCATATCTCGAGTGGTCAAAGCTATCCCGTGGGATATAGATTTGGTTCGAGGCGATGGAGGAATGGTCGTAGTCCCTCCCTCCAAGATCAAAGACGTCGGCAACTACTGGTTCCTGGACGACACAAAGATTCGTAGAAGAGGAAAATTGGGAATACGACTTATCTAGCGTGCTTCTGGGCAACATAATTCCAAGTCTTGCTATCCGGACCGTACGTTTTTCGTAGAATTTCTTTCCTTTGATCCTCGTCTAGATTCCTGCTCTTTGGGAGGATATTTCTCGGCATTTTTCTGGAGTTTTCTGTAGACCGCGTTGGAAACGTCAATATTCAAGATATCCGAGAAACCCAAACAGTAGATGATGACGTCTGCCAGTTCGTTGGATATCCTCTCAAGCTGCTCTGGCTGGTCCAACATGTCTGCGGCCTGTTCGTCTGTTTTCCATTGAAAATGCTCTAGGAGCTCAGCAGCCTCGATGCAAATTGAACCGGCCAAGTTTCGAGGAGTATCATATTTTCTCCAGTCTCTGCTGTCTCTGAATCTTGCGACTCTCTCCACGAGTTCCCGGACCGTCGTTTCCTCATCCTTGCGAGAAGCGCGCATCACGCTCACCTGTGGCTTTTCTTGGTTGTAAGTAAATAATGGATTAGTCAGGAATAGGGGTAATCTAGGCGAAATCGAATACTTCTAGAGCACGCACTATCTAATCGCTCGGTGCCCATAGGGAGCCCCATCTGTTGGCGAAGCTAACGTCTGACAACTGCGGGAACTGTACTTCTACCTCCTCCTTCGGATAGCCCATTATCCCGAAGTGCACGAGTTCATAGTCTACCGGTATTCCAAGTACAGCCCTCATGCCTCTGTTTACCTCCGGCATGAGCAAACCCATTATCGGGCCATGAAGCCCGATTCCGTACTCAAGAGCCTTGAGTTCGATGCTCCTGACAGCGGATCCTACTTCGTGAATCTCTCCGATTCTGGCGTATTCACCTGGAACCCACTGAAATGGTTTGAAGTCTTTGGGTTGACAGAATGCGATGAACAGTGGAGCGGCCTTCCATCTCTCAATCCAGTCGACATCTTTTAGCCGCCCTACCTTCTTCAGGTCTTCTTGCCACTCTTTCACCACATTTGCCCGCTGGCTCTTGTCAGTGATGATTAGCAGCTTCCATCTGCCAAGCCACGTACAGGACGTGGCAGCCTTCAGAATCTCTACCAGAATAGATGGTGGGATCTCTTTCTCTTGGAAAGACATTGGACCTGTTTTGTAAAAGATGAGGTTATCCAGTCGACTTTGACCTTCCTGCATGCTTGAAGCAAGCGACTCAGGCCAATTTGAAGTGTTTCTCATAACACTCATCGCGGACAAGACTTTCTCTTCGGGCGAATTGATCCTTAACTGTGCCGGGTCAGCTTCGTATCGCAGTCAGACGGTGATGCTCCCATTTTTCGTCCAGCGTTTTAGGAGTAAAGCCTGGGAATAACGATACAAGTTCGTCCTTCCTGAAGTGATGATGTGGGATTCCTGCTTCATCTCCTTCCAATGGTACGAACGTTCCAGGCTCCGGCTCTTTGGATTTGGATCCTTCCCGTTTTTGTCTCATCGCCTTCTCATACGTTGGAACCTCGAGGTATAGGAGGCCGCCAGTTTTCGTGATCCTCTCAATTTCAGATGCGATACGTTTGATCCCATTCACGTACGTGTGGTGAAGAACTCTCATCGCGAGGATTCCATGGAAGAATGATCGATCGTAAGGAAGCGGAGTCTGATTCATGTCCCAGACTTGGAGGTTGGCGTCCAACTTTTCGCGTGAAAGTTCCCGCTTGGTTGCTGCTACTGCAGCTTCCGACCAGTCGAAGCCATAGACTTCGAAACCGACTCGCACAAGATAGACAGTGTTTCTCCCTGTTCCGCAACCAAAATCGAGAATCCTAGTTGCAGCTGCCTCTTTGAGCATCTTTGCGAAATCCACGACACCTTCCTCAACCCTCTTGTCCTGATACCAGTCGAGCCAAGCGTCTTTACTCATGATCTAGCATATCCCTGCATCAATTATTAACGACTGATCAAAACTAAGGAGAGTATGCTCGACTACAGGCGATTCGCAGAGCAAGTGCTCGATATTTGCATTGGTGTCAGGCCCGGTAACAACGTCTGGATCAATGCTTGGGAGGACGACGTGGAACTTGCCTCCGAACTGTCCCGGGAGTGCACAAAGCGGAGATGTCAGACATTGACCACCGTCCAGTTCGAGAGTGTCTGGACCCAGTCGATCATGGAGGCTCCGATAGGTCTTGTCGATAGTGTGTCGAAATATCAGGCGTCAGCGTTGAACGAGACCGACGCATACATATTCACTCTTGGCCCGAGAATGATACCGTGGGACAAGATTCCTCCACGGAGACGACATCTTGTCACTAGATGGTTCCTCGAAAGGAATAGGTTCGTCCGTCAATGGAAGGCAATAGCAAGGACCCGGAAAGTGAAGATGCTGGGAATCGAGGCAACGCTTGCCAATCCTGAGAGAGCCAAGAGCCTTGGTATCGACTATGAAGAGTGGCGAAGATCCATGTTTGAAGGATGCATGGCCGACTTCAAGAAGATGGGCACAGTTGCCAAGAGTCTCGCTAAACCTATGGGAAAAAACGGTAGAGTTAGAATAACTGCACCTCACGGAACGGACTTTGCATTCAACCTTGATTCTCGACCGGTTGATTGGTTCGGCGGAATCGTAAGAGACGAATGGGTTGCTGTGGGACGGCCCGCCTTCCTCCCGGCAGGAGGAATAGAAGTGTCAGCAGATGAGAAGAGCGGCGAAGGAACAGTCGTTTTCGACAAGCCAATACTGTCATTGTTGAGCGAGGGAAGGATCGAAACGCTCGAACTTACTGTCGCCAAAGGTCGGATAATCAAATTCTCGGCTTCCACTCAACAAGAAGCTTTCAGAAAATGGATGAGAAATGGAAAGGGAGACAAGGATAGGTTCGGATTCTTCGGGTTCGGACTCAACCCAAAACTACGACATGGCTTCACACAGGACGATAAGGTTCTTGGCGGCGTAACAATAGGCTTCGGCGATAACACCGACAAGGCCGGCAGGAACAAAGCAGACCGTGGGTTCTGGGCCTCAATGACGAGGGCAACGGTAACGATCGGTGAAAGACTAATTATGAAAGAAGGACGCTTGTTACAATAAGAAAGACGCTAGCTCGATGACCTTTCAGCATGGAAGAACCCTTGGCAAATCACTATATTCTGACTCAGAACGCTAGAATTTGCTAGACGTCGGACTTGGAGTTTGTCAAACCGGCCAGACTTACGAAGAACAGCACGGTTGCACTGGTGTCGCTGTCATGGGGCGGTCCGCACGCCTTCCCGCACGTCTACGAGCTTGGCGTCAAGAATCTGCAGAAGATGGGCCTCAAAATCAAAGAGTTCGCGACTGCTAAGGCTGCCCCGGATTTTCTTTACGAGAATCCGAGAATCAGGGCCGATGATGTCAACAAGGCATTTGCAGATCCGGAAGTGGACGGGATCGTTTCAACCATCGGTGGAGAAGATTCTATCAGGATACTACCCTACCTGAACGGCAAGACGATACGTTCCAACCCGAAGATATTCATGGGATACTCGGACACTACAACAGTGCTGGGGTATTGCAACCAGCTTGGACTAGTTACTTTTCACGGTCCCGCAGTCATGGCAGGGTTCTCCCAAATGGGAAACCTGCCTCCGTCGTTCGCGAGTCATGTTAGAGAAATATTGTTTCAGCCCGCGGAAACCTACGAGTATCATTCCTACAACACATACTCCGAGGGATATCCTGATTTTGCGCGGCCGGAAAATCTGGGAAAGACGAAGACGATGCATCAAGCTACTGGATGGAGGTGGCTACAGGGCAAATCAGTCGTGAGCGGACACCTCTTCGGCGGGAATATCGAGATCCTGGAATGGCTTAGAGGAACACGGTTCTGGCCAGCACTTGACTTTTGGAATGGAAAGATTCTCTTCCTTGAAACTTCGGAGGAGAAGCCTCACCGGTCCTATGTGAGAAGATGGCTGCGGACTTTCGGCATTCTCGGTGGTCTCGATCGCATAAACGGCCTTTTGATCGGCCGAGCACGCGATTACAACGACGAAGAGAAGGACAAGCTGGACCAAAATATTGTGGCAGTCGTTTCAGATGAATTTTGCAGGCCTGATTTGCCAATAGTTACGAACATGGATTTTGGTCACACTGATCCACAACTAATCATTCCATTAGGAGTAAACGCAGAAATTAACTGTGAGGCCAAACGGTTTCGACTAGTTGAACCTGCATTGCAATAGGGTTACTTTTCTAGGGTCCTGTCCACGGTCAGAGGCCGAGGAAATTGGTAGAAGCGCAAAGATAGTCCTCTAGGTTCATCAGCGGCAAGACTGGTTAGTTTGACCTATCGCCGAGGGATAAGCAAGTTACAAGTGTCTTCGCAGGCAATTCATCAATCAATTTGCTTCTCTAATTCTCTCAGGAACTTCTCTTTAGCATCTGGAACCAAAAGAAAATAAGCCAGGGTCATCCGGAAGAGAGAAGACTTTGTCAAACCTTTGATTTCTCCTCTCCTCACCGCACCGGAAAGACAGCTCAGAAACACTTGATGAGACAGAACTTCGTGTTTGAGTTCGTTTAGGGCTTGAATTATCTTCGCATGAGGAATCTGTGTCCCTCGAGGATGCATGCAGATCTATTCTCCTAGTTCTTGTTCAATCGTCGTTACCTTGCCACACTTTACACATTTCCACCTGTTGCCAACTTTTACCGTTTCGTCACAACCAAACATTCCGCACTCTGGAACCTCAGACTCTCCAACGATTGCACTCCACGTGTCCCAGTGTTCCAGCCACGGTTTCCAGTCTACAACTTTTTCCTCTGGTTTCGGACGGGATAGGCGACTTGAACGGCTTCGTTTATTTTGCAATGTCTCAACCAGTAATGTCCCGGGTTAAATGTCTCTGCAGCTGTTCTGCAAGTTCTAGCCTAATGGCTCAGGCAACGTTACCGGATCGTGGAATCCGTTGACGTTCATCTCGTTGCCGTCGCTAGTAAATGGTCACTGACGCCCATCATTGATGGTTCCCGCTCGGTTCTTTCAAGAAGTGTAAGAAGACGGCTTCTCAGTACGCGATTCTTCCAATATTCATTGAACTTGGGAAGCAACCAGGCAAAACCTGTGATCGCGTAGACTTTGACTGACTTAAATCCAGCCTTATTGATTTCCGCTTCAATCTCTTTGGGATGATGGAAGAAAGCGGTCGTGAAATATTCAGGTATGTTCTTCGGATTCCGGTGCTGACCGTTCTTCAGATCTTGCTTGATGATTTTCATGAACGCTGGATCGCGAATGTATCCTCTCAGGGAGCCGTCCAAAGCGGACGTAAATCTCGAAATGGCAGCAGCAAACAATTTGCCTCCAGGCTTCAATACGCGATAGGCCTCCGATAGGGCTTTGAGACGTTCTTTTTTCTGGACAAGATGGTACAGTGGCCCGAACAGCAGGACGATGTCCATGCTCTTATCCTCAAAATCTAGGCTTCGCGCGTCTCCTAGACCGATACTGGCCAGCTGTGTCTTTGACCTTCTCTGAACATCTCGGGCCTGTTGAATATGCAATGGCATGATGTCTACGAGATGGACACGGTGATCTTTCCCTGCTAGCCAGAATGAATATCGTCCCGGGCCTCCGCCGATATCCAGTATTGTAACAGACTTCTTGGGAAGGAATCGTGAAAGGATCTGTCTTGTCCTGTAAAACTCAAGGTTGGAAGTGCCAGAGAGAAGCCGGTCTTTTTCGACACCTGACTCATAGTGCATGTAAAACAAAGAGTCAAGGCTCCGATTATTCCTGGTCATGGCGTCGATTCTACTTCCGGCCGATCAGGACAACACGGTGTACAGGTGTTTCGATGCCTCTATCTGTCATGCATTCTTTCTGAACTCTCATCAGATTTTTTCTGTCCTTTCGCAGATCGAAAGATGGAATGATCGGTGCTGATTGCAACCTACCTAGAAGATCCGGCATCGCATGGAAGACTTCAGTCGCAAGATAGTCTCGTGTCGCCACCTTTCTAAAACCGACCTTCTCCAAAGTCTTCTTCTTTGTGTCGGAGACCTGGCCTTTCACGTGGAGCATCTGGCCTCGGCCGAAAAGCCTCGCAATGTTCTGCTTGTCCCGCTCTCCGATCTCAATTTGCATAAAACTCCCGTTCTTTTTCAGAACCCTGTACACCTCTGATAGAGTCCGAATAGTCTCACTACCAGGCCCTCTCCTACTATAGACGATGTCGAAACTACTCTCTGGAAAAGGTAGACGTGTGGCATCACCGAGCCGAAAGTCAACATTCCTCAACTTTTTTTTAGAGAGGTTTGTCCGCGCTTGCGTGAGCCCAATAGTAGAAATGTCGATGCCTGTAACATGTTTCGCTCTGCTCGCAACCTCTAAAGTAAACTTGCCTGAACCACAGCCTATGTCCAACACGATTTTTCCAACAGTTCCTTTACGAAGTTCTTTGTCGAATTCTTCTTCGCCATCGCTCCCGTCAAGGATGACGCGTTCATGCTTATTCTCACCGTAGGCCCATTTCTTGTCCCAATACTCCTTTGTGTCTTCATATCGGGACGTCATATCAGAGAGTGCCGATTGCTACCAACTCGGTCTTCGCTTTAAGCTGAAGGTTGCAAGTATGATAGTCAAAGACAATCGAAAAGATTCTCTGAAAAATCACCCACAAGCCAAAACCGCCTGCTACACGCGCAAGGGACAGAAAGAGCATTGCCACCTTGAAACGATTTGGAAATTTTCCGAGCATGCAGCAATCGTTGAACGGATCTCTCATATGAGAGCGTGCTCGCTAACCACTTGTTGTCGTATGATGTAAGATGAAATCACCATTTCTTCCAAGACCGCTCGATAAACAGGTTGCTCTGTGTCGGCAGGGTGTAGGTTCGAGTTCCTATTGATTGAGCAACTGGTGCGACTGCATCAAGCATCTTTTCTGGTAGAAGCTGCTTCCACGGCTCCAAGTAGGCGGCCATTTCTTTCTCAATCTTCATCTGATCGATTCGGGTTCTCACTCCCTGTTCCCCTTCGCTAGTTCCGCCGAGCCATCGGAGGAGTTTGGTCGAGACGTCCTGTCCCACTCCAAGGCGATTCTCCATGATTGTCCTAAGCGATTCCAGACTGGACCTAGGGGCGGATCGCAGATGGTAGCTGAGATTCCATAACTCGTTCATTGCACTAGGGACAGTCCTAGAGATGTATCTGCGTATGAAATTGAAGTCATACTCTACTCCGAGATCAGCCGCGCCCTTCGCAAAGATTAGCGGGAGCGGCCTTGCAACAATGTCCAGGCTATCCTCAGGCAATACGATTCCGTATCTTGTGTGGGGACAGTCTGAACCGCAATCAGCCGTTGGCCATCTGCCGATTATCCCGAGTTGTTTTGCGCCCCAGATCTCTTCGATATCATCCTGTTCTATGTTCACGGTGTCGGTTACCTTTCGCCACTGGTGGAGTCTCGGGTACAGTATGAGTGTCTCAGCATCTTCTTCGAGACGTACCTGAAGATTCGGTCTAATGACACCGTCGTCGACAGCCGTCTCGTGGACAACTACGCCTACAGTTTTTCCTAGGGAGTTGTAGAATGAGGCCTGAAACTGATCCTTGCCTGGGCTTTCCTTGGCTCCATTCTTGACCTCGATAAGAACAGGTCTCTCATTGGACGTCAACGCGACGTAGTCTGGATACCCACACGTCGGCAACGTTCCATAACGCGATTCTCCTCGTCCAATAATAGTCAGGGGACCGAGAGCCCTGTCAATATCCGCTCTGATCCCCTTTAACCCTTCAATGGTTTTCTTCGCCAAGAGTTCAAGGTCCATCTGCATCCCTTTGTCGATGAGATCTAGCCGCGACATAATGAGCTGAACAATTCTCTTCTCCCGAGTCTTTCCACGAGCAAGATTATCTTCTTCAAACAATCCTCCGCCCTCGTCGGTTCCAGAGAAAGCAAGTCGGACTGCAGCTTCCCCAATCTGGCCCACAATGTTCGGAATCGGGAACTTCGGTTCGTCAGTCTCGGGCCTTGGCCTTTTCGTCCTCGTCGTGCGATACGTCTTGATAGAAACTATTTTCGGACATCTTTTGTAGTCGAAGATATCTTCTCGGGAGACCGTGAAGATGGAAGCAGCGCTTTCGAGTTTAGCCCGAACTAACGCGTGAACGGGAATTGTTGATTCGACGCTGATAGTCATCCAAAGTAATTTACGAGGCCGGGTCTGATATAGATAGCTGAAGATAGAGATAGAAGAATTCATGACTGTTTCCGAGTGTGGAACGCTCGAGGAGGAACCTTATTGGTAATGTGGGAACAATCATGGATATTCCCAGACAGCGAAAAATTCTAGGCTGAGCTTTTCAGATTCATGTGGGGAATGAGATTGCACATCTAGATTCTAGATGACAACCAGCCACCCGGGCAAATTCCGTGATGCAGACCAAACAATCCTAGCCAGAGTTTAGAGTGTTCCGTTCATTTCTCGTTCCAGTCTGTCATAAAAAGTGGTCATGAATGCTGCTCTTTCCGTCGCGAGCTTCTTGCCTGTCTCTGTTTGCATCTTGCCTGCGATATGTTTGAGGCTTAGCTCATACTCCAGATTCGACGAATGCAAGGAATAGTCGATGATTGTCCCGTCAGATCGGATGTTCTTGCGTTTGTATGCTTCTAGATCTAACTCGTTCCTGTACACTTTCTGGCCATGGTCAAAGGATACGAAAGCGCATCGCAAGACTCCTATCGCTCCGACACAGTCCAGCTTGTCAGCGTCGAACAAACACTTCGCCTCAATAGACTCTGGATCAGGCCCCCTCCTCTTCCGGTGAGAAAGGACACACTGGGAAACAGCTTCTACGAATTTCTGACCAAACCCTAACCCTGGCAATATCCGTCTTGCNTCTTTTGCTCCTTCAACCTCATGTTTGAAACCTTCAATCCCGGAATGCTCCTCTTTGCTTGCGTAAATGTCGTGGAACATTACGGCAGCCATAAGAATTTCAAGATCAGCGCCCTCCTCTTTTCCGATCCTTAACGCGTTATCCAGAACTCGCTGTACGTGGTTCAGGCCGTGGGCCCAATCCTTGTCGGAGTAATATACGCTAGCGACCTGCCACAGTTTCTCACGAACCAAGCCGTCCAGCATGAGAGAGTCCTAGAAGTTTGGCGAATTATAAGCTGCCGGAGACATAGTTAGGCTGAGTTATGAAGACTTTTCAGGACTATCGGAGAGATGTCATGCGTCTCTATCAAGAGAAAAAATACTTGGATGCGTTANATGCAGCCATTGANGCTTCCAAGAGGTTTCCGGAAGACAAGCCTAAGACAACTTTCTGGATTGCCTGCCTTGAGAGTAGACTTGGCAACCTTGAGCGCGCAGTCCACGTGTTGCGGGAAAGTGTCCAGCAGGGTGTCTGGTGGCCCGTGGAGACGTTGCTTGATTCAGACTTGGACCCTATCCGTACAAGATCAGAATTTTCACTGATCCTCGCAGAATGTCAACGTCTCAAACAGGAATCAGCAAAAATCGCCAAGCCTGAACTGTTGGTTAAGAGTCCAACCGGGCCTTCTGAGGCCGAGTCGTGGCCAGTCCTTGTCGTGTGTCACCAGCGATACGGTGAAAGGCCCGACCAGACGGCTCATGAATGGTCTTCTATTCTACGAAACGGAGTAGGCTTGGCGGTTCCATGGTCATCCCAGGTTTATGCTCCAGACGGGCGATGCTGGGACAATCTGGACATTGCAGTTAGAGACATGGCTTGGGTTCACTCGGAATTGAAGAAGCATCAAGGAATCGACTTGGACAGACTAGTACTCGCAGGTTTCTCGCAGGGAGCCGCACTCGCTGTCTATCTGACCTTGAAAAGAGCATTTCCATGCAGAGGCTTCATTGCCGTAGCACCATCCGACTGGGTGGTACCTGAAAGCAAGCGTGCAACAGAGCGAGACCGTCCCAGTCCAGCTTTCTCCTCGTTCATTCAAGCTAGTAGCGGGAAAGGATTCAGGGGCCAAATATTCATCGGCGAGAATGATCCCTTTCTAAAAAAGATAGAATTCTTAAAAGACGAAATGGTTCACAGAGGCCTAGAATGCGAGTATTCGGTTGAGCCTAAGACCGGACACGAGTACCCTGACAACTTCGATAGTAAGCTAGCTAAGTCTCTAAGGTTCGTCCTGCGTGAGACTCGCAAGGGAAACTAGTCTTCTATTGATGCCTGCTAATTCTTGAGGTTGAGGAGAGTTCGAGTTTCATTCTTGAACTCTTCACCCTCGAAAATCGAATGTCTCAAGGGATTGCCGTTAATGTAGACGCAACCCTGAATGAGCCCTCTGCTCCTGGCCTCTTCTGGCTTTTCCCACATGTTTACCATTTCAACCGAGACATTGGGGTCGACAGCCGTCACTGCCTCAGCAACCTTTTCGTTGAACTGGTGTACGAAGATGCATGTGGGTTCGTAGAAGATTTTGACACCTTTCTCTTTGACAGGTTTTGGATTNTTCTTCCTCGGCCTAGTCAAGCCTCCCTGAAGTGGGTACTCTAGCTCGTGAGGCTTGCCTTCCGGCCGTTCTTTGAAACCCATCCGNTTCCAGAAAGCTGTCTGGGAGAGGCCGCAGCCTGGAGGGTCGAAGCTGACAGTTTCCAATCTATCATAATTGCCCTTGACCTTAGGATCGTTAACTACGCTATTGAAGAGAGCCTTGCCATGGCCCTTTCCCTGCTGGGCGAGATGGACGAAACTGCACCTGACGTGGAGCGTTCTCGGGTCTGGATTTTTCAAGAAGGGGATTGAGCTCTCCGGAAGGTACAGTATTTGGCCCACTGGTTTATCGTCAACGTAGAGAATCTTGGATGGAGGGCCAGACTCCTTTAGCATGTTTCGAAGCCAATGCTTCTTCTCCATGATTCCCTTCTGAATAGCGGACTGTTCAACTGGTTGCTCATCGCCACAGACAGATATTCTGTCGTCGAGCAGGTCTTCCTTCAAGTTCTTAATACGAATGTCACGGGTTTCCAAGTCGTTTTCCA
>JGI25382J43887_10000750_pt1 | contig 11843 bp, 15 predicted proteins | sample GraSoi013_1_40cm_3_FD_43887 | JGI IMG/M metagenome (IMG submission 43887) | reverse complement strand
GTCTTTCTCCGAACAGGCCAGCCGCATAACCTCCTCAAGCGCTAGGTGGAGCTCTTCGACTTGGATTTCTTGGCGACGGTGAGCATGCCGCGGATCTCCGCCATGAGCTCATCGGGCAGGCAGGGCTTGGTGATGAAGCCGTCACAGCCGGCCTCCTTGGCCCCCTCCGAGAAGCCTTCAAGGGCGTGGCTCGTCAGCGCCAGCACGGGAATGTGACGCGTACGCGCGTCGCCCTTGAGGCGGCGCGTGGCCTCCCAGCCGTCGAGCCCCGGCAGCGAGAGGTCCATCACGATGAGGTCCGGCAGCAGCTCGAACGCCTGCTCGATCGCCTCCTGCCCATTGGCCGCTTCCGCGACCTTGAAGCCGGAGTGCGTCAGGAACATGGCGTACATCTCCCGNTTGTCTTCGAAGTCGTCGACCAGGAGAATCAGGGGCGCCTTCTTCATGGGCTCGTGCGCGACCTGGGAAGCATCAGGGTGAACGCGGAGCCCTGGCCGACCTTGCTCTCGAGCGTGATCTGACCGCCGAGCATCGAGGCCAGCCGCCGCGAGATGGAGAGCCCCAGCCCGGCNCCGCTGNAGGCGCGCGAGGNGGAGCTGTCGGCCTGGCTGAAGTCCTCGAAGATCTTCGCCTGGTCATCGTCGGCGATGCCGATGCCGGAGTCGGCGACGGCGATGAGGATCCGGTCGCCGGCGTCGTCGAATCTCGCCGAGACCTTGACCCAGCCCTCCGGCGTGAACTTCAGCGCGTTGGCCAGGAGGTTCAGCACGATCTGTTTGACCTTCGGGCGGTCACTTTCGATCATCGGCAGGTTGGGGGCCAGCTCCTGGGTGACGCAGAGACTGGTGCGGCTGACGATCGGCTCCACCTCCGCCATCACCTCGGCNAGCAGCTCGGGCAGCGGGAAATCGCTGACATGGACCGGCATCTTGCCCGCCTCGATGCGGGAGATGTCGAGGATGTCGCTGATGAGGGCCAGCAGGTGCCGCCCGCTGGAGTCCACTCGCGAGAGGCTCCGCCGCTGCTGGGACGTCAGCTCCCCGAGGACGCCCTGCAGGAGCATGCTCGTGTAGCCCAGGATCGCGTTGAGCGGCGTGCGGAACTCGTGGGACATGTTGGCCAGGAACCTGGACTTGAGCGCCGAGGCGTGCTCGAGCTGGATCGCCTGGCGCCGCAGCAGCTCGTTCTGTCGGACCAGCTCGGCNGTGGCCTGGCGGACCTTCTCCNCCAGCTCCTGGGANNCGCGCTTGAGCTGCTCGTAGAGCTGCTGCTTCTCGAGCGCCTCCCGCTGGTCGTGCAGGATCGTGACCACACCGACGAGCTCGCCGTGGGCCGACTGCACCTTGCCCCCCAACGCCTCCACCGGGAGGCCCTCGCCGGTCTCCGGATCGGTGAGCTCGATGGACCCCGAGTGGCGCAGGGTGTCGCCGGCGAAGAGCAGGTTCGAGACGAACGACGAGAAGTGCGCGTCGTTCGATTGGACCCTCNCGGCGACCTCGCCGGGCGTGTCGGGCCGTACCGTGAAGAGCTGCTCGGCCGGGGCGTTCGTCATGACGATGGCTCCCGCGGGGTCGGTGACGAGGATCGGGTCGGCCACGGCGTCGATGACCAGCTCGAGCCGGTCGCGCTCGGCCCGGACCTCAGCCTCGGCTNNGCGCAGCTTGTGGTAGTTCTCCTCCTGCGCCTCGATGGCGGTGCGGAGATCGCTGACGTTCCTGAGGACCGAGACCACCTGGGACTCCTCCGACGCATCGNTGACGACCGTGCTCAGCAGCTCGAAGAACAGGTCGGAGCCGTCCATCGGATCCACCAGCAGCAGCTCCCGGCGCGTCGGCTCGGCCCGGTCGATGGCGCGGCCGGCCAGGGCGGCCGAGAAGAGCATGTTGTTCAGCGCGATGGCCCGGCGCCGGCCTTCGCTCTCGCGCTCGGTGGAGGCGAAGAGCGCCTCGGCGCGCGCGTTGGCCAGGATCATGCGCCCCTCGTGATCGGTCAACAACACGGGGTCGTGGACGGCGTTGATGATGCTCTCGAGCAGGATCCGTTCCCGCTCCAGGCCCGCCCGGGCCGTCTCCAGCCCTTGGGTGGCGCCGAGGCGCGCGAGCTTGGGTCCCAGGTTGTCGGCGAGCCAGGCGCCTTCGCGAACGACGTCGGGCGCCCTCGGGTTGACGAGCAGCAGACCGTGGGCGTCCTCGGACTTGCGGCCGTCCATGAGCGGGATCGCCAGGAACGTGCCGCGGCCGAAGAGCCGCATCACAGGGGTGCGTCCGCTGGAGCCGTTCAGCGTGAGCTCGACCGGCTCGCCGCGGGCGAGGGCGGCCACCAGCGGATGTTCGCGCTGGTCGAGCTCGATCGCGAGCTTGGGGAGGCGGGAAGCGGGCAGGCCGTATCCGGCGATCGCGACCAGCTGCGTCCGCTCCTTATCGGTCAGCAGGCACACGACCTGCCGGGCGTCGGTCTGAGCGCCCAGCCAGTCCAGCGCCCACTGCGCGCACTCCGCGACGTCGTCGCAACCGAGCAGGAACTCGGCGAGCGCGAGCCGGGCTTCGGCCCGGCCGCTCCCGGATATTCGGGACCGGGCGCGGAGCGGGAGGGCGCGGCCCACGGCCTAGACGCCGACCGAGCGGCGCCGCCTTCTCACCACGGGCACGCCCGTGCCGTCGGCCGCCGCTGCGAGCTTGGACCGCAGCGACCGATTCTCCGCCGCCAGAGCTTCCTGCGAGCGGGTCTCGACTGCGTTGGACCGTAAAGCCGGCGTGCTCTGGGCCACCGCTTCCGAGTACTTCAGGTAGGTCTCGATCGACGCGACGACGATGCGTGCCTCGACGGTGATCAGGTCGATGCCGACGAGCGACACGCGAACCCAGGCGTCGATCACGATGCCCTTGTCGAGGACGCGGTCAAGAACGTCGATGAGGCTTGTGTTGCTGGACGTTCGTTCAACGGGCATCGGTCATCCTCCCTGCGAGGACTCCTCGTTCCCTGGTTTGGTTCTCCGCCCGGGGCGACGGGCCGGCGCGGCGACACGCCCGGTGCTGAGGGCGGCGACCTTGCGCTCGAGCACGCGCAGCTGCCTCTGAAGATCGTGCGTCTCGACGGCGTCCTGCCGGCCCGACAGGTGCCGATCGTGCTTCCACCAGTCGAGGCCGATCTCCTGGGCCTTGTCGATCGAGCAGATGATGAGGCGGATGCGGATGGTGAGCAGCTCGACTTCAGCCAGCGAGATCGTGATGTCGCCGGCGATGGCGAGCCCCTTGTCGAGGACGCGGTCCAGCACGTCCACGAGCCCGCTGACCCTGTGATCGCTGGTCTGAAGCTCGGTCCTCATTGGGCAGGCAAGTATAGACAATAACAGTGCTCCGCGAAAGGGTATTCGGCTCTAAGACCAAAGTAGGTGGGAAAAAGTTTCCACACCCCCCGGTGGCAGGCGTCTTGCTAGCCGTACTGTCCGGATCTCATCATCCAGGGGTGCGCCATAACCCGCAACCTCGTCGGCGCGATCCTGGTCGTTACCGCCCTCGGTTCTACGCGCGGGAGGTCCTGCCCAAGGTCCGCTAGAGGTCCCGGCTCATCTCTTCTCGAGCCAGACCGCGTCGGCGGCGGCTCTCCCCGGGCCCGCCAGAAAGAGGAGGATCGCGCCGCCAAGGAGCATCAGGTCCAGGCGCGCCCCGCCGAACCCCGCTGGCAGCTTCACGTAGAAGAAGGCCACGATGAACTCGATGGTGTAGAGCAGGCCGAGCCAGCGGCCGAGGATGCCGAACAGCAACAGCACCCCACCCACCAGTTCGAGGGTCATGATGAACGGCCCGCTGATGCCCGGTGCCGGGATGGCCATCTTCGTGAAGGCTTCGGTGACGCCAGGGATACCGGCTTGGTACTTGTTCCAGCCGGAGTAGATGAAAACGAGGGCCATGGCGATCCGCACCGCGGTGATACCCCAGCCCGGTCCGATGCCCCAGATCCCCCGCATATCCGCCTCCTTGGCGTGAGTGGACGGCGACCTGCGTTGCCCTGGAACCTCGCGCTGACGATAGCACGCCCACCGGGAGCCCAACGCACCTCATCTATAATCCCGGCAGCGGCCAGGCCGCGGGGAGGGGGCTCTACGCCGGATCGCACCGGTCGCGGGCTGGCGCTGGTCTTCCTCCTGGCGGCGCTGGCCGCGCTGCCGTGGACGGCGGGGACGTACGCGCTCTCGCTGGGCGCGCTGCTGCTCATCTACATGACGCTGGCCGTGTCCTACGACATCCTCGGCGGCTACGCCGGCCTCATGAACCTGGGGCACTCGGCCTTCTTCGGCCTGGGGGCCTACGCCTTCGGGATCGCGCTCACGCGGGGCTGGCCTCCGCCGGCGGCCGTCGTGGCCTCCGTCGCCGTCCCGCTGGCCTTCGCCGCGCTGATCTCCTATCCGATCTTCCGCCTCCGCGGCGCTTGCTTCGCGCTGGCGACGTTCGGGTTGATCCCGCTGCTCGAGCTGCTGGCGCTCAATCTCGGCGGGCTTACCGGCGGCTCCCAGGGGTTCACGATCCCGCTCGCCAACCGGATCGAGGTCGTCTACTACGCGGCGCTCGTGCTGGCGGCGTGGACCGTGTGGGTGAGCTACCGGATCGCGCACTCGCCCCTCGGCCTGGCGCTGATGACGATCCGGGAAGACGAGGACGTCGCGCGGAGCTTCGGCGTGGCGCCCTATCGCCACAAGCTCCGGGCCCTGCTGATCGGGGCGGCGCCGGCCGGACTCGTCGGCGCCGTCTACGCCATGAACCTGACCTATCTCACCGCCGAGGTCGTGCTCGGCACCGAGATCGCGCTGGTGCCGGTGACCATGGCCGTGCTGGGCGGCAGCGGTACCGTCGCCGGGCCCATCGTGGGCGCGGTCATCGTCACCGCCGTGCAGGAGCTGCTGTGGACGCGCACGTGGTACCTCCGCCTCGTGGTCTACGGCCTCCTGCTGGTGCTGGGCAGGCTCTTCGTGCCGGGCGGGCTCGTGCGCCTGCCCGCGCTGCGCCGCCTGCTCGCGCGCCTGGGGCTCGGCGAGCGCATCTACGCGCGCTAAGCCGGCGCGCATCCGCGTCGCGCGCGAGCGCCGCCCCGCGAGGCGCCCACGGTTCTGCCGTACAATACGCCCATGAAGCTCACGGTCGACGGCCGCGCGCTGGAGGTGCTCGCGGGCGCGACGGTGCTCGACGCCGTCAACGCGCTCGGCATCCCGTTGCCGCAGCTCTGCAAGGACCCCGACCGTCCGCCGCTCGGCGCCGGCCGCACGTGCCTCGTGCACGTCGAGGGCCAGCGCGGCGCGCCCGCCGCCTGCCACCTGCCGGCGCGGGAGGGCATGAGCGTCAGCGCCACCCATCGCGACGTCACGCGTATCCGCGCTGCCGTGCTCGACCTCACGCGCTCCATGCTCGGCGAAGGCGAGGGGCGCGACGGCTTCGGGCAGGGGGAGGTGGCCTGCGCCCGCCACGGGATCCTCGAGCCCGCATCGACGAGCTGCGGACCTCGCCCGGGGCCGAGGCGCGGGTGACGAGCCTCGCCGAGACGATCCAGCTCGCCTCGCTGTGCGGCCTGGGGCAGGCCGCGCGGCTGGCGCTGCAGCACGGCCTGGAGACCTTCGGAACGGAGTTCCGCGGGCAGCGATGAGAGAGCGGGCGGCGCTCTCGGCGATCGGGGTCGTCTCGGCCGCCGTGGTGATCGCCGTGGGCGTGCTGCTGCTCGGCGGGCGCCAGGTGAGCGGCGCGCGCGACGTCTCGGCGTTGCCGGCGCTCAACGCCGTCCTGAACGGCACCAGCGCCGTGCTGCTGGTCACCGGCTACGTCTTCATCCGGCGGCGCCGGGTGACGGCGCATCTGACGTGTATGCTGACCGCGTTCGGCGTCTCCACGCTCTTCCTGGTCTCCTACGTGACCTACCACTACTATGCAGGCTCGCGGCCCTTCACCGTCCGGGGCTGGATCCGTCCCGTCTACTTCGCTCTCCTGACCTCCCACATCGTGCTGGCTGCCGCCATCGTGCCCCTGGCCCTCACGACGATCTACCGCGCCCTCACCTCCCAGTTCGCCCGCCACATGACGATCGCGCGCTGGACGCTCCCCATCTGGCTCTACGTCTCCCTGACCGGCGTGGTCGTCTACTGGATGCTGTATCACCTGTAGCGACGGCTATTTGCCCGACGCGAGGCGCGGGATTCCCCAAGATTCCGGCTGGGGCGGGGTTCCACGCTATGATAGCCAGCAGTCCGGTGACGCACTGGAGGAGGCGTGTCGTCGATGGCCGATAGAGAGTGGATCCTGCTGAATCCGGGCCCCGCCAACACGTCGCCCAGCGTGCGCCAGGCGCTGGTGATGCCGGACCTCTGTCACCGGGAGCCCGAGTTCTTCCACATGATGCGGAGTTGCCGGGAGCGCCTGGCGCATCTGATCGGAGGGGCTCAGGACTGGACCGCGGTGCTCTTCGCCGGGTCGGGGACGGCCGCCGTCGAGGCCGCGATCTGCTCGGCNGTGCCGCCGGAGGGCGCCTTGCTGGTCGTCAACAACGGTGTCTACGGCGACCGCATGCTCCGCATCGCGCGGGCCCACGCCATCCGCACCGAAGCGATCACCTATGACTACCTGACTCCGGTCGTGCCCGGCGACGTGGAGCGCGCGCTGCGCGCCCATCACGAGATCAGCCACGTCGCGCTGGTGCACCACGAGACGACGACGGGCCTCCTGAACCCGGTCGGGGAGGTGGCGCGGGTGGCGGCCGAGCAGGGACGGCGGCTGGTGGTGGATGCGATGAGCTCGCTCTTCGGCGAGCCCCTCGACGTCACCCAGGACGGCATCGACTTCGTGGTGGCCAGCGCCAACAAGTGCCTGCAGGGCATCCCCGGTGTGTCGTTCGTGCTGGCGCGGCGGAGNGCCATGGAGGCGCTGCGCGGCCGCGCCCCGCGGAGCGTCTACCTCGACCTCCACAACCAGTGGGCGACTCAGGAGCAGGACAACACGCCCTTCACCCCCGCCGTCCAGGTGCTGCACGCCATGGAGCAGGCGCTGGTGGAGCTCGAGCGCGAGGGCGTGGCCAACCGCATCGTCCGCTATGCGGAGAACGCGCGCGTGCTCCGCGAGGGCATGGTCGGGCTGGGCTTCGAGATTCTGGTCGCTCCGGCCGCGCGCTCGAACATCCTCACCACGTTCCGGCTCCTGCCGGGACTCGCCTACGACCCGCTGCACGACGCCATGAAGCGGCGGGGCTACATCATCTACGCGGGGCAGGGCGACATTCGTACCTACGCCTTCCGCGTCTCCAACATGGGCACGCTGACCCCGGTGGACATGAAGGACGTGGTGGAGGCGTTCGCATCGAGCCTCCAGGAACTGGGAATCGCGGCGCCAGCGAAGCGCTGACGATGGGACGGGCCAGGAGCCACAAGAAGAACATCGCCTGCGTGGAGTCGCTCTGGGACGGCAACATCGAGAGCCGGCTGAGCGTCGTGCCGCTGCTGGAGCTGGCCTCCCGCGTGGACGAGCTGAAGTTCAGCTACCTCACCTGCAACACCGAGGAGGAGCTGAAGTTCAACCTCGGCAAGCTCAAGAACCGCCGGGGCTACGGCATCCTCTACCTCTCCTGCCACGGCCGCCCGGGCGAGCTGGTCCTCGATCAGACGGCCGTCGAGATCGAGAAGCTCNCGCAGTACATGGGCGAGGGGTTCGCCAACTGGGTCGTCCACTTCGGGAGCTGCGCGACCATCAACGTNCCCCAGGCGCGGATCTCGAAGTTCATCGCCGGCACCGCGGTCTCCATGGTGGTGGGCTACAAGACGGACGTGGACTGGATCGACAGCGCCGCCGTGGACCTGATCCTCTTCGACCGCCTGCAGGAGTACCGCGAGATGCACCGCTTCTGGCAGCACTTCAAGCGGCGCTACCGCGACCTCGTCGCCGTCACCGGCCTCCGCGCGTTTCTGCGGTAATCCGCAGAAGCTACGCGCCAGTCTTTCTGGAACTACTCGCGGGGTGGTTCTTGGCTTCGGTGCTTGGTGAGGGCCACGAAGAACGAGCCGAACTCGATGGGCACGATTGTCGGAGGGTAACAGTTCGGTCTCCACTGTCCCGGGAGCTTCACGAGGAGGAAGTCCCGGTGGTGGCCGAATTGTGCGCGAAGCCCGGATTCCGAAAAGCACCGGACATGTCCCAGGGCGCCGTCGGGTGGCCGGAACTCCGGTACCGGACCAACCGCAGTAAGCTCGTTCATCGGGACAACGAAGCAAAAGCGCCCGCCGGGCCGGAGGACGCGAAAGATCCGCCGGACGAGTTCGGTGTCATCTGGCACATGCTCCAGAACGGCGAATGAGTACACGAGATCGAATGAGGCCGGCTGCGTGCGCTCGACGAATTCCTCAATGAGGCCTCCGTGGAACGACACGTTCGGGAAGCGATTCACATTGCGGGCGAGACGGATATTGGTACGCGAGACATCGACTCCGGTGAGTTGGATCTCAGGATGGCGGCAACCGAGGGTAATTGCGACACGGCCCTCGCCGCACCCGGCGTCGAGGACGCGAGCCGGGTGATGCTTGATGACCTCCTGGTCGAGAAGGCGGAACTCCGGATCGGCAGCGATGCGTTGCACCGTCTTCCGAGTCTTCCGTCCGAGGAGGACCCTGAGATCCCTTTCCAGACGCTTCAATGAGAAGCGGCCCTTGCGCTCCTCGTAGAACCGCTCGTAGACGGCTGCGTAATCCTGGGGTCTGGAGAGATGCTGAAGCCATGAACGAATCTGGGCCGCCCGCGCCGCGTAGCGCAGCTCCCCCGTCGCGACATACGCCTGCTCGAGGAGGCTCAGCGCTCCCGGAACGTCATCGCGATAGAGCTCGAAGTCGGCACGCTCCAGGACATGTGGCACGTCGGCGAAATCCAGCGCACGCTGGCTGTCGAGTGGTTGGCCGTGACCCGGGACTGGACCGGAGGAGTCCGGCATGTGGAACTCCTTTCGGGCTCGCCCAGTTCTCAGACACGCCCCAGGAAGTGCTCAGCGGCTTGAGTCGGCGGCCGCCTGATAAGACGCTCCGTCAGGCCCAGCGGTGTACGTCCGGGCGTCCGCCGAGATGTCACCGGCGTGTCAAGGCCTGGGGGGAGGGCTGGGACCGGAGTCCGGGGCGTCGGCCCTAAGGCGTGGGTGGTGGTGGAGGCGGAGGCGTCGGCGAGGCCGATGGCGCCCGATGAAGGGGACGACGAGGAGTCGCTTGGCACCCCGTTTGCCGCCAGGGACGTTCGGGGAGGTATGTGAAATGCGCAGCGTGCGGGTCCTCAGCGCGATCGTCGTGTCCTCGGTGATCCTCTCGTTCCTCAGCGGGTGCCAGTCTATGACGGGGCGGAGCACCGGCCGGTTCGTGGACGACCAGTCCATCACCGCCTCCGTGAAGGCCAAGCTCGTCGCCGACAAAGCGGCCAATCTCACGCGCGTCGGGGTGAAGACCGTCAATGGGACGGTGTACCTGACCGGCTCGGTGGATTCGGCCGAGCAGAAGGCTCGGGCCGAAGAGCTGACCAAGCGCGTGAACGGGGTCGAGAAAATCGTCAACGACATCCAGGTGAGCGAGCGGCGGCCGAGCGGGTAAGCGTACCCTGCAGCCGAGTTCCCAAACTGTGCCCCGGATGTTCTAGGAGCCTGTCCGAGCGCCGGCTTTGCCGGCGCAATCCTTCCTGGGGGGAGGTTTCGGAAGGGGGGCGAAGCCCCCCTCCGAGTCTCCTAGCCGCGGCTCAGGCGGACACCGACCACGATCAGCCCCGCCCCCGCCAGCGCCAGCGGCACGCCCACCGCGTAGCGCTGGCGCTCGCGCGCCTTCTGCCGGAGCGTGCGCAGCACCAGGCGGTCGCCGGCGACGATCTCGTCGCGACTGGTGAGGAACTGGCGCAGGCGCTCGCGCTCCTCCGGGCCGAGGTCGCGCGTGCCCCACTGCACCTCCGCCTGCAGCGCGCGCAGGCGGGCGAGCTCGCCTGAGCCGNGAGCGATCGCGGCACGGCTGTCGGCGGCGACGCCGCGCTCGGAGGGCGTGAGGAACACGGCCTGAACGGCCGGCGTGACGCGCTCGACGGCGTCGAGCCAGGGGTGATCGGCGCGGGGGAACAGCGCCAGCGCGAGGCCGGCCAGCGCCAGGANCGCGCCCAGCGCGACCAGCAGCCCCGCGCCGGCCCGGGCGCCCTCGCGCCTCAGGCGGGCAGCGAGGGCCCACGATCCCCGGGCCAGAGCCACGGCCGCGAGGACGGCCCCGAAGGNGGCGACGATCGTCGCGCCCGTCGGCAGATCCCCCAGGTACGAGAGGCTGAGCCCGGCGACGCTGACGACGAAGCCGACCGCCCAGCCGATCGCCAGACGGCGGCCGAGTGTCGGCGCCAGCCAGGCGCCGGCGACGGCGGGCACGATGAGGTAGGAGAACACCAGGAGCACGCCGGCCATCCGCACCGAGCTGGTCACCACCAGGCCGAAGGTGAGGTAGAAGAGGAAGTCCCACAGCCGCGTCCACGGCGGGGCGCCGCCGAGGGAGATCGCCAGCAGCGGCCGCCGGCAGAGCCAGTGGACGAGGCCGATGGCCGNGTAGAGCGCGGCCACGCGTGCGACCTCGTCGCCGGTCACGCTCAGGATGCTGCCGACGAGGAGCTGCTTGATCTGCTCGCCGCCCTGGGGCACGCGATCGAGGACGAGCACCGTCAGCGACGCGGCGACGGCGTAGACGATCCCGATGATCGCCTCCTGGGGCACGACGCCGCGGCGCTCTCGCGTCAGCGCGAACAGCGCGGCGCCGGCCGCCGTGAAAGCGAGCGAGTAGTAGTAGGCGGCGTCGCTCTGGGCCGCGTGGCCGGCCAGCAGCCCTGCGGTGGCGCCGAGCGCGGCGACCTGGGCGAGCGCCAGGTCCACGAAGATGACCCCCCGCGCCAGCACGTGCAGACCGAGATAGGCGTGGATCCCGGTCAGCACGAGGCAGGCCAGGAAGGGGAGCCAGAGCAGCTCGAGCATCAGCGGGAGGCCAGCGCTGCCGCCAGGCGATCCACGTTCACGTCGAACAGGGCGAGGTAGTCGGTCGCCTCGGGATCGCTGCCGACCGACGGCGCCAGGGTCACGACGCGCGCCCCGGTGTGCCGCCGGCGATGCGGCGCAAGAGGGCGGCGGGTGCGCCGGGCTCGGCGACGACGACGCGCACGCCCGTGGCCCTCATCCGCTCCATGAGCAGGCCGAGGTAGGCCGGCGAGGGCGGCACGCCGGGTTTCTCCTCGACGGCCGCGGTGATGACGAGCTCGAAGCGGCGCGCGAAGTAGGGCCAGGTGTCGTGGACGACGACGACCCGGCTGCCCGCGTGCGGGCGCAGGCGCTCCTTCCAGCGCGTCAGCCCCGCGTCCAGGCGCGCCAGGAAGCGCGCGCGGTTGGCCTCGAACGCCGCCCGCTCGGCCGGCACCAGCCGGCCGAGGATTTCCTGGATATGCGCCGTGAGGGGGCGCGCGTTCTCGGGGTCGAGCCAGTAGTGGGTGTTGCCGAAGGCGTGGACGTGCGGGCGGCTGTCCGCTCTCAGGCGTGGCGTCTCGGTGCCCAGCAGCGCCACCGCTCGCGAGCAATCGAGGTCGTGGGCGGGGGGCGCCACCGCCCGGAGCGCGCGGCCGAGCCAGGGCTCGTGATCGAGGCCCACCCGCACCAGCAGGTCGGCCGATCGGAGGAGCGCCAGCTGGCGGGGATGGATCTCCCGCGCGTGGGGGTCCTGCCGAGGATCCGTGAGGCTCTCGACCCTCACGCCCTTACCGCCGACGGCGGCGACGAGATCGCGGAGATCGGTCGTCGTGGCGGCGACGGAGAGCGTCGCCGCTACGAGGAGCGGCAGCAGC
>JGI25382J43887_10000748_pt1 | contig 11856 bp, 9 predicted proteins | sample GraSoi013_1_40cm_3_FD_43887 | JGI IMG/M metagenome (IMG submission 43887) | reverse complement strand
TCGGAGGGGGCCATCAAGGCCCCCTCCGACTGGGCTAGCCCGCTTCAGGCCGGCACGAGACGGCCGCGGCGCATGTCTCCGTCCGCCTCCCGCACCAGCTCGTCGGCGATGTCCGGCGGAACCTCGCGGAAGGAGACGCCGACGCTGCACTGCACGGTGAGCGANAGCCCCCGGCGGCCCGACAGCTCCGCGAGCTTCTCCGCCACGCGGCGCAGCACCCGATCGACGTCGTCGGCGTGCGTGTCCAGCAGGAGCAGGGCGAACTCGTCGGCGCCGTAGCGGGCGACGAGGTCGGTGGCCCTCGTGGTGCTGGTGAGCGCGTCGGCAACGGTGCGCAGCACCTCGTCGCCGACCGTGTAGCCGAAACGGTCGTTGATCGTCCTCAGACGCAGGACGTCGAAGAGCAACAGCAGCACACCGCTCTTCCGGCGCCGGGCGCCGGCGGCGAGCCGCCGGTACTGGTCGTGAAACGCGCGGCGGCTGGCCAGACCGGTCAGCGTGTCGGGAGCGTAGCGGGCCAGCCGGCGGTCGGCCTCGAGCAGCCGCCCCGCGAGCAGCCGCAGGAGAGCCAGCGCCACTTCAGAGGAGCCCTCGAGCGCCTGGAGGAAGCGCTCGTGACGAAGCGCCAGGCAGCGGGTTCGCTCCATGGCGATGACGGTCGCCGAGCGCGGCCGGCCGGTCAGCGTGCTCAGCTCGCCGAAGATCTCCCCTTCCCCCAGCCCGCCCAGGACCGCTTCGGTCATCGCGTCCGCCATCGCCTCGACCACGCGGACGCGCCCGGAGAGGATGACGAAGACGCGGTCGTCGAACTCGCCCTCGCTGACGATAACGTGGCCGGCCGGATAGGCGTGTTCGGTGGCGCCCTGGATCAGATGTCGGAGCCGCTCACCCCCGAGCGNCTGGAACAGCGGGAACTGGGCGAGGATGCCGGCGAAATCGCGGGGCTCGTCGGCCCGGCGAACCTCGGCGCGGTCGGGGCTGGCTGTCTCCGCGGTGGCCAGCGCCCGCGCCAGCCAGGCCCGCACCCGCGCGTGGAGCATCGGCGGACTGAAGGGCTTGGCCAGGTAATCGCAGAAGGGCGCGCCGGCCTTCTCGGCCGCCCGCGCCGCGCTCGGCTCCTCGGTGAGGAGCAGCATCGGGAAGTTTCGTCGCCCCATGCGCTCGACCAGCGGGCGGAGGAGGGCGGCGCCGTCGCCGTCGGGCAGTCGTGCGTCGACGATCGCCAGGTCGGGGGCGACCTCGGGCCCGCGGGCCAACGCGGCGCGCATGTCCGGCACTGCGACCACCGACAGATCGTCCGCTGCCAGAATCTCCTCGATGGCCGCGATCTCGCTGCCGTTGGAGCTCACCAGGAGGACGCGTCCGCCGGCCACCGGACGGCGGTGGAGCGCCGAGGCCGCCGCGATCGGCTTGGCGGCGCCCCGCCCGTCCACCCGCAGCTCGAGCCCCTCGGCGGCCGCGAAGACCTCCAGGCCTCCGCCGGCGCGGGCGGCGCGGTCACGGGCTCCCGTTTCCATGCGCTCGATCATGGCGTCATCGTGGGTGGGGTCGTGGTGGAAGAGCGCAAGGCGGCGCACGCCGGCGGCCAGGGCGACATCGGTGGCGTACTCGACGGGGCTGTGGCCCCACCCGATCTTGCTCTGGTACTCCTCGTCGCTGTACTGCGCGTCATGGATGACGAGATCGGCGCCGCGCAGGAACGTGATGTGGTTCTGGTCGCCCGGATGGTCGGAGACCCCGCCCGCCGGCTTCCAGAACGGCTCGTGGTCGGTCGTGTAGGCGATGGTGGCGCCGCCCGCCGACATCCGGTAGGCGATGGTGGGCGCGGTGTGGTTGAGATACTGCGTCTCGACCAGCACCTCGCCCAGGCGGAAGAAGCCCTCGTCCAGCTCCGTGAAGTGGATGCGGCTCCGCAGGTCGCGGAGCGTCACCGGGAAGTAGGCGTACTCCATCTGCCCCGCCATCGCCTCCTCCAGGCTGCGCTGGAAGCCGACGGGCGCGTAGATGTTCAGCTCGACGCCCGGCATGAACGCCGGGACGAAGAAGGGAAACCCCTGGATGTGATCCCAGTGGGTGTGCCCGATGAAGAGGTTGAGCCGGAGGGGCTGGGGCTCCGAGCGCGCCAGGTGCAGGCCGAGCGCCCGGGCGCCGGTGCCGCAGTCGAGCACGATCAGGGTGCCGTCGTCGCTGCGCACCTCGACACAGGAGGTGTTACCGCCGTACCGCACCGTGGCCGGGCCGGGAGCGGCGACGGAGCCGCGCGTTCCCCAGAAGCGTACGTGCACGAGCCCTCCATCGATCGGACAGAATCTCTAGCGCCGGCGTCACGAATTCTAGCATGCTGGCCGTGGCCGCTGACGATCAAGCGCGCTAGAATGAGGCGCCCTGCGGGCGGCACGAATGCTTCGGACACCGAGGGAGGCTGGTATGGCCACGACCCGGCGCACCTTTCTGAGACTGCTTGGCGGCGCCTCCGGCGCGCTGGCGGCGCGGCTGGACGTGCCGCCCGCGTTCGCGCAGACGGGTCCTGTCAAGATCGGCGTGCTGGCCGCCAAGGCCGGCGTCACGGCGCCGGTGGGGGAGTCCGGGCTCCGTGGCACGCAGTTCGCCGTGGACCGCATCAACGCGGCCGGCGGCATCCTCGGCCGCCGGATCGAGCTGGTCGTCGAGGAGGAGTCGAACCCCAAGGACACGGTGGAGCGGTTTCGCAAGCTCGGCCTCCAGAGCAGGGTGGACGTCATCACCGGCGTCGTCTCCACGGGGGTGGGTCTCGCCATCGGCCCCGTCGCCGAGGAGCTCAAGACGCTGTGGCTGGCCTGGGATGCCACGACCCAGAAGGGCGTGGAGGAGACCATGCCGAAGCCCCGGTACTCGTTCCGCAGCGTCGATAACGAAGCGGAAGCCGTGATGGCGTCGATCCTGACCGCCAAGCACCTCAAGGGGAAGATCAAGACGGTCGCCGGCATCAACAACGACTATTCGTACGGGCGCGACAACTGGGCGGCGTTCCTGGCCATCATGAAGAAGCTGGAGATGGGCGTCACGCCGGTGGTGGACCTCTGGCCCAAGCTGGGCGAGACCAACTTCACCTCGCACGTGGCCGCGCTGGGGCAGGCCAGGCCCGACCTGATCTTCTGCTCGTTCTGGTCGGCCGACGCCCCGATTTTAATGAAGCAGGCGCACGCGGCCGGGCTGACGGCGACCACCAAGTTTGTCATGACCACGGCCGGCGGCGTTCACGAGTCGCTCAAGAAGGCGTTCACGCCCGAGGGGATGATCCTCGGCTACAACTCCATGTACTTCGAGGCGCCCAACGCGAGCCCGCTCCTCCGCGAATTCGTCCGCTGGCACCAGGAGCGGTTCAAGGAGTGGCCGAACTACGAATCGGACCACGCCTACTTCACNCTGGCGGCCTACCGGGCGGCGGTGGAGAAGGCCGCCAGGGCCGCGGGCGGCAAGTGGCCGTCCACCGACCAGATCATCGAGGCGCTCGAGGGCATCGAGGTCGAGTCGCTGTCGGGCAAGCGCAGCTACCGGGCCGACCACGTCATGGAGTGCAGCTTCTTCCAGGGCCTCAGCACCCACCGGAACAAGCACGACTTCGTCACGATCGACCCCGTCGAGGTGATGTCCACCCGGCAGATCCAGAAGCCCTCCGGCACGGGCCTCTACGAGTGGATCAACAGCTGGAAGGCGTGAGGATTCCGGGCCCCTGATCCAGCAGAGCGTCAACATCGTGCTCGGCGGCGTGTTCCATGCCGCCGTGCTCTTTCTGGCGGCGGCCGGGCTGCAACTCGTCTTCGGCGTCCAGAAGATCCTCAACCTGGCCTGCGGCTCGTTTTACGCGCTGGGCGCCTACTTCGGCGTGTCGCTCGTCACCTGGGCCCTGGGGGCNGGCGCCCCGCCATCCCTCTTCCTGGGCATCCTGATCCTGAGCGGCNTCCTCCTGGCCGCGATCGGCCCTCCGGTCGAGCGGCTGCTCCGGACCATCTACGACCGCGACGAAAGCTTCCAGCTCCTGCTCACCTTCGCCCTCGTGCTCATGTTCGAGGACGTGATCCGGTTCTTCTGGGGCACCGCCCCCCACCAGCTCGGCTCCGTTTATCTGATATACGGCCAGCTCAAGGTCGGCGCCCTCACCATTCCCGTCTACAACCTGGTCGTCATCGCCGCCGGCGCCACCATCGCCGCCGCCGTGGGGTGGCTGCTCACGCGCACGCGCTTCGGTCGCCTCGTTCGCGCCGCCGCCGAGAACCCGCGCATGGCCGAAGCGCTGGGCATCGACCTGCCCCGCCTCTACTCCCGCGTCTTCACGCTGGGCGTCGCGTTGGGCACGGTGGGCGGCGCGCTCGTCATCCCGGCCACGGCGGCGATGAACGAGATGGGCATCGAGTTGATCGTCGAGGCCTTCGCCGTCGTCGTCATCGGCGGGCTCGGCAGCATGCGCGGGGCGTTCGCCGGCGCGCTCATCGTGGGCGTGCTCAAGGCGGTGGCCATCGCGATCTACCCCGAGCTAGAGATGCTGGGCATCTACGTGATCGTCATCGCCGTCCTCGTCCTGCGCCCGGCCGGGCTCTTCGCGAGGGCGGCGGCGTGATCGGCCGCGGCGCGCTCGGGCTGGCCCTGCTGGCGGTGGCGCTGGTGCCCTTCGCCGGCCGGGCCTACTACGCCACCCTGATGCTGCCATTCTTCGGCTACGGCCTGGCGCTGCTGGGCCTCAACTTATTGTTCGGCTACACCGGGCTGCTCTCCTTCGGCCATGCCCTCTTCCTGGCGCTCGGCGCCTACACCGCGGCCTACCTGACCAGCGCCTTCGGCATGGTGCACTTCGAGGCCATCCTGGTATCCGCGGCCGCGGTGGCGGCGGTGGTGGCGGTGCCCACTGGCCTCTTGTGCGTGCGCTACGTCAAGATCTACTTCGGCATGCTGACGCTGGCCTTCGGGATGCTCTTCTACTCGTTCCTCTTCAAGTTCTACGCCCTGACCGGGGGCGACGAGGGCATGCGCGTGCTGCGCCCGAAGCTCCTGGGCCGCGGCTTCGACTTCCTCGACAAGGTCGAGTTTCTCACCGGCCCCTACTACTTCTACGCGCTGGCGCTGCTGGTCCTGGGCACCGTCGTCATGTGGCGCATCGTGCGCTCGCCCTTCGGGCTCTGCCTGCGGGCGATCCGCGAGAACCCCGACAAGGCAGCGGCGGTGGGCGTGAGCGCGCGGTGCTACCGCCTGGCGGCCTTCGTGATCGCCGGCGTGTTCGGCGGCGTCGGCGGAGCGCTGCTGGCCGTGCCCACCGGGCTGGCCGATCCTCTGCTGGCGTACTGGACGCACTCGGGCAACCTGGTCTTCATGCTGTTGCTGGGCGGCTTCGCCAACTTCTTCGGCCCGATCCTGGGTGCCTTCGTCTTCATCTTCCTGCAGGACCAGGTCATGTCCCTGACGCAATACTGGAGATTCATCTTCGGCGCGCTCCTGGCCATCGTGGTCATCTGCTTCCCCCGCGGGCTCATGGGATTGTTTGATTCGGAGGGGGCCTCGGCGGCCCCCTCCGACATCCATCGTCAGCGGGGGCCTCACGGCCCCCTCCGAATCCCTAGTCAGCGGGGGCCTCACGGCCCCCTCCGAACCTCCCCAGTGGATACGCCGGCCAAGCCGGCGCACGAACCGCTCCCGTCACGCGCCCGACCTGCAGGCACTCGCCCACGTCCGCTCATCGAAGCGCGAGACGTGGTGAAGCTCTACGGTGACGTGGTGGCGCTCGACGGCGTGTCGCTGGCGGTCCGGGAGGGCGAGTTCGTCTCGATCATCGGCCCCAACGGGGCCGGGAAGACGACGCTGGTGAACGTGCTGAGCGGGCTGGGAAAGCCGTCGAGCGGCCGCGTGACGTTCAAGGGCGTGGACGTCGCCGGGATCGGGCCCGTGCGCCTGGTCCGGCTCGGCCTGGCCCGCAGCTTTCAGCTCGTCAACATTTTCCCGGGGCTCACGGTCGCCGAGACCCTGGCGGTCACCGTCGTCTCGCGCCTGGGCCGCGGCCGCCGGCTCCTGGCCTCGCTGGCGCGCGACGCGGAGGTCCGGGCGCAGGTCGGCGACGTGGCGGCGCTCTTCGGGTTCGCCGACCGGCTGTCCTGCCTCGCCGGCACGCTCCCTCAGGGNGACAAGAAGCTGCTCGACGTGGCCGGCGCCTTCGCCCTCCACCCCGACGTCATCCTCCTGGACGAGCCCACGTCCGGCGTCAGCACGCGGGACAAGCACGCCATCATGGAGGTCCTGGTGGCGGCGGCCAAGCGCATCGCGATCAAGGCCATCATCCAGGTCGAGCACGACATGGACATCGTCTTCGGCTACTCGGACCGGATCGTCGCCCTCCACGGGGGGCGGCTGCTCGCCGACGGCACCCCCGCTGAGATCCGGGCCGACACCCACGTGGTGACCACCGTGCTGGGCAAGCGTCCGGCCTGATGCTCGCGGTCCAGGCGCTGACGGTCGACATCCGGGCCAGCCGCATCCTCGACGACGTCAGGCTGGAGGTCGGCGAGCGCGAGCTGGTCTGCCTCGTCGGGCGCAACGGCGCCGGCAAGACCACCACGCTGCGCACGATCATGGGGTATCTGCGGCCCGTCGCCGGCAGCATCACCTTCAGGGGCCGCTCCCTCGTCGGCCTGCGCACCCACGAGATCGCCGCGCTCGGCGTCGGCTTCTCGCCCGAGGAGAGCGAGATCTTCGGCGACCTGACCGTGGCCGAGAACATCGAGATCGCCACTTGGACGCGCACGACGGCGCGGTCCGCCGCCGAGCGCGTCGAGCGCGCCTGGGCGCTGTTCCCCGAGCTCCGCGCCTACGCGGCGCGCGGGGGCACGCAGCTCTCCGGCGGCGAGCGCAAGATGCTGTCGGTCGCCCGGGCCCTGGCCCTCGACCCGGAGCTGCTGCTCCTGGACGAGCCCTTCGAGGGGCTCTCGCCGGCGATCCTGCCGGCCCTCAGCCAGTCCATCGCCGCCATCACCCGGCTCGGGCACGGCGTCCTGCTGGCCGAGTCGAACATCCATCACGTGCCCGAGCATACGAGCCGCTTGTATGTCATCGAGCGCGGCGAGATCATCTTCGCCGGCAAGCCGCAGGACGCCCAGCGTGATGCGACGGTCCTGCGCATCATCGGGGGGACGGTGTCATGAGGGCGCTACCGATCATTCCCACCGCCGTGGTGGGCTCNCACGGAAAGCCGGGCTGGTGGTTCACCATGGTCAAGGCGTACGAGGCCGGCGCGGCCGGCCCGGCCGACCTCGAGGAGATGTTCGACGACGCCGCCGACGCCGCCATCGGCGACATGGAGGCGGCGGGCATCGACATCATCACCGACGGCGAGGTGCGCCGGCTCGACGGCTACGTCGACTCCTACTACGCCATCATCAAGGGGATCGATCCCCAGCCCGTCCGGCGCCACGTCGGCCCCTGGGGCTACGACCAGCAGACGCGCTACCAGGCGGTGGGCCGCATCGAGACGCCGCCCGGCGGCCTGGGCATCATCAAGGAGTTCGAATACCTGAAATCGCACACGACGCGCCGGACGAAGGCGACGTGCGCCGGGCCCCTCACCTTCGGCTCCCGCATCCATCCCGGCAAGGTCTATCGGGGCGTGGTCGACGTGGCNGAGCGGTTCGCGGAGGTCATCAACGAGGAGCTCAAGGGGCTGGTAGCGGCGGGCGCGGACTTCATCCAGATCGACGAGCCCGCGCGCGGCAACGTCTCCGGCGAGGAGATGGCGCGCCTGTTCAACCTGGCCACCGAGGGCGTGCAGGCCAAGCTCGGCTTTCACATCTGCTTCGGCAACCGCTTCGGCCGCTCGCGCTTCGCCCGGACCTACGAGCCCTACTTCCCCGGGCTGCTCAAGGCACGCGCCGACCAGTTCGTGCTGGAGTTCGCCAGCCGGGAACTGGCCGAGCTGGACATCTGGAGGAAGCATGGCGACGGGCGCGAGCTCGGCGCCGGCCTCATCGACGTGAAGGGCTTCTATCCGGACACGCCGGAGGACGTGGCGCGGCGAATCCGCCGCGTGCTCGAGGTGTGCCCCACCGAGAAGCTGACGGTCAACCCCGACTGCGGCTTCGGCTGGTCGCCGCGCTACATGTGCAACCAGAAGCTCCGGGCGCTGGCGGACGGCGCGGCCCTGGTCCGCCAGGAGCTCAGCGGGACGCGGCGCTGAGTCCCCAGTGGTAGACTCCCTCCCGTGGCGCTGCCGCTCGAGGGACTGGTCGTCGCGGACCTGACCCAGAACGTCGCCGGACCGTTCTGCACGCAGATCCTCGGCGACATGGGCGCCGACGTCATCAAGATCGAGCGGCCCGACCGCGGCGACGACGCTCGCGCCTGGGCGCCGCCGTACTGGGGCGACGAGAGCGCCTTCTTCCTGGCCATGAACCGCAACAAACGCAGCCTCGCGCTCGACGTCAAGACCGAGGCCGGGCTCGAGGTNCTCCGGCGACTGGTCGCCCGCGCCGACGTGTTCGTCCAGAGCCTCCGGGCCGGCGTGGTCGCCGAGTTGGGCCTCGACTTCGCNGCCGCCAGCCGGCTCAACCCACGGCTGGTCTACTGCTCCGTCACCGCCTACGGGACGCGCGGTCCGCTGCGCGACCTGCCCGGCTACGATCCGATGATGCAGGCCTACGCGGGGCTCATGTCCGTCAACGGCCATCCCGGCCAGGAGCCGGCCCGGGTCGGCACCTCGATCGTCGACATGGGCACCGGCATGTGGGCAGCCCTGGGCATCGTCGCCGCCCTCCGTCAGCGCGACGCCACCGGCCGCGCGGTGGACGTCAGCACCGCGCTCTTCGAGACGACGCTCATGTGGGTCTCCTACCAGGCCATGGGCTATCTCGGGTCGGGTGAAGTTCCCACCCCCCAGGGCTCGGGCACGGCGATGATCGCGCCCTACCAGGCCTTCCCGACCGCGGACGGCCACGTCATGATCGCGGCGCCGTCGGACGCGATGTTCGCGCGGCTGGCCGAGGCGCTGGGCGTTCCCGACCTCGCCCGTGATGCGCGCTTCATGGACAACCCCTCGCGCGTCCACCACCGGGTGGCGCTCGTCGAGGCCCTCTCGGCCCTGACCCGCGACAAGAAAGCCCGCGAGCTGGTCGAGGGGCTGCGGAGCCGCGGCGTGCCCTGCTCGCCGATCCTCACGATCGACGCCGTGCTCGAGGAGCCCCAGACGCGCGAGAGCGGGATGCTCCTGAGCGCGCCGCACGCGCGCCTGCCCGACTACACGAGCATCGGGCTGCCGATCCAGTGGAACGGCCGCCGGCCCGAGGTGCGCCGCGGCCCGCCCCGGCTCGGCGAGCACAGCGAGGACGTGCTGACCTGGCTCGGCTACACGCGCGACGACGTGCGCAGCCTGCGCGCGCGGGGGGTGATCGCCTGAGCTACCAGCATCTCCTGGTCGAGCGCTCGCCGGACGGACACGTCGCCACCGTGACGTTGAACCGCCCCGAGCAGATGAACGCCATGACCACCGCCATGGGCGAGGAGATCATCGCCTGTTTCGACGCGCTCCAGCGCGAGGCCGAGATCCGCGCCGTGGTGCTGACCGGCGCTGGCGACCGCGCCTTCTGCGCCGGCGGTGACCTCAAGGAGCGCAACTTGATGTCGGACGAGACGTGGCGGGCGCAACACGTGGTTTTCGAGCAAGCCGCGTTCCGGATTCTCCGCTGCCCCGTTCCCGTCATCGCAGCGGTGGAGGGCTTCGCGCTGGCCGGCGGCTGCGAGCTGGCCATCCTCTCCGACTTCATCGTGGCCAGCGAGACGGCCGTGTTCGGCGTGCCGGAGACGACGCTCGGCATCTTCCCCGGCATCGGCGGCACGCAGNTGCTGCCCCGGATCCTGGGCGCGCCGCTGGCCAAGGAGCTCATCTTCACCGGCCGCCGCATGAAGGCCGACGAGGCCAGGACGGCCGGGCTCGTCAACCACCTGGTGCCCAAGGGACAGGCCCGCGCCCGGGCGCTCGAGATCGCCGCGACCATCGCCCAGAACGGCCCGGTGGCGGTGCGCCAGGCCAAGAAGGCCATCGTCTACGGCCTCGAGACCGACCTCGACACCGCGATGATCCTGGCCATCGAGGCCTACAACGCCACCGTCGTCACCGAGGATCGCCTCGAGGGCGTGCGGGCCTTCAACGAGAAGCGCAAGCCCCATTTCCGGGGAAAATAATCCGATCCAAAGGGAAAGAGCCATGGCGGTNATCAACCTCACCCTCACCGACGAGCAGCGCGCGCTGCGGGACGGCGTCGCCGAGATCTGCAAGCGCTACCCCGGCGAGTACTGGCGCGCGCTCGACGCCAAGCGTGAGTATCCCGAGGCCTTCGTCGACGACCTGACCAAGGCCGGCTATCTGGCCGCCCTCATCCCCGAGGAGTACGGCGGCGCCGGGCTCGGCATCACGGAAGGCGGGCTGATCCTCGAGACGGTCCACGCCGCCGGAGGCAACGCGGCCGCCTGCCACGCCCAGATGTACATCATGGGGACGCTGCTCCGCCACGGCAGCGCGGCTCAGAAGCGGGCCTACCTGCCGAAAATCGCCTCGGGCGAATTGCGCCTGCAGGCCTTCGGCGTCACCGAGCCCAACGCGGGGTCCGACACGACCAAGCTTCAAACCACCGCGGTGCGCCGGGGCGACCACTACGTCGTCAATGGCCAGAAGATCTTCATCTCCCGCGTCCTGCAGTCCGACCTCATGCTCCTGCTCGCGCGCACGACCCCGGTGGATAAGGTCCGGCGCAAGACGGAAGGGCTCTCGGTGTTCCTGGTGGACATCCGCCACGCCAAGGGGCTCGAGGTGCGACCGCTGCGCATGATGATGAACCACTCCACCAACGCGCTGTTCTTCGACGACATGGAGATCCCGGCCGAGGCCCTCATCGGCGAGGAGGGCAAGGGGTTCACCTACATCCTCGACGGCATGAACGCCGAGCGGATCCTGGTGGCCTCGGAGTCGATCGGCGACGGCCGCTGGTTCGTGGACAAGGCGGTGGCCTACTCCGGCCAGCGGGTGCTCTTCGGCAAGCCCATCGGCGCCAACCAGGGCGTACAGTTCCCGATCGCCCGGGCCCACATGGCCGTGGAGGCCGCCGCCCTGATGCGCAACAAGTCCGCCGCGCTCTTCGACGCCGACGAGCCCTGCGGCGCCGAAGCCAACATCGCCAAGTACCTGGCCGCCGAGGCGGCCTGGGAGGCCGGCAACGCTTGCATCGACTGCCACGGCGGTTACGGCTATGCCGAGGAGTACGACGTCGAGCGCAAGTTCCGGGAGTGCCGCCTCTACAAGACGGCGCCGGTCAACCAGAACCTGGTGCTGGCCTACGTGGGCGAGCACGTGCTGGGGATGCCGCGCTCGTACTGACCGCGCGCCGCCCCCAGCGACTGGCCGCTCCACCTCGAGTCCGCCCGCCGCGCCGCCGCCAGGATGCAGCGGGTTTGCTAGAGTAGTGTCGCCGATGAGCGGAGGCGGGAGGACCCGATGAAGCTGCCCGAGCGCGTGACGATCTGCGAGGTGGGGCCGCGGGACGGATTCCAGATCGAGCCCGAGTTCATTCCGACCGAGCAGAAGATCGAAGTGGTGAACCTGCTCTCGGAGGCGNGCCTGCCCCGCATCGAGGTGACCTCCTTCGTGCACCCCAAGGTGGTGCCGCAGCTGCGCGACGCCGAGGAGGTCATGGCCAAGNTCCGCCGGCGCCCCGGCANCCGCTACTCCGCCCTGGTGCCCAACGACAAGGGCGCGGTGCGCGCGGTCGACGCCGGCGTGGACGAGGTCCACACGGTCGTGTCGGCCAGCGAGAGCCACAACCTCGCCAACGTGAACATGACCATCGCCGAGTC
>JGI25382J43887_10000746_pt1 | contig 11863 bp, 13 predicted proteins | sample GraSoi013_1_40cm_3_FD_43887 | JGI IMG/M metagenome (IMG submission 43887) | reverse complement strand
ACGCCATGAGACGGCCCCACTCGAGGACTTTGGTGAGGATGTTCGACGCACCCTCGCAGGCGAGATGCACACCGCCGAGCTGGGCGACCGAATCATCGCCGTACTCGAAGAAGACCCGCTCGTAGAGCTGTTCGGCGCGCGTCGTGTCGAACGCTGGCCCGACCGGACGCTCGAGCGCTCCTGTTCCCATGAACTCGTCGAGGAGCAGGCGGCGGAGTGACTTCGGCGAGCGGGAATACCGCGCGAAGAGCGCTCCCTTGACGACCTCGGGAAGATTGGTGAGCGCGAAGACCGGGCCGTCGAGATTCGTGACGTAGGGCGAGAGGGCCGCACGTTCTTCGGCCGTGAACGACTCCACCATCTCGCTGATCTTACCCGATCGCCCGGAGGACGGCGACGATGGCGACGCCCGCGGTCACGCTGACGAGAAGATTTACGCGCCGGCCCGCCAGCACGACCACCGCGACGGCGCCCCACAGCCGCGGCTCGGCGACGCTCTGCACCAGCTGGCCGCCCGGCGCCAGCACCATCGGCACGGCGAGAGCGGGCAGCACGGCCAGCGGGATCAGGCGCAGCCACAGCCGGAGCCGCGTCGGCAACGGCCGACGGGCCAGCGCCAGCAGCAGCGGCGCGCGTGTGAGATACGTGACGACCGCCATTCCGGCGATCGTCAACACCACGCTCGCTCTCACCGGGCGTCCTCGGGATCGCCGGCCAGCGCTCCGGCAGCGCTCACCGTCAGGCCGGCGATGACGATGTGCCAGTTGCCGGGGAGCCTGACGGCGATGGCGAGCGCCACGAGGGCGCTACCGACGGCGACCAGCCAGTCTCCACGGCGGCGCAGCTGGGTCGCGACCAGCGCGAGGAACACCGCGGGAAAGGCGAAGTCGAGGCCGTAACGCTCGGGCTCTGCCACCAAACCGCCGATCAGCGTCCCCACCGCCACGCCGCCCACGAAGGCCGCTGCGATGGCGGCAGCGCTGCCCAGGAAGATCCCCGCGTCAGGCGGGCGCGAGCGCGACACCGACACGGCGAACGACTCGTCGTTGACGACGTGCGCGATCAGCGCCAATCGCCAGCGCGAGAACGCTCCGATGGACGGCGCCAGAGTCGCCGCCATCAGGTAGTGGCGCATGTTGACGACGTAGGTGGTGAGGATGACCGACAGTGGCGACGCGTCGCCCGCGATCATCGGCACGGCGACGAACTGGGCGGCGCCCGCGAAGACGAGCACCGACATGGCCAGCACTTCGACGGCGTGCAGGCCAGCCTGGACGGCGAGGCCGCCGAACACCGTGCCGTAGACGAACACCGAGGGTACGAGGGCGAGCGAGAGGACGACGCCCTCGCGGAACCGAACGCGGCTCAGGCCGTCGCTCAGGCGATCGCCACCGAGTTTCCGGGCGACCCTGTCGCGCCCTTCAGGGGGAGCGGGTTGAAGGACCACGCGAACTCGTACGCCTTGTCGGCAGCGAGCGCCTCGAGGTCGAGGTTCTCGTTGATGAAGATGCCGTTCATCGTGATCCAGATGGCGTGGCAGGCGAACGGCAGGTCGGGGCTCTCGCCCGGCACCGCCTCCACCGGCCAGGTATCGCCGCCCACCACACAGACCTTCTTGTCGACCAGCCATCGCCCTACGGTGGCGCCGGGCCCGGGGCAGCCCTTGTTGAACTCGGCGTTGTCCTTCTTCCACAGCTTGCCGTGGCCGGTACGGAACAGCACGGCGTCGCCCTCGCCCGGCTCGCGGATCCCCTGTCGTCGCAACGTCTGCTGCACGTCGTCCATCGTGATGACGTAGCCGATCGGCAGGCGCTCCCCGCCCTTCACGGCGAGGACGTCGAGGAGGATGCCGCGCGTGAAGAACGGCTTCAGCTCTTCGATGCCGACCTTCTTGATCCCGTACGCCGTGCCGACTTCCTCCTGCGTGTAGCCATTGTAGTAGCGGATCTTGCCGTCACTGGCCATCATGCCGATGTGACCGAGACCGTCGAACTGGGACCCGATCTGGCCGATCTCCCCGACGAACAGCTCGTCGTGGTAGTACATCTTGTGATTGCCGAACGGGCCGCCCGTCGGTGTGCCCGGCAGCACCACGTGAGCGCCCAGGCGCTCCCCGAACAGCGGGATGCCCTTCTCCAGCACCCGCCCGAGCTGGTAGATCTTGCCCGTCTTGATGAGGCGCGCCGCCTCCAGCACTTTCTGCGGCGTGATGCGGTTGTTGGCGCCACGCACGTCCTGGGCGCCCCACGACGACGGCCACCACTGGCCGCCGAGCGGATTGATGTACGTCTGCGCCTCGGCCTGCTCGGCCGATCCGGCCGCGCCGGCCGCCACGCCGGCCGCCACACCCGCCACGAAGCCAGACTTCACGAAGTCCCGTCGCGAGACGTCGACGTGCTCATGAAAGTACTGTTTCAGCCAGCCGGGTTGCATGCTGTTACCCCTTTCGCATGTAAGCGGGTGCTTCGCCGGTGAGGAAGTCCTCGCGGGGCGGCGAGAAGACGTCCACGACCTCGGTGTTCTCCGGGAACCACGCCTCGTGCTCGACGCCGCCCGGGATGACGCCGAGGTCGCCGGCCACGCAGGAGCGCTTCTCGTCGCCGAGCCGGAAGTCCATGCGTCCCGAGATCACCCAGAAGATCTGCTCGTGCGGATGGCGGTGAGCGGCCGCGTGCGCCCCCGCCTTCATCGACCACCACACGATCATGCCCTTGTCGCCGGTGAGCACGCGGCGCGTGATCTGATCCGTCACCTTGTCTTCGGGTAGGCGCTGCAGCGCGTGATAGCCCTTCGGAAGTCGCATCGGGCAAGCCTCCTTGCCCCGTCGCGGCGCGGCGGGAGCCTCACCCTAATCACCGCGTCGACGGCTGTCAAGGACACCGTGTGATGGCGGGTGTCCGTCGCACGCACCGCGGTGGGTTCCAGCCTCCAGCTCGTCGGCGCGCTCCCGCGCCGTCGCCGGCGTGTTTCGTCTGTCAGGACGTGGCGGCGCCACCGTGGCGACGAATACGATAGTATCGCCGGCGCATGTTCGACGACTTCGCGGACGACGCCCACGTGCACGCCCAGAAATCGACGCGCAAGGAGCTCCAATGGCTCGACTGAAGATCGGCTTCATCCCCATCGAAGGCGGCCACTACTACCGCGAGGCGCTGGAGGAAGTCGCTCGCGCCGAGGAGCTGGGCTTCGACTCCACGTGGATGGAGGAGCATCACGCGGTCGTGGATCACTACTGGCCGTCGCCGCTCACCGTGCTGGCGGGCTTCGCCACGCGGACGTCCCGCATGATGCTGGGCACCAACATCCTCGTGGCGCCGTTCTACCACCCCGTGCGTCTCGCCGAAGAGGTCGCCATGCTCGACGTGATGTCGGGCGGCCGCTTCACGCTCGGCATCGCCATCGGCTACAAGCCGGACGAATTCGCGCTCTATGGAGTCGATCTCGAGAAGCGCGGGGCCAGATTCGAAGAGCAGCTCGCCGTCATGAAAGGCCTCTGGACGCAGGAGAGGATTCAGTTCAAAGGCCGGTACTACGCCGTCGAGGGCCGCATCGAGCCCAAGCCGATGACGAAGCCGCACCCGCCCGTGTGGATCGGCGGATGGGGCGACCTCACGCTGAAGCGCGCTGGGGCGCTGGCCGACAACTGGCTTCCCGGTCCGACGGCAGACCTCAAACGACTGCTCGCTGGTAAGCGGCAGTTCCTCGAGAACCGCAAGGCGGCCGGGCTCGCCAGCCCGATTACGGAATGGCCGTTGACGCGCGATCTGATCATCGCCGACACGGATCGGCAGGCGCGCGAGCTGGCCGAGCGGCACATCATGGTCGCCTATCGCAAAGAGTACGCGGGCGGCTGGCGGCATCCGTTCATCGATGCCTCCATCGCGACCGATCTCGACAAGCTGATGGAGGATCGCTTCATCATCGGCGGTCCCGAGCAGTGCGTGGCGAAGATCCGGCGGTTCGTCGAGGCGTACGCCATGACTCATCTGATCTGCCGGACGTTCTTTCCGGGCATGCCGCATCGCCACATCATGCGTGAGCTCGAACTTCTCGCTCGCGAGGTCGTCCCGGCGTTCCGCTGAGCCGACGAATCGTTGCGATATCGCGTTCAGAAAGGTCTGACCAAAGGATGCGCGAGGTCTAAGTGCGTGATATGATGATGTTTCGAGAGGACGCATCCCAGGGAAAGGGAGGCTGGCGGCCATTACCGCTATCTATCGGGTCGATCGCTCGTACTCTTGGAATTATGCACACGCCCCTGCGCTNCCGCGGCTTCGCCGACTCCCTCCCGGTCCTGGTGGTCGCCTCGTCGGTTACGATCTGAACTCGCCGCTCGGCGTTGCCGCCGGCCCACTGCTGAACTCGCGGTGGATCGAAGGCTATGCCCGGCTTGGTTACGACATCCTCACGTACGCCACGGTACGGTCCCAGCCCCATGGCGCGCTCAGCCTGCCCAACATCCGTCATGTGGACAATCGCGAGGAGGGAGCCGTGATCGCGCGGCGGCCCGCCGTGAACGGCAGCACAACGATCGCGGTCTCCCTGGGCCTGCCGTCCATGGACCCGGAGGTCTGGCGGAAGGACGTGCGCCGCGCCAAGGAACGCATCGGCCGCGGCCAGATGCTCGTGGTCAGCGTCGTGGGCACGCCCAGCGTGACGGACGGGATCGACGCGTTCATCGCCGACTACGCGCTGTGTGCGACATGGGCGTCCGAAGCCGGCGCCGATGCGATCGAGGTCCATCTGGCGGTGCCGAACCCGTTCGGCGAACCTGGTCAGATGGTGTACGAGCACGTACCGCTCGCTGCCCAGATCCTCTACCGGGTTCGGACCAGCGTCAGCGTGCCCGTGCTGGCGAAGCTGGGAATCTTCCGCACGCCCCGCGCGCTGCATGAGACGGCGACCAAGCTGGCCCCGTGGGCGCACGGCTTCGTCCTCGTGCACGCCATTCCGCGGCGCGTGGTCGATGACGAAGGCAAGGCCGCCTTCGAGGGACGCGAGTGGGCCGAGGTCGTCGGCTCCGCCACCTTCCCGGTGGCCTCGCGTCAGGTCGAGGAGCTGCTCGTCTGGCGCAGGGCCGGCGCGTGGCCGCACGCGATCCTCGCTGTGGGTGGCATCTCGACTGACGAGCGCGCTCGTCACCTCCTGCGCGAAGGCGCCGACGGCGTCCTGGTCGCCACCGCCGCCCTCTTCGATCCGCTCTTCGCCGCCCGCTGTCGCCAGGCCCTCGCCGCCTCCGCCGTCGCCTGACGGCCGACGCCGGCGGGCGCGTGCTAGGCTACCGCCGTGCGCTGGCTGATCGTTCTTCCCTTCGACCGTCCCGGGCTCATGGGAATGGACTTCGCGGACGAGCTGACCGCACTCGGTCACGAGGTGCGCACCTTCGCCTACCGGCGCGAGAACGCCTTGTACAAGAACAAACCCACGAAGGCCCTCTACACCCGCGTGCTGCTCGGGCGGCTGCAGCGGGTGGCCGAGGAGTGGCGGCCAGCGGTGGTTCTGGTCATCAAGGGCGGGCCCATCAAGCCCGACATCGTTCATCGGCTGCGGGGAGCGCTCGACGTGGTCGTCGTCAACTTCTTTCCCGACAACCCGCTGTGGATGATTCCGTTCGAGTGCATCGAGGCCTACGATTTCTTCTTCACCAAGGAGCGGTACGCGCTGCGGATGCTGCAGCAGGCGGGGCTCACGAACGTTCACTACGTGCCCATGTACTGCGTGCCCGGCGAGCACCATCCGGTCGCCCTCACCGATGACGACCGCCGGCGTTACGAGTCGCGCCTGTCCTTCGTGGGCAGCCGCTATCCGTATCGCGAGCGGTTCGTGCGCTCGCTGAGTGCCTATCCTCTGCGGCTGTGGGGCGGGGGCTGGGTGCGCAGCCGGGATCCCGATGTGCGCAAGCTGGTGGCGGGCCCGGCCGTGTTCGGACGCGACAAGCTGTGTGTCTATTCGGGCTCGATCCTGTCACTCAACCAGCATCATCCGATGAACGACATCGTGGGTGTCAACACGCGGACCTTCGAGCTGGCGGCGGCCGCCGCCTGCCAGGTCGTCGACTTCAAGGACGACCTGGCAACCCTCTTCAAGCCGGGCGACGAGGTCGTCGCCTATCGCGATCTCGGCGAGTGCCGGCGAGTGCTCGATCATTATCTGGCCCACCCCGACGAGGCTCGCGCGATCGGCGAGAATGCGCGGCGGCGCGCGCTGGCCGAACACACGCTGCGTCACCGCCTCGAGGAGATGATCGGCACCATTGAACGCCGGCTCTGAGTCGCTGGCGCGCGCGCTCGCCTGTATCGAGTGCGGCGCCGCCCATGCCCTGGACTACCGGCTCGAATGCGCCAAGTGCCGTGGCCTGCTCGCCGTGGTGTACGACCTCGACGTCCTGCGGCGCCACGGACCGTCGGTCTTCGCCGGTCACGGCCTCTGGCGATACGCGCCGGTCCTGCCCATCGCCGATCCTGGCCACCGCGTTTCGCTGGGCGAAGGCGGCACGCCGCTGATCGATTGTCCGCGCCTGGCGCGCCACCTCGGGGTGCGACGATTGCTGGTCAAGTTCGACGGCGCCAATCCCACGGGCACCGTCAAGGACCGCACGTCGGCCACCGCCGTCGGGGCCGCGCTCCAGTTCGGTTTCACGGCCACCTCGGTCGTCAGTACCGGTAACGCCGGCTCGTCGATCGCTGCCTACTCGGCGCGGGCCGGCCTGCGCGCCTTCGTCTTCGCGTACGAGCGNGCCTCGGCGCCGAAGCTGCTGCACATGTCGGCCACGGCCAGTGATCTCGTCCTCTACAAGGGNGTCTACGACGATCTCATCGGTCTCTGGGACCGCCTCGTGGACGAACGGCTCTTTTTCGACTGCGGCGCCTCGCGTAACGCGTACAAACAAGAGGGCAAGAAGACGCTGGCCTGGGAGCTCGGCGAACAGACGGGCTGGCGGCCGCCCGACGTCGTGGTGGCGCCGGTCGCGGTCGGCGAGATCTTCATCGCGTGCGCCCGGGGCTTTCGCGAGATGCGCGACGTGGGCTTCATCGAGCGCATGCCGACGATGATCGCGGCCCAGGCCGCTCGCGCGAATCCCATCGCGCGCGCGTGGCGCGACGGCGCGCGGCTCCACCCCCAGAAGATCGGTTACACCGTGGCCGAGGGACTGGCCGCCGGAAATCCCGGCCGCAAGGGTGAGTGGGTGCTGCGTCTGCTGCGCGAGCACGGCGGGCTCGCCGGCGACGCCGAGGACGCGGAGATCCTCGAGGCGCAGCGCTTGCTCGCGCGCACCGAGGGTATCTGGGCCGGGCCCACGGGCTCAGGCTCGCTGGCGGTGCTGGCGCGGCTCCTGGCCGACAAGCGCCTCGATCCCGATCAGACGATCGCGGTCATCGTCAGCGAGACCGGCCTCAAAACCGAGGCCGAGCTGCCGCCACGCGCCGGCGTCGCGTTCGACGACGAGTCGCTCCGGCGCTTCGTCCTCGAGCGCCTGCGTCGGTAGTGGCGCTGCCCCGCCGCTTCTACCTGCGGCCGCCTCGTGCCGTCGCCCGCGATCTCCTCGGGTGCCTGGTCGTCAGCCGCCGCGGGCGCACGGTCACGGCCGGCCGCATCGTCGAGACGGAGGCATACCTGGGGCCGGAAGACGCGGCCTCGCACGCGGCCTTCCGTCCCGGCAGCCACGCGCTCTTCTACGGTCCCGGCGGGCACGCGTACGTCTATCTCAACTACGGGGTGCACGCCTGCCTCAACGCGGTGACGAACCCGGCCGGCCAGCCCGGCTGCGTGCTGATCCGCGCGCTTCAGCCCGTGCTCGGTGTCGCTGCCATGGCCCGACGTCGTCACGCGGCAGCGGACTCGCCGAAGCTCGCCAGCGGTCCCGGGAACCTCACGCGTGCGCTGGGCATCACGGTGCGCGACAACGGCCGCGACCTCACGCGTGGCCCTCTGACCATCGAGCCGCCCGACACTCCGCGTGAGTTCACCATCGCGCGGGGTCCGCGCATCGGGATCACGAAAGCGGTGGATCTGCCGCTGCGTTACTGGATCGCGGGAAACCGCTCGGTGTCGCGGCTCAGCGGAGACGGCGCAGCGCGTCGGGGTCGAACAACTCGTCGGACAGCCCGCGGTTGACGTCGACCGATTTCACGGTGATCACGAACAGCAGCCGGCTGTCGGCGAAGACCTCCTCGCGGAACGGAAAGACGAGGCCGTCACGGAGGGGACGATGCTCGGAAAGCGTGAGATCGACGAACGCCTCGCGCGGTCCCAGCTTTTCGCGCGTCACCACGCGCACGACGCCGTACTCAGGATCGAGCCAGACGGCCGGCACGTTCCGGTCGTCGGGCCCGGCGCCGATCACGGTCACCGGTCTTCGCCGATACCGCGTGACGTGACTGATGTCGGTCCGCACGCCCCGCGCCTTCCACTCGGCGAGGAGGTCGTCGACGCTGCGCTTGATTGGCGTGATGAGGGGGGCGCGGTGACGCTCGGGGGACGGCGCCTCGGTGATCTTCCCCGCGCGCCACACCCACGTGCGATCCGCCACCGCCAGCCGCACTTCGCGCTCACCGTCGACCGTTTGCTCGAGCCGCTGGCGGCGCGGCAGCTTCACGAAGAGCCGCTGCTCGCCGGTCGACTGCGGGTGGCGGCCATCGGGGTGATAGAGCGTGAGCGTCTGGGTGATGACGAGGTCGGTGATGTCCGCCTCGCCGAAGCGCGCCACGANGTCCTCGACGGCACGACGCGCGTCGGAGCCGACTTGTGCCGCGGTGGGCGAAGGCACGGGCGCCGCCGCCGCGGCCACGACGAGGACGGCGGAGGCGAGCCACCGGACGACCCCTCGGGCCGGGCCACAACGCACGTCTCGTTATACGCGGATCCGATGGCTTTTTGCTAGTATGGAGGAAAGCCTAAGGAGCACCTGTGCCGTCAACGGACACCCTCCACAACGGGATCCTCGACCTCGTACTCAGCGCGGGGCCGGTCGCCAAGACCGTCCTGTTGATCCTGCTCGGTTTCTCGATTGTGAGCTGGGCGCTCATCGTCGAAAAGTGGTGGCAGTTCCGGCGAGTGAAGCGCCAGACGCTGGCCTTCATCAAGATCTATCGGGAGGGACGGCGCGGCACCGCGGTGCACGCCGCCGTCAAGAAGTATCGCGAGAGCCCGCTGGCCCAGCTCTACGCGGCGGCCNATCAGGAGGTCGCCGGGATCGAGGACACCCTCGATGACGTAGACGATCCGGGCAGTATCGGCGTCGAGGTCGCCCAGCGCGCGATGCGCCGCGCCACCGGCCACGAAGTCTCGCGCCTCGAGCGCTACTTGCCGTTCCTGGCGACCACCGCCAGCGCCGCACCGTTCATCGGGCTCTTCGGTACGGTGTGGGGCATCATGGCCGCCTTCCACGGCATCGGGCAGCAGGGATCGGCGTCACTCGCCGTCGTGGCGCCCGGCATCTCGGAGGCATTGATCGCCACCGCCTTCGGGCTCGGCGCCGCCATCCCCGCCGTCATCGGCTACAACTACTTCGTCAATCGCGTGAAGCACTGGGCGGCCGAGATGGATGGCTTCGCCCTGGACGTCCTCAATCTGCTGGCTCGTCCCGCCGCCCGCGCCAAGGTCACACGCTCCGTCAAAGATGGCATTTAAGCTGGACGACGCCGACGGCTCCCGCCGCGTCGGCACTTCGCTGGCCGAGATCAACATCATCCCGTTGGTCGACGTGGTGCTCGTGCTGCTGCTCATCTTCATGCTCACGGCGCCCATGATGTATCGCGGCATCGACGTGAACCTCCCGCGGGCGGCGTCGCGCCCGACGGCCGTCGAAGAGCGGCTGGTCCTGACCGTCACCAAGGAGCAAGGACTCTTCCTGAACGACAAGCGGCTCACGGCCGGCGGCCTCGAGCAGGCGCTCCGCGACGCGTTCAAGAACCGGACGGACAAGACGCTCTATCTCAAGGCGGACGCCGGTCTCTCCTACGGGGCCGTGGTCGAAACGATGGACCGTGTGCGCCGGGCGGGAATCGAACGGCTCGGCATGGTGACGGAGCCGGTTCGCGAGCGCTGAGATGCCGGCGGCAATCATGACGCTCGGGATGGGTCCCCAGCGCTTCGGTCCCGCACTCCGGCGCTTCCGTGTTCCGTTCGGGCCGCTGGCGGTCTCGACGATCGCGCACGTCGTGCTCATCATCGGCGTCGTCGCCGGTGCCGCCGTCTGGCGCACGACTCCGACCAAGACCTATGTCGTGAATCTCGTCCCGGCCGTCGCCGCGGTCGGCGCGCCGCGCCCGGAGCCCGCTCTACCGCCGAGGACGACGGAGCCGGTGACGACGCCGAAGGAGCTGCCGTCCGCGCGCGAGCTGCCACCGGTCCGGGACATGCCGGTCCGCGACATGCCGTCGCGCACTGCCGCGCTGCCCGAGCGCACGCCGCCGCCCCCAACACCAGCGCTCCCGCGTCCGGGTGACAAAGAGCTACCGAGCGTGGCCAGCGCCGCGCCGAAGCCCGCGCCGGTGCTGCCCCCGCCGACCACGCCCGCGCGCGTCGAGCCGCCGTCCGCGCCGCCGATCGGCAGCCCGATGGGCTCGCCGCAGGGCGCCGGCACGGTGACGCTCAACGTGGCCGACTTCCCGTACGCGTGGTACATCCAGGCCGTCCACCGGAAGATCCAGGAACGCTGGGAAGGACGTGCCATCGAGGGGCGTCAGCCCGAAGTCATCTTCGAGATCGAGCGCAACGGCCGGTTACGGCGAGTCACGGTCGGCAAGACGTCGGGCAACACGGCCTACGACCAACTCGCCATGCGGGCGATCAGTGAAGCGAATCCGTTTCCTCCGTTGCCGGAGGGATTCGAGAAGGCAACGCTGACCGTCGGCCTCCAGTTCATCTACGATCCGCGCACGAGGTAACGCTGACGTGAAACGTCTGCTCGCTGCTTCGGTCACGCTGCTGCTCGCCCTCGCCGTCGCCGCGCCGCTCACCACGCCTCCGCCGTCCCGGGCCCAGGGCGTGGACGTCTACATCAACATCACCGGCGGCGGCACGAAGAAGCTCAACATCGCCATTCCCGAGTTCACCGTCACCACCGGCGCTGACCCCGCCGCCACCGGCAAGCTCTTGGCCAGCGTCGCCGGCGCCGATCTGAGCTTCTCCGGTCTCTTCAGCGTGGTGTCCGCGACCGGCGCCATTCCCGCCGACAACCCCGCGGCGCTCAAGCAGTCGTGGACGGACTTCGCGGCGGCCGGTGCCCACGCCGGCGTGCATGGCCTCCTCGCCCTGCGCGGAACGCGCATCGACGGCGAGATGCGGCTGTACGATCTCACGTCACCGGAGTTCCGTCTGATCGCATCCAAGAAGTTCGACATGCCGTCCGATCAGTCCCGCCGGCTCGCCCACAAGATCGCCGACGAGATCGTGCTGCAGTTCACCGGCGAGCCGGGCATCGCCGACACCAAGATCGCCTACGTCGCCGGCCCGCGCGGCGCCAAGGAGATCCTGTTGGCCGACTACGATGGTTTCGGGACCCGGCCGGTGACGCGGAACGGCTCCATCAACCTGATGCCGGTGTGGGGACCGGACGCCCGCTCGCTCGCCTATACGTCGTACAAGAACGGTTATCCCGATCTCTTCCGCGCGTTCCCATTCGAGCGCCGGCCCGAACAGACGCTGGCTGCGTTCGTGGGCATCAATTCGTCACCGGCCTTCAGTCCCGACGGCAAGACGCTGGCGATGACGCTGTCCAAGGACGGCAATCCGGAGATCTACGCGCTGACGCTGGCCACCGGTACGCTGCGGCGGCTCACGCGGCACGCCGGCATCGACACCGAGCCCACGTGGTCGCCGACGGGACAGCAGATCGCCTTCATCAGCGATCGCGCCGGCA
>JGI25382J43887_10000745_pt1 | contig 11864 bp, 8 predicted proteins | sample GraSoi013_1_40cm_3_FD_43887 | JGI IMG/M metagenome (IMG submission 43887) | reverse complement strand
AGTCGGGGCCGTGTCTCAGTCCCCGTGTGGCTGGTCGTCCTCTCAGACCAGCTACCCGTCATAGCCTTGGTGAGCCGTTACCTCACCAACTAGCTGATAGGTCGCGAGCCCCTCCAAGAGCGGCAGCTTGCGCCGCCTTTCCTCCCCAGATCTCGCGACCCGGGGAACGTATCCGGTATTAGCCTCCCTTTCGAAAGGGTATCCCGGTCTCAAGGGCAGGTTACCCACGTGTTACTCACCCGTACGCCACTAGGACCGCGATATGATTGCTCACACCGCGATCCTCGTTCGACTTGCATGTGTTAAGTACGCCGCCAGCGTTCGCTCTGAGCCAGGATCAAACTCGCCATAAAAAGCGATGAACCTGGTCCCCGAAGCCCGAACGTTTCACTGCGATGCAGTTACTCGGCCGGGCGCAAGGTCCCTCAGAAACGGATGGTGCTCACACCTCTTCGGTGAGCCGATAGCATATGCGACTTTCAAAGAGCGCTACGGTCAGCTTGGAAGGTGACCGGATCTACTGCTNAACCATTGCTCGCCTCTGCCGCGAGCAAAAACTGACTATACGCATGACGGGTCCCCGTGTCAAGATTCTTCNTGGCCCTCCGGGGCCAGGGCCCGTCGCCCACAGGCCATCGCTTCCCGGCATCAACCGGTCCCGGCCGGGCTAGGCGAGAGTCACCGCGTGGTAGGTCTTTTTGCCCTTCCGAAAGATCAGGTACTTCCCGTGCAACGCCCTGTCGCGGCTAACTTGAGCATCCGCGCTCCTGACCTTTTCCCCGTTCATCTGGATAGCGCCGGCTGCGATCAACTCGCGGGCCCGCTTCTTTGATTCTGCCAGACCGGCCTGTATAAGCACCTCGGCCAGAGGGACGGGGTCAGCCCCGAGCGTCAGCACCATCCGCGGCATGGCGCTGCAGGCTTGAGCAGCCTCCTCTCTCGTCAAAGACTTGACGTCGCCTGTGAACAAGGCATCCGTGATCCGCTCCGCCTCCTCTACGCCCGCCGCCCCGTGGACGAGCCCGGTGACTTCGCGGGCCAGCACGTGCTGAGCCTCGCGCTTCTCGGGCGCGCGCCGCACGGCCGCCTCGAGGTCGGTAATGTCGTCAGGGGTAAGAAACGTGAAGTACTTGAGGTACGACACCACGTCGGCGTCGGCAGTGTTGACCCAGAACTGGTACATCTCGTAGGGCGAGGTCTTCGCCGGGTCGAGCCACACGGTGCCCGTCTCGGTCTTGCCGAACTTCGTNCCGTCCACCTTGGTCACCAACGGCAGCGTGAGCCCGAAGGCCGGCGCCGCCAGCAGGCGACGGATCAGGTCCATGCCCGCCGTGATATTGCCCCATTGGTCGCTCCCGCCGATCTGGATGGTGCACTCGTGGTCGCGGCAGAGGACGAGGAAGTCGTAGGCCTGGAGGATCTGGTAGCTGAACTCGGTGTACGAGAGGCCAGCGTCCGAGCGTCCCAACCTGGACTTGACGNACTCTTTGGCGATCATCGCCCCGACCGAGAACTCCTTGCCCACGTCCCGAAGGAACGGGATGACGTTGAGCTTGGAGAGCCACGTGTAGTTGTCGAGGAGCTTGGCGCCACGGGGTCCCTCGAAATCGACGAAGCGGGCCACCTGGCGCTTGAGCTGTTCCGCCCAGGCCGCCACCTGCTCCTCGGGGTTGAGCGCGCGTTCTCCGGCCTTGCCGCTCGGATCGCCGATGAGCCCCGTGCCGCCACCGATCAGCACGATGGGTCGGTGGCCGTGGAGCTGGAAGCGGCGGAGGGCGAGCAGCGGCAGCAGGCTGCCCGCGTGCAGGCTCTCGGCGGTCGGGTCGAAGCCGCAATAGACCGTGCGGGAGCCCTGCGACAGATGGGCACCCAGCTCGTCGGGATTGGTCATGTCGGCGACGAGTCCGCGGGCCTGGAGATCGCGGAGCAACGCTGTTCGCATGGGTGCCGAAGCAGCGAGCATTATCTCACCGCCGGCGGGAGGGGGGAACAATCCGCTCCGTCTTCCATCCTGTCTGGCCCGGGTCGTGCGCCGGACCGGTATAATTGAGGGCGCATGTGGCGGTGGTGGCCCAAAGCGAAGACGCAGGACGGCGAGGGCGAGCNCCCGAGCCCGCCGGAGGCAAGGCAGTGGCTCCGGCGGGTGCTCATCGGCGTCGGCGTCGCGACGCTGGTGCTGGCCTCGGCGGTCGGCGTGATCGCGCTCTGGGTGTTCATGATCCTCCCCCGCTCGCTGCCTCCGGTCAGCGCCTTGGAGACCTTCCAGCCCGTGCTGGGCTCCAGGATCTACGACGACAACGATGAGCTGATCACCGAGCTCCACGCCGAGCGCCGCATCTTCGTCCCCCTCGCTCAGATTCCCCTGGTCCTCCGCGACGCCATCATCGCCACCGAGGACCGCCGCTTCTACTCGCACTGGGGCATCGATCCCATCGGCATCGCGCGGGCGGTCGTCCAGAACTACCGGCGCGGGCGCATCGTCGAGGGCGGCAGCACGATCACCCAGCAGCTCACCAAGGTCCTTTTCCTCACTCCCGACAAGAGCCTGGAGCGCAAGCTCAAGGAGGCCGTGCTCGCCCTCGAGCTGGAGCGCCGGTACCCGAAGGACCGAATCCTAGAAATGTACCTGAACCAGGTGTACTTCGGGCACGGGGCCTACGGCGTGGAGGCCGGCGCGCGGACCTACTTCGGCAAGTCGGTTTCCGAGCTCAACGTCCGCGAGGCTGCGCTCCTGGCCGGGCTGCCCCGCGCGCCCTCGAATTACTCGCCGTTCGAGCACCCGGAGGTGGCCAAGCTCAGGCGCGAGCTCGTGCTGCGCCGGCTGGTGGAGTACGGCACGCTCAAGGAGGCAGAGGCCAAGCGCCTGGCCCGAACGGACCTGGGTCTGGTGCCGCCCGAGCGCCGGCGGACCACGGGCCAGTACTTCCTCGAGTACGCCCAGCAGACGCTGGAGGCGAAGTACGGCGTGGACATGGTGTTCAAGGGCGGGCTCAACGTCTACACCACCTTGAACCCGTTCATGCAGCTCGCGGCCGAACAAGCGCTGCGCGACGGCCTCAAGTCGCTGGAGGTGCGCAGCGCCAAGGGGCGACCCGGCGAGCATCCCGAAGGCGCGGTCGTCACCATCGAGCCCCAGACCGGGTACGTCAAGGCGATGGTGGGCGGCTCCGACTTCTTCCGCACCGAGTTCAACCGCGCGGTCCAGGCCCGACGCCAGCCGGGCTCGGCCTTCAAGCCCTTCATCTACATCGCCGCGGTCGAGGCCGGGTTCACACCTGCCACCCGTATCGACGATGCGCCGGTCACCTATCCGGTCGGTCGCAACGGCGAGCCCTGGAAGCCGGAAAACTACGACCGGAAGTTCCGTGGGCCGACCACGCTCCAGCAGGCCGTGGAGGAATCCGTCAACGTCGTCACCATCAAGCTGCAGGAGCGCGTCGGCGTCTCTCGCACCATCCAGGTCGCCCGACGCCTGGGCATCACGAGCCCCCTCACCATCGACCTCACGCTGGCGCTGGGGACATCGGACCTCACGCTGCTCGAGCTGACCTCGGCCTACAGCGCGCTGGCCAACCAGGGCACGTGGATGCCGGTCACCGTCGTCCGCTACGTGACCGATGCGCAGGGAAAGCTGCTCGAGGAGGCCGTGCCCGAGGGAAAACAGGCGGTGGCGCCCGAGACGGCCTACGTGATCACGCATATGCTCAAGGGCGTGGTCGATCGCGGAACGGGACAGGGGGCGAAAGTGCTGGGGCGGCCGATCGCCGCGAAGACCGGGACGACCAACGACTACTCGAACGCGTGGTTCATCGGCTTCACGCCGCGGGTGGTCACGGGCGTCTGGGTGGGCTACGACCGCCCGCGGAGCCTCGGGCGCGACGAGACCGGATCCCGTGTCGCCGTCCCCATCTGGACTACCTACATGCAGAAGATCCTGGGCAACAGCCCCAAAGAAGACTTCCCGGTGCCCGAGCGCGTCGTGCTGGCCCCCGTCGACCTGGATCCCTCGAACGAGTGCGTGCACGTCGTGATGATGGCGTTCGTCCGCGGGACCGAGCCCACGGTGGCCTGCGGGCCGCGCCCCCCCGGTGAGCCGCCTGACCTTGGCCCCCTGCCGGCCCCGGAGGCGGTGCCGATGCCGGTGCCGATGCCAGTGCCGATGCCGGCGCCGCTACCCACGTCACCCGCGCCCCCCGGCTCTCCCGGCCCCAGCACGCTCGGCACACCGAATCCGCAGCGGCCGGCCGCGGTCCTCCGGCAGTCGCCGTGAGCGCCGAGACGTCTCAACTCTTGGCGCGCGGGTAAGCGCGCGCCACCTCGTCCCAGGCCGCTTCGCCCAGCAGCCGGTCGAACACCTGGGACAGATCCTCGATGGGAACGCGGATCTGTTCCATCGAGTCCCGCTCGCGGATCGTGACGCAGCGGTCGCCGGCCTCGCCCTTGTCGGAGTCGCCCACCGTCTGGACGTCGACCGTCACGCAGTACGGCGTGCCGACCTCGTCCTGGCGCCGGTACAGGCGGCCGATGGCCGCGGTGTCGTCGTAGACGGTGACCCAGCGCCGGGCGAGCCGATCATGGAGCTCCCGGGCCGTGGCGACGATGTCGGTGCGCTTCTTGAGGAGGGGCAGCACCGCGATCTTGGTGGGCGCCAGCGCCCGGTGCAGGCGGAGCACCACCCGCTTCTCGCCCCGCACCTCTTCCTCCTGATACGCATCGACGAGGAAGGCCAGCAGGCTCCGGTCCGCCCCCGCCGAGGGTTCGATGACGTAGGGCACCACGTGAGTGCGGCGGTCCTCGTCGTAGTAGGTCAGGGATTTGCCGCTGAACTGCGCGTGCTGCCGGAGATCGAAGTCCGTACGGTTGGCGATGCCTTCCAGCTCGCTCCATCCCATCGGGAACCGATACTCGATGTCCGCGGTCCGCTTCGCGTAGTGGGCCAGCTCGGACTTGTCGTGCTCCCGCAGCCGGAGATTGTCCGGCCGGATCCCGTATCGCCGGTACCAGGCCAGCCGCTCCTCCATCCAGCGGTCGTGCCACGCCTCGTCGGCCGGGCGCCCGTCGATGGTCTCGTGCGGATTGACGAAGTACTCGATCTCCATCTGCTCGAACTCACGCGTCCGGAAGATGAAATTTCCCGGCGTGATCTCGTTGCGAAATGCCTTGCCGATCTGGGCGATGCCGAACGGGAGCTTGAGCCGCATCGATTGTAAGACATTGTCGAAGTTGACGAAGATTCCCTGCGCCGTCTCGGGTCGGAGATAGGTGACGGCGGCCTCTCCTCGACCGGCCCCATGAACGTCTTGAACATGAGGTTGAACTGCCGGGGCGCCGTCAGCTCCCCCTTGCCGCACTCGGGACAGAGCGTCCGCCGGGCGCCGCAGTGCTTGCACGGCTCGCCCCCCGGGCACCTCGAACTTGTTCCCCTTCGTCGCCGGGCAGTAATGGATCCAGGACTGCTCGTCGAGCTTGTCCGCCCGGAAGCGTCGCTGGCAGGCCTTGCAGTCCACCATCGGGTCGGTGAAGTGATCCAGGTGCCCGCTCGCTCGCCACACCGTTGCGTGCATCAGGATCGAGGCGTCGAGCCCCACCATGTCGGGGCGGAGCTGCACGTTGTCGCGCCACCAGGCGCGCTTGATGTTGTTCTTGAGCTCCACGCCGAGCGGGCCGTAATCCCAGCAGGAGCCGGTGCCGCCGTAGATCTCGCTCGACTGGAAAATGAAGCCTCGACGCTTGCACAGCGATACGAGCACGTCCATGTTCATACGGGTCGTCTGCCTCCGAGGATCGGCGAGAATCGTTCCACCTCGCGGACGAAGTGTGAGGTGCGGGTCGGCTGGCCGATGAGTCGCGCCACCTGTTGATCGAGCAGCTCGCGCAGCTCCTGCTCCGCCCGGCCCAGGCGGGCGGCGGTGGCCTCGGCCCAGGCCATCGTCCGGAGCCGCCGGAGCGCCGCCACGCTGGCCGGCTCCAGCCGGAGCACGTCAGGCGTCGCGACATCGCACCCCGCGCAGACGACGCCGCCCGCCTCGACGTCCAGGGCCACCGGCCCGCGCCCCGTCGGAGCGCGCCGGCCGCACACCACGCAGGCGTCGGTGCGGAGACGGTGTCCCAGGGCCTCGATGGCGCGGACGCCGAAGACGACGGCGACACGTCGGGGCGGCGCGCCCCCCTCCACGCTCCTGAGCGCCCGCAGCAGCAGGCCGTAGACGGCCGCGTTGGGGTCGCGATCCGCCGTGAGCCGCCCCACGCACTCGGCCATCCACGCTGCCTGCCCCAGACGCTCCAGGTCGTCGCGCACCCGGTCGAAGGGGTGCAGCACGTCGAAGTGGTCCACGGCCACGAGATCGCTGCGCCCGGCGTCAAAGAACAGCAGCTGGCCGAGCGTCAGGAGCTCCAGCGCGCCGCTGAAGCGCGACCTCATCCGGCGCGCCGCCTTGGCGACGCCCCGAACCTTGCCGTACTCCCGGGAGAAGAACGTGACGATGCGGTCGCTCTCGCCGAGCGGGAAGGAGCCGATGACGACCGCCGCCGACTTGCCGAGCGCCATCCTAGGACGTCAGCCGGAACCCGAACTCCCGCAGGGCGCGGTCGTCCTTGCGCCAGGCGCGGCGTAGCTGCACGACAAGCCCCAGGAACACCTGAACGCCGAAGAATGCCTCCAGCTCTTGACGGGCCGTCATGCCGATGCGCTTGAGCATGCTCCCCCCCTTGCCGATGAGGATGCCCTTCTGGGAGTCCCGCTCCACGAAGATCGTCGCCTGGATGTCCAGCCGCGGCGGCTCCTCGTGCTCCACCAGCTCGTCCACGCGCACGGCCACGGCGTACGGCACCTCCTCGCGCGTGAGCAGGAAGATCTTCTCGCGGATGACCTCGGCGACGTAGAACGTCTCCGGCTGGTCAGTCGTCGTGTCGGCGGGAAAGAAGCACGGATGCTCCGGCAGCGCCTCGGCGATCAGGTCGACCAGGCGATCGCAGTTGGTCCCGTCCAGGGCCGAGATCGGCAGGATCTCACGGAAGGCATGGGCCGTCCGCCACGCGTCGATCCGGGGAAGCAGCAGGCTCTTGGCCCGGAATTCGTCCGCCTTGTTCAGCAGACAGAAGGCCGGCGCCGAGTGCGCGCGCACGGTCTCCAGCACCATCTGGTCGGGGTGCTGGCGCTCGGCGGCGTCGACGACGACGCAGATCAGATCGACGTCCTCCAGCGCACGCTCGACCGTCTTCGACATGAACTCGCCGAGCTTGCCGCCGGCCGGATGCAGGCCGGGCGTGTCCACGAAGACGATCTGGGCCCCGGGCAGGTTCCGGATCCCGGTGATCCGGTTGCGCGTCGTCTGCGGGCGCGGAGAGACGATCGCCATCTTCTCGCCCACCAGCCGGTTCAGGAGCGTCGACTTGCCGGCATTGGGCCGCCCGATGAGCGCCACGAATCCGGCTCTCATAGCCTCGGAGGGGGGCTGCGCCCCCCTTCCGATACCTCCCCCCAGGACCGGTGGCGCCGGCGGAGCCGGCGCTCGAAGGGGCGTTTTCATATGTGCAGGAGTCCTTTCCAGAGTCGCGACGGAGGCGGGCGCCGGCCGGACGAGAGGATGTCGCGCTCGCGCTCGTGCATCAGGGCAGCCTCCACCGGATCACGATCATCGTAGCCCACCAGGTGCAGCACGCCGTGGGTGATCAGCAGGTCCAGCTCCGTCGCGACGTCCACGCCGACGCGCCGGGCCTGACGGGCCGCCGTCTCGGCGGAGATCACGACCTCGCCCACCAGGCGGCCCCCGACCTCCGGCGTCTCCAAGGGAAAGGCCAGGACGTCGGTGCGGCGCCGGACGCCCCGAAAGGCGGCGTTGAGCCGCCGCATCTCGGCGTCGTCCACCACGAGGATCTCGACCTCCCCCCCGGCACGCCCGAGCGCGCGGAGCGCGCGCTCGGCGGCCCGGGCCAGGCGCGGCCGGGAGAACGAGACCCGGCGCTGGCGATTGTCGATGGCGCACGGCACTAGGCGGGTTTGGTCGACGCGCCGTCTTCGCGCGATCTGGCATCGTGGGCGTCGTAAGCCCGGATGATGGCCGACACCAGCTGGTGGCGCACGACGTCCTGATCGTCGAAGTAGACGAAGCGGATGCCGGGGACGCCCTTCAGGATGGCCTGCACCTCGATGAGGCCCGAGCCCCGGGAGGCCGGCAGGTCGACCTGCGTGATGTCCCCCGTGATCACCATCTTCGAGTTGAAGCCCAGGCGCGTGAGGAACATCTTCATCTGCTCGGCGGTGCTGTTCTGGGCCTCATCGAGGATGATGAACGAGTCGTTGAGCGTGCGTCCGCGCATGTAGGCCAGCGGCGCGATCTCGATGAGGCCCTTTTCCATCAGGCTGGCGACCTTCTCCGCCTCCAGCATGTCGTAGAGCGCGTCGTAGAGCGGCCGCAGGTACGGGTGGACCTTCTCGTAGAGGTCGCCGGGCAGGAACCCCAGGCGCTCCCCCGCCTCCACGGCCGGTCGTGTCAGCACGATGCGCGCGACCTCCCGCTTCATCAGCGCCGACACCGCCATCGCCACCGCCAGAAACGACTTGCCGGTTCCGGCCGGGCCGATGGCGAAGACCATGTCGTGGGCGCGAATCGCGTCGATGTACCGTTTCTGGCCGAGGGACTTGGGCGCGATCCACTTCTTGCGCGACGGCACCGGGATGGCGTCGGCGAAGACCGCCTTGAGATCGGCGTCCTCGTCGTCGGTGAGCATCCGGACGGCGGCGCGCACTTCGGCCGTGCGCAGGGGGGCGCCCGCGCGGACCAGCTCGGCCAGCTGGGTGATGGCGCGCTCGGCCTTGCGCACCTGACGCTCGTCCCCCTTCAGCATGATCTCGTGGCCGCGCGCGACGATCCGGACGTCGAGCTCTCCCTCCAGGGTCCGCAGATGATCGTCGTTGCGCCCCAGGAGCGGCAAGAGGTCGATCTCCGGGGCAAGCGAGATGCGACGGGTGACCGTGGTGGCGTCGCTCAACTCCGATTCCTGTCCCAGTCTACCACGGTGATTCCAAGCTCCCGGAGCTGGGCCGGGCTCGCCGGCGCCGGCGCGTCGGTCATCGGATCGACGCCCCTCTGGGTCTTGGGGAAGGCGATCACCTCGCGGATCGAGTCCCGGCCGGCCAGGATGGCCACCAGGCGGTCGAGCCCGAAGGCGATGCCACCCATGGGGGGCGCGCCGAACTCGAGGGCGTCGAGCAGGAAGCCGAACTTCGCGCGCGCCTCGTCTTTGGCGATCCCCAGCAGATCGAAGACCCGCTGCTGCACGGCCTGCTGGTAGATGCGGATGCTGCCGCCGCCCACTTCCTGCCCGTTCAGGACGAGGTCGTAGGCTTTGGCCAGGACCGCTCCCGGCTCGCTTTCCAGACGCGGCAGATCCTCGTCGCGGGGCGCCGTGAACGGGTGATGCATCGCCTGCCAGCGGCCCTCTTCCTCGCCCCACTCGAGCAGCGGGAAGTCGACGACCCACAGCACCGCGTGGCCGCCCGAGGGGATCAGCCCGGAACGCTGGGCCAGCTCCACGCGGAAGCGTCCGAGCACGGTGGTGGCCGTCGGCCTGGCGTCGCCCACCAGCAGGAGCAGATCGCCAGCTGACGCGCCCAGCGCGCCCAGCAGCGCCGGCCTGACCGGCTCGAGGAACTTCGCGACCGGCGACTGCAGCCCGCCCTCGGTGACCTTGATCCACACCAGCCCCTTGGCGCCCCAGGTCTTCGCCGTGGCCACCAGATCGTCGGCCTCCTTGCGGGTGAGCCCGCCGGCGCCGGGCACGCGGACCGCCTTCACGACCCCGCCCGCCTCGGCGACCTGCCGAAACGCCTGGAACTCGCCGTCCCGGAAGAGCGCCGTCACGTCCTGCAGCTCCATCCCGAAGCGCAGGTCCGGCTTGTCGGAGCCGAAGCGCTCCATGGCCTCGGCATAGGTCAGGCGCGGGAACGGCCGCGCCAGCTCGACGTCATGGATGCGGCGCAGGATCTCCGCGACCATACCCTCGATCAGGGACAGCAGCTCGTCCCGATCGAGAAACGACGTCTCGATGTCGATCTGCGTGAACTCCGGCTGCCGGTCCTTGCGGAGATCCTCGTCCCGGAAGCAGCGCACGATCTGGAAATACCGCTCGAAGCCCGCCACCATCAGGAGCTGCTTGAAGAGCTGGGGCGACTGGGCCAGGGCGTAGAAGCGGCCGCGGTTCAGCCGGCTCGGCACCAGGAAGTCGCGGGCGCCTTCCGGAGTGGTGCGGATCAGGAACGGCGTCTCCACCTCGACGAAGCCGTGCGCGTGCAGGTAGTCGCGCGTCGCCCGGGACACCGCGTCCCGGATGACGAAGTTGCGGTACATGGCCGGGCGCCGCAGGTCGAGATAGCGGTGGGTCAGCCGCGTCAGCTCGTCGACCTCGACCTCGTCCTCGATGGGGAACGGCAGCGGCCGCGCCTCGTTGAGGATCCGGAGCTCGCCGACGTGGACCTCGATGTCGCCGGTGGCCAGCTTGGCGTTCTCGGTGCCGGGCGGCCGGCGGGCGACGACGCCCCGCACCGCCAGGACGAACTCGACGCGGATAGCCTCCGCCCGCTCGTGGGCGGCGGGGCTCGTCGCCGGGTTGAACACGCACTGCGTGAGGCCCGTGCGGTCCCGGAGGTCGACGAAGATGAGGCCGCCATGATCCCGGCGGCGGTGGGCCCAGCCCATCAGCGTGACGGTCTGCCCCGCCTCCGCCGCTCGCAGCGCGCCGCAGGAGTGCGACCGGCGCCAGTCGCCCAGCGCATCCGTCACGCCCGTGCTCTCAGACTGAGAAGCTCTTGCTCGAGCTTCGTCAGCGGCACCGCTCGCTGTTGGCCAGCCGTCATGTCCTTCAGCAACACGTCGCCACGCGCAAGCTCGTCCGCTCCCAGAATCACAGCGTACTGGGCGCCCAGCTTATTCGCACGCTCGAGTTCCTTCCCGAGCTTTCGCTCACCGTGACTGATCTCGACCAGCACGCCGGCGGCCCTCAGTCTGTTCCCTACGGGCAGGAGGCGCTTCAAGGCCTCATCGCCGAGCGGAATCAGCAGGACGCGCGGCCGGCGACCCTCCCCGGCCTCGGGCCCCTTCTCGGACAGCAGCTGGACGACGCGCTCGACCCCGACCGCGAACCCGATGCCGGGGTCGGGCGGGCCGCCGAGCAGCTGGATGAGCCCGTCGTACCGGCCACCCCCGGCCACCGCGTTTTGCGCCCCCAACTGTGTGGTCGTCAGCTCGAACGTCGTCCGCACGTAGTAGTCCAGCCCTCGCACCAAGCGCGGGTTGACGACGTACCGTATCGCCATCGCGTCGAGATAGTCGCGCGTTCTGGCGAAGTGGACGGAGCAGTCCGCGCAGAGGAAGTCAGTGAGCCGGGGAGCACCGTCNAGAACCGGTCGGCACTCCGGCGTCTTGCAGTCCAGCACGCGAAGGGGGTTGCGGTCTATTCGCTCTCGGCATTCCTCGCAGAGGCGTGCCGAGTTCTCACGTAAATACTCGACGAGTCGGGTTCGGTAGCGGGGGCGACAATCATCGCGCTCGTCTCCCAGCGAGTTCACTTGGAGNTCCAGGCGGTCGGCGAGCCCGAGCTTCCGGAAAAACTCGATCAGCATCGCGATGACCTCGGCGTCGACCGAGGGGTGATCCTCGCCGAGCGCTTCCACATTGAGCTGGTGAAATTGGCGGTAGCGACCGGCCTGGGGACGCTCATATCTGAACATCGGGCCCATCGTGTAAAGCCGAATCGGCTTGGGCTGAACGTAGAGCCCGTGCTCAATGTACGCGCGCAGGAGTCCCGCCGTCGCTTCGGGGCGCAGCGTCAACGACTCCCCGCCCCGGTCTTCGAACGTATACATC
>JGI25382J43887_10000744_pt1 | contig 11879 bp, 12 predicted proteins | sample GraSoi013_1_40cm_3_FD_43887 | JGI IMG/M metagenome (IMG submission 43887) | reverse complement strand
CCCCGCCGATGACTTCTTAGCCCGCCCTCCGTACAAACGTCGGCGTGAGCTCTTTGAGGGAGCGCACCCCAACCTGTTGCATGGCCACCCGCAATTCGGTCCGGAGGATTTCTAGCACGCGTTCCACCCCGGGCTGGCCGAATGCCCCCAGCCCCCACAAATAGGGCCGCCCGATGAAGATTCCGTGGGCCCCGAGGGCCAGGGCTTTGACGATGTCCGTTCCACGGCGAAATCCGCTGTCGATCAGGACCGGGATGCGGCCNCCTATCGCGTCCACCACTTCAGGCAGACATTCGATCGACGAGCGCCCGCTGTCCTCCGCCCGCGCGCCATGATTGGAGACGATGATCCCATCGACCCCGTTCTCCACGCAGAGCTTGGCATCTTCGTGCGTCACGATGCCCTTGAGGACCACGTTCATGCGGGTCGAGTCTTTCAGCCGGCGGACGAAGTCCCAGGTCAGGTTCGCCGACTGGAGGCTCCGCAGGCCTGACAGATCGATGCCGTCATAGTTGGGCTTCCGCCGGACGCTATTCTGGATTCCCGGCATGTGGCACGCCTTGCAATCTCTGGTGTCCGTGCGCTTGAGCCGTTCCAGGGTCTCCTGGTTCCGGCCCGCCATCCGATCCACCGTCAATGCGACGACCGGACACCCCGCCGCTTCGGCCCGCTTCACCAGGGCCTGGGCCACCGTCCAGCTGGGCGAGGCATACAGTTGAAACCAGATGGGTGCCCCCCGGGCCTGGGTGGCCGCTTCTACCGAGGTCGTCGCGGGCGTCGAGAGGATCTGCAGATGGTTTCCGACTCGCGCGGCCTTGGCGACCGCGACTTCCCCCTCGGGGTGATAGGCCTTGTTGCCGCCCGTCGGGGCAATCCCGATGGGGCTGGGCCACGTGACCCCGAAGATCTCGGTGGACATNTCGACCTGACTGACNTCGTTGAGGCGACGGGGCCGAAGCTGAAACTTGGCAAAGCCCTCCCGGTTGGCCCGCAAGGTGACTTCNTCGTCGATGCCCGACGCCATGTAGCCGAAGTGGGCAGGGGGAACATTCTTGCGGGCCACGGGCTCGAAATCGAACACGTTGATCGCGTCCGCCGGGTTGGCAATGAGGTCTGGCCCGGAGAGCGGTGCCCACACCATGGGATCCGGCGGTCGCGCCCCTGCCGGTGGGCTTTCCGCCGCGGAGGCCGCCCGGCCGCCATACGCCAGCAAAGGACTCGCGGACAACCATTTCAAGAATTGCCGACGACTCGCGGATCGACCACTCGACAACGGCATACCTGACCTCCACTTCATCGCGCCGGCTGGATCACGAGATACGGCCCGGCCCGGTGCCACTGCCAGCGATTGCGGGTCTCGCCCGTCGTCACGTGGTGCGCATGGCCGATGTACCAGACCACGTCGCTCTGGCGGTCCACCGGCTCCTTGTCGGCGTAGCCCAGATCGTCGTAGAAGTCGAACTCCCAGTCGTCGTCCTCGTAGTCGTGGTAGCGGCGCACGCTCAGATCGTGATTGGCAAACCGGTCGGGCGCGCCGTCGCCGTCGCCCGGCACGATCCAGACGCCGCGCCGGCTGTCCGGGCGGCGGACGAGCCAGTTCGCCGAACCCGCCGCGGTCACCTTGAGATCCTCGGCCTCGGTGCTGTGGATCGCCCACTTGTCGCCCCGGCGCACGAGCAACTGGTCCTGGCCTTGCCCATCGATGTCGAAGTGGAGCCGCCAGTAGGGATGGTGCGTGTGCTCCATGTCGCAGGCCACGCCGCCGCTCCACACGACCGGCGCGATCTGGGCCGGTGGCCGCGGCCCGCGGTCGCGCGCGGGCCCGCTGAAGTACCACGCCTGATAGATGTGGTACTGGCCGATGCGCGCGTACGCGCCCAGCTCCAGCCAGGCGATGTCGCCGTCCGTCCACTCGCGGTAGCAGATCGCGTGCGGGCAGGGCTGTGGGTGATCGTCCGCGCCCGGAGTCGGCACGGGACGCTGGATCGTGCGCACCGCTTCCCGGTCGATCTGGTCCTTGAACGGTCCGCAACCGCGGTCGAAGATCCGCCACGTCCACGGCATGTAGAGGACGCTGTCCCTTTTGTATTTCACGCGGATGACCGGCAGGCTCATCTTCCGGATGAACTGCTGGCCCTGGTACTCGACGTTCTCGATCACCAGGCCCGCCTGGGCCCCCTCGTCCATCTCGTAGTGAAACTTCCAGCCCTTCCACGCGGCGTCGCCCGACCACACCTCCCGGCTCTCGTCGAGGAGCGCCGGCTGGAGCGGCTGCGCGTTGGGACGAACAGCTGACGCGGGGGCCGAGGGCCCCGCCGTGAGCAGGCGACGGTCGACCAGATCGACCTCGGCTTGATAGCGCGGCGCTTCCTCGCCGAGTTTGGTGAAGGTGACGAAGAGCGTGCGGTGCGAGCACAGGGTCGCCAGTAGGCGCCCCCGACAGATGCCGGTCACCAGGGCCTGAGGCCGCAAGTCGGCCACCTGGTCCTTGAGGCGGGGATCCTGCTGGGCCAAGTCGATGGCCTCTTTCTGCTCATCCGGGCTGGCCGCCGGCGTGGCGCCGGCCCGGTCGCGGACGTCGACCACGCGCTCGCCGCACATGCGAACGTAGACCGCGACGTTCTTGGAGTAGCTGAAGAAGGTATGGAGAACGGCGTCGCCGCCGGGCGTCTGGTTGCGACAGACGGAGTCCGGAACGCGCCGGCTCCTGAGGTATCGGAGCTCACCGAACTGCGTGACCTGCTGGCGGATCACCTCGAGCTGGCGCGTCCGCACATCGGCGCGCGCCGTCTGCGCCCGCGCGCTCGCCGCGTCAGGCGTCGTCCGGCGCCGCTCCGGCTCCTGCGCGAGAGTCCGCGCGGTGCCCCGCGGCGTTCCCGGCGAGGTGAAGACCAGCGGCACGGGCCTGGGAGGCGCGCCGGCGGGAAGCCCAGCGCTGGCCGCATCGGGCACCTGGACCAGGTCCGGCGGCGGCAGCTTGGAGCCGAACACGGGTGCGCAGCCGGTCGCGACCGCACACACAGCCCACAGCATCACCCCGCAGCCGATCGCCTGCCGCCGTGACGGTGCCCCCATCCATCCTCCTCGGCGGGTGATCCCTCCGGGCCCGACCTTATATTGAGAGTCGCCGCCAATGCAACGGCGATCGGCGGTGGCACCGCCGGCCCGAAACCCGTACACTCTGGCCCGCAGCCGACGTCCCTGGAGGTGGCGCCATGATCCACAAGATGCGCACCCGGCGTGACGACCAGCAGTGGATCCTCGATCTGGCCCTGAACATGCGGGGCCGCGTGCAGAACTTCGAGCGGGACGAGCCCGAGACCCCCAAGCGCGCCCACAACTACCGGATGCTGCCCAAGATGTGGCGGGAGGCCGCCGAGCACCACGAGGCCCTCGGCCGGCGGGCCCAGGCCCGGGGCTTCCTGGCCACCGCCACCGAGCACTACGACCACGCGATCGAGGCCTACCGGATGGCCCAGCACCCGATCTTCTACGACGATCACCCGGTGAAGATCCGNCTCCACCGCAAGCTCAGCGAGATGGTCGACCGCCGCGCCGAGTGCGCCGCCTACCCGATCGAGCGCGTGGAGGTGCCCTTCGACGACGGCAAGACCATTTCCTGCCTGCTGCACCTGCTGCCCGACCGGAGGCGGGCGCCCTGCATCCTGTACGTGCCGGGCATGGATCAGACGAAGGAGGTGTTTCCCCGCGCCTCGCACAACGTCGCCATCCCGCGGGGATTCCACGTCCTGGCCATGGACGGGCCCGGGCAGGGCAGCTCGAACATGCAGAAGATCCGCGCGGTCAAGGACAGCTACGAGCGTGCGGGGGCGGCGGTGATCGACTACCTGCGCGGCCGGAAGGAGATCGATTCCACGAAGATCGCCATCTACGGCATCAGCATGGGCAGCTACTGGTCGCTCCGGCTGGCCAGCTACGATCACCGCATGGCGGCCGTCGTCAGCGGGGTGGCCTGCTTCAACCCCAACAACACGATCTTCACGCAGTCCTCCCCCCGCTTCAAACAGATGTTCATGTACATGGCGGGGACGGACGACGAGGAGGCCTTCGACGAGATGGCGCGAACGATGACCGTGCGGGGGTACGTGGACAAGATCCAGTGCCCGACCCTGCTGGTGGCCGGAGAGTTCGATCCGCTCTGTCCGCTGGAGGACGCCATCGAGGTCTACGAGGCGCTGGCCACGCCCAAGGAGCTCTGGGTCATCGAGAACCAGTTCCACCCGCTCTGGAAGCTCCCCAACCTGGGCGCGCTGGACTGCCACGAGTACGTGCTCGACTGGCTGAGCGTGACGCTGGGCACGGGATTGTCCAAGGCGCACCGGCGCATCGCCTACGTGGGGCAACACGGCGACGGCCCCTTCGGCGACTGCGAGTGGACGCCGCCCGTGGGCCCCGGTCAGGCCTACTTCTAGAGGGGGCGCCGGTGACCATCCGGAGCGACGTGGTGGGAAGCCTGCTGCGGCCGGCGTACCTCGTGGAGGCGCGCCAGGCGCTGGAGGCCGGCCGCCTGCGTCCTCCCGAGTTCAAGCGCGTCGAGGACCGCGCGGTGGACGAGGCCATTGCGTTACAGGAGGCCGCGGGCCTCGACGTCGTCACCGACGGCGAGCTCAGGCGCTACGCCTTCTTCGGCCATCTGATCGAGGCCCTCGACGGCTTCGACAAGTTCGGAGGCTGGGCCATCCCGTTCCGGGACCAGCAGGGCGGGGAGCTCGTCTTCAAGCGGCCGGTGGTGGTGGACAAGCTGCGCTGGCGACGGAGCATGTGCGCCGAGGAGTTCAGCTATCTGCGGGCGCGGACCGCCCGGCCCACCAAGGTGACCCTCATCAGCACCCAGCAGGCGGCGGCCTACTACGACCCCGACAAGTCGAAGAGCGCCTATCCGACCCGCGACGCCTACCTCGCCGATGTCGTCGAGTTCACGCGTCGTGAGGTGGAGGAGCTCGTCCGCCTCGGCTGCACGTACGTCCAGATCGACGCCCCCCAGTACGCGGCGCTGCTGGACCCCGCGCTGCGCGAGGGGTACCGCCAGCGGGGCAGCGACCCCGACCGGCTCATCGATGCCTGCATCGAGATGGACAACGCGGTCATCGGCGACCACCCGGGGATCACCTTCGCGCTCCACATCTGCCGCGGCAACAATCAGTCGATGTTCTACGCCAGTGGCGGCTACGACCCCATCGCCCGCGTGTTCCATCGGAGCCGCTTCCAGCGGTTCCTGCTCGAGTACGACGACGACCGCTCGGGGGGCTTCGAGCCGCTCGCCGCGGTGCCCGAGGACCGGGCGGTCGTGCTGGGGCTGGTGACGACGAAGAAGCCGCGCCTGGAGTCGGTGGACGAGATCCGGCGGCGCATCGACGAGGCGGCGAAGTTCATTCCTCGGGAGCGGCTGGCGCTCAGTCCCCAGTGCGGCTTCGCTTCGACCATGGAAGGCAACCGCATCGGCCCGGAGGATCAGCGACGCAAGCTCCACCGCGTGGCGGAGACGGCCCGTCTGGTCTGGGGTCACTGACCGAATCTTCGACAGGAGGAGATCGATGAGAGTGGTTGCGCTGCTGGCGCTCGCGTTCGTCGGGCTCGGGCCGCTCCCCGCGGCCGCGGAATCGATCAAGCTCGGCGCCGTCGTCCCCCTCACCGGCCGCTATGGCGCGGGCGGGGCTCAGGTGCGGGCCGGATACGAGATCGCCGTCGACCACGTGAACGCCGCCGGGGGGGTCGCCGTGGGGGGCAGGAAGATGCCGCTGGAGCTCGTCCTCCTCGACGACGAGTCCGACGCCACCAAGACGGTGAGCCGCCTGGAGACGCTGGCGGCGCACGGCGTGGTCGCCTACCTCGGCGGGTTCGGATCGGACCTCCACGCCGCCGCCGCCTCGGTGGCCGAGAAGAACCGGATCCCCTACCTCGGTGTCGCGTTCGCGCTCTACAAGGTCCACCAGCAGGGTTTCCACTACCTCTTCTCGCCCTTCTGGAAGTCCCCCGACATCGGCCAGCAGACGCAGGGGCTGCTCTCCACGATCTCCGCCGCCGAGCGCCCGAAGACCGTGGCGATCTTCCAGGAGAAGACGGACTGGGGACGCGAGATGGCCACGGCCTGGACCGAGGCCGGCAAGGNGGCCGGCTACCAGGTGGTCGTGCAGGGCGAGTACGCGCCGGGCGCGAAGGACTTCTCCGACNTGATCTTGAAGGCCAAGGCGGCCCACGCCGACGCCGTCTTCGCGCTGCCCACCCCTCCCGACGGCATGACGATGATCAAGCAGATGAAGGAGCTGGGCTACACGCCGAAGCTCGCGATCCTCATCCGCGCGCCCGACCCGCCGATCTGGTCGAAGAATCTCGGCAAGGACGGCGATTTTGTCGTGCTCGGGCCCGGCTGGCACTCCGCCGTGAAGGCGCCGGGCGTGAAGGAGCTCAACGAGGCCCACCTGAAGAAGCTCGGCCGCCCCGCCGATCCCATCGCCGGCCCCGCTTACGCGTGCGTGCAGATCCTGGCCGCCGCCGTCACGCGTGCCGGCTCCCTCGATCGGGAGAAGGTGCGCGACGCCATCGCCGCCACCGACATGACCACCGTCATCGGCCCCGTGAAGTTCCGCCCCGACGGCACGGGCATCGTCCAGTCGGTGTTCGTGCAGTGGCTCAACGGCAAGCAGGAGCTGATCTGGCCCCGGGAGTCGGCCACGGCGCCGCTGGCCTACCCGGCCCCGCCCTTCGCGAAGCGCTGATGCGGGAGGCTCACATGGAGACCGGGAAGTCGGAGCGGACCCTGGTACGTGCGGGTTTCGTCCTGTTTCTGCTGGCGCTGCTGACGGGAGTGGCCATACCTCTGTTCCTCAATCAGAAGATGGCGCTGGCCGCCCACTTGACCGGTGTCTTGAATGCCCTGGTGTTGATCGCTCTCGGCCTGGCCTGGGGCCTCGTGGTGTTGGGTCCGGTCCAGGCCAGGCTCACGATGGGCCTGTTTCTGTACGGTACCTACGTCAATTGGGGCACCACGTGTCTCGCCGCTGCCTGGGGCACCAGTCGCCTGACACCGCTGTCGGGAGCCGGGTACAGCGCNGCCCCGTGGAAGGAACTGGTGGTGCAGGTTCTTCTGCTCTCTCTCGTCCTGGCCATGCTCACGGGGGCCGTCCTGGTCGTCTACGGATTTCGCCCGTCGGCCTCACGAGCACGGGCCGGTCTGGCTCGCCCTCTTTCCAGCCCGTAATCCCGCGCCGTGCCCCTCCTCGAGGTGGAGCGGGTGTCGAAGGCCTTCGGCGGCGTCCGCGCCGTCCACGACGTCAGCTTCACCCTCCAGGAGGGCGAGCTGCTGGGCATCATGGGCCCCAACGGGTCGGGGAAGACGACGCTCTTCAACCTGATCGCGGGTGCCTTGAGCCCCGACGCCGGGCGCATCCGCCTGGGCGGCCAGGACATCGCCGGACTCCCGCCCCACCGGATCTGCGCCCGCGGCATCGCTCGCACCTTCCAGCTCGTCCGGCCCTTCGCCGGGCTCTCGGCGCTGGACAACGTCCTGGTCGGCCGCCTCTACGGACGCGTCCGGGCGACGACCTCCGAAGCGATCGCGGAGGCCGAGCGACTGCTGGCCCTTGTCGGGCTCGAGGAGCGGGCGGGCCTGCCCGCCTCCCAGCTCACCCTCATCGACCGCAAGCGCCTGGAGCTGGCGCGGGCGCTGGCGACGGCGCCGCATCTCCTGCTGCTCGACGAGTTCATGGCCGGGCTCAACCCCGCCGAGACGGCGAGCGCCATGACGCTCATCCGGAGGCTCGCGACCGAGGGAATGACCGTGCTCATGGTCGAGCACATCGTGTGGGCCCTCATGGACCTCTCGCGCCGGATCATCGTGCTCAGCGCGGGCGAGAAGATCGCCGAGGGCCCGCCCCCGGCCGTCGCCGCCGACCCCGCCGTCGTCGACGTCTACCTCGGCGCTGACCGGGAGAGCCGACCGCGTGCTTGAGATCCGCGACCTCGTGGCGGCTTACGGGGACGTCCGGGCCCTGTCGGGAGTGACGCTCTCCGTCGGGTCGGGCGAGATCGTCGCCCTGCTCGGCCCGAACGGCGCCGGTAAGAGCACGCTCCTCAAGTCGATCGCGGGGCTCCTCCGTCCACGCGCGGGCGCGATCCGCTGGGAGGGCGAAGATCTGAGATCCGTCGGCGCCCACCTGATCGTCGAGCGCGGCCTGGCCATGGTCCCCGAGGGGCGCCGCCTCTTCGGCAGCATGACCGTGGAGGAGAACCTCGAGCTGGGCGCCTTCGCCGCCCGCGCGCGGNCGCGAAAGCGGGCGAACCTGGACCGCGTCTATGCGCTCTTTCCCGTCCTNAGCGAACGCCGCCGGCAGATCGTCCGTGCCCTCTCCGGCGGCCAGCAGCAGATGGTGGCCGTGGGGCGCGCGCTCATGACCAACCCGAAGCTCCTGATGCTCGACGAGCCCTCGCTGGGGCTGGCCCCCCGCCTGGTGAGGTCGATCCTCGAGGCCCTGGTCGANATCAACCGCGGCGGCGTGGCCGTGTTCCTCGTCGAGCAGAATGTGCAGGCCGCGCTCACCCTCGCCCACCGCGGCTACGTCCTCGAAGCGGGCCGGATCGTCGGCGAGGGCCGCGGCGCCGACCTCCTGCGGGACCCGCACGTACGGCGCGCCTATCTGGGCCCGCTCGCGTGATGATCCTCGCCCAGCAGCTCCTGCTCGGGCTCCTGATCGGCGGGATCTACGGACTGGCGGCGGCGGGGCTCTCGCTCGTCTTCGGCGTCCTCAAGGTCCTCAACGTCGCCCATGGCGAGCTGATCATGCTCGGCGGCTACGGAGCCTTCTGGGCCGTGGCCCTCCTCGGCATCGACCCGTTCGCCTCGCTCCTGCTGGTCCTGCCGCTCTCGCTGCTGCTGGGCCTCGCCCTCTACTGGGCGCTCTTCGGCTTCGTGGTGCGCGCCGACGAGGAGACACGGGTGAAGAACTCGCTGCTGATCGGCTTCGGCCTGGCTCTGGCACTCCACGCCCTGGCCGTCCGGCTGTGGACAGCGGACGAGCGCTCCATCATCACCCCCTACGGCGGCGCGGTGATCAGCGTGGGCGACCTCTCGATCCCCGTCGTCCGTCTCCTGAGCCTGGCGCTGGCCTTCGCCCTCATCGGCGGGTTGCATCTGCTCTTGACGCACTGGCGCTGGGGCCAGGCCATCCGCGCCACCGCCGACGACTGGCAGGCCGCGCTGCTGACCGGCATCGACGTCCGGCGCGCCTACCTGCTGGCCTTCGCGATCGGCACTGGCCTGGCCGGCGCCGCCGGCACGCTGGTCAGCATCGGCTACTCGATCAGCCCGTCGATCGGGCTCGAGTGGACGCTCAAGGCGCTGATCGTCGTCGTCCTCGCCGGGCTCGGCTCGATGATCGGCACCTTCGTCGGCGGTCTCTTCCTCGGGCTGGCGGAGGCCGCGAGCGCGGCCGCCTTCGGCGGCCCCTACCGCGAGGTGGTGGGGCTCGTCATCTTCGTGGTCGTGCTGGTCCTCCGCCCGCGCGGGCTCTTCGGGCGGTGACGCGCCTCGGCAAGCGGCAGTTGGGCTGGGCGGCGGCCATTCTGATATTCCTGGCCGCGCTGGCGCTGCTGCCGCTGGCCGTCGGCCGCGACGACGTGCTCAACNTCGTCTTCCTGATCCTGCTCTCGATCACACTGGCCGAGAGCTGGAACATCGTCGCCGGCTACGCCGGCCAGGTGAACCTGGGGCACGCGGCCTTCTTCGGCCTCGGCGCGCTGGTGGCGCGCACGCTCTGGATCGGCGGCACTCCGATCGTGCTCGCCATGGCGGCGGGCGCCGGGGTGGCGACGGCCCTCGCGCTGCTCATCGGCNTGGCCGCCTTCCGGCTGCGCGGCGCCTACTTCGCCATCGGGACCCTGGCGCTGGGCGAGATCTCGCGAACCACGGTCGGCAACGTCCTCTCGGACATCTCCACGCTTCCCNCCGCCACCATCTCCGCCTACCGGCTGTCGCACCGTTACTATCTCGCGCTGGCTCTCGCCGCCGTGTCGGTGGCCGCGGTCGCGGCCCTGGCCGCCTCGCGGGTCGGGCTCGGGATGCAGGCGATCCGCGAGGACGAGGACGCGGCCGCGGCGTCCGGCGTCGGGGCGCTCGGGCTCAAGCTGACGGCGCTGGCGCTGTCAACGGGACTGGCCGGGCTGGCCGGCGGGCTCTTCGCCTACTACCACATCAGCTATTACCCGTCCCATCCCTTCAGCCCGCACTGGACCTTCGACGCGCTCCTGATGACCTTCATTGGCGGCGTCGGCACGCTGCACGGCCCCGTGCTGGGCGCCGTCCTCTACGTCTTCCTCAAGGAGTACCTGGCCCTGCGCTGGGTGGACTTCCACCTGTTGATCTTCGGTGCCCTCTTCATCGCCATCGTGCTGCTGCTTCCCGGGGGGCTGGTGCAGGCGGCCGAGCGCGCGCGGCGGCTCCTGGCGCGCTGAGGCGGGGGGTGAAGGTCACTGGCGCGGTCGCGCCAGTGTCTCGACGACGCGGCAGAGCTCCCACGGGTCGACGGGCTTGCGGAGGTGGGCCTGAAAGCCGGAGGACAAGACTTCCCTCGGCCCGTGCTCTTGAAGCGCCGTCACCGCGATGGCGGGGACGGCGCCGCCTTGCTCGGCGTCGCGCGCCCGCAGCTCCCCGATGAGCCAGTAGCCATCGCGCCCCGGCATCGAGATGTCGCTGACGAGGACATCCGGGACGACATGGTCGAAGAAGCGGAGCGCCTGCTCGGCCGTCGCGGCGACCGCCACCAGGGCCCCGGCGTACTCGAGGATGGTCTTGAAAAGCTCTAGCGTGTCGGCATTGTCGTCGACGACCAGGACGTGAACGCCGACCAGCAGCTCGCTCGGAGCAGACGGCACCCCGCCCCCCATAGCCTGGCGGGTTAGTGCAAGAAGACTGCCGGTTGAAGGTCCGCTGCTAGCTCGACAACTCAGACACGAGTCGACACAGCGCCCATGGGTCGATTGGCTCCTCCAGATAGCCGTCGAAGCCGTTCAGGCGGGCGGTGTCTGCCAGCGAAGCCGNTCCCACACCGACGGCGGGGGCCTTTCCTCCGTGTTCGGGTTGCAGCGATCGGAGTCCTCGGATCNGGGCCAAAGTGGGATTGGCGGGAGGCCGGACGCCCACGACGACCAGGCCCGGAGTCGTTTCTCGCGTGGCGACCCGCGCCTCGTTGGCCGAGTCGACGTCCCGGACAAGCGCGCCGCAGTAGCGCAGGATCGCGCTCACGACCGCCCGATTCTCGGCGTCGTCGTCCACGAGAAGAACGTACACACCTCGAAGCGAATCGACCGAATAGAACCCGCCGCGCGCCATGTCTGCTCCTGGAGCAAGTTGCGGGCCAAGGTCGATGGAGCGGAGACGGGGAATTGTTTTCCCGGATCCGGTATTCCCTTTCCCACCTCAGATCGGGAAGCGGCGCCTGAACACCCGGCGAATCAAATAGGGATTGGCGCCGAGGTGGTAGAGGCGCGTGATGTCTCCCGCCTTGAGCGCCGCTTGCTCGTCGGCGCTCAGATCATGACCGGTGAGATCGTCGTCGGCGAGTCCGTCCTTCATCACGTGCTGGCGGGCCAGGGCGGTCAGAATCTTGTTGAGTGCGTACGAGGTCTTCATGGATGCACCCATACCGTCGCGCAACCGGTGATCCATTCCGGGACCGGCTCGTAGGCGAGGACCTCGCCCTTCCAGCCGGGGAGGGCTCCGAGCAGCGCGATCCAGTTGCGGATCTCCTGGCCGCCGTTGCCACCGTCGCGCTCGATCTCGGCGTGGGTGAGGCGGAGGAGCGGTTCGACGTCCGCGCGGGCGACGTGATCGAGGATACGGTGGTCCCAATCGGGGTTGATCCGTC
>JGI25382J43887_10000743_pt1 | contig 11885 bp, 14 predicted proteins | sample GraSoi013_1_40cm_3_FD_43887 | JGI IMG/M metagenome (IMG submission 43887) | reverse complement strand
TGACAGAGGACACTGTCGTCGTCGACCTGGTGGACGGCCGTACCGTGTCGGTGCCTTTGTCTTGGTACCCCCGGCTGGCGTACGGGACACCGGCGGAGCGGGCGAATTGGCGCTGGATCGGCCGTGGCGAAGGGATTCACACAGACCTCGCTCCGTTGTTGGCTGGAGTCGCGCCAACGCTAACCGGGCGTATCTGAGCTCCTCGCGCGCGGCTGGTATAGTGGCGCGGTGAACGCGCCCGTGGAGAGATCGGTCGGGACCGTCGGAGCAGAGCGCGTGGAACAGTTCGAGGGCACGNTCCTCTCCGGAGTGGGTGAGGGCGCCTATTTTCTCGGCGTCGGGTGGGTGCAGGACCAGATCCGACGCATCGCGGGCTTCGACCCCTACCCCGGCACCCTGAACGTGCGACTCCTGGACACCGACAGGCTTGTCCGCTGGCGTGAGATCCGAAAGAGCGCCGGCGTCGCCCTCACCCCTCCCGCCCCCGAAACGTGCGGCGGCCGGCTCCTGCCCGCGCTCGTCGAGGGGCGGATTCAGGCGGCGGTCGTGATCCCCGACGTGACCCGCTACGAGGACGCGATCCTGGAAGTGATCGCTCCGGTCCGGCTGCGCGCCGTCCTGGGTCTGCGGGATGGAGACCGGGTCAGGCTCAGCATCGAGAGAATGCGATGAGTCCGACCGTCGTCGGCAAGCCGATCCCCCGAGTGGAAGGTGCGGACAAGGTCACGGGCAAGGCGCGCTACGCGGCGGACGTTCATCTGCCCGGGCTTCTCTGGGGAAAGCTCGCGAGGAGCCCGCTGCCCCACGCCCGCATTCTCAGAATCGCGACTGACAAGGCGAGGGCGCTGCCGGGCGTCCACGCGGTCCTCACCGCCGAAGATATCCCGGCCGTGCTGGTCGGCCGGCGCATGCTCGACATGCCCGTTCTGGCCCGCGACCGCGTGCGCTTCATCGGGGAGCCGGTCGCCGCGGTGGCCGCCGAGACTCTGGAGGTGGCCGAGGAAGCGGTCACCCTCGTCGAGGCGGAGTACGAAGAGCTGCCGGCCGTGTTCGACCCGCTGGCGGCGCTCACGGCAGACGCGCCGATCGTCCACGGAGACCCGGGAGCCTACCAGGGCGCGCCGAAGGAGCGCCCGCATGCGAACGTCCAGTCGATCCAGCGGCACCGCGAGGGCGACCCCGAGCGGGGATTCGGCCAGGCGGCGAGGGTCTTCGAGCACACGTTCAGGACGCCACGCGCCCATCAGGGATACCTCGAGCCGCGCGCGTCCGTCGTGAGCATCGACGACCGTGGCCGCGTGCAGGTCTGGACCTGCAACAAGACGCCGTTCCGGCTGAAGGAGCAACTTGCGCAGGCAATCCAGTTGCCGGCTGAGCGGATCAGGATCAACCCGGCGCCGATCGGGGGCGACTTCGGCGGCAAGGGATTCTTCACCGACGTGGCGCTCGCCTACCACCTGGCCCGCGTGGCGGGACGTCCGGTGAAGATCGTGATGAGCTACACGGAAGAGCTCATGGCGGGCTGCCCGCGGCACCCGTCGGTCATCACGCTCAGGACCGGCGTGGACGCGAACGGTCGCATCGTCGCGCGCACCTCTCGGGCCGTCTTCGACGGCGGCGCCTACGCGGCGTTCAAGCCGCGCCCCAACGTGGACCTCCACGGGGGGCACCAGGCCGGGGGCGTCTACCGCATCCCGCATCTCGACGTCGAGTCCGTCTGCGTCTACACCAACAACGTCCCCGGTGGTCACGCGCGATCCCCGGGCGAGCCGCAGATGATCTTCGCCGTCGAGTCCCACACCGACATGATCGCCCGCGAGCTGGGGATCGATCCGGCGGACTTCCGCCGGCGAAACCTCATCGGCGAAGGCGAGCGGCTCGGCACCGGGCACGTGGTCGAGCGCGTGAAGGCGCGGGAGGCGCTGGAGAGCGCGCTCGAGGCCGGACAGTGGCGCGCACCCAGGCGACCGCGCGTCGGCCGCGGGCTCGCCATGTCGCAGCGCTTCGCCGGGCTCGGCGACGCCAGCGTCCGGCTCCGTCGCGAGGCGGACGGGAGGTTCCGCCTGATCACCGCGATTCCCGACACGGGGACCGGCGCCCACACCGTCTTCCGCCAGATCGTCGCCGAGGTGCTGGGAGTCCCGCTCGACCGCGTGGTGATTTCCATCGGCGACACCGACAGCGTCGCCAACGACGCGGGCGTCGGTGGGAGCCGGGTGACCCGGGTTGGCGGGCAGGCCGTCTATCGAGCGGCACAGGCGATGCGGGAGGCGCTCGCCCGCGGCACCGATCCGAACCGGCCGCTCGAAACCGAAGCGCAGTTCAACGCCGACAAGGCGGAAAGCGTCACCTCCTTTTCCGCGCAGGTCGCCGAGGTCGAGGTGGATCCGGAGACTGGCGCCGTGAAGGTTCTCCGGATGGTCACCGTCCACGACGCGGGCCGAGTGATCAATCCCATCGGGCACCAGGGGCAGATCGAAGGAGGACTCGTCCAGGGCCTCGGGCTGGCCATGATGGAAGAGATCCGGGCCGAGGACGGGCGCATCAGCACGCTCTCGCTCGGGGACTACAAGCTTCCGGTGACGAAGGACACGCCCCCGCTGACGACGGTCATCCTCGAGGACCCGGTCGGCCCGGGACCCTTCGAGGCCAAGGCCATCGGGGAGATGAGCATCAGCCCGGTCGCGCCCGCGATTGCCAACGCCATCTTCGATGCCTGCGGGGTCCGGATCACCGAGCTCCCCCTCACCGCCGAGAAGGTGTTCTTCGCGCTCCAGAGCCGCGGGGGCAGCCGGTGACGCTCAGGCTCCATCTCAGCGTCAACGGCTCGGCCCATGATCTCGAGGTCCCCGCGTCGCGGCGCCTCATCGATCTCCTCCGCTACGACCTGGGGCTCACGGGGACCAAAGAGGGGTGCGGCATCGGGGTGTGCGGCGCCTGCACCGTGCTCCTCGGCGGCCGGATGATCAGCTCCTGCCTGGCGCTCGCCGCCTTCGCCGATGGCGCGGAGGTCACGACCGTCGAGGGGCTGGCGAACGACGCACGGCTTCACCCCGTTCAGCAGGCGTTCATCGACTACGGGGGCTTTCAGTGCGGGATCTGCACGCCCGGCCAGCTCGTCGCCGCCAAGGCGCTGCTCGACGAGATCCCGAACCCGACGGAGGACGAGATCCAGGAGTGGATGCTCGGGAACCTCTGCCGCTGCACCGGCTACTACAAGATCGTCGAATCCATCCAGCGCGTGGGGGGCCCCGACATGGCCCCCCACACCCCCCCACGCTCGGAGCGCCCCGGGGGACCCGGGGCGTTCCTCGATTCCCCGCCAGGCGCGTAGCCGTGCACGCGTTTGACTACCACGCTCCCGACAGCCTGGCCGGGGTCCTGGCCGAGCTCGAGGAAGCCGGCGACGAGGGCAAGGCGATCGCCGGCGGGACGGCGCTGATGATCTTGATGATGCAGCGCCTGGTCCGCCCCCGCCGCCTCATCAGTCTGCGTCGCGTGGCCGGGCTCGACCGCATCGAGATCGCGGACGGCCGGGTCAGGATCGGGGCGCTCGCGACTCACCGCGACGTCGAGAGATCACCGGTGATCCGGGCGCGGCTCCCGGTATTGGCCGAGACCCTGAGCCGCGTGGCGACGCTGCGGATCCGCAACGTGGCGACCCTCGGAGGATGCCTGGCCCATGCCGATCCCAACCAGGACCCGCCGGTGGCCCTCCTGGCGCTGGACGCGCGGGTCCGGATCGCGGGGCGCCAGGGCGAGCGCCAGGTGCCGCTGGACGAATTCTTCGTCGACTACTATCAGACCGCGCTCCGGCCCGGCGAGCTCGTCGTCGCGGTGGACGTCCCCCTCCCCACGCCCGGCAGCGCTTCCGCCTTCCACAAGTTTCTGCCCCGGACGGCGGACGACTACGCCACGGTGGCCGTCGCCGCCACCGTCGCGCTGACGCCCGAGGGCGCCTGCCGCGAGGCGCGCATCGGGCTCGGCGCNCTGGGACCGACACCGCTCCGCGCGCGCGACGCGGAGACCATCCTCGCCGGCGAGCGGTTGAGCGACCGGGTGCTCGCGGCTGCGTCGGAGGCGGCCATGCGCATCGTGGACCCGATCGCCGACCCGCGCGGATCGGCGGAGTACAAGCGGCAGATGGCGGGGGTCTTCGTGGGCCGGGCGCTCCGGCGCGCCTGGGATCGCGCCGCCGGAGCAGCGGCGTGAAGCTCGTCCAGCGCTGCGTCCTCGCCGTGGAGCGCGAACGGCTCTGGGACTTCCTCGTGGACGTCCCCCGCGTCGCCCGGTGCATCCCCGGAGTGGAGGCAATTGAACACGCGGGCGACAACAGGTATCGTGGGGTCCTCAAGGTGCAGATGGGCCCGGTCCGGCTCGCCCTCGGAGGGACGGTGACGCTGGAGGAACANGACCGAAAGGCCTGGCAGGCCTCCCTGCGGGCNGAAGCCGACGACCGGGGCGCCGGNGGCGGCATCCGGGCTCGGATGACGGCGCGTTTGGCGCCCGCGGAGGCGGGCACCGAGTTCATCGTGGAGACCGATCTCGCGGTCCTCGGAAAGATCGGCGAGTTCGGCCAGCCACTCATCAAAAGAAAGGCCGATGGCCTGATCCAGGCGTTCGCCGCCAACGTTCAGGCCGCGCTCGGCGGAGAGCCAATCAGTCACGAACGAGGTGAGCTATGAGCAGCATTCGAGATCTGAGGCAGTGGCTGCAGGAGGCGGAGAGCCTCGGTGAAGTCAGGAAGGTCACGGGGGCGGACTGGAACGTCGAGATCGGCGCCATCACCGAGCTCGCCCAGCATCGGGAAAACGGCCCCGCGGTGCTCTTCGACGAGGTGAAGGGCTACCCGAAGGGGCACCGGATCCTCGTCAATACCCTGGGATCGCTCCGGCGGACGGCCCTCACCCTGGGGCTCGACACGAACGTCACATCCCCCATGGAGCTCGTGAAGGCCTGGCGCGCCCGGTCGAAGAAGATCATGCCGATCCCGGCCAAGACCGTGGAGTCAGCGCCGGTGATGGAGCACGTCGATACGGGCGCGGCGGTCAACGTGCTNAAGTTNCCCACCCCGAAGTGGCACGAGCACGATGGCGGCCGCTACATCGGCACCGGTAGCGTCGACATCACGCGGGATCCCGAGGAAGGCTGGGTGAACCTCGGCTGCTACCGGGTGATGATCCACGACGAGAAGACCGTCGGGTTCTACATCTCGCCCGGCAAGCACGGCCGGATTCAGCGGGAGAAGTGGTTTGCCGCGGGCAAACCCATGAAGGTGGCCGTCTCCCTCGGGCACGATCCGCTGGTCTTCCTGGCCGGCAGCATCGAGGTGCCCTACGGCGTCTCCGAGTACGATTGGATGGGCGGGGTGCTGGGCGAGCCCTTCGAGGTCCTCCAGAGCCCGGTGACGGGCCTCCCCTTGCCCGCCAATTCCGAGATCATCATCGAGGGGACCGCGTACCCGGATCGGAAGATCGACGAGGGCCCCTTCGGCGAGTGGACCGGCTACTATGCGAGCGATGTGCGCCCCGAACCGACGATCANGGTGGAGCGCGTCCTCTACCGCACCAACCCGATCATGCTGGGCAGCCCTCCCGGCAAGCCGCCGTCCGAGCTGACGGCGTACCGGGCGGTGATGCGCTCGGCGCTGATCTGGGACGAGATGGAGAAGGCCGGCGTCCCCGACATCCAGGCGGTCTGGTGTCATCCCGCCGGCGGCACCCGGCTCCTGGTCATCGTCTCCATCAAGCAGCGCTATGGCGGACACGCCCGCCAGGCCGGGCTCGCCGCGATGGCCTGCCGGGCCGGGGCCTACCTCGGCCGCTACGTCCTGGTCGTGGACGAGGACATCGACCCGACCAACACGTACGACGTGATCTGGGCGATGTGCACGCGGTCGGATCCGGAGAAGGACATCGACATCATCCGGCGCATGTGGTCGGGACCGCTCGACCCGATCATCCCGCTCGAAGAGAAGGGCCTCAACTCGCGCGCGCTGATCGACGCGACGCGGCCCTTCGAATGGAGGGACAAGTTCCCACCCGTCGCCATCTCGAGTAAAGAGGTGATCGAGGCGGCGCAGAAGAAGTGGGGCGCCATCCTGTTCGGGTCATCCTAGGCCCGCGCGTCATCGACTGCAACGGATCCCGGCGCGCTCCCCTAGCGAGCCCGCGGTGGCGCGAGGAGTTGAGGGACCGACCTCGCCCGCGTATATTCAATGTATATCCGGGAGGGAGGTCGTATGCAGGCGAAAGTTCAGAAGTGGGGCAATAGCCTCGGGTTGCGGATTCCGAGGTCGTTTGCGGCCGAGGCTCAGGTGGAGAACGGGTCTACCGTTGATCTGTCGGTCCAGAACGGCAGTCTCCTCGTCCGTCCGCTCCGAGCTCGGAAGTACGCTCTTCGCAAACTCCTCAAGAAAGTGAATCCGCGGAACCTGCATGGCGAGGTTCCAACTGGAGCGCCAGTTGGCCGTGAAACTTGGTAGTGGCGGCCTCATACGTTCCCGCGCGGGGGGACCTCGTGTGGCTTCAGTTCAACCCCCAGGCGGGCCACGAGCAGGCAGGTCATCGTCCTGCCCTGGTCGTCTCGCCTCGTTCATACAACCGGCGGGTCGGCCTGGCAGTTTGTTGCCCCGTGACCTCACGGGTGAAGGGTTATCCTTTCGAGGTGCTCCTTCCGAAAGGTCTGGGCGTCGAGGGGGCGGTTCTCTCAGATCAGCTCAAGAGCGTGGACTGGCGGGTGCGAAAGGCGCGTCGCATTGGCAGCGTGCCCACGGATGTGCTTCAGGAGACGGTCGGTAAGATCCTGGCTCTGGTCGACCCGGAAGGGGCGCGCTAGAACTTCCCGGACCCTGGGCTCCTTGACAGGGGTGGCCGCCGCCGGTAACCTAACGATCGTTCGATAGGTATGGCTACCCTCGCCCCCGCGACCCCCAAGGGTGACGCCGTCGCCTCCGACCGGATCCTCCGGGCGGCCACGGGCCTCTTCTGTGAGCGCGGCTATCACGGCACCTCGGTGCGAACGCTGGCGCGCGTGCTCCGCCTGGAGACGGCGAGTCTCTACTATCACTTCCCCTCCAAGCAGGAGATCCTCTTCGCCATTCTCGATCGCACGCTCGACGACCTGCTCGACGGTCTGAGGCGGGCGGTGGCGGCGGCCGACGGCGCCGAACAACGCCTGCGGGCGGCCGTGCGCTACCACGTCCTCTTCCACGCGCATCGTCGCCAGGAGGCGTTCGTGAGCCACAGCGAGCTGCGCTCGCTAACGCCGGGCCATCTGCGCCGCGTCGTCGCCAAGCGCGACCAGTACGAGGACGTGTTCCGCGGCCTGCTCACCACTGGCGTCCGCGGCGGCGTCTTCCAGGTGCCGGACGTGAAGTTGACGGCGGCGGCGATCCTCAGCATGTGCACGGGGGTGGCCCTGTGGTTCTCGGAGGGCGGGCGGCTCGCGCCCGAGGCCATCGCCGGGCGCTACGTCGAGATCATCGTGCGCAGCGTCGATCGGCGTGGCAAAGGACCGCGGTCATGAAGGAGAGAGCCATGGACAAGCCGTTCACGGACAAGATCGAGGCGCCGGACGTGGCGAAGATGTCGGCCGAGTACCAGGATCTGCTCAAGCGGGTCCTGGCCATTCAGGCCGATTGCGAGATCGGCGGCCCTCATCTCTACGTCCGGAACATCCTGCCGACGGCGCCCACCAAGGTCGACCAGCTCATCGTGGCGCGAACCGCCGCCGAGGAGGCCGACCATTACCGCAAGGTCGCCCGGCTGGCCGGCGAGGTGGGGCTGGACCTCTCCTACATCCTCAGCCGCCCCAACCAGGAACGGTATGTGAACGCCTTTCGGGGGACGATCACGAGCTGGGAGGCGTTCGCCGTCTTCGGCTTTCTGATCGACCGGGTCGGACGGTACCAGCTGGAGGAGTTCATCGGCTGCAGCTTCGCCCCGTTGGACCGGATCCTGCCCGATGTCATCGTCGAAGAACTGGCCCACATCGAGTACGGCCAGAACAAGACCGCGGAGTTCGCGGNCAGGGGCGGAGAGTCGCAGGAGAAGATTCAGCGTGTCGTCAACGCCTGGTATCCGAAGGCCCTCGACATGTTCGGCAACAGCANTTCACGGCGCTCCGAGCGGTACCGTCACTGGGGCATCAAACGCCGGACGAACACTCAGGCCCGGGAGGAATACATCCGGGAGGTCAACCCCCTCATCGAGGCGATGGGATTGACGGTGCCTGACCCGAACGCGGGCCGCGAATTCGTGTAACGGGGGTCGTGACCATGACAGGAGCGCCGAACACCCACGCCCTCGACGAGCACATGAAAGAGATGGTGCTGGCTCTCCATGCGGCCGTCAACCGGGCGATGCCGCACATCAAGGACGATCCGAAGCTCGTGGAGCAAGCGCTCCGAGACTGCGAGGAGATCCTGGCGGTCGTGCTGGAAGGAAACGTCTCGGAGTGGCTCGGCACGACGAAGTGAACATCGTCGTCTGCGCGAAGGTCGTTCCGCTGAGCTCGGTGACGATTCAGATCGACCCGGCCACCAAGCGGATGGTCAGGAAGGACGTCAGCCAGGAGCTNGACCCGCAGGCGGCCAAGGCGGTCGAGGAGGCGCTGCGCCTGACCGAGAAGCAAGGAGGAAGCGTGACGGTCGTCGTGATGGGCGGAGACGACGCGACGATCGGGATCAGGGGTGCGCTGGCCATGGGGGCGACCGCCGCGATTCATCTCTCCGATCCGGCGCTGGCGGGGTCTGACGCGCTCGGCACCGCGAAGGCCCTGGCCGCGGCGATCAGGAAAGAGCCGTTCGATCTCGTGATCTGCGCGACCGAGTCGAGTGACAGCTATACCGGCCTCGTCCCCGGACAGCTCGCTCAGCTGCTGGGAGTGCCCCCTCTGACCTTCGCGACGTCGCTGACCGTGGAGGGGAGAACAGNCACGATCAAGCGACAGAGTGAAGGCGGCTACGACGTGGTCACCTCCGAGCTTCCGGTGCTGGTGACCGTGACCACCGGCATCAATGAGCCGCGCTACCCTACGCTGAAGGGGATCATGGGAGCCAAGAAGAAAGAGATCAGGAAATACACGGCCGCGGATCTCGGTCTGGGTCCCGCTGAGATCGGCGAGAGTGGCGCCCGCGAGAAGGTCCTCACCGTGGGCAGGCCTCCGGCCCGGCCGGCCGGAACGGTCATCAAGGACGAGGGCCAAGGCGGCAAGCAGATCGCCGACTTTCTCGCCAACTTGAAACTGATCTGAGCGCTCCTCGCGACATGGCCGATCTCATCTGGGTCTACGGCGACGTCGTCGACGGAAAGATCTCTCGGGCCACCCTCGAGATGCTGTCCAAAGCCGCCGCGCTGGGCCGGGCGGAAGTGGTCCTTCTCGGACCGGCGCCGGACGACGCAGTCCACACCTTGTCGGCGCACGGAGCCAGCAAGGTCTACCGGTCGAAGGATCCGGTCTATCGGGAGTGTCTGACCCTTCCGGCCGTCGAGACGATGGCGACGCTGATCGCCGCGCATCGACCTCGAGTCGTGCTCTTCGCGTCGAGCTACGGCGGGCGCGATGTCGCCGCGGCGCTCTCCGCGAAGCTCGACTGCGGAGCGCTCACTGATGTGGGGGACCTCGCCCTCAGGGACGGCGCCCTGGAGGCGACCATCCCCGCGTTGGGAGGAAGCTATCAGAACACGAGCACGCTCAGCGGCCAGGGGACGAAGCTCGTCCTGGTGCGTCCCAAGGCGTTCGAGACCAAGCCGAACGAGAAGAGCGCCACCGTCGAAGAGGTTCCGCCCCCGCGCGATGCGGCGGTTCTCAAGATCCGCGTGACCGAGCGCATGACGGTCACACGCGAAGGGCCTCAGCTCGAGGATTCACGGGTGATCGTCTCCGGCGGGCGCGGCCTCAAAGGGCCGGAACGCTTCGCGATCCTCCAGGAGCTGGCCGCTCTCCTCGGAGGAGCCGTGGGGGCGACACGCGCGGCGGTCGATGCCGCGTGGGTTCCCTACGCGCTCCAGATCGGGCAGACCGGAAAGACCGTGAAGCCGGACCTCTACATCGCCTGCGGGATCTCCGGAGCGATCCAGCATCTGGCCGGCATGAAGGGATCGAAGACCATCGTGGCGATCAACACCGATCCGGAGGCCCCGATTTTTCAGGTGGCCGACCTGGGCGTGGTCGGCGACGTGTTCAAGGTGGTGCCTCAGTTGATCGAAGAGCTGAAGAAGCGCAAAAGGGGTTGATGGCTACGCTCCCGGCGGCAGTCTCCGACGTACGGCCCGGCGCCTACAGAGTCCTCGCGCTCGTGGCCGCCGCCCACGCGGTGAACCACGCGTATACCGCGCTGCTGCCAATCCTCTACCCCGCCATGATGGCGGAGCTCGGCTTCGGCTACCGCCATCTCGGCCTCCTGATCGGTGTCAGCCAGGTGTTCGGTCAGGGATTGCAGTTTGTGACCGGGTACGTGGGCCGCTTCGTTCAGCGGAAAGTCTTGCTGGGCGTCGGAACGGTGGCGCAGGGCATCTGCTTCGGGCTGGCGGGACTTTCCCAGAGCTTCCTCCATCTGCTCGCCTGGCAGAGCCTCACCCGGCTGGCCGGGAGCCCGCAACATCCCAATGGCAACGCGCTGCTCCTGGACTACTTCGGCCGGACGCATCGCGGGCGCGCGCTGGCCATGCACTATGCAGGCGGCAACCTCGGTACCGTCCTGGTGCCGCTGGTGGGCGCGCTGCTACTCGGCGCGTTCGGTTGGCGCACGACCCTCGCCTCCTTCGGCCTACCGGCGATCGTCATCGGACTCCTCGTTCTCGTGGGAATCACGGAAGAGCGCGGCGGCCAGGCCACCCTCGAGGCGAGACCGTCCCTCGGGCGCGAGACGCTGGAGATCCTCAGGAATCGAAATCTTCGGTTCATCGTCGGCGCCCAGGCCACCGCGGCGGGCGGGCGGGGCCTCGGCGTGGTCATCACGTTCGTGCCGCTCTACCTCTCTCAGGAGCTGGGGCTGGGCGTGATGAAGATGGGCGCGCTCTACACCCTCATGCTGATCGGCAGCGTCGTCGGGCCCACACTGGCCGGGTTCGTGTCCGACCGGCTGCGGGCGCGGAAGCCGGTGCTCCTCGGCGCGTACCTGGCCTCCACGCTCACCATGGTCCTGCTGGTCAACCTGGGCACAGCCGGAGCCTGGCTCCTCCCCCTCGTCGTGTTCATTCTCGGATGCGTGGCCTATGCGGAGAGCCCGATGTTACAATCGCTGACCGCTGACGCCACCGAGGGCTCCTCACAGGATGTGGTCTTCGGCCTCTATCACACGATCGGCTTCGGCACCGGCGCGCTCTGGGCCATCGTCATGGGAACCCTCGTCGAGGCCCTGGGCTTCCGCCCCGCGCTCTACGTGATGGCCGCCTCCTACTCGGCGGCCGCGCTCTGGCTTCTTCCCTTGCGGATGCCGTCGGGAGCTGTCGCGCCCGACATGCCAAGAGCGACCGAACGCGCGCGCTAACGGTCAGGGGTTGGCCGTCTCCAGAAACCACTCCGTTCAATCCACGTTCGGCGATCGTATCCGCCAGCGGCCAGCGAGTTCAAGCAGGCAGGGATCTTCGGGATCGGTGGGCGGGGGAAACATCCCCCCGCCCACCCCGAAGCTACTCCACCTGGATGCTGTTGGGCCCCGTCGCCTCGTCGGCCGAAGCAACGCCCACACCGCTGAGCGCCGTGAAGGCCAGCAACAGAGCGAGAGTCAAACGCTTCATCTCCTCACCCCCTCTCATTGCTTGAGACGACGATGAGGGNGTCAACGATGCGTTCCATATCAGAACGGCGATGTTTCACCTTGAAACAGCGTCAGTGTCGAGAAGCCGGCTGACACGCGCGCGTGTGGCACGAAGCGATCA